>Ga0207652_10002433_pt1 | contig 15718 bp, 14 predicted proteins | sample KBSC63BmetaG_FD_184334 | JGI IMG/M metagenome (GOLD analysis project Ga0207652, IMG submission 184334) | Corn rhizosphere microbial communities from Kellogg Biological Station, Michigan, USA - KBS C6-3B metaG (SPAdes) (version 2) | ecosystem: Host-associated > Plants > Roots > Rhizosphere ... | reverse complement strand
GGGCCGCGACGTGAGGGCCGAGCGCGAATTCGGGGCGGCGCGTATACTCGGTCAGGTAATTCGGCATCGGCGCGTCCACGCGCGTGTCGATCTTGTCCTTCCAGTAAACCCATGGCCAGCCGTAGTTGGCGCCAATCGGTACATTGGTGAGGTAATCGGGCACCAGGTCCGACCCGAGCTGGTCGCGCTCGTTGACGGTGGTCCACAGCTCGCCGGTCCACGGGTTCCAGGCGAGGCCGTTGGGGTTGCGCAAGCCGCCGGCGTACTGGCGGCGGGCCCCGGTCTTGAGGTCGTATTCCCAGATCGCCGCGCGGCCTTCTTCCTTGTCCATCCCGCCTTCGCCGATGTTCGAGGCGGAGCCGACCGTGATGTACAGCTTGGCGCCGTCCGGAGAGACGACGAGATTGCGCATCCAGTGGTTGCCGGCGCCCGGCAGGTCCATCAGCTTGGTGGGCGTGCCGGCGAGCGTCGTGTCGCCGAGCTTGTAATCGTAGCTCAACACCGCGTCGGTGTTGGCGACGTAGAGCTTGCCGTTGGCATAAGCGATGCCGCCGGGCGAATGGAGATCGGTTCGCAGGACGGCGCGCGTTTCCGCCACGCCGTCGCCATTGGCATCGCGCAGCAACACGAGCTTGTTCGGCGACGGCGCGTCGGCCCCGGCGCGGCGGAACAGGAATCCGGCCACGAGGTTGACCAGACCGCCGCCGGCGATCACCCGGTCGGGCGCGTTGGTCTCGGAGACGAGGATGTCGCCGTTCGGCAAGGGATAGATGACTCGGGGATGTTCGAGGCCCTGGGCAAAACGATTGACCGCCAGCCCCGGGGCCGCTGCGGGGGCCGCGCTGGACCAGCCGATCGGCCGGAATACGTCGACCGTCGGGATCGTTTGCGCGTCCGGCTCCGCGAGTCTGGGATCGGTACCCGCGACCTCCGCCACGCTGAAGTCCGCTTTATCGCCGCGCAGCACCCACCACCCGGCGACGGCGAGAACGAGGATCACCACTGCAAGCGTGATGCCGATTTTCTTGAGTGTTCCCATGTCGCGCTGGATAGGCGAGGCGCGCCCTTGCGGCAATGGCGCACGCGGCGTAGCCCACCCCGCATGTACGCCTTTGCCGCCGATCCCGCCCACCCCAAGCCCGAGTTTTATCGCGAGCTGGTCGCGGCGGCTGATGCGCTGACCGCGGGCGAGCCCGACGCCGTCGCCAACATGGCCAACGTCGCCGCGCTGCTGTGGCAACTCGTGCCGGAGCTCAACTGGGCGGGGTTCTATCGCGCGATCGGCGACGAACTGGTCCTCGGTCCGTTCTGCGGCAAGCCCGCCTGCATCCGCATCCCTTTCGGCCAAGGTGTCTGCGGTGCGGCAGCCGCGAGCCGGCAGAGCCAACTCGTCGGAGACGTCAACGCGTTCCCCGGGCATATCGCCTGCGATGCGGCCAGCCGCTCGGAGCTGGTCGTGCCGGTGCTTCGGCAAGGCGCCGTAGTCGCCGTGATCGACCTCGACGCGCCTCGCCCGGCGCGCTTCGATCGGGAGGACCAGGAGGGGATCGAGGGGCTGGCGGCGCTGCTGGGGCAACGGATCTGACCGCTTCGAAACGGGACAGTCCTCGCGAGCGCTTTGTTTTCACGCGATCGGCGATGCTAGCGTGAGCGCATAGTCAGAGGAATCGAGATATGCGCCATTGGCTTGCTATCGCCGCCGCCGTTTCTGTTGTCGCCCTCGCCGCGCCGGCCGGAGCGCAGGATCGCCCGCCGCCGCCCGCCTGGGCCGATCCGCAGGCGCCTGACGGCCCGGTGATCGCCGGCGCGCCCTTCGTTCCGCCACCCCCGCCGGGCGCCTATCCTATGCCTGGCCCGGCGTCCTTCCCGCCCGGGCCGATGCCCGTTCCTCCGCCGGGTATGCCGACGCTTGGCCTAGCCTATCAATACGGCGCCACGGCCACGCCCTGCGGCTGCGGAGCCGCCGCGTACAACTACGTCTGGGTGCCCGTGCAGGTGCGCACCAACTATCTCTACTCGCCTGCTATCCAGCACGTTCGCGAAGTGCCCGAGGAGCACGTCGTGTATAGCGAAGCGGTGGAAACGCGCACGGTGCCGGTGCGCGGCAAGGCGAAATACGTCAAGGTCGCGCCGCGCGCCAAGCTCACCAAGAGCCGGCCGGCCCGCAGGACCAAGTAAGGCGGCGCGTCAGGGCGATGCGCCGGGAACCGGAGCGCTGGCCACTTGCACGATCTGCTCGGCGCGCAGCCGCATCGTGCCGAGTTGGACGTCCGCCCTTTCCTTCGTCAGGACGACTGTCTTGCCCAAGTCGCGCACCGCGCCCAGGACCCGTGCGGCGCCGGCCGATAGCTGCAGGCGGTAAGTGCCGTATGGCACGCGTTCGAGCAGGAAGTATCCGTCGAACTCCGTCATCGCGCTGGCGGCCACTTTGCCTGCCGCGTTGACCAGCTCGATCTCGACCCCGGGGCGGGGCGTGTCCTCGAACCCGTGCAGCTCGCCCTCCGCCTCGCCGGTCGGGGCGACACCGATCTCCAGCTTCGCGGCGACGCCGGGCCGGGGAGTTACGACGATGCCCTTGCTGACCGGAATGAGGAACGGATCGGGCAGGGTCGATTCGTCGACGCCGACAAGAACGCTTTGATAGGGATTGAGGTTTTCGATCACGGCCTGCCCGCGCTTGTCGGTCGGTTCCGAAGAGCCGTATTGGCCCGCGGTCAAGCCAACCCCCTCGAGCGGCTTCTCGCCCGGCGAGCGCACCCCATCACCGTTCTCGTCGAGATAGACCGAAACCGCCGCCTCGCCCCTTTCGGCCAGCTTGGCGCTGGAGAAATGCACCCCGTGGCCGAACGGATCGGGGCTGAAGCTGAAGGTGAGGCCAAGGTGCGCGCCGATCCCGCCTTGCGTGTCTGCAGTAGCGCTGGTCGTGAGCGCGAACTGGCGGAACTGGCGAACATATCCGCCCTCGAAAGTCGTTGTCTTGCGGGTCGCGTCATATTGGGCGTCGAACCGCAGGTCCGACCGGTCGTCCAGCGGCTTCTCGATCGTGATTTCACCGGCCTGGAAGCCTTTGCGGCGCCCGTTCAGCTGATAACTGGCATTCGCGCGCACCGTCATGCCCAGGAAATGGGTATTGGCCAACATCGAGACAGTCGTTCCATCCTCGTAAGGCGTGCCGCCGCTGGTACTGCGCTGGGTCACCATGCCGGTCAGCGAGAGGCGCGAGAAGACCAGCGACGCGCGCGCTAACCATTCGTTAACCGTTCGGCCGTCGGTCATCACCGTTCGTTTGAACCCGGCCCCGACGGGGATGGGCCGTCGTCCCGACCCCAGCACTGTGTCGAACTGGACATCCTGCTGCGAGCGTTGGCCCGCCGGGACTATGCCGCTGGTGAAACTCCCGTCGAGGAAGAAGCTCTGCACGTTCACGTTAATCTTGCCGATCCGCCCGAGCCCGACGACGCGGTAGGCCCGGCCCGCGCCGAATTCCTGGGCGGCGGTAAAGTCGAGCAACATCGGCCCGAGCGCTCGTTGCAGCTCGAGTTCCGCGTAATCGCGGCGCTTTTGATCGAGAAACAGCGATTGCCCGGTCGCCCCGATAACCGTGCGGTTATCGAGCCCGTATTGCGTGCCAAATCCGTATTGCCAGCCGCGGTCGAGGCCGTCGGTTGGATCGTGGAAGCTTATCAGGTCGCGGTTTTGCTGGATCACGCCGGCCCAGTATTCGAGCTTGCCCGGAGCGATCGAGGTATAGCCGATTGGGATCGACTGGCTTTCCCGCCGCGTCTGGCCCTGGGGGCCATACAGCACGACTTCGAGGTCGTTGTTGCCATAGAGCAGATCGACGTCGAACTCGTAGCGGCCGTCGGAGGTGTCGCTCTGGAACGCCAGAAGCTGCCCGTTCCGGTAGAGCTCGGCGTCCCAGCCGATCGGCAGCGCGCCGCGCAGGACCGTCTTGCCGAAGCTGGTCGGCCGTTCGAGAGCGCGATTGCTGACGAAGGCGCCGCGGCCCACGCCGCCCGCCCCGGCGAGATTGCCGGCGTAGACTTCGACGTCGCCGGCGGCGATCTGGGTGGCCTTGAGCGGGCCGAGCATCTCGCCTTTCGGGTCCTTTCGGAATGCACTCACGCGCAGTGTTTCCGGTATACCCTTGAGGTTTGAATCCAGCCGGGCGTCGACGCTCGCCCCGGCGATCTCGCCGCTGGCGTAGACCTGGTAATGCGTTTGCAGTTCCTGGCGGCTGGTGTTGCCGCCGCCGCGCGCCCAAGTCGCCTCGGCGACTACGTCGACCGACGGGGTGCGCCAGGCCTGGTAGGGCAGCTTGGCCTGCGAATAATCGGCCAGATTGAAGCTCTTGGCCTTCGGAAGTCGCGCCGCACGACTTTTCCGTTCGAGTGCTTCTATGAACGGAAGCGGCTTGTCGCTGTCGAGCACGAGTTCGGATTCGTAGAGATTGGGAGTCAGCCGTGCACCCAGCCATCCGGCGAGCGATTTGGTGTCGACGCACCATCCCTCGGCGGTGTCGAGAATCTCGCCCGGCTGGAGCGGCCGCTCCTTGTTCATGATTTGTACTGTATTTTTCTCGCGATCCAGAGTGATCGTCTGGTCCTCGCGGAACAGCCATCCAGTTGCGCGGCGCGACTTCTTGTCGAGGCGCACAGGCAGGTCGAGCGCGAGGATCATATCCGCCAGATCGATGCAGACCCCGCCGTTGGTCTGGTAGCCGCGCAAATCCTGGCTGAGCCGGAAACTCTTCACCCGCAACTGCAGGATGACCTGGTCGTCTTCCGATGGCGTCTTGGCGGCAGCGGTTTGCCCGTTCGCTTCTCCGCTCGCGCCAAACGCGAGCAAGGCCGCCGCGACGATCGCGACGGCCTTGCTGGCCCATTTGGAGAAGCGGCGCACGATCGCGAGTCCGGTTCGGTTCCCGCGCTTCGCCTTTAGCCGAGCATCGCATCGACGGAGGCGATCAACGCCCCGCCGTCTTCCACGGCTTCGCGGAATTCGATGTGCGCGCGGCCTTTCATCGCGGCCGCTTCCTGCGGCGTAAGCCCAAAGCCGGCGTGGCGCGTGCCGATCTCCGGGTAGACGCCTATGCCGCGGGCGATGAAGGCCGGGTCCTTGGCGCCTTGCGGAAAGACCAGGATGTCTCCGTAGACCGATTCGTTGCCCGAACGGGTCATATCGAGAAGAAAGGTGTCGCCTTTCGGACCGTGGACGATCCGCGGGTTGGCGAGGCCGGCCTGCACGGTAAGCTCGCCCTTGCGGACGATAATCGGCATGACGATCCCGTAGATGGGGACGAGATCGATCGCGATCCCGTTCTTATCCGCCGCAGGAGCATCGGTCACCGCGCGGACTTTGGGAATGGCGGCAAATGACAGGTGGACCCGATATTCGCCGTCGGGCAGATCCGCGCCCGGCCGCGCGCTGATGCGAATCGACTGCGGCTGCTGGGGCGGCAAGGTTACACGCCGCGGGGCGTAGCGGATCATCTCTAGCGCAGCTTTCTCGGTAGCGTTGGCCTGGGCCTCGTCGACAGGCTTGAGGTTGCCGTCGCTGTCCATTCGCCGCAGCTCGAGCGTGACACGGTAGGTCTCGGATTCGCTCCCCTGGTTCGAAAGGATGACTTCGCCGCCGCGCCGCCCGTCGAGGACCAGGCGCGTCGGGGCGATCAGGAGGTCGCCCTGTGCTTCGCCCGCGCTCGGCGCGAGCAGAGCGAGGCCAGCCGCAAGCATGAGCGGCGTTCTGCAAATGGTGCGAAAAAGTCGGTCGTCGTGGCGCATTTACGGATCCCTCCCTCGGCTTTCCGCATCCGCGAAAAGCGCCAAGTCGGGGAATTCGGTACGCCTATAAGGTTAATCGGCCGTAACCCTGATGCTCCGGGCAAAGAAAAACCGCCTCCGCGAAGGGCGCGGAGGCGGTTCAGGAAGATCACGGCGCAGTGAAGCGCCGCGATCGATCAATCAATTGTAAGCAACCGAGACGCTCAGCGTGCCCTTGTAGGTGCCCGGAGCCTGGTCTTTGTGCACGGTCAGCGTGCCGCCGACCTGGAACGCGCCGATACCCGTCGAATCGAGCAGCAGCTGGTTCGTCGTGGTGCCGTTGACGGCGTTAGTCACGAAGCTGCCGACGCTCATCGTGTTGTTGGTGAAGCCGGTCGGCGCGGTACCTTGGTAGGTCAAGGTCTCGGTAGCGTTGACGAACGTGATGTTCACGGCCTTGCTGTTGGCGCCGCTCACATGGAACAGCGGAACGGTAGCGGTGCCGGCGCAGGTCAGGCCGGTCGGGCAGGTGCCCTTCACGCCGGCCGCGCTGACCGCAAGGGTGACGTCGCCGGTGATCGGGCCCGAATCGCCGATCGTGCCGAAGTCGAGGGTGTCCTGCGAGCTGTCGACCGACACCGCGAGGGTGCTGAGGATCTTGGCCTTGACGTCGGCCGAAGCGGTGGTCGCCGCCTGGGCGCCCGAAGCGATGCCGAACGAAGCCACAGCGGCGCCGATGGCAGCATAACGAAGAAATTTGCTCATGATACTGGTCCCTTCCAAGCGTACTCTCATTTCCGCGAGTGATCTCGCCGAACGGGCCTGGGGGCTCGTTCTGGGTACGTAGTTACCCTGAGGGTCGTTCAAACTTGGTGGGTGAGATTGGTTAACAACTACGGAATTTCACGTAGTGTCGCCAAGACTGAAAACGTTGTTTTTCAGATAGATGCGCCAGTCAGGCGCTGGCAAATCAGGTCCAGTTGGTCAAGTGTACGGTAACGGATCGTCACCGCGCCGGAGCGTGGATCGACATCCGTAGCGATCCTTACCGAGAGGCCGAGGAACTCTTCGAGATGGTTCTGCACCGCGGCGATATCCGCATCCTGCGCCGAATCGCGGGCTTGCCGTGGTTGTCGACGGGTAGCGCCGCCCTTCCGCGCGAGCTTTTCCACGTCGCGCACGGAAAGCTTGTCGGTCACCGCGCGTTGCGCCAACGCCTCGGCATCGGGATGGCCGACGAGCGCGCGCGCGTGACCCATGTCGAGCCGGCCGGCGGCGAGGTGATCGAGGACCGGTTCGGGGAGAGACAGCAAGCGCTGCATGTTGGCGACATGGCTGCGCGACTTGCCGACCATGGTGGCGATCGCGGCCTGAGAGAGATCGTCCAGTTCACCAAGGCGGCGGTACGCACGCGCTTCCTCAACCGGGTTGAGATCCTCGCGCTGGATATTCTCGATCAGCGCCAGCGCCATCACGTCGCGTTCTTCCAGATCGCGGATAAGGGCAGGGATTTCGTGCAGCTGGGCTTTTTGCGCCGCGCGCCAGCGCCGCTCGCCGGCGACGAGCTGGTAGCGGCCTTCACCGAGCCTGCGGACGATCACCGGTTGAATGACCCCGCGCTTGGCGATCGACTCGGCCAGTTCGTCGAGCGCCGCATCATCAAAGTGCCGCCGCGGCTGATCGGGGTGCGGCTCGATCGCCGCCACGGGAAGGCTGGCCAAGCCTTCGGCGCGGCGCGGCGCCATCGCGCTGGTCTCGCCGCTTGATTCCTCGCCGGGCTGGCGGACGAGCGGCTCCTCGCGGCGCGCTTCGCCGAGGAGCGCGCCGAGGCCCTTGCCGAGCTTGCGCCGCGGCGCCCCGCGCGCGGAAGTATCGTCGAGAGTGCTCATGCCGCTTTCCTTTCCTCGGGCAGCCGGCCGATCAACTCGCGCGCGAGCGCCATGTAGGCCCGGCTACCGGGGCACGAATGGTCGTATACCAGGGCGGGCAAACCGTGGCTCGGCGCTTCCGACAGCCTGACGTTGCGCGGGATGACCGATTCGAACACCAGCTTGCCGAGGCATTCGCGAACATCTTCGGCCACCTGGTCGGTCAACCGGTTGCGCCGATCGAACATCGTCAGGACGATACCGACAATTCCCAAGTCATCGTTGAAGCGTTCCTGCACGCGCTCAACCGTTTGTAATAGCTGACTTAATCCTTCGAGCGCGAAGAACTCGCACTGCAACGGCACGAGAAGGGTGTCGGCCGCGGTAAGGGCATTGAGGGTCAGAAGACCAAGCGAGGGGGGGCAGTCGATGAAGCACACGTCGTGCGTGCGATGGCTGGACAGCGCGGCGCGGAGCCTCTCGGCGCGATCGTCCGCGCCGACTAGCTCCAGCTCGGCACCACTCAGATCGACGGTGGCCGGCAGAAGATCGAGATTAGGGATTGTAGTTGGATAGGTGCAGTCATCCACCGGCGCCCCTTCGATGAGAAGATCGTAGCTCGTCCGATCGCGGCTTGCGGTAGCCAGGCCCACGCCGGTCGAGGCGTTGCCCTGCGGATCGAGATCGAGGAGCAAGGTCTTCCACCCGCTCGCCGCCATCGCGGTGGCAATATTGATAGCCGTGGTGGTCTTACCCACCCCGCCTTTCTGATTGGCGATCGCGATAGTGATCATGCGCTGTCCGGCCGCCCCGTTCCGATGACAATTCCGGCTTCCGAGTCCGTTAGCGAGTGTTCCACGTGAAACATCTTCGCGACTTTGGCAGGAACCGTCTCGACTTCTTGCACGGCCGAACGCCCTTTCGGCAACAGCCACCGGGTATCCTGTGTGGAAAAGCGGGCAGATAACGCCAGGAGCTTACCCAACGGAGCGAACGCCCGCGCCGATATCGCCGCCGCTGCAAATGCCTCTACGTGCTCGAGCCGCCGCCCTTCGACCCGGCAATTCGCCAAGCCGAGTTCGGCAGCCGCCCGCACGAGCCAATCCACCCGCTTCTTCCGCGATTCGACCAGAACGACCGCAACATCCGGCCTCATGACCGCAATGACCAGACCCGGAAAGCCGGCCCCGGTCCCCAAATCGAGCCACGGAGTCGTTCCACGTGAAACGTGGCCGAGCAACTGAGCACTGTCAGCCAGATGACGCAGCCAGATCGCGCCCTCGCTGGCTTTGGACATCAGGTTCTGTCGCACGTTCTCCTCGACGACCAGCTGAGCGAGCCGGTCCAGCCGGTCCATTCCCCCAGCATCCGTAAGTGTCGAACAAAAGGCCCGCGCCTCGGCTTCCGTGATCAGGATCATGCCGCGTCAGCCCGCTTCCTTGCTTGGACGAGGATTACAGCCAAGGCCGCAGGGGTGATTCCCCGCAAGCGGCTGGCATCAGCGAGCGTCGCAGGCCGCGCGGCCTCCAACCTCTCCACCATCTCACGCGACAGCCCTGGCATAGCTGCGTAGCTCACGTGAGCCAGCGAGACGGCAGCGCTCGCCCGCATGTCACGCAACTCCGCTTCCTGACGCTCGAGGTAGGGAGCATATAGCGCGTCCTCGGCCAGTTCCTCGGCGAGTTCACTTGTCGGATCGGTCTCACCGCTCATCCACGGCGCCAAGTCGGCGAGCTCAAGATCAAACCGAAGCCACTCCTCCAGCGAGCGGCGGCCGGCGTCTCGCCGTACCGCTAGGCCCGCATCCGCCAGATCCACCGCCGAGACAGGCGAAGCCAACTCTTGCGCGAGAGCCCCACGCCGCCCTTCGCGACGCTCGAACCACTCCCGCCGCTGCTCTCCAACACAACCGACAGCGATCGCCATTGGCGTCAATCTCGTCGATGCGTTGTTGGCGCGCAGGCGAAGGCGGTATTCGGCGCGCGAGGTGAGCATCCGATACGGCTCGCTCACGCCATGCAGGATCAGGTCGTCGACCATCACTGCCATATAGGAATTCGCCCGATCGATCGACGCGGCAGCCCGACCGAGAGCGTTGGCGGCGGCGCTCATGCCGGCAACAAGGCCTTGCGCCGCCGCTTCCTCGTAGCCCGTCGTCCCGTTGATTTGCCCGGCGCAATAAAGCCCCGGCAGGGCCTTGACCTGTAAGCCGCAGTCAAGCGCTCGTGGGTCGATGTAGTCGTATTCGACTGCGTAACCCGGCACGGCCATCGCCACGCGCTCCAGCCCTTCGATCGTCCGCAGCATCGCGACCTGGACGTCGGGGGGCAACGACGTGCTGATCCCATTGGGATAGACCAGCTGATCGGCCAAACCTTCAGGTTCGAGAAACAGTTGGTGGCCGTCGCGATCCCCGAAGCGGTGGATCTTGTCCTCGATCGACGGGCAGTAGCGCGGCCCGGAGGCCTCGATCGCGCCAGAGAACAGCGGCGAGCGGTGCAGGTTGGCGCGGATTATGTCGTGGCTACGGGAGTTCGTGCGTGTGATGGCGCAGAACAACTGCGGATTCGCCCTCGTTCGGCTGAGGGGTGACATTGTCCACGGGTCGGCGTCCGAAGGTTGTTCCGGCACGCGACCCCAGTCGATTGTCCGCCCGTCAAGCCGCGGCGGTGTACCCGTTTTAAGCCGCGCGATCGGCAACGCGGCATCGCGCAGCTGCACGGCGAGCCGTTGTGCCGAGGCCTCGCCGATGCGCCCCCCTTCCAAGCGCTCCTCGCCGCGGAACAACCGGCCGCCGAGAAAGGTGCCGGTACAAAGCACAACCGCGCCCGCGTACAACTCCTCGCCATCGCCCAGCCTGAGGCCCGCCACCCGGCCCTGCTGGATGATCAGCTCCGCAGCCTCGCCTTGAACCTGCTCGAGGCCCTCTTGCGCAGCCAGCATGCTTTGGATGGCGGCTTTGAAGAGGGTGCGGTCGACTTGGACCCGCGGCCCCCAAACGGCGCTTCCCTTGGAGCGATTGAGCATGCGGTAATGGATCGCCGCAGCATCCGAGGCGCGGCCTATTAGGCCGTCGAAGGCGTCAACTTCCCGCACCAGGTGGCCCTTGCCCAAGCCGCCGATCGCCGGGTTGCAGCTCATGGCCCCGACTGTGGCTCGGTCAAATGTCACCAACGCGGCGCGGGCGCCCATTCGCGCGGCAACAGCGGCGGCTTCGCAGCCCGCATGGCCTCCCCCGACAACGATGACTTCGAACACGCGCATGCCGGCTCGATAGGATCCGCCGCCTCAGCGGTCAAAGGCTCCTTGGTGTTCCACGTGAAACCTCACTTGCCGATGCAGAACCGGCCGAACAGCGCATCGAGCATGTCTTCGGTTGCAGCACGGCCGGTCAGCCTGTCAAATGCCTCGCGGGCGCGACGCAGGTGTTCGGCGAGCACGAGCGGGTCATGCCGATCGCCGGCGTGGGCCAGTTCCGCGGCTGCCTGCTCGATAAGGCCGCGCTGACGCCGCCCCAAAGCGACCTCGCCTGGCTTGGGCATCGCCGATCGCGCCCGCGCGACCAGCGCGCGCGTGAGCTCATCGATCCCCGATCCGGTGACTGCCGACACGGCATGAGCCGCCGACAACTTGGCCCGCCGTTCGGGCAAATCGCAACGAGGGTCGATCTCCCACGCTCCCTCGGGGCCTTGGCCTTCGGGCCCCAGCCAAAGGACGCAATCGGCCTGTTCCATCTCCTGGCGGGCACGAGAAATGCCGATGCCTTCCACCGCGTCCGCCGTCTCATCGCGCAAGCCGGCCATGTCGACGAACGTGAACGGCACGCCGTCAAGCGCCACCGGGCGGACCAACACGTCACGGGTGGTGCCGGCTATATCGGTGACAATGGCCGCCTCTGAATCGACTAACTTGTTGAACAGACTAGATTTACCGACGTTAGGCGGACCGCCGAGCGCGACGCGGTAACCTTCCCGCAGAAGCTCGGCGTTCGGCGCGGCAAGCGCTTCGCGCAGCTCGACGGTTAGGTCCGCGAGCCCGGTGACGAAAGTCCCATCGAGCTGCGCCACATCGCCCTCATCGTCAAAGTCGAGCACGGCTTCGACTTGGGCCGACAGCGCCAACAGCCGCTCTCTCCAGCCCTCCACCTTGCGCGACAGGCGCCCCCCCGCCACTCCTAGCGCCGCTTTGCGCTGCAGTTCGCTCTCGGCGGAGACAAGATCGGCGAGTCCTTCGACCTGGAGCAGGTCGATCTGTCCGTTGGCAAAGGCGCGGCGCGTGAACTCGCCCGGCTCGGCGAGGCGGAAGCCCGGGTATGTCGCCAGTTCGGCGTAGACGGCATCGACGATCGCCCGGCCGCCGTGGAGTTGCAGCTCGGCGCAATCCTCGCCGGTCTCGGACTTCGGCCCGGGAAACCACAGCACCAATGCCTGGTCGAGAAGCGAGCCGTCAGCCGACCTCAGGCTCGCGAGCTTGGCCTCGCGTGGGCGGGGCAGCTTGCCGCACAGCCGTTCGAGCGCCTCGCCGGCCTTCGGCCCGCTGATCCGCACGACGGCGATCGCCGCGGGCGGCGCGCCACTGGAAAGCGCAAAGATCGTATCCATCACGCAGGGGCGATTGCAGCTATTCGTCACCCTTGGGCGCCGCGTTATCACGGGGAGCGTTGGCCTTCTGGGCACTTTCGACGAAGTTCTGGAAGATCTTCAGCCCCATCTGCCCCATCGGCGCGAGCTGCTTGGCGTACTGGTCCAATTGGTCGATGTTCGAGACACCCTTCATCGCCTTGGCGAGCGTGTCGACGTATGCGGCGTTGGCCTTGTCGACGTCGGGCAGGCCCATGAAGCGGCGCGCTTCGTCGGGTGAGCAATCGATCTCGATGTGGACCTTCATCGTCGGGCCTTTCGCCAAAAAGCGCCGCCCCGCCCTTGCGGAACGCGCGGCGCCACGTAGCGTATGGGGCAAAGCATACGCCGGGAGGATCCTATATGAGCGAGACCGTCAGCATTTCCACCCTCGACGGCGCCGGGAGCTTCGATTGCTATCTGGCGCGGCCGGCCGCAGCCCCGCGAGCGGCGGTGGTGGTGATCCAGGAAATCTTCGGCGTGAACGCCGGCATTCGCCACAAGTGCGACCGGTTGGCGGAGGACGGGTATCTCGCGCTGGCGCCGGACTTGTTCTGGCGGGTCGAGCCAAACGTCGAGCTCGATCCCGATGTCCCCGAGCAATTTCACAAGGCGCTCGGCCTGATGGGACAATTCGATCAGGATCAGGGCGTCGCCGATATCGAAGCGACGATCAAATACGCCCGTAGTTTAGAAGGGTGCACGAAAGTCGGCGCGGTGGGCTACTGCCTCGGCGGCCGGCTCGCCTTCATGACCGCGGCGCGCACGGACGTCGACGCCAGCGTCGGATACTACGCGGTCGGGATCGACAATCTGCTCCGCGAAAAGCACGCGATCGCCCGGCCGCTGATGCTGCATATCGCCGGCGGCGACCACTTCGTCGGCCCCGAGATACAACAGGCGATGCACCAGGGGCTCGACGATCATCCCAAGGTCACCTTGTGCGACTATCCCGGCCTCGATCACGGTTTCGCCACCGAGATCGGGGCGAGACGCAACGAGGAAGGGGCACGGCTGGCCGACGAGCGCACCGCGGAGTTCTTCGCCGAGCATCTCGCCTGATGCGCAACCTCGCGCCGTGGCGGACCTCCGCCAACCTGTTCGGGCGGATGTTCGCTCCGGCCGTGGTTCTGTTGCTGGCGATAGCGGCCGCGTGGTGGCCATGGGCACGCTGGTCGCTAGTGCTGTGGCTGCCCTTGCTCGGCCTGGCGTTGTACGACTTCTTCCAGCGTCACCATACACTGTGGCGCAATTACCCGCTCGCCGCGCGCATCCGCTGGGGCATGGAAGAGCTACGCCCGTATTTGCGCAGCTATATCGTCGAGAGCGACCTCGACGGGCGCCCCTTCAATCACGACGAACGCGGGCTGGTCTATGCCCGGGCCAAAGGCCAGCTCGACGCGCACCCTTTCGGCACCGAGCTCGACGTCTATTCGAGCGAATACGAATGGCTCGGGCATTCGATGGCGCCGAACGAAGAGGCGCCGCAGGAATGGCGTGCCGACGTCGGCTCGTCGCAATGCGGCAAGCCTTACTCGGCCGCGTTGCTCAACATCTCGGCCATGAGCTTCGGTTCGCTCTCGGCGAACGCGGTGATGGCGCTGAACAAGGGCGCGGCGCTGGGCAAGTTCTACCACGACACCGGCGAGGGCGGCCTCAGCCGCTATCACCGTTCACACGGCGGCGACCTGGTGTGGGAAATCGGCAGCGGCTATTTCGGCTGCCGCGACGGCTGGGGCAAGTTCGACCCCGCGAAGTTCGCCGACACCGCGCAAATCGACCAGGTGAAGATGGTCGAGATAAAGCTCAGCCAGGGGGCCAAACCGGGTCACGGCGGTGTGCTGCCGGGAGCGAAGGTCAGCGCCGAGATCGCCGCGGCGCGCGGGGTGCCGCAAGGGCAGGACTGCGTTTCGCCCGCCGCGCACTCGACCTTCTCCACACCGGTCGAGCTGCTCGAATGGGCCGCCAAGCTGCGCGAATTGTCGGGCGGCAAGCCGGTCGGGGCCAAATTCTGCGTCGGCCAGCCGCACGAGGTGTTTGCCTTGGCCAAGGCAATGCTCGAAACCGGCATTCACCTCGATTTCATCACCGTCGATGGTGCCGAGGGCGGCACCGGCGCCGCGCCGGTCGAGCTGTCCAACCGCATGGGCATGCCGCTGCGCGAAGGGCTGATCATCGTGCGCAACGCGCTGGTCGGCTGCGGCCTCAAGAGCGAGACGAAGATCGCCGCCGCCGGCAAGGTCCATTCGGGCGCCGGCATGGCGATGAACTTCGCGCTCGGGGCGGACTGGTGCAACGCGGCGCGCGGGTTCATGTTCGCGCTCGGCTGCGTGCAATCGATGCGCTGCCATACCGACACTTGCCCCACTGGCGTGACCACCCAGGACGCCACCCGCCAGCGCGGCCTCGTAGTAGAGGACAAGGCCACGCGGGTGGCGCGTTTCCAGCGGCAGACGTTGATGGGCCTGCGCGAGATGATCGTCTCGATGGGCCTCAATTCGCCGTGGGAGCTGAAGCCCCAGCATGTGCGCGAGCGGCGCGACAGCGTGCGTTCCGACAGCATTGATCGCATCTACGATTTCGTCGCCGAGGACCAGTTGCTCGCGGCGGCGGACGAGACGCCTTACGTCCGCCACTGGAACGCGGCGCGGGCGGACAGCTTCAAGCCCGCCACGTGAAGTCTCGCCAGGGAACCCCCGGGCCTGTATCAGGGCTTACCGGTCTTTGGGGGAATACCGATGGCACTCTTCGCAATCCTGCTCGCCGCCGCCGCGGCTGCGCCGTTTCAGATCGACTTGCGTCCCGGCGAAACGCTCGAAGCCCGCGTCGATGGCGATCTCGATGGCGACGGCATGGCTGATACCGCATGGTTGATTGGCCGTGAGGACAAGCGTCGGCTGAACGTCTATCTGACCGACGGCGGCGCCGAAGCCCTGGACCTCGAGACGACGCCGCTCGGCCCCGGCGAGCTGTCCATCAGGAACGGCGCGCTGCTATTCCACGACCTCACCGGCGGCACGACAGCGATCGATTCGACACGGCGCTATCGCTACGACAAAGCCAACATCCGCATGCGCCTTATCGGCTACGACGCGAGCCTCTACAGCCGCACCGAGCAGCACGACGGATTCGAGGTCAGCTGGAACCTCCTCACCGGCGCGGCGATCGTGCGCAAGCTGCACCTCAACACCAGCGGCAAGGGCGATGCCCTCTACGACCACGTCTACGAGCACAAGGTGACCAAGCGCAGTCCGACGGTATGGCTGTGGAAGACACCCACTCCCGAAGACGTGATCGCGCGGTTCCAGGGAGGGTAAACCCTCCCCGGCCCGTTACTGGTTCATCGTCGCGAAGAAGTCTTCGTTGGTCTTGGAATCCTTCATCTTGTCGAGGAGGAATTCCATCGCGTCGACGGTGCCCATCTGCATCAGGATGCGGCGCAAGACCCACATCTTCGAGAGCTGATCCT
>Ga0207652_10002431_pt1 | contig 15721 bp, 10 predicted proteins | sample KBSC63BmetaG_FD_184334 | JGI IMG/M metagenome (GOLD analysis project Ga0207652, IMG submission 184334) | Corn rhizosphere microbial communities from Kellogg Biological Station, Michigan, USA - KBS C6-3B metaG (SPAdes) (version 2) | ecosystem: Host-associated > Plants > Roots > Rhizosphere ... | reverse complement strand
CCTCCACCGCGACATCCTCAGCAGCGAGCACCTTGCTGAGGTCGATCGTGCGCACCGTGCCCCCCGGCACGGTGAGCCTCGCGAGCGACGTGGGCACGAACGATCCGGACGTGCCGACGACCCGGACGGAGATCGTCGCGTCGTCGGCTCCGGGAACTCCGACGACGAGCTTGCGGATCGGCGCCGCGGCGCTCAGGCCGGGCACCACGACATCTCGATCCGGCGCGGTCGTGGCGGGTACCCAGTCGATGCCGTCCGGGCCGCTGCCGGAGTGCCGCACGTCGCTGACCGCAGCGGCAACCCGACCGGTGATGGCGACCACGTGCAGGAGGGCGTTGGCCTGGTCGGGGATGAGCTGCGACAGCGGTACGACGACCCGCGAGCCGGGCGGCACGGTGATGCCCTGCGCGGCCGGCACGTTGAGCTGGCCGTCGTGGCCCCACAGGCCGATGTCGACCAGCGCGACGGTGCTCTCGACGTTGGTGAGCATCACCTGGCCATAGGTGCCGAGCCAGCCGGTGGGACCGGCGAACCACCAGTCGCGTGCCGGCGCCACGCAGCGGGCGGTCGACAATCCTCGGCCCGGGCCCGACGCCGTACGCGTCGTCTGCACGGCACCGAGCGTCGCGGCAGGACCACCGGAGGCGAGCACGACAGCGCTGCGGTTGTGCGCGTCGGACAGGTCGACGACGGCGCCGACACCGGCGGCCTGCACGAGACGGTGCGGCGCTTGCCCCGTCGTCGGCAGTGGCTGGGCGGTCACGCTGCCCGCGGAGCGCGACGGCGGCGCCGGTGCGCTGGCGACCGCGACGGTGGTGACCCCGGTGCGGCGATCCGCACCCACCGACGGGCAGACCAACGTGGCGGACGACACCGGCAGGACGGCGCCCGCCGCAGCGAGCCCCTGGGTGCGTTGGGGGGCCGGGACCAGGTCGGCCGCGACGACGCCGCCGCCCACGAGCCCGGCGACGACAAGCACCGAGACGACCCGCCGGTTCACGAGCGCGCCTGCGAGGCGACGGGGGCGGGCGGCTGTTGCGCGGCGCGCGGGCGGGGCGGGAGGGCCGGGTCGTCCTCGCGGCGAAGCGTAGGCAGCGCGAAGAGGATCGAGAGCGCGACCAGCGCGGCTTGCAGGGCGAGCCATCGGCCGCGCGCCGGGTCGTGCCAGCTCACCGCCAGGCGACCGCCGGCGGCGGGGACCTCGAACGCCTGCGCCCAGCCGTAGGCCTTCGCCGCGCGCAGGGGCTTGCCGTCGACGGTCGCGCGCCATCCGGGGTTGGCGGACTCGGCGAGGACCAGCAACCGGTCGGACTCGCCGGCGATCAGCCTTCCACCCGCCCGCAACCCGTCGGACGACACGGTCTCGACCCCCTGCAGCGCACCGGCGCTCGGCACCCCACCGGCGCGGGCGGTGCGAGCCGTCGCCGCGGGCAGCACGACGGCGCGAGCCCCCGCAGGCACGACCCGCCACAGCGTGGCGGCATCGCCACCGGCGCGGACCAGCCCGGAGACCCGATCCAGCCGGGCCGCGAGCCCACCACGCGGGTCGACGGCGATGACGTAGCGGATGTCGTAACCGGCGAGGCCCGCAGCGACGTCCCCGTGCGTGCCCGCGGCGAGGCGACCGACGAGCCGCGACAGGCGTCGCTGCGCGGCGCCGGCGCGCGCGACGTCGGCGTCACCGGTCGTGGGACCCTGGTCGCCGCGTTGCACGGCATAGCTGACCGCCTCGCCGCGCTGCCGCAGGATCAGCACACGCGGCTGCGCGGCACTGTCGAGATCGGCAGCGACGAAGGCCGGCACGACCTGGGCCACGCCCGACTTCAGCGGACCGTCGGCCCCGCGCAACATCCAGGCGAGTCCCGCCACGACCGGCACGACCATCGTGACGACGGCCAGGGCGCCGGCACTCGCCTGCCGCCAGCCGAAGTCGCGCCGGCCCAGGCTGCGCGACGCGCCGTCGGCGCCCGTCATTGCGGCCACCAGCAGCCCCAACGCGCAGACGATCGTGCCCACGCCCGGCCAGACCGGGGTGCCGGCACCGTCGGGCAACGTGACGGACACCCGCGACATCGCGATGGCCAGCCCCAGGCCGCAAGCGGCGATCAGCCACGCGGACCACGCCGTGGCCCGCCGGCCGGTGCGCACGAGGGCGAGCAACGCGGCGACGACCACGGGCAGGAACAGCCACCGCCACGGGGTGGCCGGGCCACCGGGGTCGGCGAACAGCAAGGCGTGGGCCGGGACGTCGGTGACCGTCTCGGGGGCCGCCCGGCCGACGCCCGCGATGAGCAGCGCGGGGTGGTCGACGACGGTGAGCGACCACGGGAGGAGCAGCACGGGTGGCATGACCAGCGCGAGCACGCCGGCCGCGCAACGCCGCCGGGCGCCCGCGAGCGTCGCCGGGCTGGCACCGAGCAGGGCGATGGCGGCGCCGAACGCGCCGAGCAGCGCGAACAGCAGCCAGAGGACCGGCGAGAACGCTGCGACGACGGCCAGTCCGAGACCGGTGCCCACCGCCGTACGCCAGCCCGCGAAGCGTGGGTCACGGCGCAACGTGCGCACCCCGGACCGCAGGAGCAGCGGCAGGGCGATCGCCACCACCACGACGTCGAGACGACCTGCGGCGACCGCGCCGGTCGCCGCCGGCAGCAGCCCGTAGGTGGCGGCCGCCCAGACCCGCAGCCACCGGTTGCGGGTCACGGTGCCGGCGCAGACATAGGCACTGAGCCCGGCCAGGGGGACGGCGCCGATGAACAGCACGTCGAGAAGCAGCCAGGCCTTGCCGAACAGCACCGTGGCCGCAACGGCGAGAACGCCGAGGTAGGGCGGCGCAGCGGCCGAGCTGCCGGACCCCACGGCGTGCCAGCCGGTGAGGTAGGTGTCCCACCAGTCGTGCGACCCACCAGGAGGCGGCAGCAGCCGACCCCCGAAAAGGGGACCGGGCAGCAGGTGCCGGCCGGCGACGAGCGCGACCGCCGACAGGACGAGGAAGAGCACCACGGACGGGCGCTTCAGCACGCGGCGCAGCCAGTCGCTGCCGCCGTCGAGGAAGTTCTCGGCCTCCTCCGACACCGGCCCCGACTCGACCGGCACCGCACCGCGGCGGCGCGGCGGCGCGTGGTCGTCGGCGGCCGCGTGGGGGTCCGCGCCGCGGAAGGTGTCTCGCAGCGCGCGCAGCCGCGCGTCGACGCCGGCCAGCAGGTGACGGATGTCGCGGTGCGAGACCTTGGCCGTGCTGGCGCGCCGGGCCCGAGCGGCCCGCAGCCGGCCCGGTCGGCCAAGCACCGCGGCCAGGGCGGCGAGCTCGTCGACGGCGTAGGCAGGACGGCGGGCCAGCAGGAAACCGATCGTGCGGGCCAGGCCGGCGATCAGCAACCGCGGGCCCGCCAGCAGCAGCGCGGCCGCCGGCAGGTTGACGAGCAGGGTGTAGAACGCGGCGCGGCGGTCGGCGCGGTGCCGCCGCGGGCCGTCGGCATCGAGGGACCGCAGCCCGTGCGCGAGCGCGCCGGCGTGGCGCACCACGGCACGGGGAGCGACGACGACGCGGCCACCGGCGCGGTTGACCCGCCAGCCGAAGTCGATGTCGTCCCGGGTCATCGGCAACGCGGGGTCGAACCCGCCCAGGCGGTCCCAGACGTCGCGCCGGATCAGCGCGCCCGCGCTGCTCACGGCGAGCACATCGCGGACTGAGTCGTGCTGGCCCTGGTCGACCTCGCGCCGCTCGAGACCCGTCTCGCGCCGCCCGGTGACGTCGCTGGTGATGCCGATCTCGGCGAGGTGCCGGCCGTCCCACGTCCGGATCTTCGGGCCGATCACCGTCGCCGACGGCATCTCGTCGGCGAGGGCGAGCAGCTCGTGCAGGGCCTGCGGGTCGGGGGCACTGTCGTCGTGCAGCAGCCACACCCACGCGATCGCGTCCCGGGCCGGGGGCACCGCGTCAGCAGGCAGTGGAACCTCGCCGTGGTCGGCCGCGGATAGCCCCGCGGCCACCGCCGCCCCGAACCCGGTCTCGCGCGGAAGGGTCAGCAGCCGAGCGGCGCCGACGGCTCTGGCGCACAGCTGCGCCGACTCGTCGGTGCTGCCGGTGTCGACGGCCACGACCTGCTGCGGGGCACGGGCCTGCGCGTCGAGCGCCGCGAGGGTGTCGGGCAGCCACGCGGCGCCGTCATGCGCGACGACGACAGCGGTGACGACGTGCCGGCGGAAGGCGTGCCGGGCGGAGCGAGGAGACATGCAGCGGCACGGTGGGGTCGGGGACGGGGAGCCCGCCCGGGATCAGGCCGCATGCCGCGGCCGAAACACCCGGAAGGACAGCGACAGCCTACGTGAGCCCACCGCGCCGCGCGCCCCTGTCCGAGCATTGGCACTCGGCTGACGAGGCGGCACGCTCGCCGGCGTCAGGCCTGCCGCTCAGACGGCTTGGCGCTCAGACGGCTTGGCGCTTGAGACGACGACGCTCCCGCTCGGACAGCCCGCCCCAGATCCCGAACCGCTCGTCGTGCGCGAGTGCGTAGTCGAGACACTCCGCCCGCACCTCGCACCCGGTGCAGACCCGCTTGGCCTCCCGGGTGGAGCCGCCCTTCTCCGGAAAGAAGGACTCGGGGTCGGTCTGCGCGCACAGCGCCTGCGCCTGCCAGGTCATCGGCTCGGTCGCCTCGTCATCGCCCATCAGGAAGGCAAGCTCACTCATCGGGCCTCCAGCGAGTTGCGCCGAGATGTCCCGGGTGAGGCGCCGGTTGCACCGCCCGGAGGGAACGACATCGGTGAAATTACACGCGCGTCGTGCGCTTCCCGTCAAGCCGGTCCGTGGTATTGGGGAGAACCGATCCCGACGATCAGGCCGTGCCCGGGTTCGGGTGATCCTCGTCCAGGCCGGGTGTAGCCGCCTCCTCGACGGCATCGCCCGGTGCCGCGAGGCTCGCTTCCGGGGCCTCGTCCAGGGCCGGGGCGGGCGGCCCGGCGGGCGTCTCCCGAGGCTCCCCCGCGCTCTCGATGACGGGCGTGGGAGCGGGCGCCTCCGGCCGCGGCTCGGGCTGGGGGTCCGGCTCGAGCGACGGTGCCGGCCCGGGTGGCGGCGTGGCACTCTCCGCGATGGGCTCCGTCCAGCGATCCGGGCCCGTCGCGGCATCGAGGGCCCGCTCGGGCCCCGGCACCTGGGGCATGGCCTCCACGCTGGCGCGCCGGGGTCGCGCCGCAGCTCTGCGCGTCGACGCGGGACGCGCCGTGCTGCCGCTCGCGGGCGTCTTTCGCCCAGGCCCTTTCGCCGGCGGCTTGCCGGCCGCCTTCGCCGCCGCGGCGGCTTGGCCACCGATCGGTGCGGCCGTGCCCTCGGACGAGGTGCCGGCACCTGACGCCGGCGGGGCCGCCTTCTTGGCCGGGACCTTCTTCGTCGCCTTGGTCGTCGTCACCGGCCCGGCCTTGCGCGCGGCGGTCTTCGCGGCCTTCGCGGCCTTCGCCGGTGCCTTGGCAGGCCGGGCAGCCTTCGCTGGCTTCGCAGCAGGCGTGGCAGGAAGGGCCTTCCTCGCCGGTGCCGGAGGTGGCGAAGGCTCCTCGACCGGGTCGAGGTAGACCGACAGATCGGGGGGCGGCGCCACCGCGAGCGCGGCGCTGTCGTGCTCGGCCCGCCAACGCTCGGCATCCCTCGTGTCACGTCGGCGAGCGAGCGCCTCGCCGAGGCGGTCGGACAGCGAGCGGCGTTCCTTCGCGGACAGGCCCGCCGCGAAGTCGTCGAGCAGCTCGTGCAGCACCCGGCTGCGCTCCTCCTCGACGTGGCGGTCCCGGTCGGCGAGATAGCCGAGCAGCCCCCGGCCCGCCTCGCTGAGCCGCTCGGTGCCCCCTGCGAGACCCCGAGCCGCATCGTGCAGGGCAGCGGTCGCCTCGGCGAGCGCGTCGCGCACTCCCGCGACGGCCGCGCTGCCGGCCCGGCGGGACGACTCGACCACCTCCGCGGTGCGGGCCTGCCAGCCGCTGTCGAGGCCGGCCAGCGAGTCGGCCGCACGCTCCAGCGCGTCCTCGAGCGTGCCGACCCGCTGGCTCAGGTCGCTCACGACCCGGCCCTGCTCGGTCACGTCGACCGCGATGGCGTCGAGCCGCGACAGCAGCGCTGCGCGGGTGCCCGTCACCTCGTCGAGCACGGCGGAGCGCAAAGAGGCAGCGGTCTCCGCGAACGCCGCCTGTCCTTCGGCGACCGAGGAACGCACGACACCCGCGGCCTCCTGGGCCTGCCGGGACACCCGGTCGCGCACCTCTTCCAGCGCGTCGGCGAGGTCGACCCGGAGGGCGGCGACCTCCTCCTCGACCGCGGCGCGGGTGCCGCGGTTGGCCTCCTCCAGGCGGGCGATGGTGCCGGTGAGCTCGTCGACCAGCTGCCCGCGAGCCTCTGCCAGCCCGCCGCCCAACGTGTCGCGGACCTCCGAGAGCCGCTGCTCGACGGACTCCTGCAGCACCCGAAGGAAACCGAGCTGCTCGGCGACCGCGCCGCCGACCTCCTCGGCCGAGCGCGCGAGGGCCGCGTCGAACTCGCGGCGTACGTCGGCGAGCGCCGCGTCGAGGTGGCGGCGCTCGGCCGCGCGGGTCTGCTCGACAGCCTCGGACAGGGAGCTGCCGAGAGAGCCCAGGCTGCGGTCGACCGCGCCGCCCAGCTCGACGAGGGCTGTGTGGGTCGTCTGCACGAGGTCGCCCACCGAGCCGGCGGTCTCGCGCTGGCTGTCACGGAGCTCGGTGAGCCGATGGGCGGTGGCCGACGCGCCGTCGCGGGTCAGCGCCTCCAGGCTCTCGGCCAGCTGGTCGAGCGCGTCCTCGAGGACGGCGAGGCGCTCCTCGATGACGCCTCGCGTCTCCCCCAGCGCAGACTCGGCGGCGCGGGAGCCGGCCGACGCCTGCTCGAGGCCGGCGGCCAGGCTGCGCCGCAGGTCCCCGGCGGACTCGTCGAGCCGGTGGTCGAGGCCGCTGCGCAGCTCCTGGAGAAGCGCGCGCACGCGCTCGCCGGTGCGCTCGGGCATCGCGTCGGCCAGGTCCCGGACATCGCGCCCGAGAGCAGGCACGGCCGCGCGCAGCTCCTCCAGCCGGTCGCTGAGCAGGTCGACACGTTCGGCGAGCTCGTCCTGCCGGCGCAGCAGGGCGGCGGCCTCGGCACGGTTGGACGACAGAGCAGCCGACAGGCGACCCGCGTCCGCGTCGATCCCGCTGCGCACCGTGCTCAGCTCGGAACGCAAAGAGCCCATGTGGGCGCGCAGGGCGCCGAGGTCGGTCCGCAGCCCGGTGATCACCGGGAGCAGGCCGGCGGTGCCGTCCGGGTCCGCTTCCTGCGCCCGCGCCGCGAGCTCCTCGATCCGCCGGGCCAGGTCCGGCTCCACGCACACCCCCGTCTCCGTCGCCTGTCGTCGGGCGGAGATTACGCCGTTTCGGGGGCTGGGACAGGCAGGCAGCGCCGGTGCGAAGCGGCTCAGGACACGATCGTCAGGGCGCGCGCCGCGCGGCGGGCGGCGTCGTGCCGCTCGGGGTCGACCACGGCGTACGACGTGGTGCGCTGGCGCGACGGCCGGCCGGCCGCGGCCGCGATCGCCTCGAGCTCCGCGACGGTCTTGCGGGAGCCGTGCTCGCTGCCGGCCATGCGGCTGATCGTCTCTTCCATCAGCGTGCCGCCGAGGTCGTTGACCCCGCCGCGCAGCATCTCGACACAGCCGTCGACCCCGAGCTTGACCCAGGAGGTCTGGATGTTGCGGATGCGGCCGTGCAGCAGGACGCGGGCCATCGCGTGGACCGCGCGGTTCTCGTCGTGGGTCGGGCCCGCCCGGCCGATGCCGGCGAGGTAGAGCGGCGCGTTGGTGTGCACGAACGGCAGCGGCACGAACTCGGTGAACCCGCCGGTCTCGTCCTGGATGCGAGCCAGCAGCTTGAGGTGCGCGACCCAGTGGGCAGGCGAGTCGACGTGGCCGTACATCATCGTCGAGGTTGTCGGGATGCCGAGCCGGTGCGCGGTGGTGACGACCTCGATCCAGGTCGCGGCGGGCAGCTTGCCCTTGGTCAGCACCCAGCGCACCTCGTCGTCGAGGATCTCGGCGGCCGTGCCGGGCAGCGAGTCGACCCCGGCCTCCTTGGCGGCGGCCAGCCAGTCGGCGATCGACAGCCCGGTGCGGCTCGCGCCGTTGACGACCTCCATCGGGCTGAAGGCGTGCACGTGCATGCCGGGGGCGCGCCGCTTCACCTCGCGGGCGATGTCGAAGTAGGCGGTGCCCGGCAGGTCGGGGTGGATGCCACCCTGCAGGCAGACCTCGGTCGCGCCGACGTCCCAGGCCTCCTCGACCCGGTGGCCGATCTCCTCCAGGGACAGGGTGTAGGCGTCGGCGTCGGTGCGCCGCTGCGCGAACGCGCAGAACCGGCAGCCGGTGTAGCAGACGTTGGTGAAGTTGATGTTGCGGTTGACGATGTAGGTGACCTCGTCGCCGACCGCCTCGCGGCGCAGGCCATCGGCCAGCGCGGCGAGCGCGTCGAGAGCCGGGCCCGTCGCGGTCATGAGAGCGAGCGCGTCAGAGTCCGACAGTCCGGCCGGGTCTCGCTCGGCGGCGCGCAACGCAGTGGCCGCGTCCCCGGTGAGCCGTTCCGGCGACTGCCGCTGGGCCGCGACCTGCTCGCGCAGCGCGTCCCAGTCGCCGTAGGCCGCGTCGAAGTCGCTGCGGGTCTCGGTACGCCGACCCTCGGTGTCGATCGCGGTGTCGAGGTCGACCCGGCCGGCCGACTCCCAGCCGCCGTCGGGCTCCTGCCACGGGATGCCGTGCGGGATCCGGCCCTCCACCGCGAGACCGTCGGGCCCGGCCAGCGCGTCGACGTGCGGTCGCAGCCGCGGGTCGAGCCACGGCTCGGCGAGGTAGCGGGGATGGGCGGTCAGCCGCTCACGCAACGTGTAACCCGCCGCAGCGCTGACCTCGGCGAGGGCCTCGATCTGGGGCCAGGGCCGCTCGGGGTTGACGTGGTCGGGCGTGAGCGGGGAGACGCCGCCCCAGTCGTCGACGCCGGCCGCGAGAAGCCTCGTGCACTCGTCGAGGTCGACCAGGTTGGGCGGGGCCTGGATCCGCACCTGCGGGCCGAGGACCAGGCGGGCGACCGCGATCGTGGCGAGGTACTCCTCCAGGTCGACGTCGGGGGTCGCGCGCATCGCGGTGTCGGGCTTGGCGCGGAAGTTCTGGACGATGACTTCCTGGATCCCGTTGTACTGCTTGGAGATCCGGCGCAGTGCGAACAGCGACTCGACGCGGTCGGCGAAGGTCTCGCCGATGCCGACGAGGATGCCCGTGGTGAACGGCACGTTGGACCGGCCGGCGTCCTCCAGCACCCGCAGCCGCACCGCCGGGACCTTGTCGGGGCTACCGCGGTGGGCCGGGACGTCGGCCGTGGTCTCGAGCATCATCCCCATCGACGGGGCGACGGGCTTGAGCCGCTGGAAGTCCTGCCAGCTCAGCACTCCGGGATTGAGGTGCGGGAGCAGGCCGGTCTCCTCCAGCACCCGCACCGCCATCGCGCGGACGTAGGACAGCGTGTCGTCGTAGCCGTGCGCGTCGAGCCATTCGCGGGCGGCCGGCCAGCGGTCCTCGGGGCGGTCGCCGAGGGTGAACAACGCCTCCTTGCACCCGAGCTGTCGACCCCGTTCGGCGATGTCGAGGACCTCGTCGGGTGTCAGGTAGGCCGCCGGGAGCCGGCCGGGCGTCGTCGCGAACGTGCAGTAGTGGCAGCGGTCGCGGCACAGCCGGGTCAGCGGGACGAACACCTTGCGGCTGTAGGTGACGACACCGGGGCGGCCGGCCGCGATCAGCCCGGCGTCGCGCACGCGGGCCGCGGCGGCCGACAACGCCTCGAGGTGCGCGCCCCGCGCATGCAGCAGCACCTCGGCCTCGGCGGCGTCGAGCGGCTTGCCGTCTCGGACGCGGGCCAGGGATCGGCGCAGCGCGGTGTCGGTCGGCACGCTTGCGACCCTACGCGCCGGGCGCGCCCGCCTCGGCTGACACCATGGCGGCCGTGCGGGTCACGGTCATCGCCGGTGGGATCGGCGGCGCGCGGTTCCTGCGGGGACTGCGCGAGGTCGTGGGCCGCGACGCGATCACGGTGATCGGCAACACCGGCGACGACGTGACCATGTTCGGGCTGCGGATCTGCCCCGACCTGGACACCGTGATGTACACCCTCGGCGGCGGCATCTCGGCCGAGCGCGGCTGGGGCCGTGAGGGCGAGAGCTTCGTCGTGAAGGAGGAGCTCGCGGCGTACGCCGAAGAACCGATGTGGTTCGGGCTCGGCGACCGCGACATCGCGACGCACCTGGTCCGCAGCCGGCTGCTGCGGGAGGGCGTACCGCTGTCGGCCGTGACGGCACGGCTGTGCGCGCGGTGGCGACCGGGGGTGCGGCTGCTGCCGATGACCGACGAGCCGGTCGAGACCCACGTGAGGCTCGTGGACGGGCGCGACGTCCACTTCCAGGAGTGGTGGGTGCGGCTGCACGCGGGCGAGCCGGCCGTCGAGATCTCCTTGCAGGGAAAGGAATCTGCCCGTCCGGCGCCGGGCGTCGTCGAGTCGCTGCGCGACGCCGACGTCGTAGTCCTGCCGCCGAGCAACCCGGTCGTCAGCATCGGCACCGTGCTGTCGGTGCCCGGAATCCGGCCGGCACTCGTCGAGTGCGGCGCCCCGGTCGTCGGAGTGTCGCCGATCATCGGCGGCGCGCCGGTGCGAGGCATGGCCGATGCCTGCCTGGCCGCGATCGGGGTCGAGACGTCGGCGGAAGCGGTGGCGCGGCACTACGGCGCGAGGGCGCAGGGCGGCATCCTCGACGGCTGGCTGGTCGACGAGGTCGACAAGGCCGCTGCCGACACGCTCGTCGAGGACGGCCTGCCCACTCGAGCGGTGCCGCTGTGGATGCACGACGTCGAGGCGAGCGCGCGGATGGCGCAGGCCGCGCTGGACCTGGCTGCCGCGGTGCGGTCATGACGGAGGCCGCGCCGGCCGATCGCCTGGAGATCTGGGGCGTGCACGGGCTACCCGAGATCGTGCCCGGAAGCGACCTCGCCGCGCTGATCGCGCTGGCCGAACCGGCACTACGCGACGGTGACGTCGTCGTGGTGACCAGCAAGGTGGTCAGCAAGGCGGAGGGGCGCACCCGGCCGGGCGACCGGGAGGCCGCGATCGACGACGAGACCGTGCGAGTCGTCGCCACCCGCGGGCGGACCCGGATCGTCGAGACGCGCCACGGCCTAGTGATGGCGGCCGCCGGCGTCGACGCCTCCAACGTCGCTTCGGGCACGGTCGTGCTGCTGCCGGAGGATCCCGACGCCTCGGCACGCCGCATCCGCGAGGGGCTGCAACGCCGGCTGGGCATCGACGTGGCGGTCGTGGTCAGCGACACCTTCGGTCGCCCCTGGCGCTACGGGCTGACCGACGCGGCCATCGGCGTCGCCGGGATGGCGGCGATTCGCGACTACCGGGGCCGCGTGGACGCGCACGGCAACTCGTTGGAGATGACCGAGATGGCCGACGCCGACGAGGTCGCGGCCGCCGCGGACCTCGTGAAGGGCAAGCTATCCGCAGTCCCCGTGGCGGTCGTGCGCGGGTTGGCCTGGCAGCCGGACTCCTCGGAGCGCGGCGCGCGAGCGCTCGTACGGCCGGCGGCCGACGACATGTTCCGCTACGGCTCCCGCGAGGTCGTGTTCGCGCGGCGCACGGTCCGCGACTTCGCCGACGCGCCGGTCGACCGGGAGGCGGTGCTGCGCGCCGTCGAGGCCGGTGTGACCGCGCCGGCTCCGCACCACACGACGCCGTGGCGCTTCGTGCTCGTCGAGTCGCGGGTCGAGGCGCTGCTCGACGCCATGCGCGACCGGTGGGCGGAAGACCTGCGCGACGACGGTTTCACGGCGGAGCAGGTCGAGCGACGGTTGCGGCGCGGCGACGTGCTGAGGCGGGCGCCGTACCTCGTCGTGCCGTGCCTCGCGCCCGGCGGCGCGCACGCGTACCCGGACGAGCGGCGAGCCGGTGCGGAGCAGGCGATGTTCCTGCTGGCGATGGGCGCGGGCATCGAGAACTTCCTCGTGGCGCTAGCCGTCGAGGGCCTCGGCAGTGCGTGGGTGTCGAGCACGCTCTTCTGCCCCGACGTCGTGCGCACGGTGCTCGAGCTGGACGACGACTGGTTCCCGATGGGCGCGGTTGCCGTCGGCGTGGCTGCTGCGCCGCCGGCTCCGCGACCGGCGCGGGACGTGTCGGCGTACGTCGAAATCCGCTAGCCCAATAGAGTCGATCGTTGCTCGTCCCTTTGCCTGAGGAGTTCCACCGTGCCGCGCGCGCTGATCACCGGCATCACCGGCCAGGACGGCCTCTACCTCGGCGAGCTGCTCGCCGAGAAGGGCTATGAGGTCTTCGGCCTGATCCGGGGGCAGAGCAACCCGAAGTTCGCGCTGGTCGAGAAGACGATCCCCGGCATCCAGATGCTCGAGGGCGACCTCACCGACCTGCCGAGCCTGATCGGCGCGATGGAGTACGCCCAGCCGGACGAGGTCTACAACCTCGGCGCGATCTCCTTCGTGGGGCTGTCGTGGAAGCAGGCCGAGCTGACCGGCGAGATCACCGGCATGGGCGTGCTGCGGGTGCTGGAGGCGATCCGGATCCACACCCAGAACGACATGAGCAAGGTGCGCTTCTACCAGGCGTCGAGCTCGGAGATGTTCGGCAAGGTGCGCGAAACGCCGCAGAAGGAGTCGACGCCGTTCCACCCGCGGTCGCCCTACGGCGTGGCGAAGACGTTCGGCCACTACATGACCGTCAACTACCGAGAGTCCTACGGTGCCTATGCCTGCTCGGGGATCCTGTTCAACCACGAAGGCCCGCGGCGCGGCTACGAGTTCGTGACCCGCAAGGTGACGCGAGCAGTAGCCCGAATTTCCCTTGGTCTGCAGGAGAACCTGGCCCTGGGCAATCTCGACTCGCGCCGCGACTGGGGTTTCGCCGGCGACTACGTCGAGGCCATGTGGATGATGCTTCAGCAGCCGGAGCCCGACGACTACGTCATCGCCACCGGCGAGACGCACTCGATCCGCGACCTGCTGGACGTGGCCTTCGGCCACGTCGGGATCTCTGACTGGTCGGGCCACGTCGAGCAGGACCCGCGGTTCTTCCGGCCGGCGGAGGTCGACCTGCTGATCGGCGACGCGTCGAAGGCTCGGGAGAAGTTGGGGTGGGAACCGAGGGTGAGCTTCTCCGAGCTCATCACGATGATGGTCGACCACGACATCAAGACAGAACGGCGCATCGCCGAACGCGACGACTGAATTTTCCTGGCGGGGCAGGCGTTGTTGCATGGTTGATCGCGATGTCCGAGACGTGGTCGCGCACCAGTACGGCGCCACGACGGCCCGGCTGGATATGGCAGCTTCCGCATCACGAAGGACGCAGGACTGCTCCACGCCCAGTTGGGCCGTCAGCCTTCTTGAGTCCACAGATGGCGAACTCGTCCTGGACCGCCGTCGGCGCGGGCGGCATGCTGACCGGCGTGAACGCCGCGACGTGGACCCTGATCGGATTGCTGGGCACCAGCACCTTCGCAGCCATCGGCGTCCTCGCTGCGGCTCTGTTCTCGCAGATCTCTCGCGTCGACGGGTTGGGTGACAAGCTGGACCGAGTGCGCGACGAGCTGCTCGGCGGCATCGACACCACCCGAGTGGAGCTGCGCGACGAGCTCACTACGCGCATGGACGCGGGACATGCCGACCTCGGGCGCCGCATCGACGCGCTCGAGCACCGCATCGCGGAACACCTGGCGCACCATGCCGCCTAGGGTCAGTCGGCGACGTCGCGGGCGCTGACGATCTTGTCGGGCCTCAGCCGCACCAGAAGCTCACCCGGCACGGCATTGCGTGCGCCGTACTCCCCCGCACGGTCCTCGCCCATGTAGCGGCCGCCGAGCCGCGCCGCCCATCGACGGAGCTCGTCGCTGTCTTCGCTCATGGCGACCGAACCTTCGATGGTGACGAAGGAGTATGGCGGGCGGTCGTCCTGCACGACGAGCGTGGCCCGCGGGTCCGCGCGCAGGTTACGGCCCTTGACGGTCTCCGCACCGGTCGTGAAGACCAGGTCGTCGCCGTCGGCGTCCCACCAGACCGGGGCTGCGTGCGGCCGCCCGTCGGGGCGGACCGTCGCAAGGACGCCGGGGCGCGGAGCCTTCAAGAACTCGCGCAGCTCTTCGCGGCTCATGCGGTGATAGGGCACGGCTCGACCCTACGAGGCGCGGAGAGACCCGGCCGCCCCCTCGGCCTGAGGAGTTGTCCACAGCTGCGTATCGCGTGTCGTTTCTGTCGGTACGCCGGACCACAATGATGCTCGAACACCAGTTCGATTCATCCGGATGGAGATTGCCTCATGGGCTGGCAGGCGACGCTCGACGACGCGCTCGGGCAGTGCCGAGCGGTCGACGTGACCGCGCTGCCCGACGTGGCGCTCCTGGCCGAGCTGGACGGGTTGCTGGCCGCCCGTGACGTCCTGGACGGGCTGATCGCCCGCCGGCTGGAGGTCGCCGACGTCCGGCAGGCGACCGTGGCCGAGTGCGGGCTGACCACGACGATGTGGCTGCGTTCGCACGCCCGGCTGTCGGCGCACGAGGCCCGGCAACGGATGTTCGTCGCCCGATCGTTGGCCCACAGCGCGGTGCTGGCCGAGACGGTCGACGCCGGCCAGGTCACCCAGGCCAGCGCCCGGATCATCGCCTCCACGCTGCGTCAGCTCGACCCGGACGACCGAGAGGCCGGTGCGGGCATCCTGGTCGAGCTGGCCGCTCAGGCGCCACCGGAGCAGGTCGGTGTGGCCGCCCGCCACCTGCTGCACGCCACTGCCGCCGCCGAGACCCGGGAGACCGCCGAGCAGCGTCGCCTCGCCGGCCGCTACCTGACCATCGACGCCACCTACGACGGCATGTACGCCGTGACCGGCATGCTGCCCCCCGACACCGGCGAAGCCCTTGCCGCGGCGGTCGGCGCGCTCGCCCAACCCGCCGGCGGAAACGACGAGCGCAGCGCCGGGCAGCGCCGCGCTGATGCCCTCGGCCAGGTCGCCCGGCACCTGCTCGCCTGCGACGGGCTGCCCGACAACGGCGGCGAACGCCCCCAACTCGTCCTCACTCTGAACTACGCCGACCTGAGCGACGCCCTGACCGGCAGCGGCCACGCCGCCACGCCCGGCGACACCGACCTCACCGACCGACGCAACGCGAGCGGCCTGCCCGCCAGCGTCCTGCGCCGGCTCGCCTGTGACGCAGCAGTCATCCCCGCCGTCCTCGGCGCCGCCGGCGAAGTCCTCGACATCGGCCGAGCCACCCGCACCTGGCCCACCGCCATCCGCCGCGCCGCCCGGCTACGCGACCGCGGCTGCACCTTCCCCGGCTGCGCCGCCGGCCTCGACCAGTGCGACCTGCACCACCTCGTCTTCTGGGCCGACGGCGGGACGACATCGCTCACCAATGCCGCCCACCTGTGCGCCTTCCACCACTGGCTCATCCACGACAAACACTGGACCGTTAGGCGCACCCGCGACGGCACCCTGCTCTTCACCAGACCCGACGGCACCACGGTCCACGACCCGGCACTCGCCCGCGCCGGTTGACACCGCGCCGCCCCTGCGGGCCAGCCCCCCCACCGGCGCGTCAGAGCAGGAACGAGAACAGCGGTGAGCCGGCCGGCACCTGCTCGATCTGCAGCGG
>Ga0207652_10002427_pt1 | contig 15728 bp, 13 predicted proteins | sample KBSC63BmetaG_FD_184334 | JGI IMG/M metagenome (GOLD analysis project Ga0207652, IMG submission 184334) | Corn rhizosphere microbial communities from Kellogg Biological Station, Michigan, USA - KBS C6-3B metaG (SPAdes) (version 2) | ecosystem: Host-associated > Plants > Roots > Rhizosphere ... | reverse complement strand
GAGCGCCTTTCGGGTGTTGCCCGCCGGTGGAGAGCTGGCCCAGCGCCCCCAGGGGAGCTTGCGCCGGCTGACCGGAGAGACGTTCGTGGCTTACAACGAGGGGACCGTCCACCACGACCTGCAGCGCCGCGCGCTGGCCCGCAGCGGGGTGGCCCCGGCCCGCATGGTGTCCGCGAGCACGACGGAGGCGATCCTGGGTCTGGTCGCCGCCGGCGTGGGCTGGTCGCTGGTGCCGTCGATCAACGAAGGTCTGCTCCGGCGTCCCGGGCTGGTTGCCCGCCCCTTCGCGTCCAGGCAGGCCCGCTTCCCCGTGCGTGCGATCTGGCGCGCCACCGGCCCGACGAACCCCGCCGTCGACGTCGCCCTGGCCGCCCTCGATCGCGCGAACCGCTGATCCGCGGGTTCACAGTCCTCGCGCCGAGGCGCCGGCCTGGGCCAGGCGCCGGCAGGCCTCGCTCAACGCGGACAGCGTGCGCAGGCGGTCGGTGACGGCCGGAGGGGACATGTCCACCCCCTTCGCGACGAAGCCTCGCTCGGCCAGCAGGCGCGCCATCGTGCGCAGGCGGTCGGTGACCGCCCCGGGATCCAGGTCGGCCTCAACCACGCTCCAGCTCCGACAGGCGCTTCACGTCGGCGACGTCCTGGGGGCGCCCCGCCGCCAGCTTCATCGTGATCAGGCCCTCTCGCGAGACGACGTGCAGCGTGCCGCCCTCGAACGCGATCGAGCGCCGGGTCTGCCACACCGCCGCCAGCGGGCCGTCCGCGATCAGCGCATCCAGCATCAGCGGCACGTTGTCGATCAGCTTGGTGAACCGATGGATGGTGAGGCCGCTGGCCGCGAACTCCATGGGCAGCGACTCGAAGACGAAGCCGCTGTCGCGCGCCGCCTGGCGCAACGCCGGCAGCTGGTCGGCGCGGGTCAACAGATCTATGTCCTGCGTCGCGCGCGGGGCGCCGTGGACCGCCAGGGCGATGCCACCGCACAGCGCGTACTCCACGCCCCGCTGCTCCAGCAGCGCCACCAGCGCGGTCAGCTCGCGATAGATGTCCACCGCGATCAGGATAGCGCGGGCGCGGGGCCGGCGGTCACGCCGGCAGGCGAAGCGTCGCGCGCAGGCCGCGGGCCCCGAGGTTGTCCGGTCCGTGTGCGTGGACCCTGTCCACGCACCGAAAGGTCCCGAAGGGGCGTGAAGCGCGTGCGAACGCTTCGGGTGAAGTTCATGAAGAAAACGAAAACGGCGCGTCCCTCACAGACGCGCCGTTTCTCGTTTCGAGCGGGCGGAACTACTTCTTCGCGTCGGCCTTGGCTTTGGCGGCGTCCTTACGGGCGTCGACGCCGGCCTTCTCCGCCTTGTTGCCGGACTTCTCCATCTGCTCGGCGGCGTCGCCGCGCGCTTCGCCTTCCTTCTCGATGGCGTGGCCCTTCTTCTTCCTGGCCTTGCCGGCGGCTTCCTCGCTGGGGTTCTTGTTCTTCTTGCCGGCGTCTTCCTCGGCCTTGCCCGACTTCTCCATCTGGGCGCCCCTGGTCTTCTCGGCGTCGGCGGCCTTCTCCTCGGCGTTGCCCTTCTTCTCCATCTTGTTTCCTGCCGTCTCGGCGGGGCTGGGTGCCTCGGCCCGGGCGACGGCGGTGGACAGCGCAACGGTGGCGAACAGAACTGTGAAGCGGGTGAGCGAACGAAGCATCGGGACCTCCTCCTGGATGGTTAACGTGTTAACCTAAGTCCCGATCAGGGCAAGGCGAGCCCCGGGACGCGAAATGCACGCGCCGGTCACTGATCAGGCGCGCAGCTCGCGGGCGATGCGCTCCAGCACAGCCGCGGGATCCTGGGCGATGATGTCCGCGTGCGAGACGACGATTCGCTTCAGCCGGGGAAGGCGAGACCAGGCTTCCAGTTGCGCGGCCACGGCCCTCTTGTCGTCGACCGCTCCCATCTTGATGAGGGCCGGAATGTGCGGTTCCTGCCCGGTCATTCCGGTCACCTTGAAGAGCCAGCCCGTGAACCCTGGTCGATCCGCGAGGCTGAAGATCAGGTCGTTCAGCACCAGCGTCGTTCCGCTTTCCCTGTCGACGATCAGCGCCCCTTCCCGGTCTGCCGTGCCGGCGACGGCCGTGAAGCGGACGTCGGGATCGTCCCAGCTGGATGCCGTCGCGTCGACCGGGACGACCTCCTCGACCTTCTTGCGCGCGCCCGCGGGTGCCAGGACCTTCAGCGCGGGATAGCGTTGTTTCCAGGTCTTCGCATCCATCCGGTGAATCACCCCCGGAACGATCAAGAAGCTCGGCGTCCCCAGGCGCTCCAGCTCGCTCATCTCGTCCTCGTCCAGGGCGATGGCGCTGAAGATCACCAGCCGTCCGTCGCGAAGGCGGGCCACCGTCATACGGCGCGGGAAGTCGTCTCCCACGGGCATCGGTAACCGACCCGTTACCGACAACAAACCATCGTCCACCCGATGGAGCGGTCCGTGGGGCAGCACCGTCCACTGTTCGAAAGGTTTCGCCATGGGTGGTGGTGGCCAGCAAGACCCGCGCCGGTGCGCATGGCGCGTGGAAATCCGGTTTATGATTGGCCGGTGCAATGGACGAAGGCGACCCTCGCGCTGGCGATCCTTGGCGTTGCCGCGGGCCACACCGCGCAGGCTGCGTCGCAGCCTGTTTCGCAGACTTCTTCGATCGCTTGGAAGGGGCACACCTGGCAGGTGACCTCCGGCGGCATGGCCGGCGTTTGCCAGGGTGACCCGAAGAATGTCTCGGTGGATAGCGAGGGCTTCTTGCACCTGCGCATCGCGAACGGCGGTGGCACCTGGACCTCCGCCGAGCTGTTCACGACGGACCGCCTCGGGTTCGGCACCTATCAGTGGCAGGTCGACGGCGCCATCGACACTCTCGACCAGAACGTGGTGCTGGGACTGTTCCCCTACGGTCCGGCGGCGGGCATCGGCAATGACGGCACCAATGAAATCGACATCGAGTACTCGCGCTGGGGACAGGCGAACGGCCCGAACGGCGACTGGACCGACTATCCGGCGTCGGGAAAGACGATCGGCGAGCTGAGCTACACGTTCTCGCTGAGCGGGATGACCCTGTCGACGTCGCGGTTCACCTGGTCCAGTTCCACGATCACCGACTGGTTGTTGATGGGGCTACAACCGGTCGATGGCACCACGGGCATGATCAAGACCTGGACGACGCGCCGCCGATGCCGTCGGTGAACGTTCCCCAGCAACCGCTGCCGCTGGGCATGAATCTGTGGTGCTTCGACGCTCCGCCGTCGAACGGCAATCCGGTCGAGATCGTGATTCGCGACTTCGTGTTCGTTGCCGGCGGCGCGGCCGGAAGCGCAGGGGGCACCGCCGGGATGGGAGGAGGAGCTGCGGGCGGCCAGCCGATGGGCAGTGGAGGGGATGGCGGGCGGCCGGCGGGCACCGGCGGCGCTGGGGGCGGCATGAACGGCTCTGGCGGCGCGGTGATCGCGACCGGCGGCGCGGGAACAGGCGGGCGCTCTGCCGGCACCGGCGGCGAGACCACCGCGCCACCGGAAGCGACGGGCGGCGCGAGCGGCGGCGCTGGCCCAACCGCGAGCCCCGCCGGCGGAACCAGATCGGGCTGTTCTTGCAGCGCCGGGCAGACGGAAAACGCCGCATCGCTCGGCGCGTTCTTGCTGATAACCACCGCACTCACCGCCTCGCTCCGGCGGCGCCGCCGCGACTGAATGACGCTCGGGCAGAGCGTCCATCATCGCCTTCTGCTAAGGCCAAGGCATGGCCAGTCAGCGGCTCAGGCTCGCCGAGAACGCGCCGGGGACCTTCTTCGTCGACCAGAGTTGCATCGACTGCGATACGTGCCGTCAGCTGGCGCCGGGCGTGTTCGCGCGATCGGCGCGGGGTCACTCGTACGTCGCCCATCAACCGGCCAGCGCGGACGACAGGCGCGAGGCGCGACTGGCGCTGGTCGCCTGCCCGGCAGCTTCAATCGGGTCCCAGGACAAGCAGGGACTCGCAGAAGCGGCGCACGCCTTTCCCGTGCCCGTCGACGGCGAGATCTCTTATTGCGGGTACGCCTCGGCCGACTCGTACGGCGCGGCAAGCTACTTCATCCGGCGCGAAGCGGGCAACGTGCTGATCGATTCGCCGCGGGCGGCCGGCCCGCTGCTGGCGCGCCTGGGGGAGCTGGGGGGCGTGTCTCTGATGTTCCTCAGCCACCGCGACGACGTGGCCGATCACGCCCTGTTCGCGCAGCGCTTCGCTTGCCGCCGGGTGCTCCACGCGGCCGATGTCACCATGGACACGCGCCTGGTCGAATGGGCATGGGAAGGGGATGAGCCGTTGCGGCTGGCGGATGACCTGTTGCTGATTCCGGTCCCCGGCCACACGCGCGGTAGCGCCGCTCTGCTGTACCGGGACAAGTACCTGTTCACCGGCGATCACCTGTGGGGTGCCGACGATGGCGCCGGCCTGGCGGCGTCGCGTTCCGTCTGCTGGCACTCGTGGCCCGAGCAGGTCCGCTCGCTGGAAAGACTGCTCGATTTCTCGTTCGAGTGGGTGCTGCCCGGTCATGGCCGGCGGTTCCGGGCCGGCTCTCCGTCGGAGATGCGGGGCGCGCTGCAGGGTCTGCTGCACCGCCTCCAGCGGCGCTGACCCGACGAGGGATTTCGCAACTCGGGCCAGGAATTTCGCCAGCCTGCGCGGGGAATGCCGGCGTCAGGGGGCGTCCCCGACGGTCGAAAACCGAACTTCTTGCCCCGCGGGCACTTCCGGCGAGGTAGAAGGTGCGTTCCCTCGACGGGGAAACGCCGTTTCCCGTCTCAACCCCCGTGTGGCGGCTGCAGCCGTCGCCTTACCCCCATGGAGGCCCCCATGTCTCGGAACCGGCGCGAATTTTCACTTGTTTCCCTGTTTTCTCTGGGGATGGGCGTGATGGTGATGGCTGCGTGTCCTCCGACTCCGCCCGTCACCACCGGCGAAGGGGGAAGCGGTGGGTCGTCCGGGGTCCACTACGACGGCAGCCTCGATGCGAGCACGGGCGGTTCGGGCAGCGGCGGCTCGGGAAGCGGGGGCATCGCCAGCGGGGGCTCGCACGGCGGCAGCGGCGGCGCATTGGCCTCGGGTGGAACCATCGGCGCAAGCAGCGGCGGGGCATCGGCAAGCGGGGGAACGATTGGCACGGGCGGCGCCGGCGCGGCCGGCTCCGGCGGCACCGGCACCGGCTCGGGCGGACAGACGGCCAGCGGCGGGGGCGGCGGCCGCTCGACGGCCAGCGGCGGCATGATGGGGACCGGCGGCGCGACCGGTTCGGGCGCGGCGACGGGGTCGGGGGGCGCGATGGGGTCGGGCGGCGCGACCGGCTCCGGCGGCGCGACGGTCATGTGCACCCCGCCCACCGGCGGAAGCCAGGGCTACACGACCCGTTTCTGGGACTGCTGCAAACCGTCGTGCGCGTGGCCGAACAACACGGGCGGCAAGAGCCCCGCCAAGACCTGCAACAAACAGAACCAGCCGGTGGGCAGCGGCGATCAGAGCGCGTGCAGCGGCGGGGATGCCTTCGCCTGCTGGGACATGGCCCCCTGGGCCGTCAGCGACACCAAGGCGTTCGCCTACGCCGCCTTCAACGGGGGCGGCTGCGGCACCTGCTACGAGCTGAAGTTCACGGGCCAGTCGAACAACGCCAGCGGTGACGCTGGCGCCCAGGGCCTTTGCGGCAAGACGCTGGTGGTGCAGGTCATCAACATCGGCAACATCTCCCAGGGGCAGTTCGACCTGATGATTCCCGGCGGCGGCGTCGGCGACTTCAACGCCTGCTCGAACCAGTGGGGCGTCTCCGGCTCGGCGCTGGGCGAGCAGTACGGCGGCGTGATGCTGTCCTGCCAGAAGAAGAACAACGAGATCGAGGCGCGCAAGTCGTGCACCAAGAGCGCTTGCGACAGCCTGTTCTCCAGCTCGAACCTCTCCTCGCTGAAGGCCGGCTGCGATTGGACCGTCGACTGGCTGAACGCCGCCGACAATCCCAAGGTCGTCTACCAGCAGGTCTCCTGCCCCTCCGACCTGACCAACAAGTCCGGCCTGCACTGAGACGCCGGACCTGGACCAGACCGGTCCGACGCTGATCCTACGTGGCATGATGCCGTGATGGCTGGGACCAGATGCCTGCTGGCCGGGGCCGTGTGGGTGGCCGGGGCGGTCCTCGCCGGATGTAGCGGAACGGGGTCACAGGGCACGGGAAGCGGAGGAACGACGGCGACAGGCGGTGTGAGCGCGACGGGTTCAGGTGGCGTGACCTCACCGGCCGGAACGGGAGGTCATTCCGCCAGCGGCGGCACCACGGCGGGCAGCGGCGGCGCCACGACGGCCAACGGCGGCGCCGCTCCGGCCAGCGGGGGAATCACCGCCCCCGCCAGCGGCGGCGCGGGCGGAAAGCCTGCCTCCGCCGGCAGTGGCGGGCGGCAGGTGGCGAGCGGCGGCTCCGCCGGCCACGCGCCAGCGACGGGCGGGCGCGCCGGAGCTTCCGCCCAAGGCGGCGGCGCCGGCGGGACGAACGTCCCCGGTTCCGGCGGCAGCGCCGGAACGACCGGACTGTCCCCCGCCCTCACCAAGACCGGGGAGACGTTGCTGACCGACGCGGGGCTGACCATCGTGTCGTACGGCGGCTACCTGAACGGCGAGTCGTTCCAGGAGGACGGCGTCGTCAGCTACGCCGGCTACCAGTACGCCGCGTTCTGGAACAGCGCCCGCCACGTCGTCGTCGCCCGCCGCGCCTTGCCCGCCGGCGCCTGGACGCGCGTCGAGCTGACGGACTACACCAACAGCGAGGACGACGCCCACAACACCATCTCGCTGGGCGTTTGCCCCGGCGACGGCACGCTGCACCTGGCCTTCGATCATCACGGCTCGACCCTGCACTATCGCAAGTCGGTCAGCGACCTGATCACCCATCCCGACAGCGCCGCGTGGACGATCTCCAGCTTCTCGGCGGTCACGGGGGCGCTGGTGGGCGCCACCACGGTGACTCAGGTGACCTATCCCCGCTTCGTCACCGAGCCTGGTGGCGGCAAGATGCTGTTCGAAGCGCGTATCGGCGCCAGCGGCAGTGGTGACGAATACCTGTGGGAGTACAGCGCCGCGTCCCATGCCTGGATCTCGCTCGGCCGCTACATCGACGGCACCACCGACAGCATCAACGCCTATCCCCACGGTCTGACGTACGGCCGCGGCGGCACCCGCCTGCACCTGGCCTGGTGCTGGCGAGAGACGCCCGACGCCACCACGAACCACGACCTGCTGTACATCTACAGCGACGACAACGGCCGCACCTGGAAGAACAACGACGGCGCCACGGTGGCGACGACGGGAACTTCGTCCGCCAGCCGCAGCTCGACCGGCATCAAGGTCTGGACGATCGACCAGAACCGCGGCCTCATCAACCAGGAGCACCTGGCCGTCGACGACGCCGGGCGCGTGCACGTGCTGCTGTCGCATCTTCCGGACGGACAGCCGGACGACTCGAACTTCGACAGCGCCCGCACCAAGACGCAGTACTTCGACTACTGGCGCGACCCCACTGGCAGGTGGACTCGCACGGCGATGGGCCTGCCGTCGATCGCGAACTTCCGCGGAAAACTGGCCATCTCGTCCAGCGGCGACGTGTACGCCGTCCTGCCCGATCTGCGGATCGCCGCCGCCTCCCCGGCCACGAACTTCGCCACCTGGGTGGTGCTGGACACCAGCGACAAGGGCCGCTTCTTCTCGGATCCGCTCATCGATACGGCCCGCCTGTCGACCGAGGACAGCCTGACCGTGATCTACCCGCAGAAGAGCTCGGGAAACATCTACGCTCTGGAATACACGGTCCGCTAGCCCGTCATCACACGTGGCGATGGGACGGACGTCGATCGCGAAAGCGCGCAGGCGAGGATGCCACAGGCTGGCACGGACCTTGATGCGTCCAGCCGGCATGACTCGACACGCGCCGAACGCGCTGGGTTCTCGGTGGTCCCGCCTCAGAAATTCGACGCCGCATGACCGCGCGGGACGGTGCCCGTCGCGGCAAGATCGGATCGGCATGATGCTGGCCGTCGCCGGGATGGTGGCTGCGTCAGCCTGCAGTTCGGGCGGGACGTCGCCGCCCGCGGCGACCGGGGGCACGGCGGGCACCGCTTCGGGGGGCAGCGGCGCCGCCGGGGCTGGTGGCGGCAGCGGCGGCCATGGGGATGGCAGCGGCGGCCGTGGGGGTGCCGGCGGTGGCGCCGGGGGCTCGGCCGGCGGCGGCGCGGGCGCAGGCGGCTCGGCGATGGGCGGGACCGGTGCGGGCGGCTCCGGTCCGGGCGGCGCGGGAGGAGGCGGCGTGATCGATCCGGCGTGCGTCGTGGCCACGCCCGCGTCCCCGCCGCCCTACGCGACGGAGTTCAGGTTCCGCAACGCGGGCAGCGCCCCGCTCTACCTGCACACGGGATGTCTCGGCATCGACTACGGCCTCAGCTCGTGCGCTGCCGGCTTCCGTGATTCGCTGCAACCGACCTTCGTGTGCGCCTGTCCGTGCGACCAGGCCTCGTGCACGGGCGGCGTGACATGCGGCGCGTGTCCGCAGGACGACTCGGCCCTGGTCGCCCCCGGACAGTACGTGGCCCGGACGTGGGACGGCATCTGGACCGCCCTGGAAGATCGCGGCTCGTATGACTGTCAGCGCGCCCATCCCCAGCCAGCCGGTCGCTACCGCATCGCCGTCCGGGTCTACGACGACGCGACCAGCGCCATGAAGGGAACGGGCGGGCGCCTGGTCACCCAGGACTTCGACCTTCCCACCACCAATGGTCTGGACATTCCCCTGTCGGAAATCCAGTCCGATCCTTGCGCCGCACCGACGTCCACCGCGCCGTCGGCCTGCACCGGCGGCGAGGCGCACGACGTGGCGTGCAGCCTGGGATTCTCCATGACCTACGGCGCGGATGGCGGCCTGACCACGAGGACCGACTCGGTCGCGCTGGCGCCGCCGGCCGGTTACACCCTGACCCGCACGTTCAGCTATCCGGCGATGCCGGCCCAGCAGTGCACGACCGCCGTGCCGTTCTGCTCGCGTGATTCCCGGGTGGTCACCACGTCCGACCTGACCCGCGTCCTGACCCAGCCCGCCGTCAGCGCGGCGTTCGGTAGCGGCACCCCGGTGATCGGCTTCGATCCGCGCCCCATGGATGGCCAGATCCTGGTCCTGCACCGGCCGGACGGCACGTCGCTCGGCATCGGCAGCAGCGGCGCGGGCGCCACCCTGCCCGCGCCGTTCGCCGACGTCGTGACCACGCTGCGCGGCCTGGACCAGCAGATGCGAGGCGATCCCGCCTGCTCGAACCTGACGCAATGACCGGCGGGCGAGCACGAATCGCGTCGCGGCGGTCGCGGCTCACCGGGCCGTGATCAAGACGGCCGACGCCGCAGGCACCGGAACGGTCAGCGTCGTCGCGCCATGCGACAGTGTGTAGGCTGGCTTCGGGCTCCAGCTTCCGTCGGGGTTGACGGGCGCCTCCCCCAGCGTGATGCCGCTGGTCGCCGTCAAAGAAGATCCGCGCAGGTAGATGGCCGATGCGTCGGTCACGGGCGCGCCCACGTCGACGGTCGCGTCGACGCCCTTGCTGGCGTCACAGTTGACGACGACGACGGCGGTACCGCCGTCCCCTTCCTGCACGGCGTACGCACGCACCGGTGTGGTCCCCGCGTTCGAGACGACGGCCGGCATCATCTGGCCCGCGCCGGCGCGCGACACCAGCAACATGCCGTAGAACAGCGGCGCGGCCGCGGTGACACGGCTGTCGACCTCGACCAGCGGCGAATACACGAACGGCCGATCGCACGACGACACGCCGTTCGGGCAGGTGTTGCCGTCCATGTTCTGCCCGCCGCCGTGGAAGTTGACGCCCACCGACCCGTACTGTGACGTGGTCATGATGAAGTTGACCGCCCACAGCGCGGAGATCAGCGCGTTGCTGATCCCCGCCTGGCCGTGGCTGGAATAGGTGTTCGTCTCGCCGAAGCGAAATCCCCCCTTGATCGCGTTGCTCGACGCCGAGCTGGCCAGCGCCTGCGAGCCGCTGGTCACGGCGCTGTCGGTGTTGACCAGGTTCGCCAGCGTGGCCGTCGAGGTCCCGGCCTGGCCGCGATAGTAGTGATGGGTGATGACGTCGATCAGGCTCGCCTCGTTCTTCACGAAGCTGGTGGCGTAGTTGACGTCCTCGAAGTCGCCCGGGCCGGCGATCAGCGTGCCCGGGAACTGCTGTCGGATCGCCTGCGCGAAGGAACGCCACACCGTCTCGGCGTTCGAGATGGGATACAGGTTCAGCTCGTTGCCGATCTCCACGGCCTGCAGGCTGGCGCCCAGCTTGGGCACGACATAGGTCAGCTCGGTGACGGCCGTCTGGGGCGTGGACGACCCCCGCATGTTCACGGCGTAGATGGCCTTCCAGCCGGTGGCCGTCAGGAAATCGGCGAGCGCGTCCACCTCGGCCGTGCCCACGTTCGGTGAGGTGGTGCCCGGCTTCACGAACGTCGCGCCGGGCACCCACACCGAGTTGTTCACGTCATCGGCCCCGATCCGCAGCACGCCCGGCCCCAGCAGCTTGAACATGGCGATGAGCGGCGCGTGCGTCCCCGTGAAGAACCCGTCGCTCAGGTGAGACTTCTCGAAGCTGAAGGACGCGGCGCCGGCGGTCAGGCGACCCATCGGCGCCCCGCGCGTCACCTTGATGGTCGCGGTCACCGGCGTTCCGGTCAGCGGCGGCGGCGGATTCCCCGCCGGCGGCGGACCGCCACCACCACCCCCGGCGGCGTCGCTTCCGTCAGGCGTTCCGCCGTCGACGGACGGGCTGCCCCCGCGCCCGCCCGTTCCCGGCGCGCCGCCGCTGCCAGGTCCGCCGATCCCGCCCCCGGCGGCGTGGCCGCCCGTGGCGCTGGTCCCACCGCTGCCGCCGCTCCCTGGCACGCCTCCGCTCGCCACCCGCGCGCCGCCCGAGCCGGCGCCACCCGAGCCGAGCGTCCCGCCGCTGGCCGCCGGCATGCCGCCGCTGCCGGCCGCCGCCCCGCCGCTGCCGGAGACGCCGCCGGTCGCTGTCTGTTCGTCGCCCCCGCTGCCGCCCCGCTGCCCGGAGGAGCCCCCGCATCCGACGAGCACCAGCGCCATCACGGCCAGGGACGCGAAGCCCGGGCTGCGAACGCTTTGACGCAGCATCGTCTACCGCCGCCGCCGTAGAGCGAACGCGGCCAGGAACATCCACACGCCGCCAGCCATCGCGCCGCCGCCACCGTTGCCGCCCGTCTGGCAAGCGCACCCTCCGGGCGCCCCCGCGGTCTCGGCGAGCCCCGGCGCGCCGCCGCTCGCTTGCGCCGCACCACCGCTGCCGCCGACCGTCGGGCTGCCGCCGGTGCCGCTCCCGCCCGAGGAGGCGAGGCGTCCGCCGGTACCCACGGCCGCGCCGCCGGACCCAGGGCTGCCGCCGCTGGAGACGTTCGCGCCGCCGCTGCCGGCGTGCGTTTCGCCGCTGCCGCCGCTGCTCGAGGTGGTTCCGCCGCTGCCGGTGGTCATGCCACCACTTCCAACACTGCCACCACTACCCGCGCTGTTTCCGCCCCGCCCCGCGGCTCCCCCGCCCACGCCACCGGTCCCGATCGCCGCACCACCGCCGCCACCCCCGGAGGCTCCGTCCGCTCCCCCCGCGCCGCCGCCAGGCATCTCGGGGCCCGAGAACCGCCACCAGTTGAACTTGAAAAGGTCGCCGCTGCCGCCGACGAACTTCAGGAACAGGTCGTGCTTCCCGCTGCCCCCGCTGACGTCGCACGTCTTCGTGGTCCACGACGACGCCCCCGACACGTCGCACGTTCCCAGCAGCGTGCCGGTCTGGCTGTCGAGGTGAAGCTCGATCTTGGCGTTGCTGGACGCCGACGAGACGCGGGCATCGAACGAGGTCACCCCCGCCAGGAAGTCGACGTTCTTCACCTTGATGTAGTCACCGTTGCTGATCGACGTGACGTCCATGCCGCCGCCCGTGTCGGAGCACACCTCCGTCTTCAGACCCGACGAGAACGCGATGGTCTCGGCCTGGACCTGCGCGAACGGGTTCAGCGTGGCCACCGCCGCCGGCCCCCCGGTGCTCATCTTCAGGGTCGGGATGCTGCCGTCGGCGCCGTACGTGAACTCCTCGACGCACACCGAGCGCTTGTAGTTGCCGCCGCCGGGCAAAGAGCTGTTGTGATAGAAAAAGTACGAGTGTCCCTGGTAGTCGATGACGCCGGGGTGGTTGGTGAAGGTCGAGCCCGTGCCCATGATGTCGCCCTTGACGGTCCAGGGTCCTGTCGGGCTGGCGCTGGTCGCGTAGCTGATCTTCTCGCTGCCGCTGGTGGCCGCGAAGACCATGTAGTACAGCGATCCACGCTTGTAGAACCAGGGTCCCTCGGTGAACCCGGTCAGCGCCACGTTGGTCACGCTTCCCGACGTGCTGGTCATGTCGGCGTTCAGCTTCACGTAGCGCAGCGTGCCGTTGCCCCAGTACATGTAGGCCTGACCGTCGTCGTCGACGAAGACGGTGGGATCGATGTTGCTGGAGCCGCTGGCGGCCAGCGCCTTCCCCAGCGGATCCTTGAACGGCCCCGTCGCGCTGTCCGCGACCGCCACACCGATCTTCGCGCCGGTGTTGTTGTTGATCGGCACGTACAGGTAGTACTTGCCGTTTCTGGCGACGCCCTGCGGGGCCCAGGCGCTGTCCGTGCTCCAGCTGAACGTCTTCAGGCTGGCCGGCGTCCCGAGGTCGGTCCAGTTGACCATGTCCGTGGTCGAGTACAGCCGCCAGTCGTTCATCGTGTAGAAGTTGTTCACGGTGACGTCGTCGTCGTGCGACGTGTACAGGTACAGGGTGCCCTGGTACACCATCGGCGCCGGGTCGGCCGTGTAGGACGTCTGCACGATGGGGTTGTCCGCGTGCGCGGCCTTGGTCATCGCGGCGGTGACTGCCAGCGCAATCGCCCCCAGGGACATCATTCTCGTCAGAAACGCCATCAATCCTTCCCTGTCGGGAAGGCGCCCAGTGTGTGAAGTTATCGAAGCGGCGCCCCCACATAGGTAGGTGTCGCCTGCATTCTGTTCGACCCGGGCCAGCTATTTCTGGCCCTTGGGTCCCCGGCCCACGGTCAGACCTTGATCGCGCGCGTCATCAGGAAGTCCTGGCGCACGCAATTGTCTTCGAAGTACGTCGCGACCAGGCTTTCGATCTCGCGCCGCAGCGTCGCGGCTTTGGCGGGGTCGCCGGCATCGAGCTGCTCGAACAGCTTCTTGGCGGGGCCGAAGTTCTCCCCCATCTGCAGGCGATAGTGTTGCGGGCTCAGCACCGGGAATTGCATCACCTGGCGGGCGAAGACGACGTCACGCACGCCGCCCCCCAGCCGGTCGCGAACCACGTGCGGGTCGCCCCACTGCGGGGGTGGGGACACCCCGGCCGCCGGGGGCGCGTAGCTGGCCATCAGCGACAGCCAGCGTCCGACGAACAGCTCGGGCGGCCAGGTCGAAAACGCGATGGTGCCGCCCGGCTTCAACACGCGAAGCATCTCCCGGATGGCGACCTCCGGCCGGGGGGCGAACATGTGCCCGAACTGACTCACCACGACGTCGAACGCCGCCTCTGGAAAGGGGAGAGCCTCGACGTCCCCTTCCGTGAAGGTGGTGTCGAGCCCGAGAAGACGGCCGTTCTCGCGCGCCCGCTCCACGAGCTCTGGCGTGAGATCGAGTCCCTGCACCTTCGCGCCGCCACGCGCCGCGGTGAGGGCGACCACGCCGGTGCCACAGGCGACGTCCAGGACGCGGAGCCCCGCGCGAATGCCAGCGAATCGCGTCAGGTATGGGGCGGTGGTGGCCGTCAGGTTCTCGAGAAGGGCGAAGTTGGCCCAGACACGCTTCTGATTGGCCTTGAATTGCTCGATCGCGTCGATCATTCGTCACTCCTTGCGCGCCGCGGGTCATCGCGCCGGCGCCGGATTCTATGCGCGGGTACGGATCGTGTCGCGCCTTCCCTGATGCGGCTTCTTCGGCTTTCCCTTGAACCGCGCCCATCGGCAGCGTAAGACGCCCGGCCCAGCATGATCGCCGTTCAGAATCTGTCCGTCGCGTTCGGAAGCCAGACCTTGTTCGAAGATGTGGACGTCAAGTTCACGCCGGGCAACTGCTATGGCCTGATAGGCGCCAACGGCGCGGGAAAGTCGACCTTCCTGAAGTGCCTGGCGGGCAAGATCGAGTCGACCTCCGGATCCGTCAGCATCGAGCCGAACAAGCGGCTGAGCATGCTGTCCCAGGATCACTTCGCCTTCAACGACGTGCCGGCCCTGACGGCGGTCATCATGGGCCACAAGCAGCTTCACGCGCTGATGGTCGAGAAGGACGCCCTTTACGCGAAGCCCGACTTCAGCGAGGCCGATGGCGTGCGCGCCGGCGAGCTGGAAGCGGCGTTCGCCGACCTGAACGGCTGGAACGCCGAGGCCGAGGCGGCCAAGCTGCTGAGCGAACTGGGCGTCCCCGCCGACAAGCACACGTCCCTGATGAAGGACCTGACCGACAGCGAGAAGGTCCGCGTCCTGATGGCGCAGGCGCTGTTTGGCAACCCGGACATCTTGCTGCTGGACGAGCCGACCAACCACCTGGACGTCGACTCGATCCTGTGGCTGGAGGAGTTCCTGCTGGACTTCCCCAACACCGTGGTCGTGGTCTCGCACGATCGCCACTTCCTGGACAAGGTCTGCACCCACATCGCCGACATCGACTTCGGCAAGGTCACGCTCTACTCGGGCAACTACACCTTCTGGTACGAGTCGAGCCAGCTGGCGCTGGCCCAGCGCTCGGCCGCGAACAAGAAGAAGTCCGAACAGATCGACGAACTGAAGGCGTTCATCGCCCGCTTCAGCGCCAACGCCTCCAAGTCCCGGCAGGCCTCGTCGCGAAAGAAGCTGCTCGACAAGATCACGCTGGACGACATCCGGCCGTCCAACCGCAAGTACCCCTTCATCCAGTTCAAGGCCGAGCGCGCCCTGGGCAAGGAGATCGTGCGCGTGGAGGGGCTGCGCAAGTCCATGGGCGGGGAGGTGCTGTTCGACGGGTTGAGCTTCTTCGTGGGCCGCGGCGATCGCATCGCGCTGGTGGGCGACGACCGGGTGATCTCCGCGCTCCTCGACGTCCTGGCGGGCGCGTCCAAGCCCGACGCGGGCACCGTCACCTGGGGAAACTCCACGCGGGTCGCCTACTTCCCGAAGGACAACAACGCGTACTTCGCCGACGACAAGAGCGTCCTGGACTGGCTGCGCCAGTACGCACCGGACACCCGTGACGAGCCGTTCATCCGGTCATTTCTTGGCCGCATGCTCTTCACCTCCGACGAGGTTCACAAGAACGTCAAGGTGCTGTCGGGAGGCGAGCGCGTGCGCTGCATGCTGTCACGCCTGATGCTGCAAGACCCGAACACACTGGTGCTGAATCAGCCCACGAACCACCTGGATCTCGAGTCGATCACGGCGCTCAACAACGGCCTGCTGAAGAGCGAGGCTTCGATGATCTTCTCCTGCCACGACGTGCAGTTCGTGGACTCGCTGGCCAACCGGGTCATCGAGCTGTCCGGCAAGACCGTCTACGACCTGCGCATGAGCTACGCCGAGTACCTGGCCGACGCCGACCGACTGGCCCGGGTCGGCCGCGCCGTGGCGTGACGTCCCGCCGTGAAATC
>Ga0207652_10002424_pt1 | contig 15743 bp, 15 predicted proteins | sample KBSC63BmetaG_FD_184334 | JGI IMG/M metagenome (GOLD analysis project Ga0207652, IMG submission 184334) | Corn rhizosphere microbial communities from Kellogg Biological Station, Michigan, USA - KBS C6-3B metaG (SPAdes) (version 2) | ecosystem: Host-associated > Plants > Roots > Rhizosphere ... | reverse complement strand
ACGAACCAAGAGGGCGCCGGCCGCCGCGAGCACGACGAGCGCGATGAGCTGCGACGTCGACAGCGCGCCGGCGACGAGGCCGCGCTCGAGATCGTCGCCGCGCCAGTGCTCGACGACGAGGCGCAAGAGCGCATACGACACGACGTAGGCCAAAAAGATCGCGCCGGCGCGACGTCGCGGCAACAGCGCCGTCACGATCGCGATCGCTACCAGGCCGGCGGCTTCGTAGAGCTGCACCGGATGGCGATCGGCGCCGGCGAGGTGGACCGCGAGCGGGAAGCGCGCGTCGACGACGCGGCCGTAGCAGCAGCCGCCGAGGAGACAGCCGACGCGCCCGATGGCGTGGCCGAGCGCGAGGCCCGGCGCGCCGGCGTCGGCAGCGTCGGCGATCGAAATGCGCCAGGCGCGGCAGTAGGCGAGCGCCGCCGCGGCGCCGCCGACGAGCCCGCCGTAAAACACCAGGCCCGGATGCACGAGCAGCGACGGATCGGCGAGGATGGCGCGCCACTGCACGACGTCGAAGAGCAGCGCCGCGCCGACCAGCCCGCCCACGACGCCGAGGAGGCCCACCGCCAGCTCGTCGAAGCGCGGCACGCCGAAGCGCGGCGCGCGCCACACGCCGACCACGATGCCGACGGCCACGCCGACGACGATCAGCGCGCCATACGAATAGATCGGACGTTCGATGCCGAGGTAGTGGAGACGGACGAGCTCGGGATGCACGCGGCTATCAGCTACGGCAGACTTCCTACTGGAAGCGGCAATCCGAGAGCGTTGGTGAACCCACGATGCGCGTGCCACCTTCACACCGCAGCGAGACTTGGTCGTTCTTGTGCAACCGACCAGCTTGCCCGGCCGCAGAGCTGTCGAGAGTTGCCATCACATGATTGAAATCGCTGCCATCGCCGCGCAAATGTAGGACAACATTGCCCGTGAAATCCTTGTCGATGGAGCTTACGACGCCGGTCACAAGCAGGTGTTGGCCCTTGAAGCGCTGGTCGGCAGCCACCTCGTTGTCACTGTAAGCTCGGTACAGTTCGCGCGCCGTAATCGTAATAGCCTGCTGCGACCCTTGCGGCGATGGCTGCTGCTGCTGTTGCTGCTTCTGCGACTCCTCGAGCGCCTTCTTGAAGGCGTCGTTGAACTCTTTGTTCTGCTGCTGGAACTGCGGATCGGTGGCCATGCGCTCCATGTCGTGCTTGGCCTTGTTGACGCACGCGAAGCACATCGCCGAGAGCAGCACGCCGAGCGTGAGCCCGACGATGCTCATGACCAGGCCCGCCGTCGCCATGCCGGTCGGCTGCTGCGTCTCGACCGCGTTCTTGCGCGCGAGGATGCCGAGGATGAGCCCGACGAGCGCCAGCGGCACACCGAGCAGCGCCGCGGGAAACCAACACAGGATCGTTCCGAAAATGCCGAGGACCAGAGCGGCTACGGCCACGAATCACCTCTCACGATGTGCGCGGAACAGCATACCTTACTTCCTCGCCGGTGGCGCGTGCGCGGGCGCACGCGAAGGCGCGCCTTGGGCCGGCGCCGTCGTGCCCTCGGCCGGCGCCGGCTCCCCGGCCGCCGGCTCTTCGAGCGTCTTCTTCGCCTCGGCTTCCTGCTGGACCTTGGCCTCTTGCGCCGCCTTCTCGATCTCTTTGGACGCCTGGCGCCCGGCGGCGCCGACGGCCGCGGCGCACGACGCGCACACCGCGAAGATGAGGACGGCGATGGTGGTGCCGACGATGCCGAGCACCAGCCCGGCCGTGGCCATGCCTGTCGGCCGGCCCGCGGCGACGTTCTGCTTGCGCGCCAGGATGCCGAGCACGATGGCGACAATCGCCGCCGGGCCGCCCACCCAGACGGTCAACCAGTTGAGCGAAAAGAGCGTGCCGACGATTCCGAGCACCAACGCCGCTACGGCCATTCATCACCCCTGTTCCGTCAGGATTTCATCAGTATTACGGGGCGCGCCCCCGAGTCTTTCATGGTATGAGAGCGCGCCATGTCGAACAAGAGGGCTGCCGAATTCCGCGCGGGCTTCGTCGCGCTCGTCGGCCGCCCGAATGTCGGCAAGTCGACGCTGCTCAACGGGATCCTCGGCGAGAAGATCGCCATCGCCACGCCGCGGCCGCAGACCACGCGCAACCGCATCGTCGGCGTGCGCAACCTGCCCGCCGCGCAGCTCGTCCTCGTCGACACGCCCGGCCTGCATCGGCCCAAGGGGCGCGGGCGCTCGAAGCTCAACACGTACATGGTCGGCGAGGCGCTCGCGGCGCTGCAGGAGGTCGACGCGATCTGCGCCATCGTCGAGCTGCCGACGCCGGCCGAGCTCAAGCGCGGCTACAAGATCGACGTCGCCACGAGCTATGTCATCGACGAGCTCAAGGCGGTGGGCAAGCCGGCGGTGTTGGCGGTCAACAAGGTCGACCTCGTCGGCTCCAAGGGCCTCATGCTGCCGATGCTCGAGACGCTGCAGAAGGCGCACGACTGGCAGGCGATCGTGCCGATCTCGGCCAAGACCGGCGACGGCGTCGACCGGCTCACCGGCGAGCTGGCCAAGATGCTCCCCGTCGGTGAGCGCCTCTTCCCCGAGGAGATGCTGACCGATCGCGCCGAGCGCTGGCTCGGCGCCGAGTTCGTGCGCGAGCAGGTGTTCCTCTTGACGCGGCAGGAAGTGCCGTACTCGGTCGCCGTCTCGATCGACACCTGGGAGGAGCGGGCGGCGAAGAAGGACGTGATGATCCAGGCGACCGTCCACGTCGACAAAGAGGCGCACAAGCGCATCATCGTCGGCGAAGGCGGTCGCATGATCCGCGAGATCGGCACGCGCGCGCGCCAGGAGATCTCGAACCTGCTCGCGGTGCCGGTGCACCTGAAGCTCTTCGTGCGCGTCGACGAGGGCTGGACCGACAACGCGCGCCAGCTGCGCGAATTGGGATACGGCGAAGAATGAGCCCGGTGCGTTCATGAGCCCGCGCGTCTCGGAAATGGGCGAGAGCGATTCGTGGCCGCTCGTCGCCATCGTCGGCCGGCCCAACGTCGGCAAGTCGACGCTGTTCAACCGCATCGCCGGCGGCCACGACGCCATCGTCGAGGACGAGCCCGGCGTCACCCGCGATCGCCGCTACGGCGAGGCCGAGTGGGACGGGCGGCTGTTCCGTGTCGTCGACACCGGCGGCCTCGACTTCGACGCCAAGAAGCCGGGCGCGACGACGCTTCAGCGCGGCATCTTGAAGCAGGCGCTGCGCGCCGTCGACGAAGCCGAGGTCGTCCTCTTCGTCGTCGACGCGCGCGAAGGCATCGTGGCCGAGGACCGCGACGCCATCAAGGCGCTGCGCAAGAGCGGCAAGCCGATCCTCTGGGTCGCCAACAAGGTCGACGCCGCGAAGTTCGAAGCCGAGGCCAACGAGCTCTACGCGCTCGGCGCCGACCAGGTGTTTCCGGTCTCGGCGCAGCACGGCCGCGGCGTCGGCGATCTGCTCGACGCTGTCGTCGAGAGGCTGTCCGAGGCGCCGCGCATCGACGAGCAGCCCGAGCCCGAAGACGACGCCACGCGCCCGATCCGCCTGGCGCTCGTCGGCCGGCCCAACGCCGGCAAGTCGTCGCTGGTCAACCGCTTCGTCGGCGACGAGCGCGTCATCGTCGACGCCGAGGCCGGCACCACGCGCGATCCGGTCGACACGCCGCTCGAGCTCGGCGGCCGCCGCTACGTCCTCATCGACACCGCCGGCATCCGCCGGCGCTCCAAGGTCTACGTGCCGATGGAGAAGATCGCCGTCGCCATGGCGGAGAAGGCGGTCGGCCGCTGCGACGTGTGCGTGCTCGTCGTCGACGCCAACGAGGGGCTCGCCGAGCAGGACGCCAAGGTCGCCGGCATGTGCGACGAGGCGGGCAGGGCGCTCGTCATCCTGTTCAACAAGCTCGACCTCATCGACGACAAGCAGCAGAAGAAGCTGCACGAAGACCTGAAGCGCCAGCTCCAGTTCGTGCCCTGGGCGCGCGTCGTGTTCGCGTCGGCGAAGACGGGCAAGAACACGCAGCGCATCCTCGACGCCGTGCAGGCGGCGTACGCGGCCTACACGCGGCGCGTGTCGACGGGCGCGCTCAACCGCTGGTTCGAGGGCATCGTCGAGCGCCATCCGCCGTCGGTGTATCGCGGCCACCCCATCAAGCTCTATTTCATCCAGCAGCCGCAGGCCAAGCCGCCGACGTTCCTCTTGTCGGTGAACTATCCCGAGGGCGTGCACTTCTCGTATCGCCGCTACCTGGCGAACCAGCTGCGCGACGAGTTCGACCTGTGGGGAACGCCGGTGCGGATCGTGTGCAAACAGCGCGGCCAAAAACCGCGCGCGCGCAAGAAGGCGACGCCGTAGCTACTTGAAGATGTCGAGGTCGCGGATCTCGGAACCGTCCGTCGGGAAGGTGCCGACGACGGTTCCGTTGACCGGCGGCGGGGCGCAGGTCGAGCCCGGCATCACCGTGCCGTTGACCAGCTTGCCGGTGCACGCCGTGTTGTCCGTGACCGTGAAGGTGTCGCACTTGTGGTTGCCCAGATCGACGCAGATGTGGATCGGGTAACTGACCATGTGATTCCCCGCGTTGTCGACGGCGTATGTGATCACGCAGGCCGGCCCCTCGGGCAGATGGTTGGCGGCGTCGAGCGGAAATCCGACGCACGCGTCCGGATCTTTGACCGGCGGCAGCGAGTAGATCGGCTTGTCCTTGCCGAACCCGGGGATGACGAACGTCATGCCAGTGCCTGCCTTGGTGCACAACGGCGACGGCGGCATGTCCATGGCAGTGCCGACCTCGCCGCACGCCGCCGGCACCGCGCCGCCCGTGGTGAAGTCGGGGCTGCCCGCGTCGGTCAGGGGCGTCATGTGCAGCGCCAGCGCCTCATCGGGCATCGAGATCATGCCGCTCGTCGGCTGCAGCGCGGGGTTGACGTCGTCGCAGAACCCGTCGCCGTTGGTGTCGACCGCGAGCACGGGCAGCGTCGTCGCCGGCGCCACGATGCCGACGGCGTAGAGCGTGACCGTGGTTTCGTCGATGTCCGAGAAGTAGTCGACGCGCTGGCCCGGCACGTGGTTGCCGTGGTCTTCGATGCGCGCGCGCAGGCCGATCGCCTGCTTCATGACCGCGCCCTCGTAGGCGGCCTCCGGCGTGTTATCGAACTGGGGATCGATGTCGGTCGGGCCGAGCGGGCCGAACGACTGCGAACACTCGAACTTTCCGGCGGCGCTGTCCTCTTTGCCGACCCGCATCTGAACTTTGGCGTTCATCGTCATCCACGGCGGTACGTCGTCGACGAGGACTTCCTCACCGAGCTCGCCGTGGTTGCCGAGCTTGTCGTCGGCCACGACGTCGATGTCGAGGAACGACATGAGCGTGCTCAGCGTCGTCGTGTCGAAGAACGCGTGGTAGGTGTCGGCCGTGCCGGTGGGCTTGAGCGACAACGTGTTGTTAGGATCGTGCGCGATGACCGCCTTGACGGTGGCGGGATTCACGCCCGACGGGTCGGTCACGGTGACCACGACCTCGAGCAGCTGCCCGACGAAGACGCCGGCCATCGGCTTCACATACGTGATCACGGGCCCGTCGGTGTCGGGAACTGCGCCCGCGAAGTCGGCGCCAGCGAGATCGACCGGCGTGCTTCCACCACCGTCGCCACCTCCGCCTCCGCCCGCGCTCATGTCTTCGGCGACGCCGCCCGCGTCGAATCCCTGGAACGGCTTTAGCGACTGACCACAGGCAGCGACGAGGAACGGCAGGGCGAGGCTCAAGCCAATGAGGCGCATCTAGTCTCCGGGCGCACTACGGCGCGCACCCTATTTTCGCAATTATTCGCGTGGGTTGTCAAGAACCTCAGAGGCCGAGATCGCCCGGCGCCGCGGGCCCGAGGACCGAGCCGTTGACCAGGTACAACGTGCGCCAGATGTCGTCGTAACTGTCGAGCCGACCGACGTAGGTGACGAGATCGCCGACCTTGTAGCGCGCCTTGACCGCGTCGCGCTCGGCGTTGTTGATCCACAGCGACACGTCGAAGGTGCTCGTGATCGGCAGCTCCTTCAGCGTGATGCCGTTGGCCGTGAACGAGCGGATGCGCCCGGTCCATTTGACCCAGCGACGGTGATAGCGCTCGGCCCACAGCGCCGCCTTCGGTCCCTGGCCGATCTTGTGGCGCAAGAAGATCGGGTGCAGATACGCGAAGTCGACGTCGACGAACTCGGGCGCCGCCTCGGCGCCGAAGGTCTTGCCGGCCGGGCCCGCGCCGCCGCCGGGCGGCGCTTTGTCCTCGCACGCGCCGACCAGCAGCGCGGAGAGGACGAGCGCGACGACAGCCACGATGCGCACGTCTCATTGATAGCGCCAAAGCCGCGCGCCGGCCAAGAATCGGTCCGCGCGCCGAGCCGGGGTCAGCGCAAGACGGTGTACGGATAGGTCACGGACATCGGCGGGCCCGAGAAGGGCGGAAACACGGCCGACGCGATGACGCCCTCGAGGCACGACGAGACCATCGGGTCGGGCGTCTCGGTGCTGTCGACGTGGACCTCGGTCGGATGGCCGTCCGGCCGGATGGTCAGCCGCACGATCCAGTCGGTGCCGCCGTGTCCTTGCGCGATGCACGCGGCCGCCATCCCGCGCACGCGCTCCATGCCGACGTCGATCGACGCGTTGTCGAGCTGCGCGCCGCCGGATGCGCCGCCCGCGCGTGCGTCGTCGTGCGTCGTGGCGCAGGCGATCGCGAACAGGGCACAACCGGCGACGGCAAAGAGGGCGATTCGGGGCGTCGGCATCGGCCCGGACCTTAGCACCGTTACGGTCCGCGTCTAGTTGACATAATATGCCTTATCGGACGTAACGAACGGCGAGGTGCGGTGGTACGTTGGCCGCTGCAAACGCGCATGCTCGCCAAATCCGCACAAGTTGAATGCATTCGCGCGGCGTAATACCGTGCTCGCGATGAGCGAACCCGACAGCGATCGCGTCCGCGGCCTGGCCCGCCTGTTGGCGGCGCTCGCCGATCCGCCGTCGCCCGAGAACTTCGGCGCGGTCGTCTGTCAGCTCGCGTGCCGTCATCTCGGCGTCGATGCCGCCGCGCTCTTCGTCGGCGACGATCCGCCCGCGCGCTTCGGCGCCGCCGGGTTCGCCGGCGATCCGCCGAACGGCGTGCCCGCGTCGCTTTCGCCGGACGGCATCGCGCGCCTGCAGGACTGGGCTGTCGAAGCCGGCTTCCGCCAGCTGGACCTCGCGCTCTTGCAGCACGACGCGCGCCCGGCGGGCCTGCTGGCCCTCTGTTCCAAGTCCGGCACGCCGCTCGATGCCGCCGACCTCGACATCCTCGGCATCGGCGTGGCCCGCGCGCTCAGCCACGCCCGCGCCGCCGGCGAACGGCGTCGCGTTCCCACGCCCGACGGCCTGTTGGCGCAGGACGAGCTCGTGCGCGCCGAACGCATGCGCGCGCTCGGCGAAATGGCCCGCGGCATCGCGCACGACTTCAACAACGCCCTCAACGCCATCCTCGGGCAGACCGGCGTGCTCGGCGCGCTCGTCGGCGCCAACCCCGACGCCGCCAGCGCGCTCGAACGGCTGCGCAAGGTCGCGCTCGACGGCGCGGCCACCATCCGCCGCGTCCAGGAGTTCTCGGGCGCGCGCCGCGACCGCGACTTCGAGCGCGTCGATCTCGGCCGGCTCGTGCACGTGGTCGGCGACGAGCTGCGCGCCCGCGCGCCGGCTGGCGTGCGCGTCGACGTCAGCGTCGGCGCCCGCCGCGCCGTCGACGGCAACGCCGAAGAGCTCGGCGAGCTGGTGCGCGTCGTCGTCGAGAACGCCCTCGAGGCCATGCCCGACGGCGGCGCGCTCGCCCTGTCGGTCGGCCCCGCCGGCGACGATTCGGTTGCGCTCACCGTCGTCGACGACGGCGTCGGCATGCCGCCCGGCGTGGTCCGCCGCGCGCTCGATCCGTTCTTCACCACCAAGGGCTCGCGCAAAAAAGGGCTCGGCCTCGCGCTCGCCTACGGCGTGGTCACGCGCCACGGCGGCGTCGTCGAGCTCGACAGCGAGCCCGGCCGCGGCACCCGCGTCGTCGTGCGCCTGCCCGCGGCCAGCACCAGCGCCGAGCACAAGGTGGTCGTGGTCGCTCCGCCCGTCGCGGCGACCAACGGCGGCCGGCGCGTGCTGCTCGTCGAAGACGATCCCGACAACCGCGAAGCCATGGCGTCGCTGCTCCAGCTCGGCGGCTTTCAGGTCACCGCCGCGGACTGCGGCGCCGCCGGTGTGAGCGCGTTCGGCGCCGGCACCTTCGACGTCGTGCTCACCGACCTCGGGCTACCCGACATGGATGGCTGGCAGGTCGCCGGCGAGATCAAGCGCGCCAAACCGGAGACGCCGATCGCGCTCATCACCGGCTGGGGCCTCAACCTGGATCGCGACGAGATCCGCCGCCGCGGCGTCGATCTGCTTGTCAAGAAACCGCTGGATCCGCGGCTATTTGTCGGCGAAATCGAGAATCTGGTGCAAGTCGGGCCGCGCAAGCCCAAGGCGTAGGCGAAGGCCACGACCACGAGCGCGTGGCTGATCTCGCCCGCCGCCACGCGCGCCGGGATCTCGGCGTACGGCACCAGCACCACGTCGATGTCCTCGCCGCCGTCGAGCGCCGGCGCGGCCACCAGCTCGACGTCGCGCGCGAGGAACGACCAGCAGCGATTGGTCTGCATCGCCGGGTTGGGCGCGATCACGCCGGTCGGCAGCAGCTCGGTCGCGCGATAGCCGGTCTCTTCGAGCAGCTCGCGCCGCGCTGCCTCGAGCGGCGACGCGTCGGTCGGATCGATCATGCCGCCCGGCAGCTCGAGCGTCTCGCTGCCGATGCCGTGGCGCTGCTGGCGCACCATCACCACTTCGCCCGCGCGCGTGAGCGGCACGATGTTGCACCAGTCGGGCGCGTCGACGATCCAGAACTCGTGCTCGCGCCCGGTGCGCGGATGAACCAGCGCGTGGGCGTCGATGCCGAAGATCTTGGTGTCGAGCACGCGCCGCTTGCCGCGGCGCTGCCAGGCGTCAGCCACCCGCCTGATCCTCCGACGAGAAGATCACTTCGCCGAGCTGCTTCTCCGGCGCGGCCAGGCGTGCCTTGTCGACGGCGCGCTGCTCTTCGCCGAGGCGCGGGAAGACGTAGCGCATGCGCCCTTCGGCGTCCGTCGTGATGTCGCCGTCGAGATCGCGCACCAGCGTGTCGAGCATCTTCTGCGCCTCGGCGGCGGGCATGCCGGTCTTCTGCGCCGCGCGCGCGGTCAGCTCGGCCGGATCGCGCGGCTCGGCCGGCTTCGCCCAGATCTCGCGCAACAGCTCACGGCGCAGCTGCCGCCGCTCGCGCTTCTTCAGCTTCGAACGGCGCACGAGCGCGCGCGCCGCCGGCACCGCGAAGAAGATCGCCGAGAAGATGAGCGGGAACAGCGTCACGAAGAAGCTGGTCCACGGCATCCCGGTCAGGTGGAAGCGCTGCAGGAACGCCGGGCCGATGGTCAGCGACGCAAAGAGGTTGAAGCCCGCGAAGCCGGCGGTCACCGCGTTCGCCGTCGGCGTGTTGCCCGTGAGCGGCGGCACCGGATCGGCCGCGTCCCACGCCCAGGTCCAGCGCGTCCCCGCCGCTGACGCCGACGGCAGCACGTTCTCGAACACGTACAAGAGCGTTCCGTCGTCGGCGACCTCGACCTCGCCGTCGTACTCGACCATGAGGCGCGTCAGCTCCTCCTCCGCCGCCGCCAACGACAGCCCGGTGAGCGCGCTCAGCTCCGAGGCCGTCACGCGCCCCTTGTGATCGCGCAAAAAGGCCACCAGGCGCCGGTCGGCCTCGCGCGGATCGTGCGGCGCCGTCTTCGGCCCGAACACGAAGTCGAACACCGACTGGTAGAACCGCTTCTTCGGCGCGTTGCGCGGGCGCCGCATCGGCCGCCCATACGGATCGCGCGCGTAGCCCGGCGGCGCCAGATCCGGCATCAGCCAGAACCACAGCCACGGGAAGCCGAAGCCGTCCCCGCCCCGGCGATCGTCGCGGTCCGACGAGGAGCGCGCCACCATCATCGAGATCATCATCGCGACGAAGGCGACCACGTACGCCACCAGCGTCACGACGATCCAGATCTTGAAGAGGAGCTGGAAGCCCTTCCACGCCGCCTGCCCGAGCGCGTCGATGCGCTCGCGCAGCGTCACCTTGTCGCGTCGCTCGAGCGAGGGATCGAACTCGTAGACCAGCTCGCCCTCGTCGGTGACCGCGAGGTGGCTGCGATAGGTCCCGACCAGTGACTTCAGCGCCGGCTCGGCCTGATCATTGGGCAGCCCGGTGAGCGCGACCGCGTCGGCGCGCGTGAGCTTGACGAGCGCGGTCTGGCCGCGCGCCTTGCCGCGGAGGGCATCGAGCAGCACGTCGCGTGCGCGCGGATCGTCGACTTTGACCTTGGGGACTGAAGAAGCGGGCATCTGCTCTCAATATGGGTCTAGGCAAGGCCTCGTACCACGAATTCTCCGCGCGCGGGGAGGCCGGTCGTCGCGCCCAGTTTGGTAACAACCGCGGCGCCGATCTTGTTCCCGACGCGGCAGCCGGCGCGGATCTCGTCGAGGGACAGCTCGCCGGGCCGCCGGCCGGCGCGGAAAGCGGGCGCCAGCGCCGCCAAAAGGCCCGCGACGAAGCCGTCGCCGGCGCCGGTGGTGTCGACGACGTCGACGCGCTCGCCCGGCAGCCAGTCGTGCCCTGTCGCGTGCTCGACGTAGCAGCCGCGCGCCCCGAGCGTGACCACGACGAGCGCCGGCCCGAGCGCGCGCAGCTTGCGGGCGCCCTCCTCCGGATCGGTCACGCCGCACAGCGGCGCCAGCTCGTCGTCCGAGATCTTGACGAGGTCGCACTGCGCGACGAGCGACTGCAGCATCGGCGCCGCCTCGGCCGGGTTCTCCCAGAGGTGCGCGCGCCAGTTCGGATCGGTCGAGATCAGGCAGCCGGCGCGCTTGGCCGCGGCGATCGCGCGCAACGTGGCCGCGCGCGACGGCTCGCGCGCCAGCGTCGAGCTCCCGACGTGAAGGACGTGCGCAGACTCGACGATGGACAGTGCAACGTCGTGGTCGGCGATCATCTGATCCGCCGACGGATGGCGGAAGAAGAGGAAGCTGCGCTCGCCGTGCGCGCCGACGGCCACGAAGGTCACGCCGGTCTTGGCCGTGCGATGCACGCCGACGCCGCGCACGTCGACGCCCTCGGCGGCGAGGCGATCGCGCACGAAGGTGCCGAACGCGTCGGGCCCGACGAGCGTCATGAGGCCGACGCGCGCGCCGAGGCGCGCCAGCCCGATGGCGACGTTGGCCGGCGCGCCGCCGAGCTGACGATGAAACACGTCGCATTCGGCGAGCGGCAGCCCCGGGCGCTCGGGAAAGAAGTCGACGAGCGCCTCGCCGAACGACAACACGTCGAGCTCGCGCGCGCTCATGCGTGGTTCAGCTTGGCGATGAACTCGAGCGACTTCAGCGGCCGCCCCACGTGATCCAAAATGATCGACGACAGCGCCTCGCGCGCGCCCACGTTCACCGACGCGGCGAGCGCGAATCCAGGCGCCGCCTGCAGCTCGAGCGCCTGCGCGTCGACGAGGGCGCGCCGCACGTCGTCGTCGAGCGGCCGGCCGTGGCCGTGGCAGTGCGCGCAGACCACGCCGCCGCGCCGCACGTCGAGCACGTCGCCCGGCCCGCCGAGATGCTCGTCGAGCCCGCAGGCCACGCACGCCTCGAGCTGCGGCCGCAGGCCAACGGCGTCGAGCAGGCGCAGCTCGAAGATGCGCAGCGTCTCGGCGCGCGCCGGCCCCGCCTCGAGCGCGGCGAAGAAGGTGACCAGCAGCTCGAAGACGCCCGGCTCCGCCTGACGCGGCGGAATCATCTCGCGCACCAGCTCGCACGCGTAGCCGCCGTGCGCCACCTTCGCCACGTCGCTCATGAGCGCGGGAAAGCCGCGCGCGCCGTCGAAGCGCTCGAGCGTCGCCAGCTCGGCGTTCGGCTTGTCGACGAGCGTCGCCTCGCCCACGCCGAAGAGGCCGAGCGCCGCGCCGAAGCGCTTGACGCTCTTGCGCGCACCGCGCGCCAGCGCCGACAGCTTGCCGCCGCGCTGGGTGAGCAACGTGACCACGCGATCGGCTTCGCCGTAGTCGACGGTCCTCAGCACGATCGCCGGTGTCGTCACCTTCACGGGCTTCGCCCCTCGCTCATGCGCGCGCGAGTCTACCATTTCGTGCTACCAATGAGGTCCATGGGGGACAAGCGCGAATCGCTCGAGGACGTCGCCCGCCGCGAGGCCAGCCACGAGCGCGAGCTTGCCGAGGCGCGCGCCGAGTACGCCAAGAGCGCCGAGAAGCTGGCCAAGGAGATGCCGGTCGCCTTCTTCGACTTCTGCGGCATGCTGCGCGAGGGCGTGCGCCGCTTCAACTCCGCCGCCGATCCGCAGAAGCGCCTGACCTGGCGCGAGACCGCCGCGCTCGCCGCGCGCGAAGAGAACCTGAACGCCGACTTCCACTGCGCCTTCGGTCGCAACAACGACGAAGTCACCGTCGCGCTCAACGTCATGAGCCGCGCCGGCAAGCCCGACGTCTACCTCATCGAAGGCTCGGGCAAGCTCGGGCCCGCGGCCGATCGCTTCCTTTTGCGCGTCGAAGGCTACGTGCAGAAGGGCAAGACGCTCATGCGCATCACCGTCGACTTCAAGCGCCTCGAGTGCGATCTCGAGGAGCTCGCCGAGCGCCTCGTCCTCGCCGCGGTCAAGGGCGACTACCAGACGCTGTTCCGTTAGCGGTCCGGATTCCGTACCGCTCGCCGCCCGCGCGCGCGGCTATCACTGCCGCATGCACTTTCACATTCGTCCCGCGCGCGCCGACGAATTCGCGCGCGTCGGCCGGCTCACCGTCGCCGCCTACGCCGCGCTCCCCGGCATGCCCGGCGTCGACGAGCAGCCCGACTATTACGCCCTGCTGCTCGACGTCGCACGCCGCGCGCGCAACCCGGCCATCCGTGTCTTCGTCGCCGTACGCGACGACGGCGAGCTGGTCGGCTGCGTCGATCTCATCGACGACATGGCCGCCTACGGCGCGGGCGGTCCCGCCGCGCAGCCGAGCGACGCCGTCGGCGTGCGCCTGCTCGCCGTCGCGGCCCAAAGTCGCGGTCACGGCGTCGGCAAGGCGCTCACGCGCTACTGCATCGACGTCGCGCGCACGCTCGGGCGCTCCAGCGTCGTCCTGCACACCACGCGCGCGATGCAGACCGCGTGGGGCATGTACGAGCGCCTCGGCTTCGAGCGCTTCGCCGCGCTCGACTTTCGCCAGGGCAACCTCGACGTGTTCGGATTTCGCCTGCGCTTGTAGCTACGACATGCCGCCGCCGAGGCGGCCGCCGTGATGCAACAGCAGCGACAGCGTCAGCGTCGCCACGATCAACAGCAGGAACACCACGACCACGACGCCGACGCGCCGACGCTCGGCCACCGGCCGGCCGCCCTCACTCCGTTCCGACATCTCGGGCGCGCGCGCGACGACCTTCGGCATGCAGTCGCCGATGCGATGCACGCCCGACGCCGGCCGTCCTGCTTGCAACAGCGTCACCGCCTCGATCGGATCGGCGCCGATCGCGCGCGCCACCGCGGCGACCCAGCCGACCACGAACACGCGCGCCGGCAGCGCATCGAAGCGCGCCTCTTCGAGCGCGACGAGGCTCGCCTCTTTGATCTTTGTTTCGCGGCTCAGCTCGGCGAGCGTCATCCCGCGCGCTTCGCGCTGCTTGCGGAGAAACATGCCGACGTGCTGGTTCATCGCATCCGCTCGCGACTGTAGTGTATTCCGCTCCGCATCACTGCGCCAATTTGCACTCGCTCGCCAAGCAGCTCTTCGGCGCGAGGTCGATGCAGCGGCTGAACATCTGTTGGGCCTTGTCGCGGTTGTCGCGGCGCAGCGCCACCATCCCGGCCAGTTGGTACGCCTCCTGGATCGGGCATGCCTTGTCGGTGACCACCTGGTCGATCTCCTCGGCCGCGTGGTCCCAGTCCTGCTGTTGGTAATAGACCTTCGCCAACCTGTAACGGCCGACGCAAAACTTCGGCTGCTCGAACAGCGCCTGGCGCAGCGCCTTGGCCGCGCGCACGTAGTCGCCCTTCTCCAGGTACGCCTGCCCGAGATTGCCCTGCGCGGCGAATGGCTCGCGATAAACGATGTTCGCCAGCGCCTTCTCCTCGAGCTCGACGGCTTCGTCGTAACGCCCGAAGTGGATCATCACGACCGCGAGGCTGTTGCGCGCCTCCGAAAAATCCTTCTTGAGCGCGATCGCCTTGCGCAGCTGCTCTTCGGACTTCTTGAACTGCGTGTCGGCTTCCTGCTTCTCGAGCGCCAGCGCTTCGCCTTTCAGGCACTGGTTGCGCGTCGACAGCTCTTCGGCCTCGGCGCCCTTGCGCAGCCAGACGAGGCCGAGAAGGTTGTGTGCATCGGCGTTGTTGGGATCGAGCTCGACCGCCTTGAGCAGCTCCTCGAGCGCCGGCTCCACGAGGCCCTTGGTGAAGTAGTCGGCGCCGAGCAGGTACCGCTTCATCGACGCGTCGGGATCGACCCGGGTGGCCGCCGGGCCACACGCCTGGAGGGTTGCCAAAACGACGCAGGCGGCCGTCAAATGTGTCAATCGTTTGAGCAACTTAGCAGCGAGACCGTAGCACCTACATCAGCGACCTGTCAATCCCTGAAATGACAGGTCGAACCGCAGCTGTTGCGCGTATCAACGGTCATGCGCAGGCTCGCAAGCTGGCTGATTGCTTTGCTCTTGGTCGTGCGCGCGGTCGCCCTGGCCGCTCCGGTGGTCGCCGCGTTCGTGCTGGTCACGGCGCTGGTCGCGGGCGCCGTAGAAGATCTCCGCTGGCGCGTGGCCATCGGGCTCGCCGCGTGCGTGGCGCTTCCGATGCTCCTCCGCTGGCGGCTCGGCCTGTTCTTGGGGACGCGCAAGAAGAAGCTGCAGCCGCCGTCGTGGATCCACTTCATCGCCGTGTCCAACGTGGTCGTCGCCGGCGTGTTCGCGTTCGGCTTCGCCGACGAGGCGGGGCGCGCGCTGCGTCGCCACGGCGATTGGTTCTGCGGCGAGTCGAACGGCCTCGTGGTGCGCCACGTGCGCAGCTCGGTCGGCGTCGTCGCGGCATACCTCGAGCGCTTCGATCCGCCGCGCGAGCTCGCGCCGGTCGTGATCCCGCCCGATCCGGCGCGTGTGCCCGACGGGCCGTGGCGTCCCGGCGAGCAGCCGCCCGAGGCGCTGCCGACGGTGGTCGGTTGGTTCCATCCGCTCGCCGGCCCGCGCCGCGCCATGCCGCTCTACGAGTCGCGCCGCTTCGGCGCCGCGCGCCCGCAGCCGCGCCCGGCCGAGTGCGAGCTCGGCCACTGCGGCGTCGATCTCGGCACCACGCTCGGCGAGCCGGTGTTCGCCGTGTTCGACGGCGTCGTCGAGCGCATCGAGCGCGACCAGGTGCGCGGCGCCAACGCGGGGCGCTTCATCCGCATCGGCCACAAGGACGGCACCGTCGTCAGCCGCTACATCCACCTCGACTCGATCCGCGAGGATCTGCGTGAAGGCATGCACGTCAAGGGCGGCGAGCTCATCGGGCGGCTGGGGCGCACCGGCATCGAGCACTCGGGCGCGCACCTGCACTTCGCGCTCTCGTTGCGCCCGTCGGGGCGCGGCGGCGACGAGCACTATGTCGATCC
>Ga0207652_10002422_pt1 | contig 15746 bp, 11 predicted proteins | sample KBSC63BmetaG_FD_184334 | JGI IMG/M metagenome (GOLD analysis project Ga0207652, IMG submission 184334) | Corn rhizosphere microbial communities from Kellogg Biological Station, Michigan, USA - KBS C6-3B metaG (SPAdes) (version 2) | ecosystem: Host-associated > Plants > Roots > Rhizosphere ... | reverse complement strand
TCGCGTGATCACGCAACGACGCACTCGCGGCGAGTGGGATCTGCTCGTCGCAACGCATCGATCGCTCTTCCCAGACGCCGACTTCCAAGCATTCCGTCGCGGCGGACCGTCGCCGAACGACAGCGGCCCGGTGCAGCATCCGATGGACATCGCGATCGCTCACCTCGCGCGCACGTTCCCGCTTCGCACGCCGGAGTGGGCCGCCTGGTCGGCGACGATGCGTCCGCCGCATCTCGAGGGCACGTGGTCGCTGAGCGGAAACGAGCCAGGACGCGGCGCGTTCTACGGGCGCATGACAGTGTCTCGCGGTGCTACAGACGGTGAGTTCGTCACGACGGCGACGTATCGGTTCGCGGACGGCGGGCAAGTCGTGCAGCGCACCGGCAAGTCGATCGTCTACACCGGCTACCAGTGGCGCGGCCGGTCCAACCAGGCGAAGCCCGCGGATACGACGAGCCTCCGCGAAGTCATGTTCGTGGAACCGGGTTGGGAGGAGATGTCGGGCCGCTGGTTCACGGGTGGCTACGACGAGATCGGCATGGACGTCTCGCTCAAGAAGCTCGGCGCGAATCCCGTTCTGCTTGGCGTTGCTCCGCACGCCATGCACGTCGGAACACGTGGACAGGATGTCACCATCTTCGGATCGAACCTGCCGCGCAACGTTGCCGCAAACACGATCGACTTCGGGCCTGGCGTCTCGGTCGAGCGAATTGTGCACGCGACGCCGGATTCGATCACGGTCCGTGTGAACGTCGACTCGGCGGCGGCGGTCGGCAAACGCGATCTGTATGCGGCGGGCGTCTCGCTCCGCGACGGCGCCGTCGTGTTCAATCAGATCAGTCGCATCAAGGTCGTGCCGCTCGCCGGATTGGCGCGCGTTGGCGGCAACGTCTTCCCGAAACAGCTCCAGCAGTTCGACGCAATTGCGTACTTCAACGGGCCGGACGGCAAGCCGGACACCGACGACGATCTCGAGATCGGCCGAGTGAACGCAAACTGGTCGCTCGAGGAGTACGGCGTGACGTACGACGACGACGACGTGAAGTTCGTCGGAACCGTCAACCAGACCGGCCTCTTCACGCCGAACCTCGACGGTCCAAATCCGCAGCGCAGCTCGAGCCGCAACAACGTCGGCGACGTCTGGGTGGTCGCGACGTATCAACCACCCGGCGCATCGGGACGTCCGCTCCGAGCACGCGCACAGCTGATCGTCACGGTGCCGCTGTACGTGAAGTTCGCGCAGTGGAACACGCAGCCATGAATCTTCGTCGCGGGGAATTTCACAGCTTTCACGGCGGCGATGGTCGCTTCCTGTATCTCGTGCCCTCGGCGGCCGTGATTCGACTCGACGACGTATCGGAGGCCGTGCTCGAGACGCTGGCCGCTGGAGATCGCTCGGCGACTGAGCTCGCCGACTCGCTCGGCTCGCGATGGAGCGTCGATGCGGTGAGATCGTCGATCGACGAGCTGCTCGGCATGCGCGCGATTCACACGATCGCGGCGCCGCCGCCGAAACCCGTCGCCGAAAAGCCGAAGCGCCGCATTCCGCTGCAGACGCTCGTGCTCAACGTCACGAGCAAGTGCAATCTGTCGTGCGGCTATTGCTACGAGTATGGCGAGGACAAGATCGTCGAGGCCAGCACCAAGCCGCGCTTCATGAACGAGGAGACGGCGAAGCAGAGCGTCGACTTCATGTTCAGCGAAGCCGGCGAATCGCCGACGGTGAATCTCACGTTCTTCGGCGGCGAGACGCTGCTCAACTTCAAGATGTTGAAGTCCGCGCTCGCCTACGCGAAAGAGCGCGCCGAACCGCTGGGCAAACAGGTCAACGCGAGCCTGACGACGAACGCGACGCTGCTCCGCGAAGAGATCATCGACTGGATCGTCGAGAACGACGTCGGCGTCACGGTGTCGATCGACGGCGCGCGCGAGCAGCAGGACAAGTTCCGCGTGTTCTCGAACGGCATGGGAAGCTACGATCTCGTCGTTCCGAACATCAAAGAACTGTTACGGCGCCACCGCCGCAGACCGGTCGGCGCGCGTGTGACACTCACAGGTCAGAACCTCGACGTCGTGTCGATCTACAAGCACCTGTACGAAGAGCTCGGCTTCTGGGAAGTCGGCTTCGCGCCGGTGACGACGTCGTGGCAGCGCGAGTATGCGATCGAGGACGCGGGTTTCAGGCAGCTGCTCTCCGGTTTCCAGACGCTCGCCGCGGAGTTCCTCGACTCGGCTCTCGCGGGCAAACGGCACGGCTTCTCGAACGTGCGCGACACGCTCGAGGAGATTCACAAAGGAATGAGCAAGGCGTACCCGTGCGGTGCGGGACTTGGCCTCATGGGCGTCGCGACCGACGGCGACGTCGCGCTGTGCCATCGCTTCGCCGGTTCAGACGAACACAAACTGGGCAGCGTGTTCAGCGGCGTCGATCATTCGCGTCAGGACGAGTTCCTGATGAAGCACCATATCGCGAACAAGACCGACTGCTCGACCTGTTGGGCGCGGCCGCTCTGCGCGGGCGGCTGCTATCACGAAGCACACACCCGGTACGGCTCGACGGTCGAGCCGAACCTGCACTATTGCGAGTGGATCCGCGCGTGGACGAACACCTGTCTCGAGGTGTACGGCGCGCTCGCGGACAAGAAACCGGAGTTTCTGGCGCAGTTCGACTAGCCAGTCATCCCGAGTAAAGCGGGGAGTCTGCAGTCCGTGGGGGGCAGCTGCAGATGCCTCGCTTTGCTCGGGATGATACACGAGGAGTGAAATGCGACACCTGACGCCGATCAACCAAAAGGCTCGCCGGATCGAGTCGACGCTCGAGCAGGACGTCGTCGCCTTGCAGCAGGGCGGTCCGCCACAAACCGGCCCGCACATCCCACTCGGCTGCTCGTTCGTCTTCTCGCCGGGTTGGGAGGTCGATTCGAGCGGCGGCACGGCGGGACTCTGCCAGCCGGTGGAGCGCGATCTGTTCGATTGCCATCTCACGTGCTTCTGGCCCGCGCACGTGCCGGATCTCTACAACTACGCGCCCGACTGGACCGCGAAATGCGCGTCCGCGCAGAAGGACTGGCGCAAAATCGATCTCATCTTCCCATGAGATACGTCATTGGTCTCGCGACGGCGATCGCGACGCTCGCTGCATCGTCGTCGCTCGCTGCGCAGTCGCCGCGCCTTGCCTCGTCGGATCCGATTCCGTCGGGCGGCGACGGCACGATCTACGTCGGCACGTACGCGCGGAACATCCTCGTGCTCGACGAAGCGACGATGCACGTGCGCGACACGCTGCATACGACCGTCGGCATCCCAGAGATCTCGCTATCGTTCGATAAGAAGCATCTCTACGTCACGGATCCCGGCAACGAGAAGGTCGAGATCCTCGATCTCGCGACGAAGCAGTCGCTTGGCATGTTCACGCTGTCGCACGACAGTGTGAAAGTCCGCATGAACGGGTTCAGCCTCGACCCGAAAGAGCGGTTCGCCATCATCGTCGTGAAGATGTACACGAAGCACAAAGACCGGTACGAAGTGAGCCGGCCGACGCTGCTTCGATACGATCTCACCAAACACGAGGTGACTGACACCATCCCGTGGCCGAACGGCCAGGAGCGGGATGGCGCGCAGATCATCTTCGCGCCCAAAGGCGATCTGATGTACTTCTTCACGCAAGACGACGTGTTGATCTACGACAGCAGCACGCTCAAGCAAGTCGATCGCTGGGACATCTCGCGTACGCTGTTCGAGGAAGGCCTGGGGCGCATCAACTTCGGCCTGCCGTATGATGTGTATGAAGAGCCGGGATTCTACACGGGTCTCTTCCGCACGAATGATCCGGTGAACCATCGCACACAGATGGGCGTGGCTCGCATGGATCTGGCGAATCGGCAGCTCGATTTCTATTCGCTCGGGCCGAGTCAGGCCGTGAGCTTCCGCCTCGCGCCCGATCGCAAGCGCGCGTACGGCATTCACAGCGAGGTCGGCAACTATCAGTTCTGGACATTCGATCTCGAGTCGCGTCGCGTGCTCGGCAAAACCGAATTTCCCGGCCGGCCGCGCATGGGCCTCGTCGTCAGCTCGAATGGCACTCAGCTCTATATCACGACCGCTGGCGCCACGATCGACCAGTACTCGACGCGAAACTTCGCGCACTTGGGCACGGTGAATCTCGGCGCGGACATGACCAACGTGATCATCGTTCCCCGCGCGAGATAGTCACTTGGCTGTGCTGGACAAAGACCTGAAGCGCGCGCTCGGCTACGTCGCGCCGCATTGGCGGCGCCTCGGCATCGTCGTGGCGATGTCGCTCCTCAGCACGGTCGCGGCGCTCTATATCCCGTATCTGGCGCGGCTGCTGATCGACCGCGCGCTCCTCGGGCGTAACAGCGCCGCACTGGCCAGCATCATTCTGCAGTTCGGCGTGCTCACGCTCGGCAGCTTCGTGCTCAACGTCGCGAGCGGATTGATTTACACGCGCACATCGGCCGACATCCTGTTCGAGATGCGGCTCGGCGTGTTCCGCCAACTCCAGCGACTCTCGCCGCGCTTCTACGCCGAGCTTCCGGTCGGCCAGATCGCGACGCGCATCAACTCCGACATCAGCGAGATCCAGCGCGTCGCCGCGGAGATCGCGCTCGCGTGGCTCGGCAACGTGATCTTCCTGGTCGGAAGCGTCGTCATTCTGTTCCGGCTCGATCGCGTGTTGTTCCTCGTGAGCCTGGCCGTGCTGCCCGCCGCGCTGTGGGCGCTCGTGCGATATCGGAAGCGTATGGAGACCGCGGTCGCCGGCGTTCGCGACCGCAGCGCCGACGTCGGCAGCTACTTGATCGAGGCGCTGCTCGGCATGAAGGTGATCGTCGCGTTCAACGCGCAGGAGCGCGAAGCGTCGCGATTCCGCGCGAGCAACGATGCTTTCATCGACGCGTTGATGTCGATGCGGAAGCTCACGTATCTGTCGGGCGGCGTGCCGGGACTTCTTCTCTCCGCCGGGAGCGGATTGGTCTTTCTCGTCGGCGGCATGCGCGTCATCGATCACGCGATCACGATGGGAACGCTCGTCGCGTTCGTCGCCTATCAGATGCGTCTCGTGTGGCCGATTCAGGCGTTGATGGGACTGTACGCGAGCCTCGCGTCCGCGCGGGTGTCGCTCAAGCGCGTGAGTGAGATTCTCGACGCGCCGCTCGATGTCGAAGAATCCCCCAACGCGGTCGGACTCCCGTCAGTTCGCGGACGCATCACGCTCGATCGCGTAAGCTATGCGTTCGGTCGCGGCGGGCTCGTGCTCGATGGCGTGTCGCTGGATATCGCCCCGGGCGAACGTGTCGCACTCGTTGGACGAAGCGGCGAAGGCAAGTCGACGATTGCCGATCTGCTCGTACGACAGCTTGATCCGCAGAGCGGACACGTGTTGCTCGACGGTATCGATCTGCGCGCAGCGCGCCTGGCTGATTTGCGTCGACATGTGCTCGTGGTCGATCAGGATCCCTTCGTCTTCAACGCGACGCTCGCCGAGAATATTCGATACGCGCGCCCCGGCGCGAGCGACGAGGCAGTGCGCGCGGCCGCCGACGCCGCCGGATTGAGCACGCTGGTCGGCCGACTTCCCCTCGGCCTCGACACCAGCGCCGGCGAACGCGGACGAGCACTGTCTGCTGGCGAACGACAGCGATTGGCTCTCGCGCGCGCATTCCTCGCCGATCCGGCGGTGCTCGTGCTCGACGAAGCCACCGGCGCGCTGGATCCGGCAACGGAAGCGCAGGTCGCGACGGGCTACGAGGCGGTGATGGCCGGTCGAACCACGATCATCATCACACATCGGCTCGAGCTCGCGCGTCGAGCCGACCGAGTCTTCGTGCTGGAGCGTGGCCGGATCGTGGAAGAGGGCAGCGCGGCGACCCTGATCGGACTCGGCCAGTCGTTCGCGAATCTGTTCTCGTCCGGCTCGTTGCAGCAGACGCACTGAGCGCGCGTGCGCCTCGCGCTCACCGACGCTCCATTCGCGGACCGCACCGGAAAGGACGTCCTCGTCGCGCTCCTCGACAGTGGCGTGTACGCCGATCATCCGCATGTGGGTGGCGTACGCGGCGGCCGATCGTTCGTTGCCGACAGCGATCCCGCTGATTTCATCGATCGCGTTGGACACGGCACCGCCGTGGCTGCAGCAATTCGCGAGAAGAGTCCCGCGGTCGAGCTCATCGCCGCGCGAATCTTCGACCGACAGCTTGCGACGAGCGTCGACATTCTCGTCCAGGCGATCCAGTGGGCGGCCGACGAGGGAGCGCAGTTGATCAATCTCAGTCTCGGCACAACGAATCCTGCGCACGAATTGAAGCTCGCGCCGGCGATCTCCTATGCAGCTCAGCGAGGCGCGCTGGTGGTGTCTGCGCGCGAATGGAACGGCACGTCGTGGCTGCCGGGCAGCCTTGCTGGTGTCATCGGGGTCGTCGCCGATCCAGAGCTCGATCGCAACGAGATCGAGCGGCTCGAACGGCCTGACGATCTGCCGGCTTACATCGCGTCGCCCTTTCCGCGCCCGATTCCGAACGTGCCGCGCGAGCGAAACTTGTCGGGAGTCTCATTCGCGGTCGCCAACGTGACTGGCTTCCTCGCGCGCGCGACAGAGGCGTGTGGTGATCCGTTTCGGGCGGCACGTCTCGGTTGACCGGCACAATTTCATCGAACCTCACCGATCGAGTGCGGTTCGATGGCATCGTTTTGGTTTGATGCAATCCCCTTGTTGCCTATTTCCCGTTAGAGTGGCTAGCCGACGCACCACCCTCTCGGACATCAAGATTACCCGCCCGTGACTCGATGCGACTCGACTCCGCATGCCGCAACGCTATACTCTCCTGAATCCCAGAGAGTGAACCGTGAGCGACACCTACGAGTACGACCTGGTGTGTATCGGAAGCGGACCCGCCGGCCAGCGAGGTGCCGTGCAGGCCGCGAAGCTTGGCCGGCGCGCCGCCGTGATCGAGCGACGCTCCGTGCTCGGCGGCATTTGCGTCGCGACCGGTACGATTCCGAGTAAGACATTCCGCGAAGCGGTGCTGTCCCTGACGACGGCGAATACGCATGCAGCGCTCAGTACGCCGATCGCGAGGCCGACCGCACAGCAGTTGCTCGCACGCGTCGACGAGGTCGTGGCGCGCGAAGGATCGGTGATCGCAAATCAGCTCACGCGAAATGGCGTCGATGTCTTCTGCGGCGACGCGTCGTTCATCGATGCCAACCGGCTCCGGATCACGGCCGCCGACGGATGGCGCGAGGTCAGCACCGCGAACGTCTTGATCGCGAGCGGAACACGAGCCGTGCCGCCGACTGGCGTCGAATGCGACGGCGAGTGCGTCATCACGAGCGACGACATCGGCCAACTGCGACGGCTGCCGCGATCGCTCGCCGTCGTCGGCGCGGGCGTGATCGGTATCGAGTACGCGTCGATGTTCGCCGCACTCGGCATCGAAGTGACGGTCGTCGACAAGCGCGATCGGCCGCTCGAGTTCATCGACGCCGAGATCGTCGACGACCTGATTCACCAGATGCGCAGGCGGAACGTGCAGTTCCGTTTTGGCGAGGCCGTCGCGAAGCTCGAGGTCAACGAAGGTCCGCCGCGACGCGCGGTGCTGTCGCTCGAATCGGGTAAGCGCATCGTCGCCGACATGGCCCTGTTCTCCGTCGGACGATCGGGAGCGACTGACACGCTCGGCATCGACAAAGCGGGTCTCAAAGCCGACGATCGAGGCCGCATCACCGTCGATGCACAGTTTCGCACGAGCGTGCCGAACATCTTCGCCGCCGGCGATGTGATCGGATATCCGAGCCTCGCCGCGACGTCGAGCGAACAAGGACGACTCGCCGCGTGCAACGCGTTGGGCATCGCCTCGCCGCCAATGTCCACACACTTCCCCATCGGCATCTATGCCGTGCCCGAGATCTCGATGGTCGGCTCCACGGAACACGAGCTCACCAAGGCGAAGGTGCCGTATGAAGTCGGCGTCGCGCGCTACCGTGAGATCGCGCGCGGCCAGATTCTCGGCGACGACAGCGGCTTCTTCAAGATGCTCTTCCATCGCGACGACCGGCGGCTGCTCGGCGTGCACATCATCGGCACCGGCGCCACGGAACTGCTGCACATCGGCCAAGCAGTCCTGGGACTCGGCGGCGGACTCGACTACTTCCTGTCGACCGTGTTCAACTATCCAACGCTCGCCGAGTGTTATAAGGTCGCCGCGCTGAACGCAGCGAACAAACTGTCATTGTGATTTGGGCGTGAGACGAAGGATTCGGTCGTCGTCGCGATTCGGCGAACCGCGGCCGTCGCGATTGCTCGTCGCGATGTAGACATCGCCGTTCGGAGCGACGAGAACATCGCGCAATCGGCCGTAGCGCGTCGCCAGCAGCGGCTCTCGGCCAATGATCGTCGTTCCGTCGGGCGACAGCGTGAACCGAAACAACGTTTCCCCCTTGAGCGATGTTGCGAGCAGACTTCCCCGCCATCCCGGGATGCGATCTGACATGTAGAAGTCGGCGCCCGTGATCGCGATGGTCGGCGTCCACACGGCGAGCGGTTCGATCACGCTGTGCGCGCGACAGAACGCGCGCTCCGGCCCGATGTCGTCATCGCAGAAGCCATGTACGTCCGGCCATCCGTAGTTGCCGCCGCGCCGAATGATATTCACTTCATCGTTGTCGCTCGGTCCGTGCTCGGTCTCATACAACGCGCCCGTCGACGGATGAAACACGAGTCCCTGACCGTTGCGATGCCCATACGACCACACCGCAGTGTTGAACGGATTCTGCGGCGCGGGACGCCCGTCGAGTGTCAATCGAAGAATCTTTCCGCCGAGTGACTGGAGATTCTGCGCGACATCGCCGTTGCCGGCGTCGCCTGTTGTCACATAGAGCATTCGATCGGGACCAACGACGATACGCGAGCCGTTATGGATGCCGCCGCCAGGAAGTCCGTCGAGCAGCGTTTCCGGCGCACTCAGCGCAGTGCCGTTCCAGCGCATGCGAACGAGTTTGTTGTGCGCGCTGAACATGCCGCCGTACGTGTGCATCGCGTAGACGTATGGCGAGCTCGCGAAATCCGGATGGAACGCAATGCCCATCAATCCACCTTCGCCGCTCTGATGGACGTCGATCGACCCGGCTGTCGAGCGAGCGCCAGTCGCGGGATTTAGACGCGAGATTCGCCCGCCGCGCTCCGAAAGCCAGATCATTCCGTCGGGTCCCCACGCGAGATCCCACGGCGTATCGAGTCCCGTGACCACGGCGGAGACGACGAACGGCTCCGATTTCGACGTCCGTCCGCCCGTCATCGCGCCGGCCACCATGAGCACCGCCGCCGCAGCAACCCTTCGCCCCATAAGATCGATCATTCTATGTCCCGTTGCATGGTGATTGGACGGACCGTGCGGGCTTTGTGCTTACCTTGGTGTCATCCCGAGCGACTTCTGCGATGACGACAACTCCCCGCGGCTTCCGAATCGGTGTCGATCTGGGTGGCACGAAGATCGAGGCGATCGCGCTTGCTCGCGATGGCCAGATCGCCGCGCGTGAGCGAATATCGACACCGAGAGCGTACCCCGAAACTCTCAGCGCCATTGTCGATATCGTGCATCGCGTGGAGCTGTCCACTGGCGCGACCGGCGCGCCCGTCGGCATAGGCATCCCGGGCGCGGTCACTCCGTCCACCGGTCTGGTGAAAAACGCAAACTCGGTCTGGCTGATTGGACAGCCGCTGGGCCGCGATCTCGAGGAGCGCCTCGGCCGGCCCGTGCGTCTCGCCAACGACGCAAATTGTTTCGCGATCTCTGAAGCCGCCGACGGCGCCGGCTCGAGCGCGGACGTGGTATTCGGTGTCATCCTCGGCACGGGTGTTGGCGGAGGCATCGTCGTCCACGGTCGCGCACTCGTCGGGCCGAATCTCATCGCCGGCGAGTGGGGGCACAACCCGCTCCCGTGGATGACCCCGGACGAATTCCCTGGCCCGCCGTGTTACTGCGGCAAGCGTGGCTGCATCGAGACCTTCCTGTCAGGTCCGGCATTCGAGCGCGAGTACGCAGCGTCGACGGGCGACAAACTCGCCAGTGTGGAAATCGTGAAGTCGGCGGAGGCGGGCTCGGCGCATGCGATCGGCTTGCTCGCACGCTATCACGACCGGCTTGCTCGCGCTCTCGCCTCCGTGATCAACGTCGTCGATCCCGACGTGATCGTCCTGGGCGGCGGAATGTCGAATGTGCCGAGCCTCGCTGAGGCTGTCAGCGCACGACTTCCGCGTTACGTGTTCTCCGATTCCGTGCACACGCGAGTCGTGCGAAACAAACATGGCGATTCCAGCGGCGTGCGCGGAGCAGCCTGGTTGGCGGATTAGTCGTCGCGCCGTTCGAGGACGTAGCCGACGTGTCGCACGGTCGTGATCACGAGCGACGGCGCCACCTTCGCGAGCTTCACGCGGAGATATCGCACGTACACGTCGACGATGTTCGACGTCGGCTCGTCCCCAATGCCGCGGCCCCAGATGCGATTGAGAATTTCAGTGCGCGGCACCACGGTGCCGAACTGCTGCGACAGAATATCGTAGAGCAGGAATTCACGATCGCTGAGCCGCACGCCGCTCGCTTCCGGTCCAATCGAGCCATTCAGGTGATTCACCTCGGGCAGCAGCTTGCTCCATTCCGGCCGTTCGGCGAAGACGGACGCGCGTGCCTCGCGCGAGCGAAGCTCGATGCGAAGGAGCAGCTCCGACGCCGGCGCCGGCAGCGTGAGGAAGTCGCCGACGCCCGCCTCGATGAACTGTCGGACCAGGCGACGCGCTGGCCGCCACACGACCACGAGTGTCCGACGCCGGCATCGCGGGTCGAGACCACGCACCAGTTGCAGCACATCGTTCTGGCGGCCTTCGGCAGCGCCGATCAGCGCGATCGCCGCGGTATCGCGCTCGAGAGTCGTGCGTGCCTCGCGCAGCGACCGATGTCGTGCGACGCGATAGGCATGCGCCTCGAGATTGTCGATGAGCCATGCGTTGTCAACGAGGGACGCACCGCACAACAGCACTCGGTGTGTGCGCGCAAGCCGCCGCGGTTGGCGCTTCTCAGACACGCCGCTCCCCTCGCGCACGGGTCGCGCCACTTGTCCGCGAAGTACTCGAAGGGATCGCTGCACCGGCATCGTTAGCGACGGTAACGAGTGGACGCGGCCGACGCCGCTTCACCATGGGAAGACACAATACACCATGGGGAATCGGCTCTCATGAGAAAACGTCTAATCCTACGGCACCGCTCGACCGTTCGCGCCGGGCGTTTACCCGCCGATCCGGTGCGCTGACGCGTGCATCTCGGTGTCCGGCATTCGCCTGGGGTCCGCCGAGTGATCTTCAGTTTCCGAAGCCAGCACCGACAAGAAGCGAGAGAGCACCCGCTCCATTGCCCCCTCTCCTCTAATCTCTGAACTTCGAAATCCGGTGTATCGCTGGAGCATGTTTCGGAACGCCGTTCCCGACGCGAAACCGGCCTCGAGTGCCACGTGCTCGGCCGGTCGACCGGGATCCTCGAGCATTCCGACGACAATCGCCAGCCGCACCCAGTTGATGAACTCGCGAGGCCGTACGCGCCCGCAGCCTCGCAACCAGTTGAACAGCGTTTTTCGATCGACGCCGAGATTGGCGGCCGCATCCTCGACGGACGGCTCGTCACCGGCACGGCTGGTCGCGTAGCGAAGGAGCGGATGCGCGGCGGGCGGGAGATGCAGCGCCACCTCATCGTGGACCTGCTGAGCAACTGATGACCGGCGCGCCGAGATGATCGCGGCGCGCATTGCCGGCCGCGAGTCGTCGACGCCGCGGAAGATGAGACCCGTTGCGCCGGCACGCACGACGTCGACGACGACATCTGAGCGGCCTGTCGGCATTGTGCAGTACGCGAGCACTGGCACACTCGGAAAGCCCTGTCGAATCGTGGCGATCGCGGATGCCATCGAGCGCCCCTGCGAGTCAGCGGCATCGACGATGACGAGGGCGACGGCGAGCGTGCGCAGCGTCTCGAGGAGCTGGTCGACACGCGAGAGATATCGAACACCAAACCCAGGGCGCGCGCCTTCGGCAACGCAGGCGCGAGCGTCCGCGGCGTGCACCAGAACGGCGACCGTTGGGTTGGACACGCGTTACCTCGTGAATCGCGACGACGGATGTATCACCGTTCCCCGTGGCGTGTACGCGTCGGGATCACCCCCGCGATAGCAATGGCGCTCCCTTCAACCGGAGTCGCTCATGTCGCGCGCACGCCTCGTGCTGCTCGTCCTGCTTACCTCGGCCATCGCCGCCTGTTCCGCATCGTCACCGACGGCGCCCAGCTCATCACGCTCTTCGCGTCTTCGCTCCCAGCACGATGATAACCCACCCCCCTGCGACTCCACCGCGTTCAGCGGCTATACCAATCCGAACGGCCACTGCTGACCGCCGCAGCGAGCAGCTCCTCTGAATTGCCCGACGCGAGGTGCGCCGCCACCGCGAGCGCATCTTCCGTCAGGGTGACTGCCCGTGGCGACGTTGCCTGGACGGCCGAGGTCAACGCATCGACGCGATGAATGATCTCGAAGAACTTGCCGCGGTGCGCGCGATCGAGCGCCTCTTCACGGTACGCGAGGGAGCGATCGACGTCGCCTAAATACGCGTATGCGTCGGCGAATTCCCGCGTCATGTCGGCAAGCTCGAACTCGTGTCCGCGTTGAACCAGGAGCGGGCTGGCGGCAGCCGCAAGCGCGTCGACCGTGGGCCTGTCTTGGAGCCTGGATGCGGCGACCGCCGCCCCGCCGAAGCAGCCGATGCGGGTGCGCAGCGGCGGGTCCGCCGCGAGCACTTGCAAGTATGTATTGAGCGCAGCCCGATAGTGGCCGACGTCGTAGCAGATGCCGGCCAGGTTCTGCCGCAGCTCCATTCTGTGCGTCTCTCGCACCGCGCCATCCACCGCCATCGCGCCGTGCTTGAGCGCTCGATCAAAATCCTGTGCGATCGCCGAGACGATGAGAAGCCCGTGATGTGCGTGCACGCGCAACTCTTGGAGCTCTGGTGATTCGCCGGGGACGCCCAGTGCGGCGTCGAATTCCTGCCGTGCCTCCGGATAGTTGCCACGCACGCGGGCCAACACGCCCTTGCCGAGATGTGAGCGGGCGATCAGCTCCGAATCGCCATGGGCGTGGCCCAGTGCGCCGACGTCGTCGTAGAGGTCGCGAGCGAGATCCGCCTCTCCGATCTTGCGAAGGATGCGCGCCTGCTGAGCGAGGAGACGTCCCTGCAGCCGCACGTCATCGAACCCGACGAGAATGCGCGTGAAGTCGAGCATGGCGGTCGCAAGCGCGAATGCTCCGGCGTCCTCGGCATCGCCGGCGAGCAGGCCGACGGCTTCGCACAACGCGCCTGACGGATAGCCGTTCGAGCCGAGCATCGCGATCGCGTCACGCAGCGGCCCGCTTCCTTCAATCGACTCGGCAATCTTGGCGGCGGCCGTCTGAAGGTAGGCCGCACGTTCGTCGCTCGACAGACTGGCTGCGCGCTGCAAGAGCGTGCCGAACGCGAGCCACGTCGCGTCGCTGTCGGAAAACTCCGACCGACCCGCGTTGCTCAAATCAGCGCGATATGCGTCAAGGACATCCGATGTGGAAAGCGGCATGACAGGTTTGGATTCCGTTGCGCCGTTCCGCGACGCGCGAGGGCCAATACAAATGACGCGCCCGCTACGCCTCTTACGATTCTCTAATTTACACCGACTCACATATTAGCGCGCGGGCCAGTGAAGGCAACCCGGCGGGACATTGAGAATACAGACGCATCGCCTACCAACGACTGCCCTCAATGAAACGCTCCGGCAACGCGCTCCCCCTACCCTCTAGCAACCTCCCGGACGGGTGCGTAACGTCGTTTGGAGCCGGACCCTGGCCCGAACAGCGCTTCGCGGGGGGCAAGCCGCATGATTTTTCACCGTAAGGATTTGCAGTTCTTTAGCATCCTGCCAAAGGCGGATGCGCCGCTCGCCATGGCGTGGTGGCTCGTGCTGGTGCTGCGCGGGACGCTTCCAGCCGTTTTCGCGATCGTCATGGGCCTGCTCGTCTCGACCGTCCAGCAGGGCGGCTCGCTCACCCAGCCTCTGACATTTACCGCCATCGTCTTCGTTTTGTTGCAAATCCTGCCGCCGGTGCACACGGCGGTCGGCGCGAATCTCGGCGACCGCATGGCGGCGTGGCTGTACGATCGGCTCACAGAAACATGCCTGCGCCCGCCCGGCATCGCGCACATGGAAGATCCAAAGCTGGCCGGCGACATCGTCGCGGCTCGCGATTTCGATCTTGGCATGACGGGCCCGCCGCTCTCGATCTCCATGGACTTCATCGCCAGCGGGATGTCGCAGATGATCGGCGGCTTTGCGTCGGCCGTCATTCTGTTCGCGTTCGCCTGGTGGGCGCCGATCGTCCTCGCGGGCGCATGGCTGGCCACACATTGGTTCCTTCGCGAGAGCGCTGTCTGGTTCGATCGCAACACGCCGGCGGTTCGTGCCGCCCAACGACACTCCGAGTATGCGTACCGCCTCGCGGTCGATCCGCCCACGAGCAAGGAGCTGCGCCTGTTCGGACTCGCGGGATGGGTCATCGAGCGATTCATCGCGCATCGAACCACGCTGCACCGGTTGCAGTACGAGGCCACGCGCCTCCGCGAGCGACCAGTGATCTGGAGTCTGCTGCTCGTTCTCGGCGCCAACGTTCTCGTGTTCTGGGCACTCACGAGCGCTGACGCATCAGGGCGGATCTCGGCAGGCCAGCTCGTCGCGTACGCGCAGTGCGCGATCGGCACATCGCTGATCGCGTTCGGTGGACTCAGTTGGGCGATGGACGGCGCGGCCGCGCCAGTCGCCGCGGTCCTCCGCCTCGAACAAGCGATGGCACCGGTTGGAGCACTCGCTTCAGGCCAACGAACGGCGACTGGACTTCCTGCGCGCGAGATTCGCTTCCGCAACGTCCGCTTCGAGTACCCGCGCGCAGCCGATGCTCTCGGAAGCGCAACGCCTGTCCTCGACGGCTTCGATCTCACGATCCCTGCCGGCTCCTCGCTCGCGATCGTCGGACAGAACGGCGCCGGCAAAACGACGCTCGCGAAATTGCTGTGTCGTCTGTACGACCCGCAGCACGGTTCAATCGAGATCGATGGCGTCGATCTACGCGAGATCGAGCTCGCGTCGTGGCGCACGCGACTCTCGGCGGTGTTCCAGGATTTCATTCGCTTCGAGCTGCCGCTGCGCGACAACGTCGCGCCGGCTGGTGCGCCGGATCCTCGCATTCGCACCGCGCTGGCCAACGCCGGCGCCGACTCGCTCGCGAGACTCGACACAATTCTGTCGCGCGCATACGAGGGCGGTACGGATCTCTCGGGCGGACAGTGGCAGCGCATCGCTCTCGCGCGCGCCCTGTGCGCGGTGTCCGAGGGCGCCGGAGTCGTCTTGCTCGATGAGCCGACAGCGCAACTCGACGTGCGCGGCGAATCAGAGATCTTCGAGCGCATACTCGCAACGACACGCCACTGCACCACGATTCTCATCTCGCATCGCTTCTCCACCGTGCGGCTCGCCGATCGCATCTGCGTCCTCGAGCACGGCAAAGTCGTGGAGCTTGGCACGCATGACGAGTTGATGGCTCAGCACGGCCGCTACCGGACGATGTTCGATCTCCAGGCACAACGCTTCGGTGAAGCCATCGACGAGGAGGGC
>Ga0207652_10002418_pt1 | contig 15755 bp, 12 predicted proteins | sample KBSC63BmetaG_FD_184334 | JGI IMG/M metagenome (GOLD analysis project Ga0207652, IMG submission 184334) | Corn rhizosphere microbial communities from Kellogg Biological Station, Michigan, USA - KBS C6-3B metaG (SPAdes) (version 2) | ecosystem: Host-associated > Plants > Roots > Rhizosphere ... | reverse complement strand
GCGCTACATAGTCAAGCGGTGCAATCGAAGGACGTATGTACAAGCGTCATCGCTCGTTCTGATCTCGCGATCTCTCACTGTCTAGCACTATCTTTGACGCTCATGTGCCCTGCGTGTGCCCTGAGGTGAGTCGGATGACCAGGCGAGTCATGTGCCGAGACTGGTCAGAGCCGCTGACCACGCGGCCCTTCGCCGCCAGAGACTGCTGCGCTGGTCAAGATCACCTGTCCTGCTCATGGCCTAAGCGAGAACCCAAGACTATACTCTCCAACGGAGCCATTAACTCAAAAAGTAATCAAAATCGATCAACGTATATTAGAACAAGGACCCAACTTGACGCTAATTTCTCTTGACGGCGTAGACGGTACTGGCAAGTCGACACTTGCAGAGATTCTGGGCGACCGGATCCCTCAATGTAAACTAATCCCCGAGTTTTCAAACACAGAATTGGGTAAGTTTCTGAAAGCGTGCGTTTCGATCTCACCACATTTCATCGCCGAATCAGAGCTCGCGCAGTCGCTGCTATTTCTGGCCGAGTATACAGACAGGATTCATAGTGCCGATAGAGGGAGAGGCCGCTATCCCATCCAGATTGTCGAGAGAGGCTGGCTGTCGAAATACGCGTACCAGGCTTGCGTGCTCGAACGCGTCATGACATCAGCTCAAGCACGGAGTTTGGTGTCCGAAATTCTTCGCGCCGGCCCGCAACCTGATTCAGCAATACTGCTCCGAGCATCCGAACAGACAATCAGAGAACGAGTACACGACCGCAATATAGTTATCGACAGCGACTTCACCGGTTTTCTCGAACGCGCAGACCAGCTGATGCTTGGCCTGGTGGATGCAGGTTATCCAGCCCTGATCATCGACACCAGTTTCCGGACACCCGAGGAAGTAGCCAGTATAGCAATACCCTACATCCAGTCCCGCATGAATTCTGAATAGTATCACGCACTGCGTCTGAAATTTCTATATGCGTGATTCGCCATGAAAGTTACAGAACAAATTCAAGACATTAGCTAGCCTTGATTCACGAATGAGATCAGCGGCTCGTACACATAATCGGAGTATCATGTCTTCCAAAGCAGACCAGCTTATCGAAAGCGCATTGTCTAACCGAGCGTCATCGCTCAGTCTCGCTGGATTGGGCCTAGAATCTTTGCCCGAATCCCTAATTGCATTGACCAGCCTCAAAGAACTCAACATCGCACGAAACCAACTTGCTGAGCTCCCCAATTGGCTCGAAACCATTTCAGCACTGGAGCGTATAAACCTCGCTGGGAACAAGCTGACGCGGCTACCTGCTTGGCTCACAAGCAATCGAAACTTGACGGACCTTAACCTTACTGGTAACAGGTTGACGCAACTCCCTGACAGCCTAGGTCATTTGACTCTTCTGCGCAGCCTTAACGTAGCCCGCAATCAAATCGTCCGACTGCCCGTCAACATCGGTGCGCTGGTCGCTTTGATTGATCTGGACCTGTCTTCTAACCAGCTTTCTGCGTTGCCGGACAGCATCTGTAACCTGCTGGCCCTCACCGACCTGGATCTGTCACGTAATGAGCTGGACCAGCTGCCTGAGGGCATCGGGAGCCTCACTGCTCTGAAGCGTCTCCATGTCGGCAATAACCGCCTCGTGGCCTTGCCGGACCGGATAGGCGACCTGACAGCGCTGACCCGCCTCGACCTGACAGGCAACCAGCTCTCAGGCCTACCGGACCGGATAGGCGACCTGACAGCGCTGACTCGCCTCGACCTGACAGGCAACCAGCTCTCAGGCCTACCGGGCCGGATAGGCGACCTGACAGCGCTGACCCGCCTCGACCTGGCACGTAACGAACTTAGTGTCCTGCCAAGCCGTCTAGGGGACCTCACGATGCTGACAAATCTCAACCTAGACGACAACCAACTAGACGTGTTGCCAGCGCAAATTGGTCATCTGTTGTCGCTAGATAGTCTTTCATGCGCGAGGAACCACTTGGCAACTCTTCCAGAGGAGATCGGTGATCTCATTGCCTTGACTGACCTTGACGTCTCTGGAAACCAACTCCTCAGCCTTCCAGCGCGCATAGGAAGTCTGTCACAGCTCACTTATCTCAATCTGGCGGATAACCGGCTGGCTAGCCTACCAGACGAAGTCACTCTTTTGAATAATATGACAAGTATGCATTTGGCCAATAACGAGCTGGCGAGCCTTCCCGAAATGATAGGCAATCTAGTGCACCTTCGGCAGTTCGATGTGGGTTGCAATCAGCTGACTAGTGTACCCCTCTCGCTTGGCAACCTGGGAGAAGCAGAGGTAATTCTCTCAGGTAACCCAATGGCGCCAGAATTGCAAGCGGCATACGATGAAAGTGCAAACGAATTCAAAAGCTTTCTGAACCTTCTTCAGGCTGATGGCCAATTTATTCATGAGGCGAAGTTGATTCTCGTCGGCGAAGGCGAAGTCGGCAAGAGTTGCCTCCTCGCTGCCATGCGGGGCGAGGCATGGGACGAACACCGACCGACGACGCATGGAATAGAGATCAAGCCTCTGACGGTTACGCATCAAGATACAAGCATCACGCTTAACGGGTGGGATTTCGGCGGACAACGGGTTTACAGACCTACCCACCAGCTTTTCTTCAGCGCTCCCGCTATTTACCTTGTAGTCTGGAATCCTCGTGTAGGACCCGAGAGGAATTTTGTCGATTATTGGATCGACCTAATTAAGCACCGTGCGGGAAGCGGTGCTCGGATCCTGGTAGTTGCTACGCACGGAGGGCCGGGAGAACGAAACGCGTATCTAGACGAGGCGGCGATTCGGAGTCGCTACGGGGAGATGATAGTTGGCTTCTACCATGTAGACAGCAAGAATGGCACCGGAATAGAGCAAATTGTGGATGCGGTAGCGGCGGCCGCCCACTCGTTGTCGTACGTTGCTAGATGGTACCCGGCGACATGGCGACGCCTGCGTGAAGCGATAGACCTCCGTGGGAGCGCGTATCTCACCTATAAGGATTACGAGGCAGTCGCGGCTGACCACCACCTAAGTCCCACGTCTGCAAAGTCACTCATCCGCATCTCCAACGCACTCGGTCATTGGATCTGCCATGCAGAAGATCCCGCATCGTCAGATCTTGTTATCTTCAAGCCTGACTGGCTGAGTACGGCGATAAGCTTCGTACTTGACGACATTGACACAATAAAGGCTAATGGCCTCTTGCCCCATAATCGACTACCGCAACTATGGAACAATCCTAATCGGCCAAGTGAAAATCGATATCCACCTGAGGTTTACCCTGTATTCCTGCAGCTGATGGAGCGGTTCGATATCTCATATCGTCTGACGGACCAGGCGTCTGACGATGAGCCTCACATCAGCCTCGTTGCCCAGCTTGTACCGGCTGGCAGTCCTCAACTTTCTGCATGGGATGCTTACCATCCCGAGCTTGAAACAAGAACTCAGATATGTGAAATCGTTGATGCCGTCACCGGCGAGCCTGTCGAGCCCGAAGGACTGATGTATCAGCTCATTGTCAGGTTTCACCGCTTTTCGCTAGGCCGCCGCGATTATAGGAGCAGCATTCATTGGCAATCTGGGCTGGTATTGGACGACAACTATAATGGGCGTGCAGTTATCACAGTAGATCGCAACCGGGTTTTCGTTCAAGTACGTGCAGCCTACCCTCAGTTTTTTCTTCGCAGACTTACTGAGGATATCCAGGATCAGGTACATACGTTTTGGAAGGGCCTGCATGCTAGGATCATGGTCCCATGCTACGGAGAATGCTCGGGTTACGGCCTATTCGACATAGCAAAGCTGACGTTGAGCCGTCAAGCGGGTCGGGCAGAATATCCTTGCCCGGAGTGCCCGAGATGGCTAAATATTGACAGCCTGCTCCTCGGAACATCTGTAGCCGATAAAACGAATCAAAACCAGCTCCTTGAAGTCGTACGGGACGCAACTGCGCCGGCGATCGCACAGGTTATAGAGGTTATCGAAGCTCAAGGCAAGCTCGTCCTCGAATCCGTGACTCAACAGAGCAAAAGCATTCAGGGAGCGCTGAGTCAAGCAGAAGAGCGGTACAGAAACCTCATCCTTGCGTTGGATGACGAAGCAAGAGATGGACCAAGGCTGTTCACCGTGAGCCGGTTGAAGCCATCGGTATTCCGTCCCGGCATCACTAACCAGAGAATTGAAGTATCGCTCTGGTGTGAACACTCACGGCTTCCTCTTTACCTGCTCGATGGGCCAAAATCATCTCGGGGAGTTTACCATATAGACGTTCCCCGAGTTTGGCTTGTTAAGGCAGCGCCGTGGATTCGAGCCGTGTCTATAATCGTCCGCAGCCTTCTGCCTGTAAGCCTAGCCGGAGTAGAAATGGGTCCTTCGGATGCTCAACTGAAGTCGCTAGCTCAGCAGTTGAAACTTGCCGAAGCGAGCGTGGAGGCGCTAGCAAATTTTGGCGGGGAGGTGTCACTGGATTCGGACGACGCCCTTAGGGCATTGCGAGCAGCGGGCGATACTGATGATCTTCACGTAGACGGATCGCTCCTGCGAGCGTTGCATTCATTCCTGCGAGAGACCGATCCAACGTTCGGCGGACTGGAGCGAGTACGGGACCGCAATAGATACAAGTGGGTCTACCCGAGCTTTGTACAGCTCTACCAGCCACCGCCACCATCAGTACCACTTGAGCAGTAATAAAGGCTCTGGTTCTAGGCCAGCAGGAACATGCGGACGATGATTCTGATTCCGCTGGTGAGCCCTCTCCAGAATCGCTTCCTAGATATCCATTGGGTATCGTCATATACACGGGGGATTGCAGCCTCCGGAAAGTGGAGGTCGGCTCGGTGAGGAAGCCCTGGGTGCCGTTGACGAATCCAGCCTGGACCAGCACTCTACGCCGCGGGTAGCGGTTAGCTGCGCGAAGGCGGATCTAGAGGTCCCCATGTGGTCAGCAGCTAGGTCGAGGGTGATCCCGGCCCGCAGTTCGATAGACTAGGGCCTCCCAAGTGTCGGCCTGGTGGTTGGCCAGGCTTACAGCAGGGGATGCAATTCCGAAGATCTTTCTTCAATGTTGGCGCCGCCTGGAGCTACCCGAGTGGGCGATCGCGATGGTGGCGTCCACGCCGATCACCTCCAGGCCCCCGTCACTGTCGACTGCTACCGCCCATCAATGCTGAGCACGTTCCGGGCGACTTCCCGGCAGACCTGGCCCGCAGTGCCAGACGTCAGGTCACGGAAGCGTACCCTATTTGCCTGTAACTCGTCGTAATCAAATTCTTGGATTTGACGACTAACGCGTTCACTGAAGAAACACTGAGAAATTAGATCCCTGTGCCCGGAGAATTCATCGTCTAGTTCGATCGTTGAATCTGTGATCGCGAAGGCGCCAAGCGATTGCAAGAACTTGAACTGCGTGGGAAACGCTTCTATCGGGTCGATACCGAAGAGATCGGAGAACCACGTACGGTCGAGTCGCCCAACGTTGAGCACGACCGCTTTGCGCATGCGCTCGTCAGAAGACATAGTAAATCGGTCAGTTGCCGGTATCTCTCCTTGGCTAATGCTGGACATATAACGCTGCAGAGTGGCGTTCCGGGAGCGTATAGAGTATCCGTTGCGCAAGTCGCTATGCCACAGGTAACTGCGCGCACCAGCGCCGACGCCGAGAACGTTTTGCAGGCTCCAATGGTTAACTTTCTGTCGATAGCCACCTTGATCCCTAACCCATCGAACATGTGTCTCTCGACGGTATCCAGCTGAGCAGAGAATATCGTTTGCCAGATGATATCGTTCGTGGAGTGTCGTACCGTCGACGTGTTGATAGCCTCGCTTGTGATACCCGGTAAGAGGCCTCAGAGTAAGCGCATAGGCACATATGGTGGGAGGGCCTATTTTCACAACCTGGGACAGAGATTCGATCCAGCTTTGATGCGTCTGCCCCTGCAGGCCGTAGATTAGGTCGACACAAACGTTGTCGAATCCAACGTTGAGCGCGTCTTCGAGAAGGCCTAGGCCCGCGGTACCTGGACGCTTGCGCCCTATCCGAGTTACCTCCAGATCCATCATTGACTGGTAACCTAGATTGATGCGGTTAATTCCCGCGTTGCGAAGATCGCGGAGCTTTATGTCGTCGACCGTAGCTGGGTCCACCTCAAGGGCGGTCTCTGCGGGAATTGCGTTGGGCGTACGGGAGAGGGCCTCAAGAATCGAGACTATCATTCTTTCAATTAGGGATGCATCCAGCAGTGAAGGTGTCCCACCGCCTATGTACAGAGTGTTGATGATCTTTCGGTCCATCAAAGGCTCATACAGATTCATCTCCTTTAGAACCGATTCAACATACTCTTCGTCAATGTTTCGACCTGAAGAATGGACGGTTGCGTAGAGATTGCAAAAGCTGCAAATTTGATGGCAGAATGGAACATGCACGTAGACATTTAGATCGTCGGACCGGCCAAGGGACGATTGGATATCTTCACGCAACGAGTTGCGGTCATCATTGCTTAGCCTACGATAGGCTTGCCTCGGGGGATAGCTGTACACGTAGTCAGCACGCACATTGGCGCTTAGGAGTTCTGGCACCTCGCGTAGATCGCCTGAATTAACGTGTATCTGCACTTTTCCTCACCTATCGGAGAGAGCCTGATAGCTTACAGTGAGACGCGTCCGGCAGCTAGTTGATCGAGGAAGTTACACACATTCGCCGACAGTTCCGAATGGATCTGCTGAAGTTCAGTAATACTAAAGTACTCGCATTTATCGTGCATCTGTGGGTCTTGGACTTCTGGATCTCCATCGATGATTTCGGCGAGAAACCACGTGTAGTTCAAGGTATGTCCATCTTCATTGAAGGGAGCCGTACCCAACTCGCGAATAATTTCGACCTCTACGCCTGTCTCTTCCCGGACTTCACGCACGGCGGCCTTGAACGCATCCTCCTCGGGATCAAGCTTGCCTCCTGGTATCTCCCATTGTTGCCTCTTCTTGGTATTGCGATGGATTAGGAGAATTCTTTGATCGCTGCCCGGAATTATGCAACCGGCGAGCTGAAGAGCGCTCATCGCGGTCCTCTCTATTGTTGGTATGCGTACCCAAGTACGGCTGCTTAATACTGTGCCACGCTTCGCCACCGTGCGCTAGCCTTCTGCTGCACCTGCAGACCTCAGCGTGTCGCGCGCTTCCAGTCGGTGCGAGCTGAGGTAGCGGTGCGGTTGGAGCGACATGGGTGGAGTGTCAGCTTGTGGGGTAGTTGGCTAGGATTGGACTACAGTACAAGGTAAACGAGTACGTGCTCGATGCCTGTTGCGGTGAAGCCTGGTGCAGTTGGTGTGATCACGCAACGAGCTCTGCAGGCTAGGCTGGTTGTGCGGGACCGCCTGTGTGGTGGGGTAGGGGAGCGGCTTTACGTCGGTGTAAAGGGCGGCTGTGGCCAGCATCAAGAGAGGTTGCCACCTGGAGCACCTCTTCAGAGGCCACGACCCTCGTGGTGAGTGAAAGATAAGGAGTGAACAACAAATTGGAATCGCGACCGCCACTGTTTGTTATATCTGGCCCAAGCGGCGCTGGAAAAGGAACAGCGCTGGATCGAATAGCTGGCTCTGGCCTCGCGCGTCGTGTGCCTACATACACGACAAGACTGCCTCGCCCGTCGGAGAGAGATGGCATCGAATACAACTTCGTTAGTGACGACGAGTTTGCGAAACTGCGTCGCGATGGACAACTTATCGAGTACACTCGCACCTACGCTGAGAGCTACTATGGGTCGCCACGCGAATTGCTTCGCGCTGATGAGTTGACACCTCTGGTAACCGAACTTGAGCCGACAGGCTACGTTAAAGTTCGTCAATTGTCCATGCGTCGTGTTATTGGTATCTTTGTGACTACCAGAACCGAGGGCGAACTTAGGGCAAGGTTGGCCGAGCGCGACCGCGGGTCAGATGCGGAAAGCCGCATTCGCACTAGAAGATTTCAGCAGACATGGGCATGGGTCTATGACTACATCCTTGTCAATCAGGACAGAGAGAAATTCCTCGCTGAGATTGACATCGTGCTCAGAGCTGAGCTAGTCAAATCACGAGGAATGGATTATATTGCGGAGTTGCAGAAAGCAGACTCCGTCCGACCTTATGAAGATGAGAATTGACTGGCCTATTCGGCCGTCCTCGAGTCGCGTCGCTAGGAATCCAAACGAGAGACGTCGGCGAAGTAGTCGGCATCGGGATTATTTTTGAGTCGGTCGAGCATGCAGACGCATTTCTCGATCACATGCTTGACTATTTCGAAACTCCGTCGGACGTCTCGCGTAGATTCATAGTATTCTTTCGTGACCGCGGATTGCACTGCGATTTGGCTATCGATGTGCAGGCGAGGTCTTCGACGAGGAGTGTGGTGATATCGGACGCCGACCATCGTGTTCTGGACAATTTGGTCAGCACCCTCAAGCAAAGACCCTACTACTTCATCATCGCATGTGTTTCTGATAACCAAGTTGGGGTTCTGCCCTACAAAGCGGACCAATCGATCCTGTTCCAAAGTAGGTTGTATCTAGATGGGAAGGAGGTGTCAGGTAATAGAGCTGGAAGCTGGACAAGAGAGAAGCTGTTCACTGAATAGCAATTAGATCTGAGTGGACGGTCAAATTAACCTGTCGTGTACAGCCATCGAGTAGGAACTAAGGATCGGGAGTTCATGAGCCAGATGGTTGCGACCGGAAGGCAGGGACACGGCAAAGTCGCATTCATGAAGCCTGAAGCAGCTTGAGCGTGCGTTGCGGGTCGCGGGCGTGGTGGCGGTTGGCGGCGGCGATGTTGGCGTGGCCGTTCAGGCGCAGCAGGCTGATGGCCAGGTTGCGGAGCGACGCCATCACGCGGGGCGCGTTCCCTGTTCTGACCAGGGACTTGTCTTCCTGGTAGGTGACGTCGCGGACCCAGTGGAGCTTGTTTTCTATCTCCCGGTGGCCGCGGACCCAGGCGGCCAGCGTGGCCGGGTCGGCCCGGCGGTCGCTGGTGATCAGGTAGACGACCCCGGCGGTCTTCTTTCCCTTCTTCGTGACGGTGCGGCGGACCTGCGCGACCTGGGCGGCGCCGGCGAACCCGGTCCAGGCCGGGGCCAGGACGACCTTGACCGTGCGGCGCGCTCGGCGGCCGTGGTCCTTCGTCACGGACGAGGCGGAGGGAATGCGGGCCCAGGGCAGCTTCTTGAGCTGCCGGAACAGGGTGGGCATGTTGGCCTTGACGGTCATGACGTAGTCCGCCTTCCGGTCGAGGACGGCCTGGGCGGTGTCGTGCCGGGTGTGCAGGGCGCCGGTCGTGACGACGGCACCCGTCAGGTCGGCGAAGGCCTTCAGCAGTTCCCGGACGGCGGGGATCTCGTTGGACTTCGCGTCCACGGCGGCCTGCCCGAGGACCGTCCCGGTGCCGTGCGCCAGGGCCGCGACCAGGTGCGGGGCCTTCCCGGTCTTGCCCCTCGCGCCGCGTACCGCCTTGCCGCCGGCCGCGATGACCAGCCGGCCGCCTGCCCGCACGGCCCGGGTGTGCAGCCAGGCGCCGAGGACCCGGTCGAGCACGTCCGGGGCTGACCAGGGCGAACGCGCGCCGGAACGTGGACTCCTCCGCCGGTCCGCGGTCCGCTCCGAGCGCGGCCAGTACCTCTGTCCCTGCGTCGGCGGCCCACTGCCCGACCGCGGCGAACGACCTCGAGCCCGCGATCACCGCCGCGACCCCGACAGCGAGCAGCCCGGCCAGCGAGTGGCGGCGTCCGCGCTTCTTGCGCGGGTCAGGGACCTGGGCCAGGAGGTCAAGCAGGTACCGGCTGCGAGCGGCAGCCGTCATAGAGGAAGATGTCATGAGCGGGCGGGAGTCCCTCGGGGCAGACGACGGCGAGCGTAGGAACTTCCATCGTTCCGCCCGGGCCCCGCCCGCCACCCGCAGACACGCCGGGCGCACCATCCCCAATCGTGACACCGCAGGTCACAGCCTCACTTCACGACTTTGCCGTGTCCCTGTGATCGGCACCAAGATGTACACCAACATGCAGATGATCGGCCCGAACCTAGATCGTGATACCAGCCTGCCGGCAGAGTTCCCTGCGGCCAGCCCAGTCTTGTGAGCTGTACTCGGAAACGTCCACCCAGGTAACCATCGGAACAGGTATGGCCGCCTGCGTATCTGAGCTTTCAAGTTCGGCTATGCGCGCCCTGAGTTCCGTAGCCCGTTCCCATCCGTCGTCGGTTGCCGGGTTACAACGTGACAGTTCCTTACGCAGTCGCGTCAGTTCGTCGTGCTGCGGGGTCGGCGTGACCGGCGCGCGTTCTACATTGGTCACCATGATGTGACCGGTCATCTTGCCGGCTACGAACTGGACAAGCTTGTCTCTGCGCATGCCGTGCCCGCACCTGCACTCGTACCGTTCGTAGTACCTGCCGTTGATCTTCTTGTTCCGCAGGTACATCTTGTGGCCGCACTTGACGCACGTAACCGCGCCTTCGAGTTCGAGGATCGTATCGTCGCGGTCGTAGTTCTCACGTGTGCGGCGCTCGTTCTTCGATGCCTGTGCTGCGTCGAACAGTTCCCTGCTGATCAGCGCCGCGTGCTCGTGCGTCCATGTACGCCGTTTGCTCTCGACTACGTTCCCGTCCCTGTCTTTCGGCGTGCTGGTGAGTTCGGTCTGTCCTGTGGCGTACGCCTCGCGGTCCAGGATCTTGCGTATCTGCGCGCCAGTCGGCTTCCACGGTCGTTCTGACTTCACGCCTCGCGGTGTGGGCCTGACGTAGCCCAGTGATGCCGCCCACCTTTCAAGTCCACGCAGTGTCCCGCCGTCGGCGCAGCGCTTGAACATCTCGACCACGATCCGGGCTTCGTCCTCGCTGGGCACGAGCTGCGCGTTCAACGTGCCGTTGCTGACCACCGTGTAGCCGAACGGAGGAACGCCCATCCACGCCTTGTGGTCCGCGATCACCATGTGGTTGTCCGTGGCACGGTCTGACTTGACCTTGGATTCCTTGTACGCCCCGTAGAACAGCGCGCTCATGAGCATGTCGTCGGCTTCGATGGCGTCGTCACCCATGTCCGCGAGGAACACTTTCACGCCTGCGGTGCGGAACCTGTGCATCATGTCCAGGCCGTGGCGGATTCCCTGCCGTGAGAGCCTGTCCGCGCGCCGCAGGACGATGCCGTCAGGTTTGGCGTTCGTGGCCTCTTCGAGCAGTTCAGCCAGCTTGGAGGGCTTGTACGCGGACGCCTTCAGTTCGACCGTGCGCGTGATCGTGTGCCCGTTGGCGTCTGCCCAGCGCTGGTTAGCCGGCACCTGCCCTTCAGTGTCCTGCCCGGTTGAGCTAACCCTTGCGATGCTCCAGAGCTTCATGCGTTCCGCCTAGCGATGTGACCTAGCGACGTGAGCAGCATGTCAGCGATCTTGCCCGCGTCCTCTTCCGTGAGCGAGGGAGCTAGCTCCATCAGGGTCACGTACGAACATCTGGTGTGCGTCTTCGGCGTTGCGCATGGTCACAGCTTACCAACCGAGTGTCTTCCTGAGTCCGCATCGCCTCGGCCAATTCCATGCGGAACCCCTTCGTTTATCCGTGCGGCAGCAGGCGCATGGAGATCCGTCCCCAGACGCCGCCGGTCCCGTCCCTAGCCGCCTCGACGGTACCGGATGGCGGATTCCCCGTCCCGCTGGGTATTACGCGGTGCGAGGATGGAGCCGGCGTCTCATGGAGGGCTGATCATGCGCGCGATATGGACCACTGGGACGAACGGCCCCGACTCGCTCGAAGTCCGCGAGACCGAAGACCCCGAACCGGGGCCTGGCCGGGTCAGGATCCGGGTTCGCGCGGCGGGCCTGTGCTTCGCCGAGGTGATGGCCGCGCAGGGCCTCTACCCGGACGCGCCGAAGGTCCCCGCCGTGCTCGGTTACGAGGCCGCGGGCGTGATCGACAAGGTCGGCGACGGCGTCGACCAGCGCCGGGTGGGCAGCCACGTGATCGCCATGGCCCGTTTCGGCGCGCACTCCGACGTGGTCTGCGTCCCCGACAGCCAGGCGTTCACCATCCCGCGGCGCAAGGACTTCACCGAGGCGGCGGCGATCCCGGTGAACTACCTGACCGCCTTCCACATCCTGTTCCGTGTCGCCACGGTCCGCCCCGGCGAGCGCGTGCTCGTGCACATGGCCGCGGGCGGCCTCGGCACGGCGGCGCTCCAGTTGTGCCGCACGGTCGACGGCGTGGAGACGTTCGGCACCGCGTCCGCCGCCAAGCACGCCGTGCTGCGCGAAGAGGGCTGCACGCACCCCATCGACTACCACACCACGGACTACGCCAGGGAAATCAGGCTGCTGACCAACGGCGCGGGCGTCGACGTGGTCCTCGACCCGCTGGGCGGCGCGGACTCGCGCAAGGGCCTGAAGCTGCTCCGCCGGGGCGGCCGCCTCGTCACCTACGGCTTCGCCAACCTGGCCAGCGGCCGCCGCCGCAACCCGGCGCGGGTGCTCAGGCAGCTGGCGTCGATGCCGCTGCTGACCCCCGTTCAGCTGATGAACGCCAACAAGACCGTCGCCGGCGTGCACATCGGCCGCCTGTGGGACCGGATGGACCTGCTCTCCCAGGAACTCACCGAGGTGCTCGCCCTCTGGGCGGCGGGCACCGTCAACCCGCGCATCGACGGCACCTACCCGTTCACCAAGGCGCCCGAGGCCCACCGCCGCATCCTGTCCCACGGCAACACCGGCAAGATCGTCCTCATCCCTGACTGATAACAGCAAGAAGCGCGCGAACGCCATGGCGAGCCGGAGGAGAGTGCACGCTACGCTGCCCCCATCCCTTGATAACAGCAAGATGCGCGAGGCGAGGTGCCGAGATCGTGGAAACTTGTCGTCCGATGGAAATAAAACACGTGCCAGACGTGCGAAGTTTCCAAGTTACGAAACGTTTCCACCTTAATCGCCCCGCCCGCGCTCCTCATCGGATAACAGCAACAAGCACCGTGCTGCTCTAAGCAGAGCTGAGGGCTGGCGGGCCACGGGTCGTGCGAGCATGGCGACATGATCGAGACCGTCGCGGTCCTGGCCGACATCCACGGCGTGCTGCCCGTGCTCGACGCGGTCCTCGCCGAACCCGACATCCAGGCCGCCGAGCGGATCGTGGTGTGCGGCGATCACGCCGCCGGGCCGCAGCCCGTGCCGGTCCTCGACCGGCTGACCGCGCTGGACAACGTGGTGCTCGTGCGCGGAAATGCCGACCGCGACCTGGTTGCCCTCGCCCGCGGCGATTACCCGGCGGGGGAGGAGCCCTATCCAGTCGACGCCTGGGCTGCCGCCCAACTCGCGCCCGCGCACCTGGAACTGCTCGCGGGCCTGCCGCACCCGGTCACGCTCGACGTGCGGGGCTTCGGCCGGGTGGTCTTCTGCCATGGCACCCCGCGCGACGACAACGAAGTGGTGCTGGTCGACACCCGCCTCGAGCGCTGGGCCGAGGCGTTCGCCGGCCTGCCCGGCGACGTGCGGACCGTGGTCTGCGGGCACACCCACATGCCGTTCACTCGCCTCGTCGACCGCCGCCTCGTCGTCAATCCGGGCAGCGTCGGCATGCCGTACGGCCGCCCCGGCGGCCACTGGGCCCTGCTCAAGAACGGCAACGTCAGCCTGCGCCGGGTTGAGATCGACGTCGACGCCGCCATCGCCGCCGTGGTGGCGGATTCCACGTACCCGGACCGGGCCGCCTGGGCCGACGACTACCTCAGGGCCCAGGCCAGTGACGCCGACGCGATCGCGGCCTTCGGCCCCCGCGACGGCCGCGGCTAGCCGACGACTCCCGGAGGCCCAAGGCAGCGTGACAAGGGATGACGGCTCCCGGGTGGGCGGGACGATCCGTTAGGTGGTACCAGCGGTGGTCACCGCCGCTCGCCTGCGCGCTGCTCGCCTGGGACGGCCCGGACCTGGCCGGGATGCCGCCTACTCCTTCCTGCGGCCCGCGGCCGGACTGACCGCCAGCCTGTACCTGAAGGAGCTGTACGTCGCCGCGGCGTACCGGCGTACCGGCGCGCCGGGGTCGGCCGGCTGCTCATGGACGAGCTCAACAAGATCGCCGCCCGCCGGGGCCTGTCGCGGATGGAATGGACGGTCCGCACTCGGCTCAGCGGTGCGCGGCCGTCACGTCGGCCGTCCTGCTCAGCCTGGTCGCCGAACTCCAGGACTTCGGGGTCCGGCCCGACCCCGCTCACCTCCTCCTTCGGCCGCGCCCTGGTCGATCCCGCGCTGACGGCATGGCGCGGCGACCCGGAGCGCGTGCGCGGCGGCCAGCGGACGCTGGCTAACCGGATGGCGTGCAACCTGACCGCGCTGCGCGGCGGCTACCGGCCTGCCGACGCGAAGAGTTATGCGCTGGCGTAGCTGGTTGGCTAGCCGGCCGCCCGGCTCCGGGCGGTCCGGCCATGAGGGGGCAAGCTCACCCGGACCGCACCGGGACGGTCGCCGTCACGGTCGTGCCGATCCCCGGCCGTGAGGTGACCGTGAGCTTGCCGCCGATCACCTCCGCGCGCTCGGTCATGCTGCGCAGGCCGTACGAGGACTCGCTGCCGGGCTGCGCGCCCGGGTCGAACCCCCGCCCGTTGTCCGTTACCCGCAGCCGGGCACTGGTGGCGTCACACCGCAGCTCGACCTCCGCCTGGGTGGCCTGGGCGTGCTTGACGACGTTCTGCAGCGCCTCCTGGGCGATGCGGTACAGCGCGATCATGACGTGCTCCGGTAGCTGGCATTCGCGGCCGACGACCCTGACCTGGACCTGCGCGATCGAGCGGGCCAGGCTGGCCAGCCCGTCGGCCAGCCCGAGGTCGTCAAGCACCGGAGGCCGCAGGCCCGCGATCGCGGCATGGGCCTCGTCCAGGGTCAGGTCGGTCAGCTCCCGCGCCCGGGCCAGCTCGCGCACCGCGACCCCGGCGTCCTCCAGGGCCGCGTCGGCGGCGGCGTCCAGGTGGAAGGCCAGGCTCACCAGCCGCTGGGTGATCCCGTCGTGGATGTCCCCCGCCAGCCTGCGGCGTTCCGCTTCCTGCGCCGCGATCATCTGTTCGGCGAACCGCTCGGCGGCGTGCTCCCGCGCCGCCAGCCGGCGGTGCAGCCGCGCCTGGTGGACCGCCCCCGCGACCAGGCTGCCGATCGAGGACAGCAGCCGCACGTCCCGGTCGGTGAAGTCACGACGCTGCCGCGTGTGCACGTTCAGCACGCCGACCAGCCCGGTCGGGCGGCTCTCCATCGGGACCGACACCATCGACGTGTAGTGCTCGCCGCCGAGCTCAGGGAAGTACCGGTAGCGCGGGTCCGATTCCTTGCCCGCGGCGATCACCGCGGGCTGCCGGTGGCTGGCGACCCAGCCGCTCACCCCCTCGCCCACCGGCAGGTGAATCCGGCCTACCTGGTGGTCGAACGGCGGGGTCGCCCCCATCAGCGTCAGGGCCCCGCCGTTGTCATCAAGCACGTGCACGAAGCACACGTCGGTCGTGGTCGCCTCGACGATGAGTCGCGCGACGCTGGCGGCCAGCGGCTGCAGGCCCGGGCCGGCCGAGATGGCCTCGATAATCCCCACGAGCAGCGCGTTCTCCTGCCCGGGGTCCGCCAGGCCGAGCCGGTGACCGTCAGCCGGGGCGGTCAACGGAACAGCCCCTCGCGCAGCGCGGCGGCCACGGCGCCGGCCCGGTCGCCGACCCCCAGCTTGCGGTAGATGGCCCGGGCATGGCTCTTCACGGTCTCGTCTCCGATCACCAGGCGGCTCGCGATC
>Ga0207652_10002417_pt1 | contig 15755 bp, 23 predicted proteins | sample KBSC63BmetaG_FD_184334 | JGI IMG/M metagenome (GOLD analysis project Ga0207652, IMG submission 184334) | Corn rhizosphere microbial communities from Kellogg Biological Station, Michigan, USA - KBS C6-3B metaG (SPAdes) (version 2) | ecosystem: Host-associated > Plants > Roots > Rhizosphere ... | reverse complement strand
GCGGTCATTTCAGGCTCCTATGAGTTTGCGGCGGGCGAAGTTCGCGTTCGCGATCACGCGCGGACGTTGGTCGTTGGGGATTTTGGTTTCGGAGAGGATGATCTCGCAGGCGTCGACCGCCTCGCGATAATGGCCGGCCCAGTAGGCGTTGATCGCCAGTTCATCGAGGATGCCGTATTGGTAGACCCAGGGCTCCACGAAGAGCCCGGCCGGAACCGCGAGCGCGGCACCGCTTTTCGCGAACTGGAATCCGAGTTCGAACTGGTTACGCAGCCGGCAATACCGCGCCGCTCCGTGGGATGCCTCCGCGCGATCGGGAGACGCTTCACGCGCGGCCCGATACGCGTCCAGAACCTGCTGCTCGACATGCTCCAGGCCTTCCCGGAGCCGCGCCGCGTTGAGCAGTGAGACGTAGACCTCGCTTTGCCAGAAGCCTTGGCTCGCGCGTGCGAGGTAGTGCCGCAGCGCCAGGCGCGGTTCGCCGGCATCCCGCCACGACTGCGCCAGGTAGAACGTGTAGCGCGAGACCATGAACGGATCGGTCTCGGTCTCCAGCGCCTTCGTCAGCGCCAGAGCGTCCTTGCGATACTTCCCGGGATCCTGCCGCCGCGCGCCGTCGTTCGTGACGCGGATCGTGAGCGGCAGATGTTCGGATGATGTCGCGCCCTCGGCCTCGGGGAACTCGTGCAGGACGCCCCGGTAGCGCCAGTTCAGTCGGTTGCTGAACAGTTGCGTGCGCTGGTAGCGGAGCGGCGCGAAGTCGATGTCCAGCGTGTAAGCGTCGGCGGTGAGCGGAGGCAGCGGGGGCGTTCCCTCGAGTACATCGTCGGCGTCGATGACCAGCGAATAGTCCGCCATGCCGCGCGCCAGTTCCAGCGCCTGCGTGCGGTTCGTGCCGAAGTCGACCCAAGGGCGTTCGTGGAGTTCGCCGGGGACGTCGTGCATCGTGTCGCGGATGATCGACTGGGTGCCGTCCGTGGAGCCGGTGTCGACGATCAGCCATGCGTCGATGAACGGCCGCACTGAGTCGAGGCAGCGGCGAATGACGTGCGCCTCGTTCTTGACGATCATTGTCAGGCAGACCGTCACGCCCGCCACCATACCCCCATGCCATCGATGAACTGGATCGGCGCCGCGACCCCCTGCGCCGTCCGGTAATCCGTCACCGCCCGCGCGCAGGGCGCCATGAAGTAGTCGTCAACGATGCAAATGCCGCCTGGTGACAGCTTCGGATACAGCGCATCAAGCGCCTGGATCGTGCTTTCGTACATGTCACCGTCGAGGCGCAGAATCGCGAGCCGTTCGATCGGCGCGGTGGGTAGCGTGTGCCTGAACCAGCCCTCAAGGACACGGACGCGGGTCAACAGCCCGTAGCGCGCGAAATTCGCCTCTACCTCGATGCGGCTGACCGCGAGTTGGTCGTAGGTGTGATGCCGATCACCCTCGTCCTGTGCCATGGACGGCCGGGGCAGCCCAACGAAACTGTCAGCCGCCCAGACGGTCCGATCCGCGCCGTGCGCTTCCAGGATCGCCGCCATGTAGATGCACGCGCCGCCGCGCCATACGCCGGTCTCGATGAAATCACCCGGCACGCCGGCCGCCAGAACGTCCTCACAGGCGTTCCGCAGTTGTCGCATCCGTTGGGCGCCGATCATCGTCAACGCCGTGGACGGCCAGTCTCGGCCCGCGGCGCGCACGTCTGGCCGGTAGACGCCATCGGACCACGGATCCATCGGCGGGTCGTTGCGCGACGCACCGGTGAGTTCGGCTTCCAGACGGTCCAGCATGTGTGCCGTCGCCTGCGCCTTCACGGCGGCGTAGTGCGGACCCGGCGGCGATTCCGCCGTGCCGCCCCAACGCGCGAGGAATTCCGGCGTAGACAGATGCGCGGTGCGGCGCACGCATTCGACGATCCGACCGGGCGGCACCGGACCGCCAAGAAGCCGGGACGCGGTATGGACCCGCTCCGGGCGTGTCGCGTTGAAATACCCCACCCAGAACGGCAGATCGACCAGAGCGTGGGTGCGGCCGATGCCCTCTGGCGCTGACACGGTGACGTCGATCGGAAAAAGCCGGTCGATCATGCGGCCGAGTTCTCCCCATGCTGTGTCGATGAACCAGTACGGGAACGCGGGCTCCATGAAGTGCCCGACCGCCTCCATCATGCGCCGCGTGATGACCGGATACGTCGGCTCGCCGGGGCTCAGCGTGGAATTCGCGAACGGCACGCCGATGCCACCCGGCAGCCGCGCCACGCCCTCGCGCATCCGTGCCGGCCAGTCAGGCGTCTCCATCAGCATGTCGTTGCCGATGAACCATAGGATGTCGCCGCGCGCCCGTTCGGCCAGCATGTTGAGTTTGACGCCAAGCGTGGGAGGACGCGGCCAGACGAAATAATGGATCAGATGGTCATTGCATGGCCGCACCGGCCACGCGGGGTCGTCGTCGTCGATCGCGACGAGGATCTCGTAGTCCCGATCACCGCCGGCCTGCTTGCGAAGCGACCATAGCAACCGCTCCAGCATCTCGGGGCGGCCGCGCTCGGGGATCAGGACGGAGATCAATATTCCATGCCGCTGTAGATGTTATACAAAGGCGGTCGCGTCATACCCTCGGGCATCCGCAAACGGGATATCTGAGTATTCGCGTTGCGTATCGTGTTGAGCGACGCCTTCGCCAGTCCCGCCGTCAGTTCGTTCATGATCGCGCCGGGATACAGCGCGCAAATTCGCATCGTCAGGTTGGTCCAGATCGCCTCGAAATACTCGGGCGGCAGGTTTACGTTGCTGTCCACGGTCGGGAACTGATTCAACGTGTCCTTGATGAGCACATGCAACTCGAAAATCCCCTGAACCTGGGGGATCGGCACCGGGTAGATGTATCCAATCGGGAACGCACTGTCGTAGAAGACCGCCTGCGGCCATGAAAGCAGCTTTTTCAGCGCGATCTGGCTGTAGTCTTCCATCGATTGGAGGATATCGAGCGGGAAATCGACGAAATTCGGCGAACCGTTCGTGTATTGGCGGAAATACGCCGCCTCCAGCCGATCCGGACGCGGGAAGTCGTAGTCCCCGCGCGTGCCGATCGAATACCGCTGCTGACCGCCGGTCGTTGGCACGAAAATATCCAGCAAATGCCAGATCAGCCAGCGTCGACGCGACCATTGCGCCAGCATTCCGTTCAACATGGCGAAAATGTCGCTGATATCCTGCGGCAAGATCGTCTGGCCGACGCCCAGGATACCGGCGGAACGCGCGGCGAGGTTCACCATGTCCCGCGCGGTGTAGGACTGGACGAACGAGCCGCCAATCGCGGTTTCCCCGATCGCGAGGGTGCCGATGGCGCCGCTCATTTCAGTGGCTGGTCCACGCGCTACCGTTGCAAAACACCGGCACCACGATCGCTCCAGAGCCCGTCAGCGCCGCGTTATAAGTCGGCGTCGTGGCATCCGTGACCATCAGCAACGCGCCCTTGTTGGCCGTCCCGCACGCCGGCAGCGTGGCCACCGTGTAGGACTTCAGCGGATAGTCCGTTTTCCCGGCGAACAGCGCGTTCCATTGGAGCGCAGAAAGGACCTGCTGGTATTGCAGGCCGGGATCGGTCTGACCCCAGCCAAAGCCGATCCCCGCGGTGAAGAAAGCGAGGGCGGCGAGAGTGCGCTTCATGAATTGTCCTGCCCGCGAAGTTCCTTGATCCGCGCCCGAAGCGCCGTGACTTGTGCCGGCGAGAATCCCGCTGCGAAATGGGCGCCAGCCGCATCTTTCGCGGCGGCCTGTGCTACATCTTCCATTGAAGTCGTATCGCCACTGACAGTCCCGCAAAGTTTGCGCATAATCTCTGAGGATGCCCAAATACTTCCGTTTTTGATCACGCCGCCTGCTCCCTTGGCTCCGTTGCCCGCTCCAGTTCGTCGCGCAACCGCGCCGCGCCCCACCGCTTGTCGGCGGTGACGCCCAGATCAGCGAGTTGCGCGCGAAGTTCGTCGATATCGTCGGCGGGCTTCGCGATCTGCGCCCGGAGCGCGTCGATCTCGTCCTGCATCGCCTTCATCTTGCGAAGCGACGCGAGTTCCGCCTCCAGCTTCGCCATGTTGTCGCCCGGGGCCGGCGCATCGAGCGCATCGCCCAACAGACGCCGCAGACGCACGGCGGACCACGAAGGATCAGCGGCGATGTTCATGTTCGAACAACGCGCGAGCAAGCCCTGGCGTTCTTCTTCAAGCTGCACCGAGGTCTTGCCGCCGGCGAGAACGCGCTCCTCCTCTTCCTCGCTGTTGACGATGACCTGAGTGTAGACCGTGCGCGTCTCGGTGACGTGCTTCTTGGACCCATCGCACAGATCGACGATCCGGTCTTCCGTCACCTCGCGCTCGTCGAGGCGCAGCATCTTCGGGTATTCCATGTAAGGCGTGGCGCCTTCCTCCGGGAGGATGCTCTTTTCGCGAAGCTGCTGGAGAGGCAGTTCGTACGGACCACCGGCGCGGAGGTATTTCATCTGAGACGCTTGAACGGGAGAGACGGCCATGGTTACTCCTGGGTTGATAAATGAACGGCGGCCCCGAAGGACCGCCGCTCCGTTTCGTCACACGATGTCCGCAACAACACAGCCCCATTCCGGCCTCACCCAAAGCGCGCCCCACACCACATCGAGACGCGTCCCGGTCTGGCCCGTGCCGATGATGTATTGCCGCACCATCAGCATCGACACGCCGTCGAGTTCGTGCCGCGCGCTTTCGACATTTGGCGGGATTTCGAGGTCGGCCGTCGCCATCGTCACGGTATCGGGAACGAAGGCGATGTTCTTGCGGTAGGCCGTGCTCGCCGGGCTCGCCAGCGCGATGGCGGCCGAGTTCGCCGGGCTCACGTCGACGGTCTGGTATTGCACATCGACGCCACCAGGTCCGGCGGGGATCAGCGCGGGATAGATGGAAATCGAGGTGCCGCTGGTCGCCACGTCCGCGAGCACAACGAACTGTCGCAACTGACCGTAAGACTGCTTCTCGATGCGGTTGACGCCATTCACCCCGGCGAAGGTGATGATGTCGCCCTTTTTCAGCGTGCCGGTGATCGCGTTGGTGGTGATCGTGGTCCCGGTCTGCCCCGCGCCGTTGACGGTGCCGGCGGAGAACGAACCGGGCGTGTGAACCAACACGGTCTGGTCCATCATCCAGTCGAAGCCCAGCGCGTTCTTCATCGAGCCGGAACGATACTGCTCGCTGATCTCGGTGGCCGGGTTGAACAGGCCGCCGAGCGCGCCAGCCACGCGGGCGTCCGTGAACGGATTGACCACCAGGCGATGGTTCATCATCGGCGCGGATTGCGTCGCCAGGATCGCGTTCGCGGTCAGGATCGTGGTGTTCGATGGCGAGACGATCGCGCTCGACACCTGGTTGTCGACGTAGTTGCAAACGCCGCCTTCCGCGCCCGACATGATGCCGACCGCGACCTTGCCAGCGAGGTTGTTGACCGCCGGCGCGAGGTAACGCTCGGCATAGTCGTCGACCTGCAACATCTGCTGGATCTGGCTGAACGACAGACCGACATTGTTCTGCGTCGCCATGGTCAGGGTGGTGTAGTTCTCAGCGGTATCCTGGAAGGAAATCGCCGAACCCGTTCCGACCGGGTAATCGACCGGCAGGCGGATGCGAAGCTGAGAACCGATTTTCGCGCCTTCACGGGCGAACTGGTCGTCGTACTGCGTGTTGATGTTTCGCATGAACGCGTTCGTGTTTTTCCACAAACGAACGGCCAGACGGGTTACCATGTCGATGGTTAGGAGGGTGTTAGCCACGTGAGTATCCTTCGGACGCGGCGCGAGCGATGCTCAAGCGCCAGACAAAACAGGACCCATCTCACTCGAAAGTTCTTGATGGGGACTTGGATTGCCGTTGCGTCGGAAGTATTTCGGTAGTCGCGCGTCGCAAGGGTCAGTATAGGCACGTTGCGCGGGTTTCAGTCCCGGTCTGGCTCGTTTGAACTCCGGCGGCGCCGGGGGTTGGGATTAAGTCTTAGAGCGGTGAGTGGCGAAGATTTGGTCGTGCCCACTCAGTTCATTGTTCAACGTCCCGCGAAGTTGGTGGTAAAGATGCGCGATCAGTTCAAGGCGGTCGACGTCTTCCTGAGTCGCAATTCGTTTGTTTCCTATAGTGACGTCATAAACGAGCGGCGGCGACCATCCGTTGATCTCGCTCACGCGTTCCTCCTCTTCCCGCCCAAACTCGGCGGCAGAACGCGATCCATCATCGCGTTCCATTCCTTCATGCTCATGTTCGCCGGGTAGTCATAGATCGTCGGTTCCGGCGCCACGCCAGATGCACGCACCCGGGTCGCGGGCGTCGGCGCGTTGCTGACCGGCTTCACGACCGGCCGGCTCAGTTCCACATCCAGGCGCCCGATCCGCGCCGCCATCGCCGCCGGCGGCTTGCTCAGCAGTTCCATTAGCGCGTCGGTGTCGTCGGCATAGTGCGCGAACAGTTTGGCCGGGTTCTCGGCTTCGGCGAGCGCCTGCAAGAACGCCTGGTTGTTTACCGCGCCAAGGCTGGTGAGCGTCGCCTTGGCCTGCTCCCATGCGTCCGCGCCCAGATCGCGCTTGCCGGTCGTGTCAATCTCGACAAGGCGTTGCGTGAACTGCCGCTCCTGGAGCAGTTGCGCGGCGCGTGCCTCGACGTCCTGCGTGGTGTCCTGGCGCGGCGCTGGCGGCGTCTCGTCGCCTTCGGGACGATTGGCCCGCAACAGCGCCTCGGCGGCCTCAGCGCGGCGTTCGGCGGCTTCCCTGGCCCGCGCTTCATCCGCCATCTTCCGCGTGAGGTTGGCGATGCGACGCTCGATTTTGTCGGGCTTTGGCGCCGGCTCGGGTTCAGGCGTCTGCTCCGTGGTTTGCGGCGGTTCCTGACCACCATCGCCGCCGCCGTCCGCCTGTGTCTGGGGTTCTGGCGTCGGGGGCGGTTCAGGCGTGGGATCGGCCGCCGGCGTGGTGTCGGTGATGGTTTCGCTCATTCAGGCTCCTGTAGTCGCGCGGCGCGGTGGCCGGATTACGAACGGACGGTGAAGTCCATTGGGAGGCGGACGCCTAAAGCCGAGAGCGGTTTTTCGCCGGCCGTAAAGAGCCAATCGTTCTTTTGCGTCAGCAGCATAGTTGCGGCATGGGCGGCCGACTTCTTGAATAATTCAGCAAGTCGCCATTCCCATTCAGTCGGCGGTCCAAATTGCGGCGGCGGCGGAACATACGGCTCCGGATCAATACCATGATCTTCCAGCAACTCACGAAGCCGGGCGATTTCAGCGCGAAGGCGGCGTGTGTATTCCATCACATAATGACCGTCTGAGCCTTGTTTTCCTCGTGTTCGATCAGATGCGCCAAAGTTCGCAGCGCCGCAGTGGCATTCTTCGTCGTAAGGTCACCCTTGATCGTGACATCAAGGGTATTTTTGTCTGTACTGGCCTCCAGCATGGTAAAGGATCGGTCCTGACTAACTTTGATGCGCCAGATCATCAATGCAGCAACCTCGACGGCATATGTTCCGCCGCCTTGCGCCGGTTGGCGCGCATGTCGTTGTCCTTGATCAGCGCGTCGGCGATCTCGGCCTTCATGTGCGGCGTGCAGACATCATCGGGCTGCGACAGGCAGTCCGTCAGTGCGAGACGCGCCTCCTCCAGCAGCATCGGCGCGATCTTCGCGACGAACGCGGTGCGGGCCTGTTTTTCGGTGAGCACTTCGCGTAACGTTTTCCACAGTTCGTTGTTCACGCTCATGTAGTGCTCGAAATGCGCCTGAGCCATCTGCACGGCCGTTTCCGCGATCATGCGGTGCGCGTTCAGGCCGGTGCCCTGGCCGGAAATGCGGGAGGGATCGCGGACCTCGCGCGTGCGGACGTGGGGAGCGGCGAGACGGCGTTGGGCGCGGTTCATCCGCCGATCCTCCGGCGATCGCCGCTGAAGTCCCGTGTCCAGTCGTGGGATTGCTTCGGGGTTTCGGATGTCGGTCGGGCGGCGAGACGGGCGCATTCCTCCCTGGCCGCATCCCGTTCATCTGTCCGCACCTTCAGCAGATCGTGGAGGCGGGTGATCTCCTCTTTCAACGCCTGCTCCCAGGGAACCTGAGACGCTATCGTCACATCCGTCTCCTCTCCCGGCACGCCCCAGGCCGGCATTTTCGTCTCCAGCGCCCCGTGGAGAGGCGCGAGATTATCGAAGATCCCCGCCAGAAGGGCGAAAGTATCGGTCCATGTTCCTTCTGTGATTTCCATCACGCACCCCCAACCATGGCCGCCTGCCGCCCGAGGTCAGGCACGCGGATCGGCAATTCCCCGCCAACGCCCTCGACGCCCTCCGGAACCGGCTGCGTCACCTCTTCCGTCAGATGCCCAACGACCGGGCCAAGATTGTCCTGCGAGTTCTGCCGCATTACCTGCGCCACCATCGCGGCCACCATCGGTTGCAGCGCCGCCATCACGATCGGGTCGTCTTTCATCAGATCCTTGACCACGGCGAGCCGCTTCGTGTCGGCGTCGAACGCCTTCACCACGGCATCCTGATCGTCGTTCTTTGCCTTGATCCGCTCCTCGGTCAATGCCTGCATGGCCTCGCTGAGCAGCTTCTCGCCGTTGAGACCCTTTTCGGTGGCCTGCTGGAGCTGCTTCTGGAGCAACGCGATGGCCTGCTGGGCCTGCGGATCGAGCCCCGGCTTCAACCGTTCGGCGATTTCATCGGCCAGCGGGAAGTCCGCGACCTTGAACAGCAGGTCGCCGATCTTGTCGATCAGCGCCGGCGCCTGGGTAAGAATCTGCACGATCGCGTTGAACGCCTCCTGGCGCTGCGTCGCGTAGTCCGGACCCACGTCGGACACGACCTCGTATGATCCAACGCGCGGGTTGAAGATGCGTTGGATCGCCTCGCCGATCTTCTTTTCGCGATGCGCCTCCGGGCTGTTGGGGTCCAGAAGGACCTCTTCCTCTTCGCCCTTGGCGTTGATGATCCGCGCGACCCGCTCGGTATCGTAGATGACCGGTATCCACTCCTTGACGATCACGCCCTGCCGGCGGATCGCGAGCGCCTGGTTGTCGATGAAGTGGTACGTGGCACGGTCGCCCATGCGCTGGCGCTCGTTAATCGCCTTGCCGGACCTCTCGTTGCCCGGCTCACCCATCATCGCTTCGAACTGGCCTGACGCGATCTGCATGTACTGCCGCGCCATTTGCGCGCCTTCCATGTAGACCGGCGCTCCGGTCGGCGGCTGCTGACGCTGCGGAGCCGGGATTTCGTTGCCCTCGTCGTCGCGATGGTTATAGGGCAGGAACGCGTGGTTTTCGACGTTGGCCGTCGACCAGTAGTCGTTCAGTCCTTCGAACGCGGCCGCCGGGCCGACGTAAGGCGTCTTGCTCTGCAGCGCGCCGTATTCGACGGATGCGGACCAGTTGTAGTTCTCCATCTGCTGCGCCGAGATCAACGCGCGAGTGTGGCCCTTGCGGTCCATCTGCCGGTCGATGACGGTCACCTCGCCGATCCATGGCACGAGCGGCACTGAGGTTCCGGGCAGTTCCTTGGTTTCTTCATCGATCAGATCGTTGCCGATGATGAGATACGACTTCACCGACTTGCGGATGATCGGCCGGCGCCGCAGCTTCGAGCCGTTGGCCTCATGCTCGGCTTCCCACTGCTTGATGAGCGCGTTCGGCACCTTGCTGGCGAATGTCACGGTTCCTTCATCGTCGCCCAGCAGTTCGTCCTTATCCTCGGTCACCTCGTAATAGGTGCATTCGCGGACATGCTCCTCGCGTATCCACCCGGAGTCCTCTCCGTCCACCGCGTTGGCCGTCGCGATCTTGTTCCGCAACCACGGATACTTCTCGACCACCTCGTCACGCGGCCTATCGGTGAACACGAAGCCGTAGCGCGCGTCCGATCCGTCCGGTTCCTGAGCATCGCAATCGAGCATGACGCACATGGGATCGTCGATGCCCCGGATGTAAATCTCCTGGTTGAACGCATCGGGACCGGGGATTGGGCTTGCCTCGACGTAATCGGATTCGACGATGGTCCAACCCAGGCCGGAGATGACCTGAAAACTGATCGCCTGCCCCTGCGCCATCTGTGCGTTGCTGATGTTGCTGATGTGGCGATACATGCCTTCGTAGACCTCGGCGGCTTCCGCCGTCGCACCGCCGCCGGTCGGACGATACTTCACCGCCGCCTTGTTCTGCTTGGCCTCGTTGATGATGTGCAGGTTGTGCTGCCGGGTTTCGTTGACCGTGAGGCTCGGCCGCTCGCCGCGTTGGCCGACCATGCCAACGGGCCATTGGTAGTTGTTGTAAACGTCGCCGTTGGCGAACTTGTAATCCTCGCGCCAGTTCTGACGGGCCACGTTCTCCCAGTCCTGGCACTTCTTGAAGCGTTTGTGCGCGCGTCGCACCACGGGATTCGTGGCATCGATCGCGCTGTCAACATCGTCGTCGGCGAGAGTGTCGGACAAGGCTATTTCTTACCCTTCGCCTTATCCGCGACACGCAAAGCAATCGCCACGGCTTGCTTCTGAGGCTTGCCCGCGTCCACTTCCTTGCGGATGTTGGACGATATGGTTTTGCGGGAGGCACCTTTCTTCAGAGGCATCACTGCTTCCCTCGTTTCGTCGTCGAAATACGCGCCGTTCCTTTGTTCACAGCCGCCATCTTCGCGGGGCCATACTTCGCCGTTGACGATTTCTTCACCACGTATTCGCCGCGTTGAGCCGGGATCATGCCGTCATCCTTGCCGATCGGCTTGCCGGCGGTGCTGGTGATCTTGCCGCCACGGGATTTACCAGCGGCCGGCGGGGCGTCAGGCTTCTTGCCGCTCGCGGCGTCCTCCACCTTCCGCGCGAACCCTTTGGCGAGCGCGTCCGCGCCGATCGCACGTTGAAACCATGGCGCGGCCGGTGGTTGATCGACTTTGCCGCCATCTGCGTAGCCACGGCGACGGGTCAACGCTTCACCGGAATCCGCTTCTCCGCGACGGTATGATCCACGCCGCGCGGAATGGGTGTCGACAATCGCGAGGGGGGATCGACGCGCCTTGGCGTGAGTGTATTGACGCCGGGGTCGACGCGGCGCTCGAACAGCGGCGACGGGCGGTCGGCGGAGATGGTGCGAGGTTCGCGGTCGAGTGTGGACATCACCCGTGCTCCAGATTGGAGGAAGTGGGAGGCAGAGGTCTGGCCTCCAGCGCCTTGCGCGCGTCGATCAAGGCGACCAGCGCCTCCTCCAACTGCGCCTGCCATGCCTTCGCCTCGCGGTGCGCGGCGGCCAGCATCTCATCCTGTTCGGCGATGCGCGCTTCGAGGATGGCGATCGGGTCCGCGTCCGGGTCCGGGAAGTGCGGCGGACGCTGGCCAAGCGCAGCGATCGGTGTGACGGGGAGGCTGGACATTCGAGCGGCGGCTCCGGTCACTCTCACCGTACCTTCTGCTTCGCCGCCGACACGTTGACCAGGCCGCCGCGATCCGGCTTCCACGCGGTCTTCAGCCCGTCGCCACGCGGCATGGTGTCACGGCCGCCGCCAGCCGGCGCGGTCTTGCCCGATTTGGGCGGCATCCACGCGGTTTTGAGGCCGTCGCCGGATACGCGGTCTGATCTACTGGCCATTGGGTGCGGTCCTTTCGTGATTGAGCGCGAGAACGAACGCGCGCGGCATTTGTGCGATCATCGCGGGCGCGGCGCCTTCATCGAGTGCGTTGGCCATGGCGTTCAGCGCGCCGGGATGCGCGGCCTTGGCGGCGGAACGGAAGTCGCGCAACGCCTGGACGTGTTCGATCGGCAGGGCGTGAAGCCAGTCGTGGAAGGGGGTCATTGGCGGCGAAGACCGAACTGTTCTGGATGAGCCTCGATATAACCGAAAGGGACCGGAATTCCTTGCCAATCGGTTGGCCAGTTTTCTTTGGTCAGCCCCAAGGCTTCAGCGCGACGCTGTGAGTCTTCCAGCGCATTAATTGCCGTTTTCCATTCACTCAGCTTCATATCAAAAATTGGCGTCATCGTCCCATCCACGTAGATGAACAACCATTCTGCGCGATACGCGAGGGAAGTACTGGCGGGAGCTTCGTGGTCAAACGCACGCCAAACGCTTGAACCCGCTGCTTGTCATCCATCATGGCCTCGAGGATTTCACTACTGGAGCGATATTTCGATAACCCAAAGCGCATGATATCGTCAGCAAGTCTTCTCGCTGCGTCGAATTGCAAAAGCAGCCCGTCATTCAGAAGCGTCGGCGCAACCCGGCGAACGTCATCAAGCAATTTTCCGAGTTCCGAAAGAGTCATCGTCCCATCCACGCCCCGCTCGGTCCGCTCGCCGGCTTGCGCGGCACGAACGCGGGGATTTTCGGTTTGGCCTCGTTCTCGGGATCGCGGGAGCCCTGGACGCCATGACCAAAACTGTCGGCGCCGTGACTCGCGCCGTCATGCACCGGTTCGGACCGCCACACGCCCATGTGCTCATTCCATTGGCGCCGATAGGCCCGCAGCTTCTTGATCCCGATCTCGCATCCCTGCGCATCGAAGAACGAACGCGGAAAAATGTTGCGGACAGCGGCGATACGGTCGGCCGGATTGGCGGCGGGGACGACAAAAATCGGTTTGATCCCGAGACCCGCGAGAAACATGCGGCGGGACTGGCCGCCGTTCGTCAGTTCGCGCACTTCGACGTCATGCGGGAGATAGTGCTTGCCGTAAACGTAAGGCTTGTTCAGGACGATGCGCGCGTAATGGTCCAGCCCAGGGCCGTTATCCTCGTGGTACTCGAGCCAACGCCATTCGCCGCCCGGTGACCGCTGAAACCACCAGATGGCGGTGCTGTCGTCCATGCCGAGGTCCCAGGCCGTGAACACAGGCAGGCGGGGATCGTATGTAACCTTTCTGATCCGCTCTTCATCACGTGCCGCGTCGAGCCATTTGGCATAGTAACTTCCACTGTTCGGCGCGTTGAACGAACATTCGAGTTCCTGGGCGAACTCTTCCTCGTCCAAGGTCTCGCGAAGGCGCTGCACCTGTTCGGTGTCGAGCGCGTTGGTCTTCTGCCATGGCAACAGAAAGCGCGCGGCGGTTGGGTCGTGGCCAGCTTCGTCGTATGCCGCCGCGAGGCGACCGTTCCCTTTTGGCGTGCCGATCTTGACGCGCGACCCGCTGTAATCCGACAGCATCGGTTCGACGACCATATCGAGACCGGACGCGATCACGTCGTCGGCTTCATCCTCGATCACTTCGTCAGCGTAACCGCCGCGCCAACTATCCGGCTGATCCATGCCGCCACACTGGTAGATGCCGCCGTTGGGCAGCACGATCCGCATCTCGGACTTGAATGGCACGGCGTCGGGGATCGATGCGGCCGCGCGAGCCACCTTGTCCCACAAGCCGGTCCGTTTCCACATCACCTGAGCCGGCAACACATGCACGACGCGTGGCGGATCGGCTTTGAGATTGCGTTTGGCGGGCGGAATGTGGCGACGGTCCTCAGTCAATGCCTTGCGCAGCCCGCGCCAGACAAACGCGGTCGACTTGCCGGCGCGACGATGGACCACTGCGACGATTGAGCGCGAGCGGTTCTCGATGAGCGGGATCTGCCAGGGACGCGGGGTAAAGGGGAGCGTGACGACCTGAGTTGTCATTCGGGTTTCGGCGTGTCCCAACGGTAGACGACCTCAGTGGCGAGCGGGCCACCATCAGCGCCAGTGTGCTCCTGCCGATCGCGCCACTTCGTCGGCTGCCGGTTCTTCAGCCACCACGATGCGGCCTGGGTGTCGGGTGGGTAATGCTTCGTGATCGGCGTAATGATCACCTCGCCTTGAAACGCCGTGATGTGAACTTCCGGGTGATTGTATCCGAGCGCTCGATGATACAGTTTCTCGGCGACCCGCCCGTCAGCATGTGCCTTCCCGCGCGCGCGAGCCTGAAAAAATTCGGGATGTTCGTTATCCCAGTTGTAAATTGTGCGAACGTCCACCTCGAAGAATGTCGCCATTTCCTCGTCAGTCAGGCCCAGCAACGTCAACCGCCGGGCCTGCTGCGGATAGTCAGGCTGATATTTTGAGGGGCGACCAGCCGGCATGGATCAAAGATGAAACCCGATGATCATCGTGCCAGACAGCGCCGCCGTGCCGATGTTGGTGAACACGGCGGTCGCGGTGCCGGTCCCATTGCTGATGCTCGTCACTTCCATTCCACCGTTCGGGAAGCCGGCGTTGTTCACGTTGGTCCCATTGTGAATCTGCACGCGCGGAATGCGATTGGTCGCGGCCACGCCGGAGTTCACGATCTGGAACGTGTATGTCGCGCCGGCGGCGGTGGACAGCGATTCGGTGTACATCAGGCCGGACGTCGTGTTGAGCGTCGCGGTGTGGGCCGTTGATGTCGCCGTGTTCTGGATCAGCGCCATCGCGGCGCAGGCTATGTCGAACGGCGACGCGGCGGCGGTCTGCGGTTGCGCGCCGGCCGATACGTTGTCGTCGACGGACACGGCCGCGCCGTAAACGTCGAGGTTTGTGTAGGGGACCGGGGAGACCGTGACACCCTGCTGGACACGCGGCTGGACGCGGACCACGCCGTTGTTCAACCAGCCGGCGTTGGAGACGGATGCGCTCATTTCGAGATCCTTACTTCGGAGGTTTGCGTTGGTTCATCCGCGCGATCACGCGGTCGGCTTTCGCGTCGATGGCGCGCTCGGCCGCGCCAGAAAGTTTGCCCGCGTTATGCTGCTGCGAGGCGCGAGCTTTCGCGTTCGCGGCGTGACTGGCATCGGGGACCGGATAGCTGCGACCTGGGCCGGCGAACTTGCCGGCGGGGAGTTTGTCGCGGGCCTTGGCGGTCAGTTTGACCATCACACCCCCTATGCGATCAACTCAACCTGATCGCGGGTAAACGGGATCGGCGTCTCGCGGCCGAAATCTCTATTTTGGGAATTGGGCGCAATTCGCAAGCCCAACACACTCCAGGCACATTATGTCGCCGGATGCAAGGGGGGATTGGCAGCCGGCCAATAGAAATCCGCCAAACGGGCCAAAACACGTCGGATAATCTGAATCGCGGCCTCCGGCGAGACGGGTTCTGGTTGCTCGCCAACCCAAATGGGAATCGGGATGCAGTCGAACACCAGCCGCGAGACAATCGGTGCGTCGGCGCCCAAATGGGCTAATGCGGCGTCCAAACGGGCTCTGGTGGCGATCTGCCTGACCATGGACGCGTGGGCTCCCCCGGTGCCCCCAATTCCAGCGGAACGCATGTAATCAACCGCCCCCACATTCAGCCCCGCGCCGGATTCCTGCCAATCCATTCGCAGACATGCCGCCGCTTGCCGTGAGCGTCGCGGGGCGAATGAGAATTCCGGGCCTATCATGGGCCGGCCGGCGACGATCCGCACGACGGGGCCACGAAGCATCGTGCCGCGCGCCATGATGGCACCGCGGAGGACCGCGGGAGCAAGCAATTCCTCCGCCCGCTCTGTCTCGATCGCTTCCAACCTGGCACGCTCGGCCGCGGCGATTTCCCTGGCCAACTTCGCGGCGGCTCGCCGTTCGCGCTCAAGTCGTTTATGCACGAGTTTTTTCTCGCGCCTGGCCCTTTTGCGTGCCTCGATCTCAGCGGCGTCGATGATTGTCGCATCGGCCAATGTCGCGCTCATTCCGGTTCTCCAGGTGCCAGGCCGCCGAGCGCGCAGCGCATCGCGGCCCTGGATTTCCGGGTCTGGTAGGTCGCCTGCGCCTTCGTCGACAATTCGGCGAGCAGTTGGTCCAGAT
>Ga0207652_10002409_pt1 | contig 15786 bp, 13 predicted proteins | sample KBSC63BmetaG_FD_184334 | JGI IMG/M metagenome (GOLD analysis project Ga0207652, IMG submission 184334) | Corn rhizosphere microbial communities from Kellogg Biological Station, Michigan, USA - KBS C6-3B metaG (SPAdes) (version 2) | ecosystem: Host-associated > Plants > Roots > Rhizosphere ... | reverse complement strand
GAGCGGCGCATCCTCACGCACCTGCTGGCGGTGGCGCCAGGGGCAGTGACCGCGCCGGCCCGCGGCCGATGGCGGCGGCCGGTGGTGGCCGTCGTCTGCGCGACGGCGCTGGCTGTCGCCGGCATCGCCGCGCTTCGGCTGGCACGGCCAGCACCGACGTTCGCCGACGGCCAGCGCATCGAGGCCACGGCGCCGGGCGAGGTGGCGTTCGGCGGGGCGCAGATCCGGTACGACGGCCATGCGCGCATGACGCTGCGGCCAGGAACGCGCATGCTGGTGCTGTCGGCGGGCGAAGCGGACATCGAGGTGACTCCCGGCCTGCCGGGACATTTCCGGGTGGTCACGCCTCGGTTCGTGGTCGAGGTGCTCGGCACGCGCTTCGTCGTCGACATGCAGAGCGTCCGCACGTTGCGCGGTCGCGTTCACGTGCTGGATGGCGCCGGCGGTGAGCTGGCCGTCCTGTCGGCGGGCGCGCGCTGGAATCTCTCCGAAGGTCGACCTGCCGCTGGCACCTCGCCGATCGTATCGCCCGAGGCGGCGACCGGCGCGCCCTCGACGCCCGAGCCGGCGGGGCCTGCAGATGCCCCGCCGGGTCCTGCAACGCAAGCCCCCTCCCCTCCGGCAGCCATGGGCGAGCTGCGGCCGCGCGGTGCCACGCAGCGCAAGCAGCCCGTGCCCGCCGCCGAGTTGCTGACCCGCAGTCGAGCAGCCCTGGCGCGCGGCGATGCGCGGCAGGCGCGCGCGCTGGCCCAGCACGCGCTGGCATCCGCGCCCAGCGACCGGGAGCTGGCCGCGGGGCACCTGTTGCTGGCTGACAGCCTGCTGGTCGATGGCCGTCCGGGCGACGCCGTGGAGGCGTACCGACGCGTCGTCAAGCGGTGGTCGCGCGCGCCCGAAGCGGAGCTGGCCCAGTTCGCGATCGGACAGCTGCTGATGGAGCGCGGCGCCAAGGCCGAGGCCGCCGTGGCCTTCAACGACTACCTGGCGCGTTTCCCGCTGGGCAGATTCGTGCGGGAAGCGCGCGAGCACCTGGCGCTGCTCCGATCGGGGCCATGACCCGCGGCCCCGTGCTGGCCGGCCTCGTGATCGCGGCGCTCGGTTGCAAGCGGTCGACCGAGCTGATCGCCCCGTCGTCGCTCGAGTGCCCGACGCCCGACGCCGTCGTGCACCTGGGAGGGACGGACGGGCCGCACTGTGGCGGCGCGCTGGCCGCGCAGTTTGGACGATACGCGCTGTGCAGCTGCGACGATCTCATCGTCGTGGCGGATCTCTTCGTGGGCAATCTGGGCGGTCCTGGTAAACCGCCACCGCCGGGCAGTCCAGGAGGGCCCCCACCCGGGGACGGGGGCGTGCCCTCCGGCCACGCCGGAGGGGGCACAGGCAGTTCCAACTTGCCGGCCGACGCCGGCGGAACGCCCGGCGCCGTCGGCGTGAACGGCGACGTGCTGGTGTGGGGCCCCACCAACCTGAACGGCCCGCTGGTCGTCAGCGGCACGGGCGGCGTCAAGTTGACGGGCGGCTATCTGGTGGGCACCGTGCGCTCCGACGGACCGGTGAACACCCGCGCGCCGGTGGGCCTGGCAGGCGACCTGTACGCGGCCGGTGACGTCGACGGTCCGTTCTCGATCGGCGGCACGCTCCACGCGCCCGCTTCCGCCCAGCTCGGAATGGGTGCCACCGCCGCGGCGATCAGCCGCGAAGACGTCACGGTCAGCCCGCCCTGTGGCTGCGGGAACGGGCCGCTGATCGACATCGCCGGTGCCGTCGCCGACCGCGCGCAGAGCAACGCCAACGGCCGGGTGACCTTCGTGGACGAGTTCGACGACGAGATCGACGACGACGCCACCTTCGACTGGCCTTGCGGCGAGTACTACCTGCCGGCGCTGCGCACGTCCCAGGGCGCCTCGCTGGAATTCAGAGTGCACGGCCGGGTGGGGATCTTCGTGGCCGGCGACGTGCGCCTGGGCAACAATTTGATCGTCAGCCTGGACAGTGGAGCCGAGCTGGACCTGGTGGTGGCCGGGTCGTTCTACACGACCGGGCGACTGTTCGGCGCGCCCAAGTCTCCCGCCAAGCTGCGCGTCTGGGTGGCCGCACCCACGGTCTCGCTGGGCGATCAGATCCAGTTTGGCGCCGTGGTCTATGCGCCCTCGGCGGTGCTGTCGGCGGGGGTCGGGCTGACCCTGAACGGCAGCTATTTCGCCCAGACGTTGACCGCGGCCGACGACGTCAACATTTACTACGACGACACCGCCGCCCAGGCCGGTCAAACTTGCGGCGTGCCGGCCCTCGATCAGGTCCGCTGAACCTGGCCCAGGGACCTCACAGCGCGCGCAGGCTCTGCCGCCAGGAGGCCTCGCTACCGCTTGCCTGCGCGCCCGCCAGCCAGTGTCCCAGGCGGGTCTCGATGCCTCCGGTGGTGTCCTCGGCCACGCGCCAGCAGCCGTCCCAGGCGACCCATCGCCGCGCGTGCGGCCCGCACATCATCGTCCGCGCGCTGCCGTGGCTGGCCACGGTGACCAGCGCCGCTGCCGCGCAGCCGGAAACGCCACAGGCGTCGGCGCCCGCGGCGCGGCCCAGCGACGGCCCCATCAGGGCCCGGTACAGGTGCTGGATGATCCACCGCATGTCATCAGCGTACCGACCCGAGATGACGCTCTCGTGACGTCTCGGGGAACTTTCGGGCACGTCTTCCTGCGCGCCTGCGGCCGGCTTAGCGCATGGATCCATTGGGTTTCGTCGGGGTGACCGTCCTCGACCGGCTGCCGGTGATGATTTCCCCTTCAACAATCCGCGCCAAGGCGGCACACAGTCGTTGCCGAATCGAAGCAATCGGAAGCTCCGTCCCGCTCGCCCGGCCCGAACTTCGCCCGCTTCCTTCCCTTGCCTTGCCCTGCCATGCGACTGCTTCCCCACGACCAGACCTTCTTCAGCTTCTTCGAACAACACGGGCGCAAGTTGGTCGAGGGCTGCCGGGCCCTGCTGGGCATGATCGAGGATCCACGGGCGCTGGAGTCACAGGCCCAGCGCGTGACGCAGATCGAGCACGAGTGCGACGAGATCACGCATGCTGTGGTCGAGTCCCTGCACAAGACCTTCATCACGCCGCTGGACCGCAACGACATCCACACGCTGATCACGCGCATGGACGACGTCATGGATCTGATCGAGGCGGCCGCCGATCGGTTCTTCCTGTACGAGATCACCGTGATGCCGGCCGAGGCGGGCGACATGACGCGCTGTCTACTCCTCAGCGCGGAGCACGTGCTGGCCGCCGTCGGCGAGCTGCGCGAGATGAAGAAACCCGACCGCATCTTCCAGCATTGCATCGAGATCAACCGGCAGGAGAACGTCACCGACAAGATCCTGCGGGGCGCCCTGGCCCGGCTGTTTCGCGAGGAGAAGAACCCCGTCGAGATCATCAAGTGGAAAGAGCTTTACGAGACGCTGGAGTCGGCCACCGACCGCTGCGAAGACGTCGCGAACATCATCGAGGGCGTCGTCCTCGAGAACAGCTAGCCCCTGATGGCCCCGGTCGTCGCGATCATCGTCATCGCCCTGGCCTTCGACTTCATCAACGGCTTCCACGACGCCGCCAACTCGGTGGCCACTATCGTTTCGACCCGGGTGCTGACGCCGCGGACGGCCGTGCTGTGGGCGGCCTTCTTCAATTTCATCGCCTTTCTGGTGTTCGATCTCCACGTCGCCCGGACCATCGGCAAGGGGATCATCGCCCCCGAGATCGTCGACGACGCCGTCATCATCGCCGCCCTGACGGGGGCCATCCTGTGGAACCTGATCACCTGGTGGTACGCCCTCCCCTCCAGCTCGTCACACGCGTTGATGGGCGGCCTGATCGGCGCCGGTGTGGCCAAGGGGGGCTTCAAGGTCGTGGGGGGCGCGACGGTGACCAAGACGGCCATCTTCATCGTGGTCTCGCCCGTCCTGGGGCTGGTCCTGTCCGGCAGCATGATGGTGCTGCTGGGCTGGGTGCTGCGGCGGCGCACGCCCGGGCGGGTCGACCGCCTGTTCAGACGGCTGCAGCTGCTGTCCGCGGCCATGTTCAGCCTGGGCCACGGCGGGAACGACGCCCAGAAGACCATGGGCATCATCTACGTCCTGCTGATCTCGCGCGGGTACCTGGCGATGACCGCCCCCGTGCCGCGCTGGGTGGTGCTGCTGTGCCAGCTGGCGATGGGCCTGGGCACGCTGTCCGGCGGATGGAGGATCGTGAAGACCATGGGCATGAAGCTGACACACCTGAAGCCGGTGGGCGGGTTCTGCGCCGAGACCGGCGCGGCCAGCATGCTGTTTCTGGCCAGCCACCTCGGCATCCCGGTCTCGACCACCCACACCATCACCGGCGGCATCGTGGGCGTGGGGTGGGTCAGTCACCCCAACAGGGTCCGCTGGGGGGTGGCGCTGCGGATCGTGTGGGCCTGGCTGTTCACGATCGAGTCGGCCGCCCTCATCGCGGCGGCCACGTACGGCCTGCTGCGGCTGGCCGGCGTTTGACCGACGGGGCCCAGCGTCCGGGAGCGGTCGGGCCGGCTGGCCTGCGCCTACCACATCGTGCGCACTTTCCTTCGACAGATTGAAAAGCGACGGCACTAACCTTTTGCACAAGTGACACAGAACGATCACATGCGGCGGGCGGCAGCAGCGGGGACGCTCGCCGGCGGTCGCCGCGACGACCCGGGACAGGACAGCCGGCGTGCTTAGGCGCGCCGCCCGCCGGACCGGCGCGAACGTCGCCTTGGCGGATGAGAACGACAGCGCGGAGGACCGCGGGCCGACCGGCGCGGCTGACGAGGTGCCTGCTGGCCTGGCCCCCGCGCCCCCCCTGTCCTCCGAGCGAGAGCCCGACCGCTTCGAGCTCAAGTACTGGATCCCGGAGCACCTCACCCACAAGATCGTCGACTACCTGCGGCCTTATCTGATCCTCGAGCCCTACGCCGCCAAGCTGGGGCTCGTCGAACAGATCAACACCTCTTTGTACCTCGAGACCCAGGGCCTCGACGCCTATCGCACGCACACCGATCAGGCGGCGGACCGCTACAAGCTGCGGGTTCGCGCGTACGGGAATCCCCCGCGAGGGATCACCTTCTTCGAGGTGAAGCGAAAGGTGAACACGCGCTGCGTAAAGACCCGCGCCGCCGTCCCCATGGAGCACATGAAGGCGCTCATCGAGGGCACCTATCGCTCGCTGCCCCCCGGACTGGCGGCGGATGACCGCCGTCACCTGGAGATGTTCCTGGGCGCCCGCGAGGTCACGCAGGCGCGTCCCTTCCTGCTGGTCCGGGCCTCGCGCGAATCGTACTGCTCCGCGGACCCCCTGGAGGACATCCGGCTGACGCTGGACCGCCAGATCTGCTTCCAGCGCGCCCGCGGCGCGGACTTCGCCTGCGATCCGGACGCCTGGACGCCCCTCGACGGCGAGGAGCAACACGGGCTGCAGGGCCCGCACGCGATGGTGGAGCTGAAGTTCCCCGGGATCGCCCCCTTCTGGATGAACCGGCTGGTCGCCCGCCTCGAGATGCACCGCGTGGCGTACTCGAAGTACATCTCGGGCGTGAATCACTTGCTGGAACAAGACGCGCGGAACGTGTCCGACTGGGACGCCAGCGGAACCTGAGGAGCAATGGAACAACGGATCGGTCTGGACGTCGCCCTCGCTTCCCTGTGCCTGGCCTTCGCGCTGGGCGTGATGGTGGCCTGGGTCTACTCGCTCACGCACGCAGGGTTGTCGTACCTGCGCGGCTTCACCCAGAGCCTGGCCCTGGGGGGCATCATCTCTGCCGCCGTGATGCTGGCGATCGGCGACGACGTGGCCCGCGGCCTGGGGGTGGTGGGCGCGCTGACCATCGTTCGCTTCCGGACCACCATCAAGGACACGCGCGACCTGATGTTCGTGTTCGCGTCGCTGGCGGGCGGGATCGCCTGCGGCGTGCAGAGCTACGCCATCGCCATCGTGGGTGCGGCGGTCTTCTCGGCGGCGGCGCTGTTCCTGCACGTGACGTCGTTCGGCACGCACCGACAATTCGACGCCGTGCTGCGCCTGCGCCTGCCGGCGAACGCGCCCGAACAGCCGGTCTTTGCCGAGACCGTTCGCCAGTACTGCCGCCGCTTCGTGCTGGTGAACCTGCGCGACGTGGGGAACAACGTGTGCGAGCGGTCGTACCAGGTCGAGCTGCGCAACCCCAAGGCGGGCCCCGTGCTCATGCGGGAGGTCAACGCCCTGCCGGGGCTGAGCGGCGCGACCCTGCTTCTCCAGGACTCTTCGCTCGAGCTATGACCAGGACGAACGCGCGTTGGTTCGCGCCGCTGGCCGCTGCGGCGGCGGGGGGCGCATTCTGGGTGCTGTCGCACGGCGGCGCCTCGAGCTCGCTGTCCGTGCGAGGATTCGCCGACGTGGTGGACCATCCCATCGGGCCGCTGGCGGCGGGACGCGTGGCGCGTGTGCTGGTGCACGTGGGCCAGCCGGTCCATGCCGGAGACGCGCTGGCGACGATGGAGGCGCGCGAGCTGGAGATCAAGCGCGCCGCCGCCCAGTCGGTGCTGGCGCAGTCGAAGGCGTCGCTGGCGGCGGCGGAGATCAACGCGCGCCTGGCCATGGCGCGCGCCGAGCTGCTGGTGCTGAAGACGGAGTCGTCCGCCAGCCAGCATCAGGCCGAGCTGGCGGAGGTTCGCACCCAGCTGGCGCGCCTGGAGAAGCTGGCGGACGAGAAGCTGGTGCAGGCGCAGGACCTGGAGCGCGTCAAGGTGCAGGAGGCGCAGCTGGCGGCCAGCCTGGACAGCTTCAAGGCGGCGGCCCGCGAGCGCCAGGCCGGGCTGGGCCGCCCCATGCGCCAGACGACGACCAACGAGCAGGTGGACAAGGTGCTGGAGCCGTTGCGCGAGGCGGTTCACCAGAAGGAGGACGCGCTGCAGCTGGCCGAGCTGGCGTTGCAGGAGACGACCGTGCGCAGCCAGGTCGACGGCACCGTCACGACACTGGTGCACCACGAGGGGGACGTCGTCCCCGCCGGGGCCGAGGTCGTGCGCGTGGTGACCGCGCGCCCGGGGCTGATCGTGTGCTGGCTACCGGAGCGGCTGGCCGGCAAGGTGGCGGCTGGCGCCAGGGCCGAGCTGCGTGGGGCGGGCCTGTTTCAGAAGCGCTTCGTGGGCCGGGTGGAGGAGCTGGCGCCCGAGATCGAGGAGGTTCCGGTGCGCGCCCGTATCTCGCCCACCGTGCCGGCCTGGGGCCGCCGGGCGCTGGTGGCGACGTCGCCCGACGATCCACTGATCCCTGGAGAGGCCCTGAATGTTCGGTTTTGACGGGGCGGCGCTGGCGGTGGCGCTGGTCAGTCAGGCGGCCGCCATGATGCCTGGGCCGGCCCCGTCGGTGCCAGAGCCTGTGCTGGAGGCGATCTGGGTTCCGCCGGCGCTGGCGCGGCGCACGGCGACGCTGGAGCCGTCGGGCGTGGTCTGGGCGCGCGGGCTGGATCGCTATCTGATCGTCAGTGACGACACGGGGAGCGAGACGGACCACCACCAACCGTGGCTGCTGGCCATGAGCCGGTCCGGCGCGTTCGACGAGGCGGTCGTCCCCCTGCTGGGCATCGACGCGCTGAACGACGCCGAGTCGATCTGCGCCGGGCCGGAGGAAGGTACGTTCTTCATCGCCACCTCCCATTCGCCGAACCGCAAGGGACGCACGCCGGAGGCGCGGCGCATGCTGCTACTGACCCGTCTGGCGGGGCGCGCCCTGCGTGTGGAGGGGCGCGTGGATCTGACGACGGCGCGGGACAGGGGCGGGGCCGGGTTGCTGCAGCTGGCCGGTCTGCCCGCTGACGGTCGCCTCGACATCGAAGCCATCACGTTTCACGACGGCGCGCTGTTGATCGGACTCAAGTCGCCGCTGTCTGCGCGAAATGCGGCGGTCGTGCTGCGCTTCCAGGATCCCCTGGCGGCGCTGCGCGCGGGGACCATCCCCCCTGGCGCCGTCACGCGGGCCTGGGAGGTGGCGCTGTCCGAAGGCGGCGGCATCCCGCGCGGCATCGCCGATCTGACGACCTTGCCGGACGGCACGCTGATCGTCGTGGCGAACGCGCCGAAGGGGCGCACGTCCGACAACGGCGGCGCCGTGTTCTCGCTGCGCGACGGGGGACCAGCCCATCTGTTGCACTGGTTCGCCCATCAGCGCCCCGAGGGCGCGACCCTGGCCGCTGACGGGACGTCCCTTATTGTGGTGTTCGACAATCACGAGAAGCCGCCCACCTGGGCCCGCCTGCCCCTTCCCGCTACCGGCGCCGTGAAGAAGAGCGCGGGGGCGCGGTGAGGTGGCCCGCCCTGTGGCTGGCCGGCGCGGCGCTCCTGGGCGGCGCGGGGTGCTATCGACCGAGGCCCCTCGATGCCCGCGCTGTTGGCACCGAGGTGGAGGAAGAGCAGCCGCCCGTCGCGGCCGCGCGCACGGGCCCTGCGCCGGCCACCCCTGCCACGCAGGCGCCAGCCGTCACCACGGCCGCGCCCGGCGACCGGGCCGCGCCCCTGGCGCCGGCGGCCAGCGCCCCCGATGATCTGGCGCCGGCCGCTCCGCCGGACCATGGGTCCGTGGCCCCCGTCGAGCAGCTGAGCGAGGAGCAAGCGGTGGCCCGCGCGCTGCGTTTCAACCCCGGCCTTCGCGCCCAGCGCCACCAGGTGGGCATGGCCGAGGGGGAGATCACCGCGGCCACGGCCCTGTCCAACCCCACCGTCGAGCTGAACTGGCAGCGCCTGGAAGCGCCCGCCGAGCACGCATTCTCCGTCCAGCTAGCCTGGGCCCCTCCCCAGCCCGAGCTGTACGCGGCCAAGCGGGATGCCGCGCGCGCGGGCGCCAAGGCGGTGAAGAGCGAGATCGCGGAGTCCGAGTGGGAGGTCGTGACCGCGGTCCGGGGCGCCCACGCCAACCTGCGGGCGCTCGGAGAGCAGCGGCGGCTGGTCGAGGTTTCGCTGGCCAAGCGACGGCGCATCGAAGAGCTGCTGGAGCGGCGGGTGCGGGGCGGCGCCTCGACGTCGATCGATTTCAGCCTGGCCCAGCTCTCCGTGGCCGAAGGGGAGCGGCAACACGAGGAGCTGGCGGCGCAGGAGCTCGAGGCCGGTCGCCAGCTGGCGCAGCTGCTCGGCTCGACGCGCACGCTGCGGGCGCGCGGGGCGCTGCCGGAGGAGAGCGGCCCGCTGCCGGCGTATCAGGCGCTGGTGGACGAGGCGCTGGCGTCGCGGCCCTCGCTGACGGCGGAGCAGTCACGGTTCCTGCAGCGCGAGGAGGCCATCCGGGTGGAGAACGCGCGCCGCTGGCCGTGGTTCGAGCTGACCAGCGCGCCACGATACCGCTACGAGGTGAACAGCCGGCATACGAACGACTTCCAGTTCGGGGTGCGGTTCACGGTCCCCATCCTGGATCAGAACGCCGGTCCCATCCGCGTGGCCGAGGCGGCGCGCGACGCCGAGCGAGAGCAGTTCCGCCAGCAGGCGCAGGCCATCCGGCGCGAGATCGGGACCGGACTGGACGAGGTGACGCAGCGACGCAGCTCGTTGGAGCGTTACCGTCGCACGGTGCTGCCCAGCCTGGACGCGCATGAGCGGCTGCTGAACAGCGCAGCGCAGGGCGGGCAACTGGACGTGGTGGCCGTGCTGCGCGCCGAGGACGCCATCCTCCGCAGTCGGAGCGAGTTCGTGGCGCTGCTTCTGTCCCATCATCAGGCGTGGCTGCGCCTCGACTCGGCCACGGGACGGAGGGTCGCGGCGGGCGCGCCGCTCCGGTCGCAGGTGGCTCCGCCCACCGGGCCAGCGAACCCGCGAGAGGCCCCACGGTGAAGGTCCGGCTCCGCCCGCTGGCCCTGCTGGCGCTGGTGCTGTCAGGGGCCTGCATCTCCCGTCGTGAGCAGCGGCGTGACCGGGGCGAGGACCATGCCGACGTGTTGCGCGGCGCCCCCGACGCGTGTGCGAACGCGCTCGATGGTGGGGCGGCGGTGACCCGCTTCGCGGTCATCGGAGACTACGGCCAGGCGGGACCCAGCGAGGGCGACGTGGCCGCGCTGGTCAGCCGCTGGCGACCGGACTTCGTCATCACGCTCGGTGACAACAACTACCCGGACGGCGCGGCCGAGACCATCGACGCCAACATCGGCCAGTACTTTCACTCGTACATTGCTCCGTACACGGGACAGTTCGGCGCGGGGGCAGCCGACAACCGGTTCTTCCCCAGCCTGGGGAACCACGATTGGCTGACACCAGACGCCGCGCCGTACCTGGCCTACTTCTCGCTGCCGGGGAACGAGCGCTACTACGACTTCACCCGCGGTGATGTGCACCTGTTCGCGCTGGACAGCGATCCCAGCGAGCCTGATGGCGTCACCGCCGACTCGGCGCAGGCGCAGTGGCTGCGGGCCGGGCTGCGCGCGGCCCCGGAGCGGTGGCGGATCGTCTACATGCATCACCCGCCCTACTCGTCGGGACCGCACGGCTCGACCACGGATCTACAATGGCCCTTTCCTTCCTGGGGTGCCTCCCTGATCCTCTCCGGACACGATCACGACTACGAGCGGCTCGACGTCGAGGGACTCACCTACGTCGTGTGCGGCCTGGGAGGCGCGATGCCGTACGAGTTCGGGGCCCCACTGCCGGCCACCCAGACCCGGTTCTCGGGAGGATTCGGGGCCGGCCTGATCGAGGCCAGCGCGGACCACCTGCGCCTGCGCTTCTACACGGTGGACGGCACGATGGTCGATCAGGCTTGTCTGGGCCCCTCCCCGTGAGGGGGCCGGGCGCCTCACGGGGCCGCCGCGCCTGCCTGGTGGTCGCGATGACGCTGCTGCTGCAGGCGGGCGCCTGGGCGCGCGAGGCGACGGTCCTGATCCTGGACAGCCGGGCCTTCGCGGCCGACGAGCGACGGCTGGTGGAGTCGTTGCGGATCTACACGCGGGACATCGGCAGTCGCCTGATCATCGCCGGCGAGGCACCGACGGTCATCGAGAACGACACGCTGGCGGCCCTGTCCCGGCAGGCCCAGAACGAGGGCGCCGACGTGGTGGCGTGGACCAGCCGGCGCTCCGACGGAATCATCGTTTACTACGTCCTGGGCGTACGCGACCTGGATCTTCGCGAGACGAACATCGCGGATCTGGGCGGCGAGCGGGCGGCGGAGACGGTTGCGCTCAAGGTCCGCACCATCCTGACCCGGCCATCCACGGGCGCGCCGCGCGAGCCGGGGATGGCCGGCGCGGCCAGGCCCGCCGCGGCGCCGCCACCTGCGCCGGACGCGAAGGCGGGCGTCAGCGCGTCGTCGCCCGCCGCCGGATTGGCTCCGCGCGCGCCCGCCGGGACTGCAGTTCCCAGCGCCCCTGTGGTCGCAGCGGCGCCGCGGGAGCGCCCGCCCTGGTGGCGCGCCTCGTTCGGCGCCGCGTACAGCGCCATGTTCCCCGTCGACGGCGTGTGGTACCGGCAGGGCCTCACGCTCACGGCCGAGGCACGGCTGGGCCGCCGCCCGCTTTACGCGTACGTGGACGGAACGTTCACTGACCGGGTCACGCTGGCCGGTGACGACTTCTCCGTCGTCCTGCGGGACCTGCCCTTCGGGGCTGGCCTGCTGTGGCGCTGGCGGATGGACCGCGTCTCGCTGGCGGCCGGCCCGCGGGCCGCTCTGCACGTGCTGGACGCTCGCTCGAACTTGTCGGACGGAAGTGGCGGACGGGCCCGACAGCTCTCCGGGGCGGCAGGCGGGCTGGCGATGATCGAGATCTCCTGGCAGCGGAGGTTACGCCTCTACGGCAGCGTCTCGGGCGAGGCGTTGCTGCCCGCCCGAGAGTTCACGGTGCAGGGCGCCTCCGCGATTCACAGCGGCGTCGTCCAGGTGGGAATCTCGTTGGGAGCGGCGCTGCTGCTGCCCTGAAGCCTGCGCCTCCGGACGGCGCCGCGACCGCGCGGCCGGAGGTGCCCAACGCACGCGAGACCATCACGGCGTGAGCGCGAAGCAGTAGAACCCTCCGTATCCGCCGCCCGTTCCCACGGTGTAGACGCCGCGCATGGGACCTCCCATCTCCATCAGGTTGACGCCCGGGGCGCAGCCGCCCTCGCGCAGGGCAGACATCCAGTTCTGGCCGCTCATGGCGCCCCACGAATGGCCGACCCAGGGACCCATGTTCGCCACGCCGTCCTTCGACGTCCAGTCGTTGCAGGTGTACGCCGTGCTGTTCATGTAGATCGATCCCGCTGGTCCCGTTCCGGTCAGGAAGTCGTGGTTGTCGACGTTCCCCGTTCCGTCTGGGTTGTGGTTCGGAACGCCGTTCTCGTTGGGGAAGTCGTTCTTGATCGTGGCGTCGGCGTCTCCCGGGCGAGTCATCAGGAGCTGATCCAGCGACGAGGCGATCAGCCGCCCGGTGCGGTCGTACCAGGGCCCGTTCCCGACCCGGTCCTTGGCGTTCACCGGCTCCCCGACCGTGCTGAGGAAGGCGCGCCAGGTCTTGGCGCCGGCGCCCGGCAAGGCCGTCTCGGCGATGGTCGCGCAGATCTTGTCGGCGCCGGCCAGGCCGGTGCTCTCGCCGAAGCGGAGATCGCCGCCGAAGCCGTCGGGGCTGCCGGAGAGCTTCTGCAACGCGGCCAGGCTGGTCGCGAAGAAGCTGAAGTGCGCCGTGGCGCCACCGGCGCCGGTGGTGCCACCACTGCCGGTACTGGCGCCACCGCTGCCCGTCATGGCACGTCCCCCGCTACCGTTCGCGCCGCCGCTGCCCATGGCGCCGCCGGCCGCCGGCGCGCCGCCCGAGCCGCTGCGGCCGCCCGCCGCCGTGACGCCGCCCGACCCCGCGCTGGCCCCGCCGGAGCCGGTGGCGCCCCCGCTACCGGTCGCACCGCCGGTGGTCGTGGCGCCGCCGGTCGCCGTCGCACCACCCGTCGCCGTAGCGCCGCCGCTGGCCGTCGCCGTCGCGCCGCCCGTCGCAGTGGTGCCGCCGCTTCCGGCTTGTTCGCCCGACGCGCCGCCGCTACCGACCGCCGAGCCCGACGACGAGCAGGCACCGACCAGCCCCAGCGGGGCGACCAGCAGAGCGAACACCACGAATGGGACCTTTTTCATACGAGTCTCCAAGAAGAGAAATGCGCGCCGGTGTGACGGCGAGGGACCTGTTCCCCCAACCGCCCGCCCGGACCCGGCACGCCGTCAGTGCGGCGCGTCCTATCCGATTGTTATTTTACTTTTTCATACGAGTCTCCAAGAAGAGAAATGCGCGCCGGTGTGACGGCGAGGGACCTGTTCCCCCAACCGCCCGCCCGGACCCGGCACGCCGTCAGTGCGGCGCGTCCTGTCCGATTGTTATTTTACTTTTGCATACAGGACCGCGCGGCGAACCCGCGCAGCGGCGTCACTGTCCCGCGATGGAGTACGAGAGCAGCTCATGGGTCGGCTTGCCGTTACCCGTCTCCTTGACCAACCCCACCCCGCGCGCGAACCAGAAGTCCTTCACGCTGTCCGCGGAGTCCTTGTTCACACGGCGAACGTGCAGCGCCACGTAGGCGCGACCGGCCACGGTCACCGTCTCGCTGGCCCCCGACACCGACCAGATGTCGTCCTCGACCTGGCTGGTGACCCCGCCGTCGGCGATGTACGTGGTGCCCGCGTCGGCGTCGGTCTTGTAGTCGATGTCGTACTCGGTGTACGCCGCCTCGTTCCACGCCTGCCCCGTCATCGTGCTGTGCGCGGGCGCCTCGTCGACGCGCAGGCGAGGGGGATCCCAGTAGGATTCGTTCTTCTGATTCCCCGACGACTCCCCGACGGATAGCTCGCGATAGCGGACGATGCGCAGGGCCGGGTCGGCCACCTCGGCCTCCCAGTCGACGTCCCCGTTCGGATCGTCGATCTTGCTGCCCGTCACCACGCGGAAGGCCGGCAGCGCGGCGTAGGGGCCGGTGCCGCCCACCACCTCCTGGGCGGCCACTGACACCACCTCCGTCGACAGCGTGCCGTCGGTGTCGGTGACCTGGTACACCCAGTGACTGCCCACCACCAGGGGATAAAGCGGCCCGGTGCCCGCCACGGCCGCCCCGCCAGCGCCCCCGGCACCGTCAACCTTGGAAGATGAACCGCTGCAGGCCGTGACCATCACCGCCGTCAACAGCGCCGCCTGAAACATCCTCATCGCGTCTCCTCGGGTCACAGGTCGTCTCCGGCGCCGGGCTGGTAGCCCTGACCGCTGTTGGGCCGGGCTTGTTTGAACACCAGCACGGTGTGGTTGTTGCCGGGGTTGCTGAGGTCGCAGTCAGTCGGGATGAACGTCTGCTCGGTGGGATCGGCGGTACACAGGAACTTGCTCTCGTCGTCGATGGCGTAGAAGCCCGTGTTGGGCGTGGCGGCCGACGGCCCGTAGGCGTACGAGAACCGCTTGTGGATCACGTCCAGGGCCGTGCCCAGGCGATTCAACTGGGTGGCGCTCAGCACCGTCTGCGTGGGCAGGACGATGTTCGAGTGCGCCAGGTAGTTCGTGGGCTGATCCGGCAGGTTGTACCAGTAGTAGATGATCTCGTCGCTGGAGATCCCCGCCGCCGGTTGCACCACGTCGTAGTACGCCCCCTGCTGGTAGTTGACGAAGAAGGCCGGGACCAGACCGCCCGAGGTGTCGTACGGGTTGGCGGTCAGGGTCACACCGTTGGCGAACTCGCTGGCGTTGTCGAAGTTCTCGTGCACCAGCAGCCCCATGGCCACCAGCTTGTGGTCGATGCTGTGCTGGGTGCGCTCGTCGAACGTGCGCGGCTTCCAGGCGCTGGCCCAGGCCTCCTTCAGCGCCACCAGCAGGTTGCCCTCCCAGTCCTTCGAGTCGCCGGTGTGCGAGTCGTAGCAGCCGGCGCAGGGGAACGCGCTCAGGTCCTCGGCGTTGGTGCTGCTTCGGAACCGCACCGTCTTTCCCGTCAGCCCCTTCTCCGTCAGCTTCGCCCGCAGCGTGTCCGACAGCTGCTGACTCACCGGCGCCGAGATGATCTGCTGCATGAAGGCGGTCAACATGCGGCTGCGGTAGGCGGAGTCGTTCACGAACTGGCTGTCCGCCAGCAGCGCGTCGATGGCGTCGTAGAGCCCGTTCTCCGTGAAGAACTGGTGATACCAGTACAGCGGGATGACGAAGGCGTCCCGCACCGGCACCCGGTACACGGCCGTCGAGGGGTCGTGGAGGTAGGCGCCCGTGCCGTCCCGGGCCAGGGAGATGATGTTCCCGGCCGCGTCCTTGCCGGTGTTGTACAGCACGCCGTAGTTAGTCCCCTTCGATCCGTACGCCTGGATGGCCGTCGAGATCTCCTGGAACAGCGCCTCGGGGTGCAGCGGATCCTCCACCACCAGGTCCTGCACGTCGGCCAGGGCGGTCACCGCGAGGTTCGGCTGCGGCAGCGCGATGGGGGGCGGCTTGTGCTGTTCCCACCACGCGGCCGCGTCATCGGCGGTCACGGGCGTCATGGTCCACCCCTGGGCCCCCACGGTGAACGCGACCCACTGCCCCTGGTACTGCAAGAGCGTCGCGTCCGTCAGCGCGCCACGCAGCCCCATGTTGGGCGTGCCCCGGTTCTCGGCCAGCACGTTCAGGTGGGACAGCGGCGTCTGGAACTCTTGCGTGATCATGCCGGCGCAGGGCGGAATGTCGTTCACCGCCGAGTCCAGGACGACGATGTCCCGGTACCCGACCACCGTGTCGTCGACCGCCAGCTGGGCCGCCGTGAAGAACTTCACCTGCCCCACCGTGGTGGCCAGGTTCAGCGGCTGGTAGTCGGTCCTGGCGAACAGCTGGTCCGTCG
>Ga0207652_10002405_pt1 | contig 15801 bp, 14 predicted proteins | sample KBSC63BmetaG_FD_184334 | JGI IMG/M metagenome (GOLD analysis project Ga0207652, IMG submission 184334) | Corn rhizosphere microbial communities from Kellogg Biological Station, Michigan, USA - KBS C6-3B metaG (SPAdes) (version 2) | ecosystem: Host-associated > Plants > Roots > Rhizosphere ... | reverse complement strand
TTTTTTGGCCATGGCCCAGATTTGGGTGGCCTCCGACGTGAGTTGCGAAAAGGCTTTCACAAACGCCACGGGCAATTTGGTATTGCGGCAGTAGTCTTTGTGCCATTCCCGGACGCACACTTGTTGGTCTTTGTTCAGAGCTCTCTTGAAGTTCCCCGTGTTCAAATTGACAAACTTGCCGAGCAGTTGCTTGTATGACCTCGCAATTTTTTTCTCGTGTGTGAGTTCCGAAATTTCTGCAATCTGTTCACTCCGGGCCGAAATGCCGCCGGGCGGCATGTAGGTTTCCTGGTCCCAATGCAACAATGTCATGATCGAATGAAATCGGGCGATGCTCTTTGAGTGCTCGAGCAAGGCTTTGTAATCTGCGTCCATCAAGTGCCTTATAGCCGGGCAAACCGAGGCATGGCAAGAACTAAAATGAGCCACACGGGTGTCCAAATAGCCACCAAGGGGGGAAGCACTTGGTTTTCCCCCAGAATGAGCAAACTTTCACACAATGTGGTCAACGTGACAAAACCAAACAGACTTAAAGCCACAAACACCCCAGCCCTTTTTTTTCTCGAAAACGTCAATGCAAACGGGGCAATCACGAGCAATGTCAGCACGGGCAAGAGCGGCATCATGAGTTTTGAGTGCAAATGGCTTCGGGCATTGGGTTTGATGGCTTGTTTCCACAGCAAAGAAATGGGCCGGTGTTCGAGTGGAATGAAGGGGGATTCTGTGATTTGGGGAAGCTCAGAAAATACCCGGTGTTCGAAACACTCCGTTTTCTCGAGCTGTTTCGTGCGCACCAAGTGGTCAACTCCGTGTCCGGTCGGGACAGGTTTCAAAGACAGGGTTTTCATGTGCCAAATATCCCCACTAGTTCTCACCCAGAACACGTCGACGAGCTCTTGGTTCACTGGATCGAATCGCTGGTAAACAAGATCCGACTTATCGTCGAGAGAAACCACGTGCAAGGAAGCTTGTTTTTTCTGAACAATTGCATTGGGTGCAAACCACTGCTCGTTTGCATAGCAAACGAGGGTAAGAGCTCCGGCTGCCCAGAAAAACGGCAGGAGTAATTTCTTCGCACTGAGCGTGCCCGTTTGCAGGGCGACAAACTCGAGGTGTCCGTTGAGGTCGAGGAGAACTTTCAAACTGGCAAGCAAGAAGGTCAGAGAGGAAAACAGGGTTAAATGGGCAGCGAATTGGTAGACGTAGTACCACAGCAGGTTGGTTCGGGCGGCGAGTTTCAAGCCGTGGATCGACAAATCGACGAGCACATACCCGACGAACAAACAGCTGAGGAAAAAACAAAAAGTTCCTCCGATTTTTCGCAGCAAATACCGTTGCCACAGTTTCATGCGAGCCTCCGGGTTTTCATCCAGCACACAGCCCACAACAACGGGTGAGGGGCTAAGTAGACGAAACCAGCTACGAATGGATGATGCTTACAGCTTTTGCCGAGGAAATAACAGACGAACACAAACAGGTTTAAACACAATGCAATCAAGAGGTTTTTCCGAGAGCGGACACGTCGTTCTTCGAGCCCGAACACGGCCCCAGAAACTGTGAAGCTAAACACAGCCAGTGCGAGACACATCCTGCGAAACTTTTCCGGCCACGAACGAACTGTGCTCCAGCCGTGGGAGGCCACGTCTAAGCGGGGACGGCTTTTTTTCAGCGTGTTGGAAAGCAGCGGTGCGGCCATCGACATGTGGGCCTGGTTTTCGATGAGGAGCGAATTAGGCAGGTAAGACACTAGGGCCAGATCTTGGCCAAGCAGATGCTCGCCGCGCACGGTGAGCGTCTTGGCATTCACGAGGGCAAGCCGGTCTTGATTCGGGGCGATGAGTACCACATTCTTGGCCCGTTTGCCCTCTTTCACGACGTCAAACTGCAAATACGTTCGCTTCAGTTTGACGAGCTGTTGTCTTTGCAATAACAACAGCGGATTTTCCGACGTTTCTTGGTAAAACAATGTCTTGGATGCACGTCGGCAAAACGGGGCAATCTCTGCGCACATGAACCAATTCCCCAGAGATAAAAACGCTGCCGTCATCAGCACCGGGATGAGTACCTTCCCGAGCCCCACTCCGGAGGCCCTCAGTGCCGTCACTTCATGCTCGTGGCTCATCCGCTGGAAGAGCAAAAGCGCTGCAATCAGGGCCGAGAGCGGAATGGCCATCGGCAAAATGAAGGGGATTTGGTAGACTGTGAACAAACCGGTCTTGAGCCACGAGCCGTTGAGGGCTGCAAAGCGGGCAATTTCTTTGAACCTCAGCACGAGCAGCATCCAGACAAACGTGGCCACGGAGAGGGAAAAGACTTTCAAGTAGCCGAAGCTTAAGTAGCGCCACAACACCATGAAAAAAAGTGTAATGCAACTGACTAAAAGGGTGAAGCAATATCTCCGGGAGCACTGGGATCAGAAAAGTTTTCTGCTCTTAGGTTACTCGGGAGGGCCCGATTCGAAAGCGTTGTTGTACTGTTTATCGGGATTGAAAGTGCCCTTGCACGTGGCGCACGTGGATCACGGATGGCGAGACGAAAGTGCCCGTGAGGCTGAAATGTTGAAAGACGAGGTGCAGAAGTTAGGTCTTCCGTTCCACAGCACCCGGCTGCTTGTCAAACCGAACAAAAATCTCGAGGACTTTGCCCGGCAACAACGTCTTGCATTTTTCCGCTCGTTGCAGGCAACGGTTCCGTTCCAAGCTGTGGTTCTTGCGCACCACGCAGACGATGCAGCCGAAACAGTGCTCAAACGGCTGTTCGAGGGAGCACACTTGCCCCACCTCGGGGGAATGTCATCCCGAACTGAGATCGAAGGACTCACGGTGTTTCGACCCATGCTCACCACCCGAAAATCGGAAATCTTGTCCTTCCTCGAACAACGTGCCCTGACTGCCCTGCATGACAAGACCAATGACGACCCGGCGTTTTTGCGGACACGGCTGAGGAAGGACGTTGTCCCGGCACTGGCAGAAATGTTCGGCAAGGAAATCGGTGGCAACTTGTTGCTGTTGGCTGAACGGGCCTTCGAGCTCAAGGCGTACTTGGAAAAACGGGTGGCTAAAGCGTGGTCGTCTCGAAAGCAGTCTGAGAACAGCGTCCAGGTAGACCTCACCGGCCTCGAGCGCATCGAGGCCCGATACTTGGTGCAGAAAGCTGCCGCTTCCTTAAATTTGGTTCTGCCTCGCACAGTCCTCGAGCAATACCTTTCGCAAGACGTTGTTTGTTTAGCACTTAGCACAAACACAACACAATAAAGTTTGTTTTTGCTATGCGGAGCAATACCGCCTTGCGTTTATCGTAGGGCCGTGTTTTAATGGGATGACTTATGGCCAATGACAAGAAACCGAAAATCGATCCGAGAAAAAGCTTCCCCGGGGGATTTTTGCTTTTTTTACTGGTTGCTGTTTCTCTGATTCTCGGAATCCAAGCATTCACCTCGGATCCAGCCGCAAAAGTCTCTTTCTCCCACCAAGTCGAACACCTGACCAACCTCGACCTCATTGTTCCCGAAGCGAATGGGAAAACAGCCCAGAATGACAACCTTGTCACCTTCACCGGTCGTTTTCGAGACACATTGCCCGAAGATGCCGTCGATCGCTACCGATACCTCGAGCTGTTGAATCAAAATCACAATCTCACAGCCGACAAAGTCCGGCTCTCTGCTGACCTCGACACACTGCAGAAAACGGTTCGTGAGGCCGCAGACTTATATCTCCATCTCAGCGGCCAGTCGCTCTCGAGAAACGGCTTCACCGTCGTGGGCACCTTGTACGACACCCCCGATCGCGCAAGCGCTGTCACGATCCAGACCCTCTCGAAACGCAACGTCGTGAACGTCCCGCTCGTGCAGTCGAGTCTCAACGCAGCCGCCCAAGCTCGCTCGCTCGATGCCATCGACGAAGCTGGCCGTGAGATCTCCAGCCTCGTGGCCCTCGTCCGCTCTCCAGCTCTCGGCATCGGTTCCGATGCGATGAAGCAGCAGCTGAAAACCCTCGACGCCCAAATCAGTGCGGCCCACGATGCTTCGTTTGACCAACGGCTCTCGGTCTACCAAACTGCGCTCACTCAAATCCGTTCCACCCTCACCGACCTCAGCCGCGAACAAGACGGCATCCGCCTCTCCCAGCTCCGCAGCGTCCGCAGCTACGTCGAGCAGCTCCAGCAGTTCACCGAAGCCTCGCAGCAGCTCGAGACGAACACGGCACTCCTCGACAAAGCCCGGGTGAAAGTGGCCAACGTCATCTGGTATTTCAACAACCAAGAACTCTCGACCCGCGCCCTCGAAAAACAAGATCCCGAAATCTATACCCACTGGTTCGCCCAGGCAAAGCAAGAGTGGGAAAGTTTTGATGCCAACAAAGGGTTGACCTATCGAGCCCCCGACCAGCCACGCAATGCCGTCCTGGAAAAAACCTTCCAAAGCCAAGAGCCGGCCCCCAACTACTTCAGCTATTTGTTGACCGTGCTGCCGGTCTTGATGGTGATCTTGTTCTTGTACTTCATCTTCTCGAAACAGATGAAGGGTGTCGGTTCTTCCGCCATGAACTTTGGGAAGTCACCGGCCCGGTTATTGACCAAGGAACAGAACAAAATTACGTTCAAAGATGTGGCAGGAGCGGAAGAGGCCAAAGAAGAACTGATGGAGATCGTCGACTTCTTGAAAGACCCCCAAAAATTCACCGCTCTCGGTGCTCGCATCCCGAAAGGGGTTTTGTTAGTGGGCCCACCCGGAACCGGGAAAACCCTCATTGCAAAAGCCGTTGCTGGGGAAGCCGACCGACCTTTTTTTAGTATTTCAGGTTCTGATTTCGTCGAGATGTTTGTCGGTGTCGGTGCAAGCCGCATTCGAGATATGTTCGACACAGCGAAGAAAAATGCTCCGTGCATCATCTTCATGGACGAGATCGATGCCGTCGGAAGAACTCGAGGTGCCGGCATCGGTGGTGGCCACGACGAACGCGAACAAACCTTGAACCAATTGCTCGTCGAGATGGACGGTTTTGACACCAAAGAAGGTGTCATTTTGATGGCTGCTACGAACCGTCCCGACGTTCTCGATAAAGCATTGCTGCGACCCGGCCGTTTCGACCGACGTGTCGTGCTCGACCTGCCCGACATCAAAGGCCGTCTTGAAATTCTAAACGTGCACGCCCGCCGCATCAAGATTGACCCGTCTGTCGATTTGAACGACATTGCTCGCAGCACCCCCGGTGCCTCCGGTGCTGACCTCGAAAACATCTTGAACGAAGCGGCCTTGTTGGCTGCTCGCAAGGGAAGATCGGCTGTGACCTCGACCGAGGTCAAAGAAGCGTGTGACAAAGTGCGCTATGGCAAAGAGCGACGCTCTCTCGAGATCGACAAGCAAGAGCGATTGACCACGGCGTACCACGAGTCTGGGCATGCGATTGCCGGTTTGGTGGTGAAACATTCCGACCCCGTCGATAAAGTGACCATCATCCCGAGAGGATTTTCATTGGGTGCCACCCACTTCATGCCCAAGAAAAACCGGCTCAGCTACTGGCGCAAAGAAGTGCTCGACCAGCTGATTGTGCTCATGGGAGGTCGCGCGGCCGAAGAGCTGTTCGTGAAAGACCTCTCCTCCGGTGCGCAGCATGACATCGTCCAAGCTACCCGCATTGCCCGCAGCATGGTGTGCGAATGGGGCATGAGCGATGAGCTCGGCGCTGTCGCGTACGACGAGCGCAACGAGGGCGGACAGTACCTCGGCATGAGCAGCTACAACCCGAAAAACTATTCCGATGAAACTGCGCAGCGAATTGATTTCCACGTGAGAAAACTCATTGACGAAGCGCATAAACAAGCTGTTGAAATCCTCACCCAGAACAAAGACAAAGTGCAGCTCATGACCGACATGCTCATGGAGTTCGAGACCCTCGACGCTGTCGACATCAAGGAACTCATGGACGGCTCTTGGGATGAGGAGAAAAAGCGCTCCCGCCTCAAGGCCGCCGCCGAACTGCAGCGCAAAACACCCCCTCCAGCACCCCCACTTCCAGCCACAAACCCCGCTTCGCCACCGAAAAATCTGGGGATCCAACCAGGTTAAAAACAAACACTTGCGAACATAATTAGCACTTAACACAAAAGAGTGCTAGAAATAAAGACTCCGGTTTGGTACCATCCAATACAGATGGGCATTGAGCCCCAAACTAGGAGAAAAACCATGATCGCAAGACACTGTTTCCCAGACCTGTTCGAAAATGTATTCCCCATCGGCAACCTGTCCGAGGCTTGCCTGGCCGAGACCGACGAGGCCATCTTCGTCAAAGTCCCGATTCCCGGCTGCAGCGAGGAAAAAACCCAGATCACCTATGAACAAGACACTCTGTTCATCAAAGCCGAAGAACAAGAGGTCCCAGAAGACGAGCAGGTAAAACAGCTGCTCAAGTCTTCTCGTTACACACATGCTCGGAAATATGCGTATGAGATTCCCATCGCAGCACGCATCGATGAGCAGGTTCCCCCCAAAGCCGTCTACAAAAACGGCATGCTCTACATCGCTCTTCCGAAGAGCCGGGCGAATCGTCAGATCAAAATTTCGGTCGTGAAATAAGGGATTCTAGACCCCCGGTTCCTCATGGAGCCGGGGGCTTTTTTTATTTAGTTGAAAGCGTTCGCCCAGTGAGCAGACGCAGACTGTTCCATATGCTGTTGCCAGCAATTTCGTATCACTTGAAGTTGCTCAGCCGTTCTATTCTTACCCGCATCCAAAGCTTCGGAAACCTCCCTCGTGTAAGGAAGTTTCGGTCTTAGGAATTCATAGTGGCAAAAACAGATAGAGATCTTGGTTGGTTTTGTAGAGGCACTAAATAAAAAAGCTCTTGCAGCTTGCAATGCAGTGCGCATCCGTTCGTTGAAGTCACCGTAGAAACCTCCTCTTTGCACCCATTGAATCGGAAGTACAAGTTCCCTATTTCCCTTCTGAAAACGAAGCCATTTTACATAGTCTCCGACTGTAAGTTTTGCAGCCCAGTGTTTATCAGGATCAAATCGGTTGTGACCATCAGCAAATTGGGTAAGCTTCTGAAACAGGGGCACGTCGTGATTTTCGATCTGAGCTGCTGTTTGTTGCACCTCGACGGGTGTGCCATAGATGTTTGTCTTCCAGAGCGCTTCCTCAAGGCCGCTGATGACCCCGTTGTCATGTTGTGATAAACGGATCGAAACCGTGAAAGGTGTCGGAAGCTCGCTCCAACGCATATATCGAGCCAGAAGAGCTCCGAGAAGGGAAATGACTCCACCGGCAATCGCTGCAATGAGCAGGGGCTGTGAAGCTGCGTAAACGCTGGCTAGTTTCGCTGCAGTCAAGCTGATCGCTGAACAAACGTACAGCGCTGTTTCTGTCCTGGGATCTCGGGCAATCTTCTCTAGAAGCATAAGTTCCTCAAAAATGGCCCATCAGTTTAGTGGGAAAAAGAATATTTTGCAAGTGGAGAGATTTAAATTTTATTTTTACAAAAATGAATTTACGTATTGCAAGGCAAACAGTTTTTTTGTATACTCTTGGGCTCACAAGGAGAACGTATGCAAGCAATCATTCAACCTTTTTCAGCTGCTAGACGATGCCCCGCCTGTTTTGCTCTCGGAGGAGCTAGCGTAGTCGGCGCAGGCACTGCTCTGTGGTACGGAGGCACGAAAGCTTTGGTCGTGGGAGCAGTAGCGCTTGCAGCGATTGCGCTGATTGCGGTTGCTTACAAAGCGATCTCCGGGTGGAAGCAAAGGCCTGTGGAACCGACAGAATTTGTCGATTATTCAAGTACACGAGGCATTATCCACTGGGAAATGAAGCTACGCAATGTGGTTGTTGTTATTCAGGAGCGGGCTATGGATGATGGGCTGTATTCTCGTGTTACTTCTGCCCTGATCAGCAAACAAAGGTTAGATGGCCAGACCACTCAATCTTTGAAAACGATCTTATCCAGCAAAGAAAAAGCCTTCCGAGAGGAAGAAGCCTGTCTAGCAGAACCTTTCCGGGTAAAAAAAGAAGGTGACCCTCGTCGTCTTGTTCTTCCGGTTGCTTTCAACGGTCGAGCCAATGGCGAGAGGCTACGCGCAGGTATACAGCTCGCGCTTTCAGCGGCAACCGCATTTGTGGCCGAAGGGGACGATGCCGACAAAATCACGATCCTTTTCCAGAATCCCAACGGTGTGAAGCTGAAGCCTGATTTTCTAGGTCTCTAGGCTGGTTGTTCTATCGTGAATAGACAGCAGGAGCTACCCATTTAAGATGATTCGAGGGGAATTGGTTCTTTTGCATGGGATCATCAAGAAGACCCAAAAAACTCCACCGGAAGATCTAAAGCTTGCGAAAATTAGAGCAAAAAATATGGAGAAAAGCTCATGAAAAATAAACATAGAGGATCAAATTTTGAGGATTTCCTCAAGGAAGAGGGCATCTTTGAGGAATGTCATACAGAAGCGGTCAAACGAGTGATTGCTCTTCAACTTGAAGATGAGTTAAAAAAGCAAAAGCTTACGAAATTCCGGTTTGCGCAAAGAATGAAAACGAGTCGTTCTGCCGTAGATCGCTTGCTCGATCCAAAAAGAACTTGCACGTTGAAATCATTGATTCTAGCAGCACTTGCACTGGGTAAGAAACTGGAAGTTCGGTTTGCTTAAGATCGATCAAGTTTTTGAAAATTTACCGACTTTAGCATCGGTCAGCGTAGCAAGGTCTTTCGCGCGCATCAGAATTGATTCTGTGACCAACCCACAGTTAAAAGCCACCCGATCTTGAGTCAACACTTCTTCATCCAAAAACGTGTCCAGGTTCAGCAATTTCCCAAACGGGGGAATGCTTCCGACCACCAACCCAAACCGTTCTTGAATCACAGCCGGTTCTTCGAATTCACATTTTTCACCCACCGCATCTTGCACGGCTTTCATGTCGAGCTTTTTGTGCGAAGGCACATTGAACTGGTAGTTTTTCTTGGTGTTTTTCCCTCGGACAATCAAGGCTTTCACCCCTTCTTCCAGACGAGTGCCTCGCACTCTGGCTGAATCCTCGGAGGTCGGGGTCGGTTCGTGTTCGAGGTGCTGGTACTCACATTTTCCTTGCTTCAACAACCGGATGATCTCATTGCGAATGTTTTCGCCGCCGGCGAACACATGAGCTTTGATTCGGTTTCCGGCGATCCGTTTCGGATCGGAGGGGAAGAGCGAAGCCTCTCGGATGTTTTTCAGTCTTAACAACGTCATGGTCAGACGTTCTAATCCCATGCCGAAACCGCCGTGGGGCGGCATTCCGAACTTGAAGATGCTGAGGTAGTCGTCAAAGTTGCTGGGGTTCATGTCTTTTAACTTCAACCCTTCGAGCATCGACTCGTAGGTGTGTCGTCGTTGGCCTCCGGAGGTGATTTCGGTTCCAGCACAGAGTAGATCGAATGTGTTGGTTAAACCGGGGTCGGTGTCACTGGGGTACGAATAGAACGGTCGTTTCGAGGTTTTCCAGTCGGTGACGAAGACGAGGTCGGTGCCGTGGGTTTCAGAAGCCCAGACGCAGAGCTCTCGCTCGGCTGCGGGGCTGAGATCGTTTTCGCTCCGTTCGTCGACACCCGTCCGTTGGTAGTAGAGTTCTTGGGCCTCAGCGAAGGTCAATCGAGGAAAAGGGACCTTAGCGGGTGCTTTGACGAGTGGGTTGCCGAGGGTTTCGAGTTCGGCAGATGCATGAGCGTGGAGGTGGGCCACGATGAATTTAATGCACCCTTCTTGCACATCGAGGATCTCGTGCCAGTGGTCGAAGAAGCCCATTTCGAATTCGAGCTGCTTGCCCTCGGAAAGATGCCGGGAGGTTTGGGATGGTTCAGCTCGAAAAAACGGCATGAGTGCAAAGACTCGTTCGTTGACACCGACCATGATTTGTTTGTAGAGCTGGCTGCTTTGGGCCAATGTGGCTGTATGTCCAAAATAATCTACGTTGAAGAACTCGGCACCACCTTCAGACGATGCCCCAATGAGGTTGGGGGCAAAGTATTCGACGGCTTGCACGTGGTCATGCATGTAGAGGCGATAGGCATGGGCGATTTCGGCTTGGATGCGGAAGACGGCGGCAATCTGCCGGGCACGGAGCGAAATAGGCCGATGGTCGAGGAGAGTGTCGAGATCGGCATGCAGTTCGGGTTTGTAGTACTCGAGGGGAGGGACCTCTTTGATGGGGACGTTGATGTGGAGGGTGGGGTGGATGACCTCAGCTCCCAGGTGGGCTTCTGAGGTTGCCACTGTTCCGTGCACGGTCAGAATTGTACCAGGTTGTAGCCCAGATAATTTCTGGGCTTCGTCTTTATTCTCAATGACAACTTGCACAAAGCCCGTCCGGTCACGGAGAATGACGAAGGTCATTTTCCCGAAGGCCCTTGTGTTATTGAGCCAACCCTTCAACACCACACTCTTTCCAATGTGGTGTTTCAAATCCCGGGCCAATACCCGGATCATCGGCGGCCTGCGGCTTGTTCGCTGAGCACTTTGTGGCTGAGCTTGATTTTGCCCTGGTCGCTGACGTCGAGCACTTTCACCTCGATGATGTCGCCCTCTTTGAACGGCGCATCATGGATGGTGGCCAATCGTTGGTGCGAGATCTCGGAGATATGGCACAAACCTTCCTTGCCGGGCAAGAGTTCGACAAAGTATCCGAACGGCATGATCGAGACGATCGGCCCTTTGTACACTTGGCCGATTTCGACGTCTGCTGTCAGACCCACAATGATTGCTTTCGCTTTCGCCATGGCAGCGCCGTCGGTCGAGGCAATGCTGACAATGCCGTCGTCGCTGATGTCAATCTGCACTCCGGTTTCTTCGACAATCGCCCGAATTTGTTTTCCGCCGGGCCCGATGACGGTGCCGATCTTGCTCTTCTTGATCTGCAACGTTTCGATTCTCGGTGCAAACGGGGACATTTCTTTTTTCGATGCAGGACACTTCGCGAGCATCGTCCGTAAGATATGAGATCTTCCTTCCTTCGCTTGCATCAGTGCAGACTTCATGATCTCGACGGTGATCCCTTCGACCTTGATGTCCATCTGGAACGCTGTGATTCCCTGCTCGTCGCCGGTGATCTTGAAGTCCATGTCACCAAGGGCATCTTCCGCCCCGAGAATGTCGGACAGAATCGCATACTTGCCCTCTTCCAAAATGAGGCCCATCGCGATGCCCGCCACTGGCCGTTTGATTGGCACACCCGCATCCATCATAGCCAAACAGCCGCCGCACACAGAGGCCATCGAGGAAGAGCCGTTGGATTCAGTGATATTCGACTCGAGACGGATGACATACGGGAACGCTTCTTTGCTGGGCAAAATCGCCGTCAACGCGCGTTCAGCCAATTTCCCGTGGCCCACTTCGCGACGTCCGGGAGCGCCCATGCGGCCCACTTCGCCGACCGAAAACGGGGGAAACGAATATTGCAGGTAAAAGCGCTGCAGCCCTTCGCCGTGTAAATCTTCAAATCGTTGGCCGGATGTTTCTCCGCCCAGAGTACACACAGCCAAAGCTTGCGTTTCTCCCCGAGTGAACAACGAACTTCCGTGCGTTCTAGGCAAGAGCGATTGCTGGATGTCGATCTGCCGGACGTCTTTGAGTCCGCGACCGTCAATGCGCTTGCTGTGAGCGAGCACTTGTTTGCGCATGATCGACGACTGCAAGTTTTTGTAGGCCATCATCACGTCGACTTTGCTGTGAGTCTTGTCTCCCTCAGGCAACAGCGTTTTGACCAACGTTGCCTTGATGTCGGCAAACGCTTTTTCTCGGTCTTGTTTCTTGGTGATTTTCAAAGCGGCCTCGATGAGGGCAGTCGCTGAGACTCGAACCGCATTCTGCGTCTGTTCGGGAATTGGACGCATGCTGTCTCGATTTTTCGGCTTGCCGATCTTCTTCGCCCAACCAGCGAGGTGGTGGCAAAAGCCAGCAATCGCTTTATGTCCCGTCTCGATGGCCTGCAGCACTTGTGCTTCGGTCAAAAAGTCACAAAACCCTTCGATCATCAGCACGGCATCTTCGGTTCCTGCGAGCACGAGGTCGAGTTGCGAGGTTTTCATTTCTTCGACGGTGGGGTTGACCACAAAGTGGCCATTCACGAGACCGACTCGGACGGCACCGATGGGTTTCACCAGCGGGATCTCGGAGATCGTGAGGGCTGCAGATGTGGCGCAAATGGCCATCACATCCGGTTGATGGACGTTGTCATACGAATAGACGTAGGCCAATACCTGAATTTCATTGTAGTAGCCGTCTTCGAACATGGGGCGGAGCGGCCGGTCGATCAGGCGGGAGGTCAAGATTTCCCGCTCGGCAGGGCGTCCTTCGCGCTTCAAGAAGCCGCCGAGGGTTCGGCCTGCGGACGATTGCTTTTCCTGGTAATCGACTCGGAGAGGCAAAAAGTCCACTTCGGCGCTAGCAGAAGGGGAGGCGCAGGCTGTGCCGAGCACCACCGTGTCGCCGCAGCGGATCATCACGGAGCCGCCGGCTTGGCGGGCAATCTTGCCGGTTTCGAGAGTTAAAGTTTTATTTCCGACTGGGATGTGTAAGGTTTCTTCGTGAAACATGGGTTTCTCCTAAAAGTTGGGAAAACGCGGGCAGGAGAAATCAGAAAAAAGGCCTCAAACAACGAGGTTTGAAGCCTTTTTTCTGTTCTCTGTCCACCGGCGTTCTCCGATGTTCATTATTTTCTTAAGTTTAAGCGTACGATCAGGTTTTGGTACCGTTTCGTGTCTGTCGAGTTCAAGTAGTCGAGCAGCTTGCGCCGTTGACCCACGAGCTTCAGCAATGCGAGCCGGGAGCTGTGGTCTTTCGGAGCGATCTTGAGGTGCTCCGTGAGCTCCGCAATCCGCTCGGTCAAAATCGCAATCTGGACGTCGGCAGAACCGGTGTCTTTCTCGTGCAACTGAAATTTTTTGGTGATCTCTTCCTTGGTGCCTTTATCTAACGACATGGGAGAAATGCTCTCTGTTAAGGGTTATACAAACGTTCATTCTACACGAGGTGCGCAATCTATTCAACTCCGAAGTTGCTTTTCCGAGGGAAAAATGCTAAAGTAGACCCTTTAACCAGGAGCTTTCATGTTTGCAAAAATCGAGACTTGGCTGCCCGAAATCACCGCAGCCATCAAAAAAGACATCAAGGTGGATTATGTACCGGGGACTCCCGAATTTCATAGAAAATATTTTGGAAACCGGCCCTTAAGCCGGATTCCGTTCGAGGAGATGCAGGAGGCATTTGGGAAAGAGTTATTGGCTGGCAATGAGGAAATGGCCGAGTGGGTGGTGAACCGATGGGTTTTTCAACACGGGGATGTGTACACACACTTTGCGGAACGGATGATGGGAATTAATAGTGAGTTCGACCAGATCAAGGAGTTTACGGTAGGGGAGAGTGAACAGATTTTGAAAGGGGCTGTAGAGTCTTTCGGGGCGGCCACGGTCTATTTATTTTCCGTGCTCAATCAAGTGGTGTTCCCGGCTTCCGTGCTTGAAAAGTTGCGGGTTGCTGCTGAAGCGGAGAAAACTTCCGCACAAACAGCAGAAGTTTCCGCTCAACAAACAACTGACCTCAACAAGCTCATCGACCGGCACCAGCGGGAAATGACAAGACTCCACGATAAATACGAACAGAAAGTGTCGGGTGTGCTGAAAAAGTACACGACCGATGTCGAGGCACTCAAGAGTCAAATCCGTGCGTTGCAAAAACAACTGACCACAAAATGACGACAGCTGTTGACCAAGACGTTTTGTTCATGCGGGAAGCTCTGAAAGAGGCCAAGAAGGCCTTTGCGGCCGACGAGGTTCCGGTCGGTGCTGTCCTCGTGCACAACGGCAAAGTGATTGCAAGAGGACACAACCAAGTGGAACTGTTGCAGGATGCGACGGCTCACGCAGAGATGTTGTGTTTGACGTCGGGGGCTTCGGTCTTCGAGAACTGGAGACTTGAGGGGGCCACACTCTATTGCACGTTAGAGCCGTGTTGCATGTGTGCGGGAGCCATGTTTTCTTCCCGGATTGACCGGTTAGTTTGGGGCGCTCCCGATCTTCGGCTGGGGGCGAACGGCAGCTGGATCGATGTGTTCAAGGAAAAACACCCGATGCACACGATCGAGGTGGTGCGAGGGGTTTTGCAGGAAGAAGCAGCTGAACTCATGCGAGAATTCTTCCAGAAGCAGAGGAAAAAACGTGCCGAGTGAATTGTTGCTGATCGAAGAATTGATCGAACACCAAAAGAAAAAGCTGTTTGTGCTCGCGCGAAGAGTGATTCCGAACATCACGCCCGATGATTTGCTGCAGCCGAACGATTTTCCGGAACTGGAACATCATCCGCATTTTCGATACGAAGAGGGGATTTTAGACGGATTCCAGCAGGTGCGAGCGGCGTTGCTGGCACGAGAAACAGAAGGTTAGTCGATTTCAGTGACCAACCCGGTAGGGATCTGAAGTTCAGGTGCGCTCGGTTGATCGAAAACATTCACGAACTGCTCTTGGAACTCTTTGTCGATTTCAGCTGCCACGACCATTTTTTTGTCAGTGGGAGTTTTTGTGAGTTTGTGATACCAGTCGGACAACAGATTCAGGTCATCATTGGTGATCGCAGGACTGCACATATGATTAGGTCGGGACAGAAGAAGTTGGTACAATTTCGTGTTAGACCATTTTTTTGTTGTTTCCGGCATGTATTCATTCATGAACTCAGAAAAGGTCATTCCTGAAATCTTGTTTCTAAACTTGATTCGAACGAGAGGATCCATTTTCAAACCAATGCTTTCATAAAATTTTTCTTGCCGCTCAAAGTATGTACCCCAGAGATTACTTGCGTCTTTTCTAGGGTCCTTTGCAGCTGCTTCTGTTACAAACTCTGTCCATTTTTGAGCTTCTTGAGTAGTGATAAACCCATTGTCGAGAAGTTCTTCAATGGATGGCATTGGCGGGATCTTCGAAAGATACTCATCCCGGATGACCGGATTATTTTTCCATTGTTCCCATTTTTGTAGTCTTTGTTCTGGTGCCAGAATTAGGTTTTTTCGAATAAACTTCATCCCTACCTGATCGATGATTTCTCCGAAATGCATTTTGGGCGCTTCAATTTTGTAGCGAGCGATGAGTTCTTGCTTGAGTCCGAGGTTGATCAAGCCGTCTAAGGTATGGTTTTTCACAATTGATCCGATGTCTGTATTCGGATCGAGAATTTGTTCCTTCAGACGGGCGATCAAAAGTTCTTTAAGGCCAGGAATTTGTCGATCAAGCTCTTTCAGCGTGGCATCTTTGTGTCTGCCTAAGAATTGTTCCTCTAAACCATTTCCAGAGATGAGTCTGTCAAGATATTCTGGTTGTTTCTTGATGCGTTCAAAAAACATGGGCAACAGATTCAACTTATTCAATCCTTGCATGGTGTGTTTGTTCACGATATTCACGATCGATCCGAGGTCTGCATTCGGATCTTGAATTTGCTCTCGCAAACGGTCGATCAATTGATCTTTAAGCTTTGGAATCTGTGCATCGAGCTCTTTGAACTCCGCTTCGGTCATTTTGCCTACACTGTTTCCTGCAGGACTTTGATATTCGTCGAGAAGTTTTGGCTCTTTTTCGCATCGCTGCGTAACTACAGACGAAAGATCCAGCGCTTTCAATCCGTCCCTTGTGTGTTTGTCAATGATCGGCTGGAGAGGCTTGCTTCGGTCCAGGATTTCGAGAGCCAAGTTTGCTCGGAGAAGCTTGATTTCCGGGATGTGCTCGCACAATTTGGCATAGCCGTATTTGACGGCGGCTTTTCCTAAATTCTGCTCAGCCTCTCGTTTGATCCGTT
>Ga0207652_10002400_pt1 | contig 15825 bp, 16 predicted proteins | sample KBSC63BmetaG_FD_184334 | JGI IMG/M metagenome (GOLD analysis project Ga0207652, IMG submission 184334) | Corn rhizosphere microbial communities from Kellogg Biological Station, Michigan, USA - KBS C6-3B metaG (SPAdes) (version 2) | ecosystem: Host-associated > Plants > Roots > Rhizosphere ... | reverse complement strand
CGGGACGTTCTCCACCACGGACAAGCCCGAGATCATCCCGGCTCCATCGCGGAAGATGGTGCGCGTGGTCGATCCCGCCCAGACGAAGAATGGTGACTCTGCGGAGGTTTACACGGTGGATGTCAATGAATTGTTGAAGGATCAGAAGGCCGACGCGCATGCGCTGCCGCGCGAGGCGTTCGAGACCTCGGCCATCGCCCAGCTTCCCCCGGGCGAGTCTTCGCTGCGGGCGGGACACGGGGCCGGTGGCCCGTCCGGCGCCGGCGGAGCGCCCGCGTTCCCCTCCGCCCCCGGCAATCCGGTGGTCACCGTCTATGGAACCTCGTGGTGCGGCGCCTGCCGCGCCGCCCGCCAGTACTTCTCCGAGCACAAGATTCCGTTCGCCGACAAGGACATCGAGTCCGATCCAGCCGCCGCCCGCGAACTGGCCGAGAAGGCATCCAAGATGGGCATCCCCACCGACCGCGTGCCCGTGCTCGACGTCCGGGGCCGGCTGTTGCTCGGCTTCGATCGCGCCCGCGTCGAGGCGCTGCTCGGCAACCCCACATGAGGTCCCCCATGTCGTTCGAACTCGAGCAGCGTCACTCCTTCCTCGGCCTCCGGTCGGGCCAAGGGCTCTCCACCCTGCTGGGCGTCATGGCGCTGGCGGCGACGACACTGGCCAGCCCACGCGCCGCCCGGGCCGACGGGCGCTTCATCGACCTGCACGCGGGGGTCCTTGCCGGCGGGATCACCGGGGGCGGCTCCGCGGGGAACGCCGACTTCTTCCATCAGATCAGCGGTCCTGGCGTGGGCGCCGAGGTGGGGCTGCGGCTGCTGATCCTGGATCTGTCGTTTCGTTTCATGCAGACCTTCAATTCCGACGGCCGCGGCGGGACCCTGTCGTACATCCCGACCCTGGGGCCGTCTATCGAGATTCCCGTGGCGCGCCACCTGGTGCTGCGGCCAGCCGTGGCCGCCGGCTTCGGCTTCGGCACGCCCGGCCCCGCGCACGCGCCGCTGTCGGCCGACCAGATCTCGGCGAAGGGGCTGCTGGTGCTGGGGAAGCTCGGGGTCGAGAAGTTCTTCGGCCCGGTGTTCGGTCTGGGGGTGCAGGCCGAGGGGGGCTACCACTACTTCATCGGCGGCTCGGGGCTGGTCAACGGCACGGCGGCCAGCGATCACTCGAGCGGCTGGCAAATGGGCCTGTTCGGCACCGCCGTCATCCACCTGGGAATCTGACGGAACTCCTGTCGCGCCCGGTCAGGCGTTCTCGGCCGGGCGTAGCAGCCAGCCCAGGCCCCACGAGACCAGTCCCACGATCAGCGCGCCGCCGATCGACGACCCCAGCGACGCGGCGGTGAACCCGGGGACCAGCGCCGCGGCCAGCGCGAACGCGATGCCGTTCACCACCAGGTAAAACAGCCCCAGCGTCAGCACGGTTATCGGCAACGTCAGCAGCAGCAGCAGCGGCCTGATGACGGCGTTCACCGCCCCCAGGACCAGCGCCGAGATGGCGAGCACGAAGGTCGACGTCACGTGGATGCCCGGCACCACGCGCGCCGCGACACCCAGCGCGACGGCGGTGATGAACCAGTGGAGCAGGAAGTTGCGCATCCCGGCAGTCTGCCACGGCCGGCACCCGCGCGGGCCGGGCCCGCTTCCCTGCGGACGTCCGCCGCTTTCCTGCACCCCCGCGGCCCGGGCGCCGCCACGCGGCGCGGTGGTCGTTTTCGTCCACCGTCCGCTCGTTTGAGTTAGGGGGGGCCCGTTGAATACAATGAGGGGATCGATGAGCGCCGTCGAGCGACGTCAGTACACGCGTCTGCCGCTTGATCTTCCCCTGACGCTGGTGATGGCCGGCAGCGCCGATGCCGTGCGGGGGAGGCTGCGCGACATCTCTCAGGGGGGCTGCTTCGTCAGCGTCGATTCCGCGATCGCGCGCGCCGGTCGCATCACGATGGACTTCGTGGTGTTGCCCCGCTCGATCTGCAACGCCACCGGGCGCGTCGTCCGCGATCAGGACGGAAATGGCTTCGGCGTGGAGTTCGGCGCCACGAACGAGGCGCTCCAGAAGTTCGTGTCGCGGCTGGAAGGCGCGACCGCTTCCGAGCGCGAGGCCGTGCTGGCGCGCGTGCTGGATCCCGAGATCCATGTGGCGTGAACGGGCGAGGCCGGCGGGCCCCGCGCGCCAATTAGCGCGGGCCGCCGGCCCGAGCCCTTAACGATCGCTGCACCATCACGTCGAAGATCGCGAGCAGCGCGCGGCGCGGCTCGTCACCTTCCAGAATACCCAGCGCCTCGGCGATCGCTTCCAGCGTGGCCAGCCGCCTGGGATCGGACGCCGTGCGCAGGCGATAATTCGACGGTTCCGGACGGGAGATGGCCGCGCAGGGGATGGCTTCCAGCCCCGGCGTCCGGTGTCGGACGCGCTGGCCCTGCCGCCACGTTCCGTCCGGGACGATCAACGTCAGCGGCCGCGGGTGATCACGCCAGCTCTCGAGCGGGCGGGCGTCCGGGTGCGGGAACAGCAGCACCGGATCGCCGTGCGCCGTCCAGTCCGGCCAGCGCGGTGGCGAGGCCGGCTCGATCGGAGGGGCCAGCGCCGCCGCCAGCGGGTCCTGCCCGGCGCGGGCGGCCGCGCGCGCCAGGTGGACGCGGCGGGCGCGCTCGGGATCGCCGCGGAAGACGATCTCGCTGTTCGGCAGGCAGCGATGGGCCAGTCGCCCGGTGTTGCTGGTCTTGTGGTCTTCCAGTTGATGCAGGACCACCACCACGCGCGTGCGGGTCGGGACGTGCGGCAGCAGGCTGCACAGGCAGTCGGACTGGAACAGGCGACAGGCCGGACACCGGGCCGGCCCGGTGGTGGCGCCCATTCGATTCGCGGGGTTGCGCATGTCAGCCTATCGTGGTCCCGGCAGGCGCAGGGCAGGATGGGGGCAGGGCGCGTAACCTCGGCCGGGGCTGGTCCGTAGGATGGTCATGCTGCGAAACCTGAAGTCGCTCGGTTCCCGGATCATTTCAAAAAAGGGTTCAAGGGTCATTCCGTCGCCACTGCTGTTCGCAGCTGGCCTGTCATTGGTCATCGGCTATACCGCACTTCACAGCAGTCGGGCGGCGGACCTGCATCGCGCCCTCTCGGAAAGGTCACCCATGTCCAACAAGACGTACACGAAACCCGCTGACGAGGAGCTGCGTCGCAAGCTCTCCCAGATGCAGTACGAGGTCACCCAGCACAACGGCACCGAGCCGTCGTTTCGCAACGAGTTCTGGAACAATCACGCGCCCGGACTGTACGTCGACGTCGTGACCGGGGAGCCGCTGTTCAGCTCGACCGACAAGTTCGACTCCGGCACCGGCTGGCCCAGCTTCACCCGGCCCGTCGAGGCCGGTCGGGTCTTCGAAAAGGTCGATCGCGAATACGGGATGGTGCGGACCGAGGTCCGCTCGCAGGCGGGGTCGTCGCATCTGGGGCACGTGTTCGATGACGGCCCGGCGCCGACGCACCTGCGCTACTGCATCAACTCCGCCTCGCTGCGCTTCATCCCGGTCGACAAGCTGGAAGCGGAGGGGTACGGCGCCTACAAGGCCCTGTTCGCGCCTGGCGGTAGCAAGGCCGGTGACAAGGCCGGCACCAAGGCTGGGGAGAAATCGGCGGCGCCCGAGCATTCGGACAATGCCTGCGCGCGGCCCGAACCGGGCCAGGCGCCCGGCTGCGCCACCACGTTCGAGACGGCCGTGCTGGCGGGGGGCTGCTTCTGGGGTATGGAGGAGCTGCTGCGCGAGATCCCGGGCGTGGTCGACACGGAGGTGGGCTACACCGGGGGCAAGACGGCGGCGCCCACGTACGAGGACGTGAAGACGGGGCGGACCGGCCACGCCGAATCGGTCCGCATCACCTTCGATCCGAAGAAGCTGTCCTACGCCGACCTGCTGGAGAAGTGGTTCTTCAAGATGCATGACCCCACCACGCCGGATCGGCAGGGCAACGACCGGGGCACGCAGTACCGCTCGGCGATCTTCGTGACCTCGGCCCAGCAGCGCCAGACGGCCGAGGAGGTGAAGGCGCGCGTGGATGCTTCGCACGCGTGGAAGCACCCGGTCGTCACCCAGATCGTCGAGGCGGGCGAGTTCACGCGCGCCGAGGACTACCACCAGAAGTACCTGGTGAAGCACCCCGGCGGCTACACGTGCCACTTCATGCGCGGTTGACGTGAACGGCGTCCGGTCCAGCGTGTCGGTGGACGAGGTGGTCGCCGAGGTGCGTGCTTATCGCGAGGCGCGCCTCGGCCGACTGACCTCGCCCACCGGATGGCTGTCGCTGGTCGCCAAGGCGTGGTTGCCCGAAGGGACGTCCCGCATCGGCGCCTCGTCCGACGCCGAGATCTGGCTGGACGTCCCGAACGCGCCCCCGCTGGTCGGCACCGTCACCCGCCGGGGCCGCGAGGTGACGTTCGCGGCTGCGCCTGGCGTGGAGGCGGTGGCCCGCGGCGCCCGGGTCGACACGCTCACCCTGCGCTCGGACGCCGAGCCGATGCCTGACGAGGTGGCGGTGGGCGCGCTGCGCCTGGAGCTGATCCGGCGCGGCGATGATCTGGCCCTGCGGGTGCGAGATCCCGACAGCCCGGGGCGGCGCGCGTTCATCGGCATCCCGGCCTACGACGCCGACCCCCGCTGGTGGATCGACGCCCGCTTCGAGGCCCGTCCGACACCGGTGACCGTGCAACTGGAAGACAACGACGGCCGCCCGCAGACGTACCAGTCGCCCGGGGACGCCGTGTTCGAAGTCGACGGCGTGACCGCTCGACTGCAGCTGCTGCTGGAGAGCGACGGCCGCCGCCTGTTCGTGCTGTTCGGCGACGCCACCAACCGCGACGAGACCTACGGCGCCGGAAGATTTCTCTATGCGCCGCTGCCGGTGAACGGGCGGGTCGTGCTCGATTTCAACAAGGCGTTCAATCCGCCCTGCGCGTTCACGTCGTTCGCGGCCTGTCCCATGCCGCCCGCCGCGAACCGGCTGTCGTTCCGGGTCGAGGCGGGAGAGAAGCGGCCCCGGCACTGACGCCGGGGCCGTCGGTTCAGCCGACGATGAAGATGTCGCAGGGGAACATGAAGTCGATCGTGTTCGTGTCCGGCTGCCGCCACTCGTCGCAGGCCGAGCCGGTCAGCTCGAGCTGGGTGTCCGTGTTCATGCGCCAGCCGTTCATGTCGTCGAGCGGTACGTCGGTCCCCATGATCTTCACGTGCGCCTCGTTCAGAAGGTCGCGGTTCACCTTCACGGACATGCCGTTGATGTTGCCCAGGTCGAACGTGCAGCTCTTCACGCCGCTCAGCGCGGCTCCCAGCTGACTGACCAGCTGGGAGAGGTTCGAGGCGCTCGGCTGGTACGGCATGGTCGGGCCCATGGTCGTCGAGTAGGTCCCCAGCGTGGTGCCCCGCATGGCGGGCTTGCCGGAGGCGGTCAGGTCCGCCATCCAGCCGGGCGAGGAGCCGCCGCTGCACTGGTCATAGAAGTCGTTGGCCGTGCCGCCCGCCTTGACAGGCGCCAGCGTCGGCTCGCCGGCGCCGGCGTTGGCGAACGCCTGCAGCACGCCGGGCGCCAGATCGAACAGCGACGTCTGGACGCCGAAGACGATGGTCTTGATCCCCGCCGTATAGGCGTTCTGCAGCTGGTAGACGACCGAGTCCGGGGCGCACAGCCCGTTGCCGTCATCGCAGTAGTCAGGCTGGCCGTCGGTCAGGAAAATGATGTACTTGGCGCCTGGCGTGGTGTCCGCCATCAAGCTCTTGGCCGCCACCTGGATCGACTCGCTGGCCGGCGACTCGAACTTCATGCCCATCTGCGTGCTGTTGGGCGGGAAGGCCAGGCTGTCGTAAAGCGCCTTGATGGTGGCGCCATTGTTCAGCGCCGGCGGCACGGCGTTCGTGGCCATTCCCTGCAGCGACGGGCACATACCGCCGCCCTGCGGGTTCGTGCCCCACACGGTCTGGAATCCGAAGCGCACCTGCGCGTCGAGCTGCGTGAGCACCGTCTCGATGGCCATCTTCAGGTTGGACCAGCTGGTGTTGGCAGGATCGGCGCAGACCGCGTCGCCGGTGTTACCGGACAGGCAGTGGAACATGCTGCCCGAGCGATCGACCAGCAGCGTGACGGTCGGGATCATCGGCGTGAACGTGTACATGACGTCCGAACAGGACTTCATGTCCGCCGCGAACTTGTCGACGCCCCCCGTCTCGACCAGCGGGGCATCGATGCCTCCCGACCCGGAGCCAGTGCCCCCCGTTCCCGGGAGCGAGATGCCGCCGCCGCTGCCTCCCTTGGTGTTGGGGGCCTGGTCGACCTTGGCGCAGCCGGCGGCCAGGGCCAGGGCCAGGGCCAGGGCCAGGGCCAGGGGACGGCCCGCGCCGGCCAGCCGGCGCGCGGAGGGGAGAGATAGGGCGGGACCTGAACCGGGGTACTTCACGATAGCTGAGCCTCCATGATGACCTTGCAACTCTGAAAGGAACGACCTGACTATAACGGCCGCCCCCGGCCAATCGAGAACCCATTTCGACGCGCGGTGCCAGCTTGCGCCGCCAGGTTCTTCGGGCCAGGGCAGTGTGTTATGGGATGGGTCTTCGGTTTCACGTGCGATCACCCATGATTTTCAGAGCCAACGGAGGATTCCTGATGCAACGCGGTTCTGTCGGCGGCTTCGTCGCCCTGGCGGTTTCGGTGTCCCTGATGTCCTGTGGTTCCAGCCAGAAGCCGGCCGCGGAGGCGCCGGGAGCCGCGGCGGATCCGAACGCGCCGAAGCTGCCGGCCAAGTCGACCGAGCCGCACCACAAGGCGGGGGACAACCCGTTCGTGGGCGCGAAGTGGTGGGTCGATCCGTACGGCCAGGCGCATGTCCGCGCCATCAAGCTGAAGAAGACCGATCCGGAGGCGGCGGCGCTGCTGGAGAAGATCGACAAGTACGGCGGGGCCGACTGGGTGGGGCAGTGGACCCCGTTCGTGGGCAACTGGGTCTTCAAGCGGGTCAACCTGTTGCAGAAGAACGGCGACTTCCCGTACTTCGTGGCCTACAACATCCCGAACCGGGACTGCGGCCAGTACTCGGCGGGCGGCGCCAGCAAGGGTGAGGACTACAAGCAGTGGATCACCGACTTCGCGCGCGGCATCGGCGACCGCAAGGCGGCCGTCATCCTGGAACCGGACGCGCTGCCGCTGCTGAAGAAGGAAGGCTGTCTGTCCGAGGCCGCTCAGAAGGAGCGGATCGAGCTGATCAAGTTCGCGGTCCACACCTTCGAGTCGTGGGCCAACACGTGGGTTTACATGGATGCCGGTCACCCGGGCTGGGTCCCGGTCGACGAGATGGCGGCGCGCCTGAAGGCGGCCGGCGTCGACGAGGCGGATGGCTTCTCGCTGAACGTGTCGAACTACAAGTCGACCGACGAATGCATGGCCTACGGCAAGAAGCTGTCGGCGGCGCTGGGCGGGAAGCACTTCGTCATCGACACCAGCCGCAACGGGAACGGCGCGCCCAAGGTCGACGGCGACAGCGAGGCGGCCTGGTGCAACCCGGACGGTCGGGCCCTCGGCACGCCGCCTACCAGCGACACGAAGGAGCCGCTGTGCGACGCCTTCCTGTGGTTGAAGAAACCGGGCGAGTCTGACGGCACCTGCAACGGCGGTCCCAAGGCCGGCGATTTCTGGCAGGAGCGCGCGCTGGATCTCGCGAAGCGGGCGAAGTGGTAGGCGGCATCCGGACCCCCGTGGTCGCGTCGAGGTCGGCGGTCGCGGCGTTGTTGGCCTGCGGGCTGGCCGCCGCGGCGTGCGGCGGCGGTTCGGGCGGCGGGCCCTCGGGCAGCGGTGGCAGCGGGGGCGCGGCGACCGGCGGCAGCGCCAGCGGTGGCCACAGCAGCGCCAGCGGCGGTGCGGGGAGCGGCGGCGTGGGGAGCGGTGGCGCTGCCGCGGGAAGCGGCGGGGCCGCGACCGGCGGCCAGGGCAGCGGCGGAAAGGGGAGTGGCGGCGCGGCGAGTGGAAGTGGTGGCGCGCCGAGCGGAAGTGGTGGCGCGCCGAGCGGAAGTGGTGGCGCGCCGAGCGGAAGTGGTGGTAGCGCGACCGGCAGCGGCGGCGTGCCCGGCGGCGGCGGTGGAAGTGCTGGCGGCGGCAGCGGGTCGGGCGGCGGCGCCGGAACGGGCGGTGCGGGCGGCGCGACCAACACGCCGCACGGTGGCGCGTCGGCGAAGTTCGTGTGCGCTCCGGGGGCGTCGTATCCGGCGAACCCGCTGACCGGCATGGGCACGGTCAGCATGATCAAGCCCGACAGCTCGACGAATCCAAACTACTTCGCGTTTGTGGAAGGTCCGGTCTGGATCGCCAGCAAGAATCTGCTGGTCTTCTCGGACAACGTATCGCCCGAGCGCCTGTGGGATCTGACGCCCGGTATGTCGCCGCAGGTGCTGAAGAGCATGAGCGGCAGCAACGGCCTGGCCCTGGACAATGACGACAAGATCATCGTCGCGGACCAGGCGATGAAGCAGCTATACCGGCTGGATCCCGCCAACCCGGCGACGACGACGGTGGTGGTGCCCCCCGGCAACTTCAAGCCGAACGACGTCATCGTGCGCAGCGACGGCAACATCTACTTCACGGACCCCGACACCGGCTTCTACTGGTACTCGAAGACCGGCAAGCTCACCGGACCGATGAAGCAGGTGAACCGCCCCAACGGCATCGAGCTGTCGCTGGACGAGAACACCCTGATCGTCGGCGACGTGGGCAGCAGCATGCAGATCCACACGATGTCCCTGGCGCCCGACGGCAGCGTCATGACGGACACGGATAAGACGTGGGTCACGGCGATGCATGACACGGTCGATGGGATGTGCATGGACTGCGCGGGTAACTTGTACGCCGGTACCAGCGCCGGCATCGAGGTCTACTCACCGACGGGGACTTACGTCGGCCTCATCAGCACCGGCAACACCTCGAACTGCACGTTCGGCGGTCCCGACCGCAAAACCATCTACATGACTACCCGCGGCTCCGTCTCCGCCGTGACCCTCGCCATTCCCGGCCTGCCCGACTAACGTCGAACGACGAAGGCCGCTTCCGCAGCCATTGACGTTCCACTGGGATCCCATCGCACCCCTGCGCGCGTCATGGGTCGCCTCATTCCAAGGGTCCGTGAAAAAGAGTAGCTTCGAAACAGACGTCAATCGTGGACACATCGAATGCCCATCGAATTCGTTCGACCGTCATAACCTTTCAGGAATGATGCGACCGTAGCATTGGTCCAAAATGTCCCAGGAGCCCAGGTCATGGCAAGATGGGCATCTTCATTCGGATCCCAACTACTGCAGTCGTAACATGGTACGGGGGGAGCCGGAGCAGTACTCGCCGCTCTCACGTCGAAGGCCCACTCAGCGGCGTTGCCTGCGATATCGGCGTGTCCCCACCGGCCGTCTCCTGCTGGCGATTTCGATCCGACGGGCAACGTAGACGGCCCGCAGCCGGTATTGATGTAGTTGCAACAGTTGCTGGGGTTGCCTGGGTCCTGGAGGGTGCAGTCGGCTGCATGGGGAAACGGGAACTCCCTCTGCTCGCTGCCTCCGACGGCCGCTAGCTCCCATTCGGCCTCGGTTGGTAGGCGACCTCCATCCCAGATACAGAATGCCTGTGCTTCCGCCCAGCTAACCTGGACCATGGGCAAGTCCTCGTTCGCGCCGACTCCGTCTGTCCACGTCGAAGAAGAACTGTGGCGTGCAGCGAGATCAGCGCGCAGCGCCGACGTCGTGGGCAAGAGGAGTGCTGTCCATACGTTCTGCCATCCTTGGTCTAGGATGTTCTTGGGATTCTTCCCACTGCCAATCGCCGGTGTTGCGGTCTGGACACCTCTTCCCGCGGACACGAACTTGCGGAAACGACCGACTGTGACTTCAAAACGATCCATCGAGTACCCGCTGATGGTGGCGGGATAGAGGCTGTTGTTGTAGCGGAAGAACATAGTTGCAGGGACTGATCGCACGGAGCAGCAGTCTTCGTCTCGGCGGGGACCACAAGTCGTGGCGAGAAGGGAGCAACTACAAGCAGAGCCGCATTCGCTGGTCGTTCCACCGCTGCCCGACATACCTCCACCCCTGGCGCCTGCGGTTCCTCCCCCGTCCGCACCGACGTGCCCGGCGGCCGCACCAGCGCCACCGCCGCCTAATGTTCCTCCGAGTTCCATGCCGCCATGGCCACCCATGGACATACCTGCGGTTCCTCCCTCCCCTCCGGCATGGCCTGCCATCCCAGCCGGCCCAGGTGCTCCGCTTCCACCAACGTTCGTGCTGCCGCCGGTCCCGGCTCCGCCTGATCCAACGCTATCACCACCGTGTTGACCGGCCTGTCCGGCCATGAAGGACGAACCGGCGGCGGACCCATTGTTCCTGCTTCCTCCTTCCCCGCCGGCGCCACCTGAACCGTACCTACTAGGGTCATAAGGTCTAGGCGTCGAGCACGAGATCAGGAATACGGCCATGCATACCTCGAGGTGCAGAACCGCGAGGCCCGGCAACCATGGACGCTTTCTCATCAACCTGTCGTGCATATGCAACTCCTGCTTAGCGACGGTCGAATATCGGCGAAGTCCGCTTCCAGTTGCGTAAAAACTGCGACTGAAAACACAGAAGTTCGATCCGACCCTCATCGTAAACCAGGACGCGTCGACGGCCTCCTATCGGCGACGACCGTCCCCCGCGACGACGAAGTCGGAGCGCCCCCCGCCGCCTCGCTTCCATTGCAGCATCAGAGCGCGCAACCGCGCGCGGGTCCCAGCACCGGGAGGCTCGGCTTCGCCGAGCCGGGATCGATCTAGAGGAGGGGGGATAAAAAAGGGGGGACGAAAGTCCCCCCTTTGCATGAAGGGGATTTAAAGGACCCTCTGAGGGTCCTTTTTAAAACGTATAGAACTGCGTGTAGGCCGGGTTGCCCGCCGTGATCTGGATGCAGTAGCCACCGTTGATCTTGGCGGGGATGCTGGTCCAGCTGCCGTTGTTGGCGGCGGTGGCGCCGTTGATCTTCACGGTGCGGGCCGGCGACGAGACGGTGCAGTTGCTGCAACCGCCGCCCTGGATGGTCAAGGTGGTCGTGGTCTCGTAGCAGGCGGCGGTGGTGCCCAGATCGCCCGACTGGTACGTCGTGCCCGAGGTGAACTTGAACTGGGTGGCGGGGGTGCAGAGGCCCGCGCAGGGACCCGTTCCGACGGCGCCACCGGCGCTGCCGCCCCCTCCGACGGAGCCGCCGGCCGCCCCGCGCCCGCCGGTGTTTCCGGTGTTGCCGGAGCCGCCGGTGCCCGGGGCGATGCCGCCGGTGCCCACGCTGCCACCCATAGAACGACCGCCGGTGCCGACCGCGCCTCCGGCGTGCGTGCCGCCGCTGGCCACGGTGCCGCCCGTCGCGCCGCCGCTCGCGCTGCCGCCGTGACCGCTGCCGGCGGTCCCGCCGGTGGCTGCGTGGCCGGCCGCGCCCCCGCTGCCCTTCGTCCCACCCGTCGCCAGCGAGATGCCGCCCGAGCCGATCGCGCCCCCCGACGAGGCGACGATGCCGCCGCTCCCGATGGCGCCTCCGGTGCTGGGTAGAGCGTCGCCGCCGGTGCCGTTCGCCAGCAGGCTGCCATCGCCCGAGATGTGAAAGGCTTCGGGCGACTCGCAGCCATACAGCCCGACCACGAGCGCGAGTGACGCCAGCGACATCCAGAACAGGGGGGACCGTCTCATCACATCTCCTCGGCGAGGCGGAGAAGCAGCAGGGTTCATTGTATCAGTCGTTGCTTGCAGTCGTTGACAATTTCGTAACGGGACACACGACGATTTTGGGAAATGTGAGCCGTCATGCGACATGGGGGGCGGGGTGCGCGCCGTCGGATCTCCGTCGGTGGTCCGCGTTCGGCCTGAAGGCATCGACAGTGAAAGAGCGCGACTGAAATCATCCGTCCCCTTGTAGTGGCGCCAGCGTCGAAAAACCGGTCGCGAAAGCCGGCTCTTCACGCGGCGCGACCTACATTGGCCCCGCCGACGTTTTCGGCGATGCTCACCTGAAAGGAGCGCTCGATGTCATTCTTCGATCTATCTGCCAATCGTCTCGACGGTAAGCCCCAGGACCTGTCCCAGTACCGGGGCCAGGTGGCCCTGGTGGTGAACACGGCGTCCGAGTGCGGGTACACACCCCAGTACGACGGTCTCGAGAAGCTGTACGAGGCGCGCAAGGGGCAGGGGTTCGTGGTGCTGGGCTTTCCCTCGAACGACTTCGGGGGGCAGGAGCCGGGTACCGCCGAGCAGATTGCCTCGTTCTGCGACACGCGCTTCCATGTGAAATTTCCGCTGTTCGAGAAGGTGAAGACGAAGGGGCCGGGGCAGTCGCCCGTGTTCACCTGGCTGGCGAAGGACGGCGGCGAGCCCAAGTGGAACTTCCACAAGTACCTGATCGGGCGCGACGGCGAGCTGATCAAGGCGTTCCCCAGCAAGGTCGCGCCCGACGATCGCGAGCTGACGGGCGCCATCGACGCCGCGCTGGCGCAACCGGGACGCTGAGGTCGCGTCGCCGGGGGGCGCGGGCGAATCCGCTTGCACTTTAGAAAGCTTCTTAATAAGAAGTTCTTCCATGCAGATGCGCACGGCGTCCGCCCAGCGAGGCAAGCACCGTGAGGGCGACACCGCCGTCCTGACCTTGTTGCAGCGGGTGAAGGCGGCCGGGTTGAAGATGACCCCGCAGCGGATGGCCATCGTGCGCGAAGTGGCCGCGGACGAGTCGCACCCGTCAGCGCAGGAGCTGTTCGATCGCCTTCGGCCCAGCATGCCGACGATGTCGTTCGCCACCGTCTACAACACGCTGGCGGCGCTGTGCGAGGCGGGGCTGGGGACGTCGCTGTCCCTGGCGCCCGGCTCGACGCGCTTCGATCCCAACATGCACCCCCACGATCACGTGGTCTGCGATCGTTGCGGGGCGGTGCGGGACGTGGATTCGCCCGCGACGCGCGCGATGCCGGCCCAGCAGGCGCTGGCGCGGACCGCGCCCGGGTTCACGGTCCGGGTGGTGGAGCAGATCTTCCGCGGGCTCTGTCACGAATGTTCTGTATCGGTTCCCCGCAGTGAAGACGTCGCGCGGCCTTCTCCCGGCCCGCGCGCGCCGCACCGCCCAGCCAAGAGAAAGGAAACGCAGCCATGAGCAAGAGCCTGAACGGTACCAAGACCCACCAGAATCTGAAGGATGCCTTCGCCGGCGAGTCGCAGGCGAACCGCCGCTACCTGTACTTCGCCAAGGTCGCCGACGTCGAGGGCTACCCCGAGGTGGCCGGCCTGTTCAAGGACACCGCCGACGGCGAGACGGGCCACGCGCACGGCCACCTGGATTACCTGAAGCAGGTGGGCGATCCGGCGACGGGCCTGCCCATTGGCAACACGCTGAAGAACCTCAAGGCCGCCACCGCCGGCGAGACGCACGAGTACGAGACGATGTACCCGGGCTTCGCGAAGGAGGCTCGCGAGGAGGGCTTCGACGACATCGCCGAGTGGTTCGAGACGCTGGCGAAGGCCGAGAAGTCGCACGCCGGCCGCTTCTCGAAGGCCGCCCAGGGCCTGGACTAGCCGTCAGTCCCAGAGGGGAAACAGGAGGAACGAAGCGACGGGCGACGGAGCAGCGGACGCAAAGATCCGGAGATGACTCCGGGCCGTGAAGTGCTCTGCTTCCCTCGCCTTCTTCGTTCCTTCCCCGTCTTTCCTGCCGGATCATCGAACTTCCCAAACACTGCCATGTCAGTCATCCCTCGCCGTCCCGCCAGCCCGCCCGCCACCACTCCGGACGACGCGCGCTACTGGAACGCCGCCGATCTGCAGGCGGAGACGAAGCGCGTCTTTCAGGTCTGTCACGAGTGCCGCATGTGCGTCGGCTATTGCGGATCGTTCCCCGCGCTGTTCGCCGCGGTCGATCGCGACATCGAGAACAACCGCGCCGAGGGCGCCGAGAAGACCACGCTCGCCGATCTGCGGCTGGTCAGCGATCTGTGCTGGCAATGCAAGCTTTGCTACATCAAGTGCCCCTACACCGCCGACGAGGGGGCGTCCGAGTTGCTCGACTTTCCGCGCCTGATGGCGCGCGAGAAGGCGCAGCGCGCGCGCAGTGAGGGCGTGGCGCTGGTCGATCAGCTGCTCGGTGAGCCGGGGACGATCGGCAAGCTGGGCGGAGGCCTGAAGGCGCCCCTCAGCAACCTGATCAGCGCCAACCGGCTGGCCCGCAAGGTTCAAGAGGCGGCGACCGGCATCTCGGCGGAGTTCCCCCTGCCAAAGTTCGAGTCGGTCCCGTTCCCGAAGTGGCTGGACCGCCATCGGCCCGCCCCCGGGGCGGGCAGCGCGGGTGAGGTGGTGATCTTCTCGACCTGCACGGGCGACTACAACGAGACCAGCGTGCCGCAGGCCGCGGTCCGCGTGCTGGAGCATCAAGGCTACCGGGTCATCCGCCCCGAGGGGGAGGTCTGTTGCGGCATGCCGAACCTGGACGGCGGAGACGTCGCCGCGATGCGCGCCAAGGTGGAGGCGAACGTCTCATTGCTGTGGCCCTACGTGAAGGCCGGAAAGACCATCGTCGTCCCGGCGCCGACGTGCGGCTACACGATCAAGAAAGAGTGGGCCGTGTACCACGACCGCCCCGAGACGCACGCGGTGGCGGCGGCGACGCAGGACCTGATGGAGTTCCTGGATGGCCTGCGGAAGAAGAAGACGCTGAAGAAGGACTTCACGAAGCCGCTCGGCAATGTCACGTACCACGCCGCCTGTCACCTGCGCGCGCAGAAGATCGCCTTCCCGGGGATGCGGCTGCTGGCCCAGGTCCCGGACACCGAGGTGCGGCTGGTCGAGCAGTGCTCCGCGGTGGACGGTACCTGGGGAATGAAGGCGGTCAACTACGAGATGGGGCGCAGGTACGCCCAGAAGCTGGTCAACGACGTGAACCGCGAGCCCGAGGCGCTGGTGGTCACCGACTGCACACTATCCGCGTTGCGCCTGCGCAAGGAGACCAAGACCACCGTGTTGCACCCGGTGGAGGCGCTGGCGCGCGCGTACGGCGTGGAGGGAGGCGAAGAATGAAGAAGGTAGCGCGGGGCGATCTGCTGGACCTGGGCGCATACGAACAGATCCGCCCGCACTTCCGGGCCCGCCTGATCGAGGAGAAGAAGCGGCGGCGCTTCCAGCCCTGTCCCGAGCTGTCGGTGGTGTTCGAGAACACCGAGACGGTGATGTTCCAGGTGCAGGAGATGCTGCGCACCGAGCGCATCGTGGCCGAGGCCGGCATCGCGCACGAGCTGGAGACGTACAACGAGCTGGTGCCGGCGGACGGCGAGCTGTCATTGACGATGTTCGTCGAGATCCCCGACCGCGCCACGCGGGACCGGCGCCTGATCGAGCTGGCCGGGCTGGAGCACGCCGTGGCGCTGGAGCTCGACGGTCAGGTCATTGCGGCGCGCAGCGAGACGCGGGGCGTGCTGGAAGGACAGACCACGGCCGTCCACTACATGAAGGTGCCCATCGGCGCCTCGGGCGTGGCCGCGCTGCAGAAGGCAGCGCGCCACCCGAATGGCGTCGTGCACTTTCTGGTCAACCACCCCGCGCTGACCGTCCGCACGCCCCTGCCCGCCGAGGTGCTCCGCGCCCTGGCCGCCGATTACCCCGCCTAGGCCGGATCGCCTCCGTCGAATCAGCTGTCGGTGGAGCGAGCCGCTACGCGCGTAGCAGGCCCTGGCGGATGATGAAGTCCAGCACCGGCTGCACCCCTTCGCCGTTGCGGATGCTGGTGAAGACGAACGGCTTATCGCCGCGCTGCTTGCGCGC
>Ga0207652_10002399_pt1 | contig 15827 bp, 15 predicted proteins | sample KBSC63BmetaG_FD_184334 | JGI IMG/M metagenome (GOLD analysis project Ga0207652, IMG submission 184334) | Corn rhizosphere microbial communities from Kellogg Biological Station, Michigan, USA - KBS C6-3B metaG (SPAdes) (version 2) | ecosystem: Host-associated > Plants > Roots > Rhizosphere ... | reverse complement strand
ACATCCACTGATACGCAGGCCCGTCCACCGCAGGGTCTAGAATGCTGGTGTTTGGCCGATTCGGCTCTCCAATGGAAGAGCGCGCGAATTCCTTGGTTTGAAGTTAATCCCGGGCGTGCTGGCAAGCCGCCGGGGGCAAACTTGAAGTCGTTGAACGGGCGAAGTCTTACGGTGCGCGGAAATTGTGTGACGCTATTCTTGGAGTGGTGGAGTGTGCTCGGGCTCGCGGTAGGTTGCGGGATCCACGCGGCCGCATCTGCTTCGAGTAGATACTCAGTTCTCGGATGGTCTCTCGACCCGGTCAATGACGATCACTTCGACCGGACCCTTTTGAGAGTCCAAGCGCAGTCCGAGCTGCTCTTTGAGCGCGGTGAAGATCGATGGCCCCGCATTCGCGCCATCAGGCGGCGGGCTATTGCCGGTCCCCGGAGGCAGCCCCAAGGCTTCCGGGCCATATTCATTCGGCATCGGTGTCCACGCGAGTTTGAAGGCATACTCGCCCTTTATCCCGGTCTTATCGATCACGACGCGCCACAGCCTCGTCGAGAGCAAATCCGCCAGCATCGCCATCGATGCTGGATTGGGGGTCAGCGACGCTGGTCCACAGGGGCAAATTCCAGGTTGCTCATTGCTCGTGGCAACGGTCATTCTAATCCCGGAGGACTTTGCGACAACCAGCGCGTAAACCGGCATTGTGCGGCGTTCGCGGTGAACCTTCAGTTGGTATCTCTCCTCGAGCAGAGCTCGCACCCTTGCCTGTACGTCCGCACGTGACGGACGACCGCCCGAGGCATCAGCCTTAGCCTGAATCTCCCATAGCTCGGTACCCGTCCATCCTGGTGCGTTAAAAACCTGAAACGCCTTAACGTCATATGCGGTCATCACAAGCATCTTGAGCGTCGCGCCCACCGCTCGAAAGGTCCCGTCAGGCTGAGAGCGAACCATGAAATTGCCATCTTGAACTCCATAGGCCTTGACCGAAGCGACATCGAATTTCTGAGGAGGAGGAACGGCTTGCCCCCTCGCGAAACCTAGAATTAGAAGAATCGGAAATGCTGCTTGAACCGCGCATCTGGCGATCATGCAATACCCGACGTTACTAACTGCATTCCCGTGGAGTGGATTCTCTGGAGGGATTCAGTCTGCCGGATTTCCGATAATCCGGCCTTCTGTAGAATTGCCGGGGAGAGCCAAACTCGTTGATTCAGTGCAATCGTTGCAGTAACAGCCTGGGCTACATCCCTCGCGCCGTGCAGGATGGCTACAATTTGCAGGGGCTTCGTGCCGGGGCGATACACAATCAGATAGGAATAGACCGGAAAAAACCGCACATCCGCGCTGGTCAAGTCCCGCCGTAGGTGTCCCGCGCGTGGCTCTCCCGCCAGGAGAACTATCTTTTCGCGAATAACCGTCTCCACGCGCTCCGCTGTGTTTTGCGAACTCTCCTTCTTGATGTAACGCCAGATCTCCACCAAATCGCGAGCCGCGGCAGGGGCGAGAGTGTAACGCCTCACTCAGATTCGGCTTTCAGCCTATTCAGGTGCGCGTCGAGCTCGTCTTCGGGAATGCCTTCACCCCGGTCGAGCTCAGCTATTCCTTGCTGAATCTTCGCGTCTATGGCCGTGCGGTTTTCGAGCAGCCATTCATTTTGCGAGCGCAACATCTCGAGGGCGGTGTCCATGGCGTCATCAGCGCTTTCAAATCCCCCGGCCCGCACCGCATCAAGGAACCGCTGTTCATGGTCCGGCCGTAGTGTAATCGCCATAGTGCCTCTTTATTCTCATTGTAGAAAAAAAGGGGACAGGTCCTCGTTTACTGGCTCCTACAGGCGTCCCGAACTCGCGACCTGTCCCCTTTTTCTGCCGAGATAGCTCGCCAAGAAGGCCCGCGCCTGCAGGGCCAGAACATCGCTGATAACCGGCCCAACAACATTACAAGGCTCTTCGAGGCGGGCGTCGGCGATCCAGTATTCGAGCGTGCCGAAATCGGCAGGAGCGTGATCCTTTTCGACCACGTAGACGACTACCAGCCGGTTGCGCGTCTCACCGGTAATCGAGAAACGCACGGCGTCTCCCGCGCTATCCGGCGGAAAGCGGTCGCAGCGGCCGCGGGCGTAGCCGCAGTTGCAGAGCTCGCGCTGGCGCGCTTCCGGCGGTTCGACGATATCGGCTGGATAGGCGTGGCACGCTCCGCCAAAAGAGTCGCCCAAAGGAAACCGGGGCGGACGAATCCATCCGGCGATTTCCAAACGGCGGGAAGGCGCGAAAAAAGGGCAAGCCACGGGAACTGCTGTATCCTAGCAGATTGGACAATCTCCGTCTTAATACACTGCGCGAGCTTCTGGCCGCCGATCCCGCCAACACCTTCGCCCGCTACGGGCTGGCGATGGAGCACCTTCGATCCGGCGATCTGGAAGGCGCGGTCCAGGAATTCGAGGCCGTTCTGACTACCGATCCCAATTATTCGGCCGCTTATTACCATGGCGGTCAGACACTGGAAAAGCTCGGCCGGCTGGATCAGGCCCGCGATTTGTACCGCCGCGGAATCGCGGCAACTCGCGATCCGCACGCGCTTAGCGAGCTCCAGGCTGCCCTGGATATACTGGGGGACTAGAGGTTTCGTTGGGCCGCTTCGCGCAATTTTTGTCAATCGGGTTGCTGACCGCGGCCATCGCGTGGCCGCAGACGTACCAGCGTCAAGCTCCTCCGCCTCCGGAGCCATACAACCAGCTCGATTCGAATGAGACGCTGTTCTACGTGCTGGCCGCGATTAATGCAGCGGGTTACGACGAACAAGCCGATTCGTCCACCAACAATCCCTTGCGTGGGCAGCTCCGCGAGCACCTGGCCAAACAGAATCTGGCGAGCCTCGCGCCGCTGAAGCGGTATGTGCGGGATCACAAACTCCGGAATCCCGCGGCCGACCTGGGCCAGTATATTTCCTTCGCGCTGTGGAGCAAAGGCGCACCCGATTTCACACCCGCCAATCCGGATTTACCGCAGCCGCTGGACGCGGATGCGCTCTACGAGTTTCCGCCGGTGCTGGCCGCGTTCTACAAGGAAGCGAAGCTGGGAGTCCTGTGGCTCCAAGCCAAGCCGGAGTACGAGCGCGCCATCGCGCAGTTCTCCGAGCCCGTGGTGTTCGCCGTGCAGCAGGTAAACGCCTATCTGCGTTTCGTCGAATCGGGCGTCCGGCGGGGGCGTTTCCAGATCCTGGTCGACCTGCTGGGCGCGCCCAACCAGGTCCAGTTTCGCAACTACATCAACGATTACTACATCATCGTGACGCCGGCCGTGGAACAGCCGATTTTCGATATCCGCCACGCCTACCTGCGGTATCAGGTGGATCCGCTGGGCGCGCGGTTCGCCGACGATCTTCAGAAAAAAGCCCGGCTGGGCGAGCGCGCTCTAGAGTCGCCGCTGCTGGGCGAACAGTACCGGGTCGATTTCGTGCGGCTGGCCACGGAGAGCCTGATCAAGGCGATCGAAAGCCGTCTGGACCGGAAATCGGCGCTGGCCGAGGAAGCGGCGCGCGAAGGCTTCGTCCTGGCGCCCGCGTTCGCGGAACTTTTACAGGAATATGAGCGCCAGGAAGTAGCCATGCGGCTGTACTTTCCCGATATGGTCAAGGCCATCGACGTCAAAAAAGAACAGCAGCGGATCGCGCGCATCGATTTCCTGAAGGAGCGTCCCGTTAAAACCTACCGGGTTACATCGGAGGTCAAGCCGCCGGAGCTGACCGGAGCGGCCAAGACCCTGGAGGACGCCGAGCGGTTATTTCTGGATCGCGGGAAATCACCCGGCAATGCCGCCCAGGCCAAGGAGCTGTTCCTCAAGGCCATGCAGGAGACCGATCAGAAACCGATGCACGCCAGGGCGTATTATGGTTTGGCGCGGATCGCTTTACTGGACCAGGACCCGGCCACGGCCGACCGGTTCTTCCGCAAAATATTGGAGCTGGAACCGGACCCTGCCACGAAGGCGTGGGCTTTGGTTTATATCGGCAAACTAGCCGATTCGCAGGGCGACAAGGAACCAGCCCAGGACAGTTACAAGGCTGCGCTCGCGGTTCAGGGAATCTCTGACCTGGCGCGGCAGGAGGCGCAAAGGGGCCTGACCGGCGCCTTCGCAAGGAATCCTAAATCAAAGGAGCAGGAGTGATGAAGAAGATTTTTGCCGTAATGGCGTTGCTGGGCATAGGGACGGTGTTACTGAACGCGCAGCCGAAACCGCCCGCGCCCGACGAATTGAAGGCTTTGCAGGAGATCGTTAACAGCAAAACCGTGGAAACCCGGGTGGCCGCGACAGACAAGTTTGTGCAGAGCTTCCCCAAGAGCGAATATCGGAACTTTGCGCTGACTATGGCCGCCGACGCCTATGAGTCGACCGGGAACACAACCAAGGCCATCATCTACTATCAACAGGCGCTCGAAGCCAATCCCAAGGACTACAATGCCATGCTGATGCTGGCGGCCGAGACCGCGCGCACCACCCGCGAGTTCGATCTGGACAAGGAAGAGAAGCTGGGCAAGGCGGAGAAATACGCCAAGGACGGAATGGCCCTCATTCCGGGCGCTGTAAAAGTGAATCCTCAGGTCACCGACGCGCAGTGGGATGCCGCCAAAAAGGACGACATGGCGCGAGGCCATGAGGCCCTGGGACTGATCGCCATGGCGCGCAAGAAATACGACGATGCAGCGAACGAATTCAAGACCGCCACGGAAACCGCGTCCGAGCCCCAGCCGGCCACCTTCATCCGCATGGCGGGCGCCTATACCGACGCCGGCAAACCGGACCAGGCCATTCCCGCGCTGGATAAAGTACTGGCCATGCCGAGTCTTCCGGATCAGTTCAAGAAGGTGGCGCAGTCTGAAAAGGATCGCGCCGAAAAGGCAAAAACAGCCAAGAAATAGCCGGCTGAGCCATGCCGGCTGAACTAGGGGTTCTCGAAGCGGCCATCGGGCATGTGTTCCGCGATCGGGAACTCTACCAGCGGGCGCTCACCCACAAGTCGCGAATGCACGAGCGGCCGGGAGAGATCTCTTCTTCCGGCGATAACGAACAGCTGGAGTTTCTGGGGGACTCGATCCTGGGGTTCGTGGTCAGCGAATGCCTGGTGCGCCGCTTTGCTTCGGCGCCGGAAGGGCGTTTGTCCAAACTGAAGGCGCATCTGGTGAGCGCGGCCAGGCTCTACGAGGTGGCGCAGTCCCTGGCTCTGGGCGAATACCTGTTTCTCGGCCGGGGCGAGGAGATGAGCGGCGGACGCTCCAAGAAAGCTCTCCTGGCGGATGCCATGGAGGCCCTGATCGCGGCGATGTACCTGGACGGCGGGATAGACGTCGTGCGGACGTTTATCGAAACCCACGTAGTAGGCGTCTTCGTGGTGCCGGACGGCAGCGTGGACGGCGCGGTAGCGGATTACAAGAGCGCGCTGCAGGAAATGGCGCAGGAGCTGAGGCTCCCTCCCCCGCGTTATTTCATCGTGGCCGAAGAAGGGCCGGAGCACTCCAAGACCTTCACCGTGGAAGTCCGCATTGGCAAGGAATGGACTGGCCAGGCGCAAGGTCTTTCGAAAAAAGCGGCCGGTCAAAAAGCCGCGGAAGGCGTGCTGCAACAGCTCACCGAATGGGGGCGGTAACAGCAGCCTCGGTTTAGTGCTCTAATGAGTTACGGAGCGATGATCTTGGCCCGCTCTTTTCACAAGCCGGAGCCGGCAAGAGTATCCGCAGCGGCCTGTGTGCTCATCCTTAGCTGGTCCCTGCCCGGTGTGATCAGCGCGCAGGTTCCACTGACTGGCGTGGGGACCCGCGTACAGCTCAACAACTCGGATATGGCGGTGCTCGAAACGCAGGAAGTTCGCAAGGATCTTTCCTGCACCGTGGATCCGGTAAAGCCTACTCTTGGATTCGACCTGCGATTTCACGGCGGCTACGAAATCACGCTGCCCATGCGCGATGTGGCGGGCAATGAGAATCTGCTCTCCATCCTGGTTCGCGTGACTCCCGAGGATCGCAAAGACGAGCCGTCTTACTTTGTCCAGCGTATCAGCGTTCCGAAGCTTCCCGAGGATGCCAGGGGCGACGCCGTCCTGGGCGGACTGTTCGATTTCGGGGAGGGCAAATATCACCTGGATCTGGTGATGAAGGACCGCTCCGAACGGGTCTGCTCCTTCTATTGGGACGCGGAAGCGGTCTTGTCCGACCGCGATAAGGAAATTCAACCGGCCATTGCTGCCGGAGCGGTGGAACGTGCCGAATACGAACAGTTCAACGAAGAGCCGCCAGTTGAACGAGCTCCCGGCAAGCCATTGAACATCAAAATCCTGGTCAACTTCGCGCCCCAGAATGCGAGCCTGTCCAGCTTGCGGCCCATCGACACTTTGGCGCTGGTCACCGTGCTGCGGCGCCTTTCGCGGCAACCGCAGTTCGGTAAGTTTTCGGTGGTGGCGTTCAACGTTCAGGAGCAGCGGGTGTTGTACCGCCAATCGAGCGCGGAGAGAATCGATTTCCCCGCCCTTGGCCGAGCGATCCAAGACGTCCAGCCGGGGAAAGTGGATCTTAAGCAACTCTCTCAAAAGCATGGCGAGGTGAGCTTCCTTTCGGACCTGATCAAGAAGGAAATCGCCAATGACCATCCGGATGCCCTGATTTTCGTGAGCCCCAAGGTCCTGCTGGACGATTCTGTGCCGGAAGAGGAGCTGAAGCCTCTGGCCTCCGACGTTACCTACCCGGTGTTCTACATGAATTACAATCTGAATCCGCAGGCCATCCCCTGGAAAGACGCTATTGAGAAGGCGATCCGGAACTTCCGGGGAACCGAGTTCAGTATCAGCCGGCCTCGCGATTTGTGGTTCGCCGTGTCGGAGGTGGTTTCCCGTATAGTAAAATCAAATCAAGCAGGAAACTCTCTGGTTCCTGCCCACTAGGGGCGACAAGAAGAGGGGTTTTGCTATGCGGTTCTCGATTGGCCTTCTCCTGGGGATAGTAGTGTTGCCGGCATTCAGCCAGGATCCTCGAGCCTTTAGCAACAAGCTGGCTCCCTACGTGGCTTCACCGGCGCGCGTGGTGGATTTGATGCTCGAAATGGCCAAGATCAAGCCCGGCGAGACGGTCTATGATCTGGGCAGCGGCGATGGCCGCATTGTGATCGCCGCAGCCGAGAAATACAAGGCCAAGGCCGTGGGCATCGAGATTTCCCCCAAATTGGTTGCTTCGGCCACCGCGGAAATTGAAAGGGCCGGCCTCAGTTCGGACGCCCGGGTGATTCAAGGCGACGTTTTGCAGACTGATTTTACCGGCGCCGACGTGGTCACCATGTATCTGGAGACGAAACTGAACGCAGAACTTCGGCCGCGCCTGGAAAAGTTCCTAAAACCCGGAGCTCGCGTGGTTTCTCACGACTACCCGGTTCCTGGCTGGAAGCCTGCCCGCGTGGAGAAGGTGGAGGGGCGCGTCATGCACACCATCTACCTGTATGAAATCCAGCCGCCCAAGAAGTAACGCTTTATAACTTCTCTGCTATCGATTTTGCCTGGCTGAACAGGTACAGGTAATCCGCTCCGCCCGCCTTCGAATCCGTTCCGGACATGTTGAATCCTCCGAATGGGTGTGCGCCCACGATGGCCCCCGTACACTTGCGGTTGATGTACAGGTTGCCGACGTGGAACTCGTTCCTGGCGCGTTCGATCTGCCCTGGCGAGGCGCTGTAAATAGAGCCAGTGAGGCCGTATTCGGTATTGTTGGCGATGGCCAGCGCATCGTCAAAGTCTCGAGCGCGGATCACGGCCAGCACCGGCCCGAAAATTTCTTCCTGCGCCAGGCGAGCTGTGGGCGCGACATCCGCGATCACCGTCGGCTCTAGAAAATATCCGTTATTACTCCCGAGATTCGCACGCTTGCCGCCTATGATGATGCGGCCTTCCTTGGCGCCGATTTCAATATAGTTGGAGATTGACTTCAGCGCGCCCGCATTGACCACGGGGCCCGCCGGAGCATTCTCAGCCGGATCCCCGATGCGAATCTTCGCCACGCGGGCCGTCAATTTCTCTAGAAACTTGTCGTACAAAGTTGTGTCGACGATGGCTCGCGAGCAGGCCGAGCATTTTTGCCCCTGAAACCCGAACGCCGAAGCTGCCACGCCTTCGACGGCTGCATCCAGATCCGCATCCGCCGCCACGACGATCGAATCCTTGCCGCCCATCTCCAGAATCGTGCGCTTGATCCAAAGCTGGCCGGGCCGATGCTGCGCGGCGCGCACGTTGATATCGAGTCCCACGTCGCGCGAGCCGGTGAAGGCGATGAAGCGCGTCTTGGGGTGCTCCACGAGTCCGTTCCCAAACGTCGCGCCGGAGCCAGGGCAGAAGTTGACGACGCCGGGAGGCAGGCCGGCTTCTTCCAGCGCTTCGAAAAACTTAGCGGCTATCGTGGGCGAATCGCTGGAGGGCTTCAGCACCACGGTGTTGCCGCAAACGATGGACGCGGCGGTCATGCCGCACATGATCGCCAGCGGGAAATTCCACGGCGGGATCACCGCGCCCACGCCAAGTGCGATGTACCGCAGGGCGTCCCTTTCGCCGGGAAGCTGCACGGCAGGTTTCGCTTCGGCCATGTGCAGAGCCAGGCGGGCATAAAACTCCAGGAAGTCGATCGCCTCGCAGGTGTCGGCTTCGGCTTCGTCCCAGTTCTTGCCGACCTCCAGGACCATCCAGGCATTGAACTCCGGTTTACGCTTGCGTACAATTTCCGCTGTTCGCAACAAGAGCCCCGCGCGTTCCTCCACCGCCACGTTCTTCCACGATTCAAACGCCGCGAGCGCAGCCTGCATGGCGGGCTCGACATGCTCGATACCGGCTTTCTGGTGCACGGCGACGACCTCGGCAGGTCGCGCGGGGTTGAGGGACTTGATCTTCTGCGATGTCCTGCTGCGCTTGCCGCCGATCACCAGATCGTACTCGCGGCCTAGCTCGCCGCGGACCTTCTCAATCGCCGCGCGCATGAGTAGCGCGTTCGCTTCTTTCGTGAAGTCTATAGGAGGTTCGTTGGAAAAAGGGCGGACTGCCATTCTGCCCTCAGTGTACCGCTGCCTTCCGGGATGAGACACTAACGTTAATCCATCTTAAAAAACAATGGCTCAATCACCTATCACTCTTCGCAGCGCCGATTTCGCGGCGTGGTATCAGGACGTGGTGCTCCAGGGCGACCTGGCGGAACCGGCGGAAATCGTCAAAGGCTGCATGGTCATCAAAGCGAACGGCTACGCCATCTGGGAGCAGTTGCAGCGCCAGCTGGACGACCGCTTCAAAGCGACCGGGCACAAGAACATGTATTTCCCTCTGCTGATCCCGCAGAGTTTTTTGAAGAAGGAAGCCGAGCACGTGGAAGGTTTCTCGCCCGAGCTGGCCGTGGTCACGATTGCCGGCGGCAAGGAACTCGAAGAGCCCTACGTGATTCGTCCCACGTCGGAGACCATCATCGGGCACTTCTTCGCCAAGTGGATCCAGAGCTGGCGCGATCTTCCCATGCTCGTCAACCAGTGGGCTAACGTGATCCGCTGGGAGCTGCGCACTCGCATGTTCCTGCGCACCACAGAATTCCTGTGGCAGGAAGGTCACACCGCGCACGCGACGCACGAAGAAGCTCAGGAAGAAGTGCTGCGGATGCTCGACATCTATGCCGAGGTCGCGGAAGACGTAATGGCGATGCCCGTGATCAAGGGCAAGAAAACGCACTCTGAGAAATTTGCGGGGGCGCTGCACAGCTACTCGATCGAGGCGATGATGCAGAATGGTCTCGCGCTCCAGGCGGGCACCAGCCACGATCTTGGCCAGAACTTCGGCAAGGCGTTCGATGTGAAGTTTCAGAATAAAGAAGGCCAGCTCGATTACGTGTGGCAGACGAGTTGGGGAGTGAGTACTCGCCTGATCGGTGGGTTAGTCATGAGCCACTCCGACGACAAGGGGCTGGTCATTCCGCCCAAACTTGCGCCGGTCAAGAGCGTTCTGGTTCCGATTTACCGCAAGGACGAGGAAAAGGGCGCGGTACTCGAAGCCGCGCATCGCATGGCGAAAGATGTCGGTGCGGAAGTGGACGATCGTGAAGGGCACAATCCCGGCGCGAAGTTTTTCCACTGGGAGCGTCGCGGCGTTCCAATCGTGCTGGAACTCGGCCCGCGCGATCTGGCGGCGGGGACCATCGTTCTGAAGCGTCGCGATACGGGAGCGAAGGAACCGATTGCGCAAGCGGAACTGAAGACTCGCGTCCAAGCCACGTTGGACGCGGTGCAGAAGGATCTGTACGCTGCGGCCAAGCAGCGGCTCAAAGACAACACCGTCGTAGCAAATTCGATGGAAGAGATCGAATCGATCCTGCGCGATGTGACTGCCGAGAAGGGTGGCGGCAAATTCGTCATGGCGCATTTGAAGGACGACCCGGCATGCGACGCGCGGCTGAAGTCGTTCAAAGCCACGATTCGCAATATTCCTCAGGTGGATGAATACGATGGGCCGGGGAAGTGCATTGTCACCGGCGAGACGGTGGATCGCCGGGTGGTCGTCGCCAAGGCGTATTGAAATGCTGACGAACCGGTCGATACCCGCGTGCACCGTGATTCCGGAACTGGGCTATCCGGACATCGGCAAGGCAATCGACTGGTTGTGCGATGCCTTCGGCTTCACGCTGCGTCTGCGCATAGGGAATCATCGCGCGCAAATGAACGTCGGCGACGGCGCTGTCGTTCTAACGGAACTGGCCGAGGGCCAGCGATGCGATCTCGGACACTCCGTGATGGTGCGGGTCGGGAATGTCGATCAGCACTGCGCGCGTGCGGTCGAGCACGGCGCCAAGGTCGTACGCCCGCCTGCCGACTATCCTTATGGCGAGCGCCAATATGCTGTGGAGGATTTCGCCGGTCGCCTCCGGAAGTTTTCGCAGTCGATCGCGGATGTCGATCCCGCGACTTGGGGCGGCACACCCGGCGAATTGTAACTGCAATAGCATTCAGAACGGCCTTACGGTGCTACTCTGTGACGAAATGCCTGATACGGGGAGACGCTGTGTCTACGAGGATCGGTACTTCCAAATCGTCGCGCCGGAATTCCCGTTGAATTGCCGCGAAGATGGCGGGCATTTAGTAGTCGTGAAAAAGGAGCCGGTCACGGACCGGTCGGACCTGACATGGCAAGAGGCAGTGGCGTTCATGCGCATCTCAATGGCGGCGGGCAAAGCGATGTACGACGTGCTTGGTATTGAGCGAATGAACTACGAGGACCTGGGAAACTGGGGCCTCGACGATCCGGGCGGAGCGAAGATGCATCTGCATCTGTTCGGGCGGTCGCGTGAGCAAATCCATCAGATTCGCGGGCAACATATATCTCTTTATTCGAAGGATCATCCGATCTACAAGGGACACCTGAAGGCGCTCACCGAGGACGATCTGGCGCGCCTCAGAGCGCGCGTCGGCGAGATACTAGCGGAGCCCAAGTACGCGAAGATGGCAGAACTGGCGGAACTGTGAAGCCGATGCCCCACTCGCCCACTACCGAAACCACCGGATTCGTACGCGGCCTGAATCTGTTCGACGCGACCATGCTGGTGATCGGCACCATGATCGGGTCGGGCATCTTCATCGTCTCGGCCGACATGGCGCGGACGATCAACAGTCCCGGCTGGCTGCTGGTGGCGTGGGCCGTCACCGCGGCGCTCACGATTCTGGCGGCGCTCTCCTACGGAGAACTCGCGGCCCTGCTGCCGCATGCCGGAGGGGTCTACGTGTTCCTGCGCGAAGCGTATTCGCCACTGTGGGGATTCCTCTACGGCTGGACTTTGTTCGCCGTCATCCAGACCGGGACCATCGCCGCCGTGGCGGTGGCCTTCGCGCGATTCCTGTCTGTTCTGGTTCCGTCCATTTCGGAAAGCAACTACCTGATTCCGCCGATTCACGTCTCCACCGGCTATGCGTTTTCGCTCTCCACTGCCCAACTTGTGGGTATCGCTGTGATCGGGCTGCTCACCTGGACCAACTCGCGCGGGCTGGAATACGGCAAGATCGTGCAGAACGTTTTCACCACGGCGAAAGTTTCGGCGATCGCGGCGCTGATCCTGGCCGGCCTGTTCCTGGGCCGCAACGCGGAAGCGATCCAGACCAATTTCTCGACCCCCTTCGCCTTGAGCGCGTTCGATCCCGCGCTGGGCGTAGCCGCCGGCACAGTATTCGGTCTGATCATCGCCATCGGGGTAGCGCAATCGGGATCGCTGTTCTCAGCCGACGCTTGGCACGACGTGACCTTCATCGCGGGGGAAGTGCGCGATCCGAAAAAGAACTTGCCGAAAGCCTTAGTCATCGGCTGCACTTTCGTGGTGCTGCTGTACGTGCTCACGAACGTGATCTATCTGCTGGTCCTGCCGATGCCCGCGATCCAGCACGCACCCTCGGATCGCGTGGCTACCGCGGTGGTGGAACGAATCTTCCCGGCCTACGGTTCCGCGCTGATGGCGATCGCCATCATGATTTCCACCTTCGGCTGCATTAACAGCCTGGTGCTTCAGGGCGCGCGCGCCTACTACGCCATGGCGAAGGACCGCCTGTTCTTTCCGCGTGCGGCGACTCTCAACGCGGCGCGGGTGCCGGGTCACTCGCTATGGATGCAGGGAGCCTGGTCGGCGCTACTGGTGTTGCCCCGCACGTACAATCCCGCGACTGGCGCTTACGGAAATCTGTACAGCAACCTGCTGGACTACATCATCTCGGCGGCGCTGATTTTTTATATCCTCACGATCGCGGCGGTGTTCCGGCTGCGGCATAAGATGCCCAATGCCGAGCGTGCTTATCGTGTACCGGGCTACCCGGTGACTCCGGCCCTTTACATCCTGGGGGCCGCGGTGGTTCTTGTGATCCTGTTCGCTTACCGGCCCGCGACCACGTGGCCGGGACTGGTGATCGTACTCGCCGGAGCAGTGATCTACCTGGCAGTGCGTCGTCGCTAATGAAGGCGATAGACCGCGGCGGTCTCGGTCTGATACAGGGGACGCAGATCCGGGTTCGACCGGATGGACTTCTGGATGGCGTTGGCATCGTCGCTGGTGATGCCTTGCCGGAAATCGACTCCTGAAAAGGCGAAGTAGGTCAATCCATGTTCCTGGGTGAAGGTCCGGAAGTTGCTCATCCAGTCAACGATTTTGGCGTGGTCTTCGCGATACCAGTAGGGCGGGGGCAGCGTGCGCCGCATGGCGTGCCGGCCGGTGTTCAGGAAAATCAAACCGTCTTCGCTGCTCAGCAGCAGTGCATCCTGCGGCAGCTTGTTCCGGATCCAGTCATAGGCCGCAACGCGGTCCTTATTGGCCGCGCGATGGGCGGTCTCTTGTTCCGGCAACAGGACTTGGCCTACATAAACCTGGAGCGCAACGGCGCCGGCCAGGATACTGGCCACTGCCAGGAGCATGCCCGCGGCAACCACGCGCTGCGCGGCATCGCGATGACGCAATCCGGCGCGCAGCATGGTGGCAAAATGCTCCATCTCCGTCATCAGCCCGGCCAGTACCAGAGGCAATAACGGCAGCACGAAGCGTTCGTTGGGAGGGAAGTGCCACACCAGCAACTGGGCGCAACTTCCCGCGGCGACAAGCGCGTAAAGTAGCCCCCGGCCCCGACGAACCATGCGAATCACGCCTGAAATCGTCGCGACGGCGATCACTTGCGCCACGGTCTTGATGGCGAACGAGCTGACCACATTGGGCAGGACCAGGGATCCGAGTCCCAGCAGCAGGCCATCCACGTTTCTCCAGACAAACAGCGGCAAGTCGCGCAGAGAAATCGAGTAGAGTTCGTAACGGAAGTAGTCGGTGTAATAGATCAGTGCGGGATCGCCCGTAGGAACCTGGTGCAAGCGTGTCCAGATGGTCCAGCCGGCAACGAATGGCAACATCGCGGACGCAAACATAACAGCTTCTTGGCGTTTGTGGCGCGTCCACAGATACAGCGGCCCGGCCACCAGGAAGACGATGCCCGCCGACCGGGTGAGGTACGCGAGTCCAGCGATCATGCCCGCGGTGACGGCGGCGACGCGCGTGGCGCGCTCGGTCAGCAGCATCGTCGCCAGCAGCAGCGCGGTGAAGGCCAGCTCGGAAACCAGCGTCGAACTGAAGACCAGCATGTAAGGATTCACGGCCACCAGCGCGATCAACAGCCATGCCCGCCAGTGGTCGACGCCCAGGCGCGGGAAGATCCACAGCAGTTGCAGCATGATCGCGGGAAGCGCGAGCCACGAAATCCAGGCCGCTATCGGCAAATTGTTGGGGAACTCTGAGTCTACATGCCAGGCGACGGAAAGCAGCAGCGGGTATAGCGGTGGATATTTGGTCTGCGACGGTTCCCCCGGAAGGCTCTCGACGCGATAGCCGCCGCCGTCGGCCAGAGATTTCGCCGAAACGTAGTAGAGACTGTCGTCGTGCAGATCGCCAAAGCCGGGAAGGTCGCTATTGCGCCACAGGAACACCGCGGACGGCGCCAGCGACAGCAGCACGAAGAGATAGGCCAGGGGGCCGTACGAGGAGAACTTCACCGGACATTCACCACTCTGGAGTATCGGCCGGATTCTGCCGAACCTATAGGAAGCAATGGCTCTTGCGTCCACAACTGAGCTTTCCGCGACGCAGCTCGCCTCGCCCGTAGAACAGGGGTTCCGGCGCGGCTTGTGGGTGGCATCGGTGCTAGCCGCCATGGTGCTCCTGTGCTACGTCGCCACCATGTTGTGGGCCCAAAACGAGCTGTCTCCGCCCGAATCGGTGGTTGCGGCGCAGTCCTTGATGCTGGCGCATGACGGAACGCTGTACTACGACTTGAAACATTACCCCTTCACGGTGTGCGCCTACATGCCGGCCTTTTATTGGCTCGAGTCCGCCCTGATCCGGGCCGGATTTTCGGCCGTCCACGCAGGCCGCTGGATCAGCTTCGCGGCCCTGATGGGACTGATCGTTCTGTGCTGGCGCATCGCGCTGCTCTACACCGGCGACCGGAATGCGGCGTGGATTGCAGCACTGGCCGCGGCCTCCAGTTCGTTGCTGGGAGCCTGGGGAACCGCCGGCCAGGTGGACACATTGGCGGCGTTCCTGGCGCTCGCCGCCTTCTATCAATACTCGCGGTTTCACGTCCGGGGAGAGCCGTCGCTGTGGATCGCAGGCCTATGCGCGGCATTGGCGTTGTTCACGAAGCAGACCATGGTGGCCGCCCCCGCGGCAATTTTTCTACTCCTGCTGACGCGCGACCGCAAGAAGGCTCTCTGGTTCGGGGCGATTTTCGCCGCCGGAGTCGGTGGCATGGTATTGGCCATCAACGCGGCACTCGATGGCCGGTTCCTGGCCAACACCGTGTTCGCCAATCTGAATCCCTTCAATGGTGCGCAGTTTGTGACCCAGATCCGCTATTTTGTTTCGATCTCTTTCGGGCTGCTGGTGATTGTGGCGGTGTCCTTCGGCCGGATGCTGCGCAGGCGCGTTGTGGCGCCGTGCGTCTATCTGATGCTGGCGTTGCTGGTCTTCCTGGGAACCGCGCCTAAGATCGGTTCGGATACCAATTATCAGATGGAGTCCACGCTGCTGCTGGCCATATGCGCGGCCATTGGCCTGCATCAGGTCAAGTTTTTCGACCTGTACTTTGAGCGCAGCAAGAGCTGGATTACACTGCTCCTGATCCCCCTGGCTCTGCACATCGCGATCGGCTACCGCGTCTCCGCCAATACTCTACTGGGCCGCCTGATGCATGAGAAACTGTTCCGGGCGGAGATCGAACAGCTAAAACCCTACGTCCCACCATTCGGGGGCCTGGTTCTTTGTACGG
>Ga0207652_10002398_pt1 | contig 15828 bp, 7 predicted proteins | sample KBSC63BmetaG_FD_184334 | JGI IMG/M metagenome (GOLD analysis project Ga0207652, IMG submission 184334) | Corn rhizosphere microbial communities from Kellogg Biological Station, Michigan, USA - KBS C6-3B metaG (SPAdes) (version 2) | ecosystem: Host-associated > Plants > Roots > Rhizosphere ... | reverse complement strand
GCCGACGAAGTGCACTACTTGCGCGCGTTCTTCCTGCTGTTCCGGCGCGAAGCCTTCCTGCCGCAGCCGGGCGACACGGAAGGCCGCAGCTTCCATGCGATCGCGCTGGACGCCGGCCGACTTTGGGAAAGCAAGGTATCCGCCGATCTTGGCCGGCGCGTGTTCGACGAACTGTTCCCAAGCCTTGCCGCCGCCATCGCCAAACACGATACCGCGGCGCCGCACCCATACACGCGCGAGTACCTGGACGACGTACACCGCGCCGCCCTGATCCTGCTCTACCGGCTGCTGTTCGTGCTGTACGCCGAAGACCGCAACCTGCTGCCGGTTACTGATACCCGCTACGACGATTACTCGCTGCGCTGGCTGCGCAACGACATCGCCAAGCGCACCACTCAAGGCGATGTGTTCAGTGCCCACGTTTCGCGCGCCTGGCAGCATCTGCGTGGCCTGTTCCGCGCCATTGACCAAGGCGACGACTCCATTGGCCTGCCGCCCTACAACGGCGGCTTGTTCCACGAAGCATCGGGCGACATCCTTGCGCGGGTCGAATTGCCCGATGCCGAACTGGCGCCGCTGATTGATGGCCTTTCGCGCAAGCCCGATCTTTCCGGCCGCGGCTTCATCAACTACCGCGATCTCGCCGTCCAACACTTGGGTTCCATCTATGAACGCCTGCTGGAACAGCGATTGGTGGAAGACGCCGGCGGTGCCGTGGTCGTGCAGCCATCGGTGTTCGCCCGCAAGAACACGGGCAGCTACTACACCCACGACGATCTGGTGAAGCTGATCCTGCACGAGACCATTGGGCCATTGGCTGGCGAGCGAATCACGCGCTTCGACAAGACACTCGCCGAAACTCAACACCGGCAAGCCAAGCTTGCCCCGGAACAAATCACGCGTGCCCTGACCGAAGCCGATGCCGCCGCGGCCCTGCTGAGCCTACGCGTGTGCGACCCGGCCATGGGCAGCGGGCATTTTCTGGTGAGTCTCGTCGATGATTTGGCTGATCGCGTGTTGGAACAGCTCGCCGAAGCCACTGCGAAAACGCAGGAGGCTGGCTTCAAGCACTACCAGTCCCCCATCGCACACGACATCGTGGCCCTCCGCGAGCGCATCCTCGCCAACGCCACCGCCGGCAAGTGGACGGTCGATGCCAGCCTGCTGGATGACCGCCATCTTGTGCGCCGCATGATCCTGAAACGCGTGGTGCACGGCGTAGATAAGAACCCGATGGCCGTGGAGCTGGCCAAGCTCGCCCTGTGGCTGCATACCTTCACCGTGGGCGCACCGCTGTCGTTCCTCGACCATCACTTGCGCTGCGGCGATTCGCTGTACGGCGAACACATCGGCAAGGTGCGCCAGGAAATCGGCCGCCACGGCGGTCTCTTGGCCGACAGCCAATTGACCGGCATTGTCACGGCCGCGCAGGGCATGCTGGAACTGGGCCGCATCGCCGACGTGGACCTGACCGAAGTAGAACGATCGCGCAGCATCGCCGCGGAAGCGTTTAAGCATCTTGAAGGCATCCACCGCGTGCTGGATTTCTGGCAGGCGTTGCGCTGGATCGCGCCGCTGGACATCCCGACGCGCCGCTACGACGAGAAGCAGAAAACCGCACTCGACCTGATCTCCGGTCGCTACGGCAGCGACCTGATTGCGCTGCTGGCGCCCGGCCGCACCCAATGGGGCGATCCTGCCACCGATGCCCGCGTCAACGGTCTGCTGGACGAATGCCGCGCGCTGGCCGCGCGCGAACACTTCCTGCACTGGGAACTCGCCTTTCCCGGCGTGTGGAAGCACGCGGAGAGTCTGGAACCGCATGGCGGCTTCGACGCCGTGATCGGCAATCCGCCGTGGGACCGGATGAAATTGCAGGAAGTGGAATGGTTCGGCGAGCGCCGGCCCGCTATCGCCTTGCAGGCGCGCGCATCCGACCGCAAACGAATGATCGACGACCTGAAACGCGATGGCGATCCGCTGGCCACCGATTACGAACTGGCCGCGAACCGCGCCGAAACGGCCGCCAGCATTGCGCGAGGTTGCGGCGAGTACCCGCTGTTGTCATCGGGCGACATCAACGTCTATTCGTTGTTCGTGGAGCGCGCATCGCACGTCGTGCGGCCGGATGGCATCGTGGGCCTGTTGACCCCTTCCGGAATTGCTGCCGACAAGGGCGCGGCGAAGTTTTTCCGTTCCATCGCCACCACGGGGCGGCTGGCGACACTGTTCGATTTCGAGAATAAGAAGGTCTTTTTCCCCGACATCCACGCGAGCTTCAAGTTTTGCGCGCTGGTATTTGCCGGCAAAACGCGCAGCTTTCCAAACGCGCGCTGCGCGTTCTACCTGCATGCCGTTGCCGAGCTGCACGCGCCTGAGATTCCTGAGGATGCCGACGCAACCGCGCGCCTTGCGGCTACGCGCGTGATTGAGCTGTCCGCCAACGACTTCCGCGCCGTGAACCCCAACACCGGCACAGCGCCAATCTTTCGCAATGCGTTGGACGCCGCGCTTACCACGCGCATCTACCGCACGCGTCCCGTGCTGGTGCAACACACGTTCGAGGTGCTGCGCGACCCGGTGACCGGCAGCATCGAAACCGGCCCAGGTGGCCAGCCGCTGCCCGACCCGGACAAGGCAACAGGCGAAAACCGCCTGTATCCGGTGCGCTACTGCAACATGTTCCATATGACCAACGACTCCGGCTTGTTCCACATCCAAGCGGAGTTGCAGGCTGGCGGCTGGTATCCCGTTGCGGGCGGCCGCTGGAAGAAGGGCGAAGCCGAAATGCTGCCACTGTATGAAGGCAAGATGGTGCAAATGTACGACCATCGTGCGGCGGGCGTGACGATCAATCCCGAGAACCTGCATCGGCCTGCGCAGCCTTTTGAGACAACCGACCCTCAGCATCGTGACCCGAGCTTCGTGCCCCCACCTCAATTCTGGGTGCCGGGTTCGGAAGTGGATGCACAACTTTCAACCGATTGGACCCTGGGCTTCAAGCACGTTTCGGCGGCTACCAACGTACGCACGATGATCGCCGCGATATGTCCGCGCGCCGGTTTTGGCAATTCGATGCCATTGTTGACACACGCTGCCCCTGACGCCGCGCTCGTACCGCTGTTGTTGGCGAACCTCAATTCTATGGCGATGGACTTCGTGCTGCGCCAGAAACTGCAAGGCCAGAATCTCAACTGGTTCATCGTCGAACAACTGCCATTGATCGCACCGGCCGCATACGACGCCCCGCTGACCGCCAGCACCGTCGGCGATTTCGTTCGCGGCGAGGTGTTGCGCTTGTCCTACACCGCCCATGACTTGGCGCCGTTTGCACGCGACCTGGGCTACGACGGCGAACCCTTCGTATGGAACGAGGAAGACCGTCGCCATCGCATGGCCCGACTGGATGCCCTCTACTTCAACCTGTACGGCCTATCGCGCGAGGAAGCCGCCTACGTGCTCGACACCTTCCACATCGTCCGCGAGCAGGACGAAGTCCGCTGGAACCACTACCGCACCAAGGAATTGGTACTCGGCTACATGAACGCGCTCGCCGCGGGCGACACGCAAACGGTCATCGCCGCATGATGCCCCATCGCCACCAACTACGCGTCGCACGTATGTCAGTACAGGCACGGGAATGACGACTCACGCGATTCCAGACGAAGCAAGTTTCGATGGTGAGTGGTGGTTGCCGTCCGTATCGGACGCCAAGCACAAGATCGCAGGCACGCTGGCGTGGTCGAAGAACAAGGCAACCTTGGCGCTGCACGACAGCTTCGCGCCACTGCGCTCCGGTCCCTTGGTCCAGTCGTCGCAAACCCACCCAGTCATCCACGGGTTAACGACGAACGGCAGCGCGGTATCCGTACTGGAAGCATTGTCTACCGGCGGAACTATGGCGTTCGGCGGAGCAGCATTTAGGCGGTCCGAGTCGTTCGTTTCGAGTCTCGTCATCGTCGGCGCCCACGTCGATTCTCAAACTCGTTTTCTGCGGCTACGAGCGCGCATACCGGGTCTGCCTACTTGGCTTGGCGAGAGCGGCGTACAGCAGATCATCACTAGCCCAACGCCGGAGCACTCGGATACAGTCATCGACTATCGCATCGGGCGGAATCCAGTCCAGGGAGTCGAAGTCCCCAACATTCACGCGACGTTGGGCTGGGGTGTCGGCTGGGCTACCTCCGGAAGCGTGCTGACCACGGTAACCATCGCGTCATTCGGCTACTTGGAAATAACACCCGACCAACCCCAGGCGCTCGACTGGTACTTCGAGCAATTGGGCAAGGCCACCACATTGCTCGCCTTCTTGGCCGGTGCGCCGATGAAGGCAGACGAAGTCAGCGTAAAGGTCGCGGAGGCCCAACCCGAGATAAGTGTGCTGGTTGGGTGGAACAACCCCGGCTATTGCCCGTACAGCAATCCACACCAATTCTTCGTGCCACGTTGGGCCATGGACGTGCCATTGGATGCGGTGTTCCGAAAGTGGTTCGACCAGTACGCCAGCGTGGCAATGCCCAGCCAACTTGCGCTCAGCGTCCTTTCATCGGACGGGCCGTGGATACACGTCCAGTTCCTTCTATTGATGCAAGCACTCGAAGGCTTTCACCGAGCGGTCGCCGACGGTACATACATGCGCCCGGCCGACTACGAGACTGTTCGCCACGCGCTGACCACGGCGATTCCGGCAGCGGTGGAGTCGAGCCATCGAGACGCATTGAAGTCCCGGATCAAATACGGGAATGAACTGTCGTTACGAAAGCGGCTTGACGACTTGGCTGGGCGTCTCGATGCTTCGCTGCGAACTCGCATCTTTGGCGGCAACGGCGCGGTACCGCAAAAATGGATTGCGACTCGAAACTATTACACGCATTGGGACGAGGCATCACGCGACGATGCCCTAGACATCCCAGACATGTACTACGCCTCCGTACGCCTGCGTCATTTCCTGCGCGTGCTGTACCTGGACTTCGTTGGCATCCCGCAACCTGCAATCGTCAAAGCATTGGACGGCTACAACTCCGAAAGCCAGCACTTGATACAGCTCAATCACCCCGCGGCCACCTTCGGCTACGTCAACGTGCGCCCGGCGGATAACGCGAAATCCGAGTCAGAAAAGTCGAAGGATGAGGGCCCCCTTCCCCAAACATGGCACGTTCAGTGTAAGGGTTCAGAGTAAAAGCCTCACGCGTTTGCGCGATCTGCACCGACAGGGCGCATCTTCACAACATGTAGGCCGATGCCTATTGTGGGCGACCTGCGAAGTCTGGAGCAGCTCGATCGATGCGGGCAGAATTGTGAGTAGGATTGCGAGTAGACGCAAAATCGTCAAACGCTCGTAGTGCTTCAAATCAGTGTGTTGCGGCGCGAATGATGCTGCCGTCCGCCCGCCATTTCTGATGCACTTTTCCGAGCCCGCCATGCGCGGGCTTTTTTATGTCGGGACGGACGCGATTCAAGAAACGACGCGAACGTGGCTTTGGTCATGGGCAAAAGTGCGCGGCCTTGGGTACGATGCAGGTTCCACTTCAACGAGCCTGCAACAATGAAAACTTCGCTGACGCTGGCCCTTGCGCTGACCGGTCTCCTGACCGGTTGTACCGGCGCGACCGACGCCAACAAGGAATCCGAATCGAGCGCAAAGCCGTCGCAAACCGCTTCCATCGATTCGGGCAATCCATTCTTTGCCGAAAGCCCGCTGCCGCTGCACTTCCCGCAGTTCGACAGGATCACCGATTCCGACTACGCACCCGCGTTCGATCGCGGCATGGCCGATCATCTGAAGGAAATCGAGGCGATCGCCAACAACGCGGATGCGCCGACTTTCGACAACACCATCATCGCGATGGAAAAGTCCGGCCGGGTCCTCGATCGCGCCACCACGGTCTTCTTCAGCCTGTCGGGCGTCGAGAACAACGACGCCAAGAAAGCGATCCAGGCCGAATACGCGCCGAAACTCTCGGCGCACCGCGACGCGATCATGCTGGACCCGAAACTGTTCGCGCGCGTGCAGAAGCTGTACGACACCCGCGATTCGCTGGGTCTCGATCCGCAGGGCGTGCGCCTGATCGAGCGTTACCGCGACGACTTCGTGCGCGCCGGCGCGCAACTCTCCGACGCCGACAAGGCGCACCTGAAGGAGATCAATGGCGAGCTGGCGAAACTCGGCACCGACTTCAGCCAGAACGTGCTGGCCGAAGTGAATGATTCGGCCGTGGTAGTGGAAAGCCGCGACGAGCTTGCCGGCCTCACCAATGCGCAGATCGATGCCGCCGCCGCGGCCGCCAAGTCGCGCGGCATCGAAGGCAAATACGTGATCGCGCTGGTCAACACCACCCTCCAGCCGATGATCGCGCAGCTCGACGATCGCGCGCTGCGCCAGCGCATTTACGAGGCATCCGTGGCCCGCGGCAGCCGCGGCAACCAGTACGACAACACCGCGATTGTGTCGAAGGTGATGAAGCTTCGCGCCGAAAAGGCACAAATGATGGGTTATCCCAACTGGGCGGCGTACGGCCTCGCCAACCAGACCGCGAAAACGCCGGAAGCGGTGAACGACATTCTCGGCAAGCTGGCGCCGCCGGCGGTGGCCAACGCCAAGCGTGAAGCCGCCGACCTGCAGGCGATGATCGACAAGTCGCAAGCCGCCAAGGGTGAACCGACGTTCAAGCTGGCCGCGTGGGATTGGTCGTACTACGCCGAGAAGGTGCGCGCCGACAAATACGCCTTCGACGAAAGCCAATTGAAGCCCTATTTCGAGATGAAGAACGTGTTGGAGAACGGCGTGTTCTACGCCGCGAACCAGGAGTACGGCATCAGCTTCAAGCAGCGCACGGACCTGCCCGTCTACAACCCCGACGTGCTGGTCTACGACGTCTTCAATGAGGATGGCAGCCAGCACGCGATCTTCCTGTTCGATCCGTACGCGCGTCCCTCCAAGCGCGGCGGTGCATGGATGAACGCTTACGTGAGCCAGTCGGAACTCACCGGGGATCTGCCGGTGGTCGCCAACCATCTCAACATCACCAAGCCGGCGAGCGGTCCGACGCTGATGACGTGGGATGAAGTGACCACAATGTTCCACGAGTTCGGCCATGCGCTGCACGGCATGTTTTCCAACGTGAAGTATCCGTACTTCTCCGGCACCAGCGTGCCGCGCGATTTCGTGGAGTTTCCCTCGCAGGTGAACGAGATGTGGGCCGACTGGCCGAGCGTGCTTGCGCACTACGCCAAGCACTACCAAACCGGCGAGCCCATGCCGAAACAGTTGCTGGACAAGGTACTGGCGACGTCGAAGTTCAACCAGGGTTTCGCGACCACCGAATATCTCGGTGCTGCGATGCTCGACCAGAGCTGGCATCAGATCGGCGTCAACAAGGTGCCCGAAGCCGACGGCGTGATGGCGTTCGAAACGGCGGCACTGAAAGCCACCGGCACCGACTTTGCACCGGTTCCGCCGCGATACCGCACGCCATACTTCAGCCACATCATGGGCGGCTACTCGGCCGGTTACTACGCCTACATCTGGTCGGAAGTGCTGGACGCGAACACGGTCGAGTGGTTCAAGCAGCACGGCGGCCTGACCCGCGAGAACGGCGATCGCTTCCGCGCCAAGTTGCTTTCGCAGGGCGGCAGCAAGGACTCGATGGAGCTCTTCAGGGACTTCGCCGGTCACACGCCCCGCATCGAACCGTTGCTGGAGCGTCGCGGTCTGGATTCGATCGACGGCTGACGCAGCAGGCGGCAACTACAAACCATGCCCGCGAAAGCGGGCCTGGTTTTTTTGCGGCGCTTTGACCGTCCGTTCGCGCTGAGCGTAGCTCGGGCAATCAGCGATGTCTGATCGCAACGCGCACGCACAGCGGATCACCGCCATATTTGGCCGCCTCCACCGCAACGGTAACGCCGCAGCTCCGCGCCGGTCGCGCTCAGGCAGACTCGGGCGCCGGCTGCAAGCGTTCCAGTGTCGCCAGCGAATGGCCCTGCTCGGCCAGGTATTCCAGCCAGCGGTTGAGAAATCCGTTCATGCGCAGGCGATGCTGCATCACGTTGCGTGCAGGCGTCAGCGGCCCGAGCACCTGCCAGAGATCGCGCCCGGGTTCGCAATGCAGTGCTTCGGTCATGCGCGCGTCGACGTACGTCCGCAACTGCGCGGATGGCGTGGGGTTGCCGGTGGTTTCATCGAGCACCGCATAACTCAAACCGAGTTCCAGCGTGTACGGGTGACGCTCCTGCACCGACAGATGCACGTCGAGGCCATCACCCACCGAGGACACGTATTCGCCCACCGCCAGCCGTTCAGGTGCGAACAGCCGCGCCAGCCGCTTGTGGTTTTCGGCATACAGACCCATCAGCCAGTCGAAGCGGCCGGGCAGGAACGCCGCGGCAAACGAGTGCCTGCGTGGGGTGCATATTTGAGGGACGACTACGGATGGCATGGGCCGATCTTAGCGCATGAAATTCATTTGACACGTCTTGCATTTTTCGTGCGAAACGCGCAACGTAACGGTCTCGGCGCCGATGGGCGCCGATTGTCTTTTTTGCGGGGTCAAAGCCTTCACTCGAAGGCGCTGTCGCAAGGAGTCAAACCAGGGAAGGCGGTCTGAAACTCCGAGCCGTCTCTGATCTCGCCCCTCTTATGCAGTTCCGCCGAAGCGGCAGTCAAGGATGATGGCCCATCAAAAGGCGAACGCGCCCTGCAACATCACGCTGCTCATCTGTTGACGTTCACCCTGCGCGCGCGTGTAACCCAGGCGCAAACCAAACGCGCGGGTCGGCCACAACGAGAGGCCGGCGCGCAGCACCGATTCGTCGCGTGACAAGCCGATGCCTTGCACCGGCATCCAATCGTCGAAGCCGGTGAAACTGGCGTCGAAGGCATCACCGTACTGATGCAACGCACGATGCCATGCCACGCTGCCGTCGAACTGCACCCACACGCCATTGACCAATCGCCAATCGCGTTGCGCACGCAGCCCGATGCCGGATTGCAACCGCCCCGTGGTACGCGCATCAGCCATCAAGCCGAAGCCGTAACCGCCAGCTTCCGCGAACGCGCCCTGATCCAGATGCTGGTAGCGCACATCCACGAACGGCGTGATGCGCGTACTTCCGGCGCGGAATTGATAACCGCCTTCCAGTGCGCCTGTCGCGTAGCGCCCGGAAAAGTCGCTGCCAACGGACGCCGACAAGCCGCCGAGCAGAAGCAGGCGTTGCATGTCTTCGCGGAACCAGCCGCCTCCAACCTGCGCCCGGGCGTACCACGATCCTTGTACGACGCCGCCGTACAGCATCGCGTGATCGCTCCACGTACGGCTGTGGTCCCAGGATTCGTCGAGTTGCCCGTAGCCCCGGCTTTCACCGACCGCGTAGCCGAGCAGCGCGTGCGTGCCCACGCGGAAATCCGCGCCGACGAGACTGCCGCTGCTGCGAAATGTTGCACTCGAGTATCCAGCCCGCTGCAGGTCGCCCTGCCAACCGAGGTCGCCGTACCACGTGCCGGGCTTGGAGCGCCCATTCATCAGATCATCGAAATGCTCGGACAACGCGTTGCCCGTTGCATCGATGCCGTCGAACAGCATTGCCGCGCTGGCCGCATGCAGTTGTCCGGAGAGGCTTTGCAGCGTGGCCTGTGCCGCCGCAGGCGTCGCCGCATGCTGGATGGCACCCGCCCCTTGCAGCACGCCCGGCGCAATGGCTCCGCCGGCCGTGATCTTCTCGTTCAATGCATCGAATCCACCCTGCACCCGCACCGCGGCACCCGCCGAGGCCGGGCTCACGATACCCATGGCCGCAGCCGCATGGGTGATGCTCAGGCTGGTGGTGTCCAGCCACACGCTGTTCGACGTGTATTGGATCGTGGTGCTGAGGAACACGCCCGGCGATTGCGTGAATTGCGCGAACGTGCCGTTCACGCCGCCGTTGGCCATCAGCACGTCTTGATGGGTGCTCGTGACATAGCCGTCAATCGCACCGAGCACGTTCAAGGTACCGTCGATTTGCGCCGTGCCCGTGACATCGAGGTACGCGCCCAGATCGACCGACAACGTTCCCGTATTCGTTTGCGTATAGTTCTGCCCGACATCGACGGCGCCACTCCTGGCTACCACCGTACCCGCATTCGAAAGTGAGCCGTTCACGGTTGCATTGTCCAGCGTACCGGTACCGCCGACGCTGACGTTGCCCGGCAAGGGCTGCGTCGCCTGCAACGACCCGGCCAGCACCTGCGTACCGCCGGTGTAGGTGTCGTTGCCCGTGAGAATCAGGGTGCCGGTGCCGTTCTTGACCAAGCCACCGCTGCCGGTGATGTCGTTTCCCCAGGTTGAGGTCCGGTTGTCGAACGACACCGACACGTCGCCCCAGTTGAATTGCGCCGGCCCCTGCACTGCCTTGCCGACGTCGAGTTCGCCATAACCGAAGGTGGCATTGGGCTGCGAACCACCCAGCGGATCGGCGGTGCCGAGTAATGTCTGCCGAACCAGGTCATTGGTGAAATAGGGAAACGCCTGCCACACCAGCGCCGCTGCGCCGGAAACCTGTGGCGCCGCCAGCGAGGTACCCTCGACGATGAAATAGCTCGGATTGGCGGTGCTGGCGATGGCGTCCTTGTCCAGCACGATCACGTCGCCTGGTGCGGCAAGGCAGTAATTCATGGCGATGCCGCACTTGTTGGAATAACTTTCGAGTTGGGTTGGCTCGTTGCTGTTGATCGCCACCACCGTCAACCAGCCTTTCTCGAGGTCCGGCGCCACGCTGGGCAGCGCGGCGATCGTGCTCGGATCGGGATTGGAATCGTTGCCGGCCGCAAACACCACGAGTCCGCCGTGCTGGTTGACGAACGGGCTGTAGGCCGCATCGAACGCCTGGTTCACGCTGGCATCGCCGGTATTCCAGGTGATGCCGCCCCAGGAATTGTTCATCACTTTGACGCCGCTGTTGATAAGGTCCGTATTGACCGACCGGAAAAACTGCGCGTCCTGCGTCGTGACCGTGGCCGGCGGCGTGCTGCCGTTGTCGTCAGGCGCGTTGTCGGAGATGATCCGCGCCGACACCAGTTCCGCGCCCGGTGCGATACCTCCCGGAAATTTGGCGAATGGGCCACCGGCCGCGATTTCGGATACCCACGTGCCGTGGCCGACCACATCGTCGATGTTGGTATTGTTTTGCGACGGGTCGACATAGATCAGCTCCGCCGACACCCGTCCTGCAACGGTCGGATTGCTGCGCATGATGCCGCTGTCGACGAAACCGATCGTCACGCCTCCGCCGGTATAGCCGGCGGCGTGCGCAGCATAGGTGTTGGTGAGCGACAACTGCGCATCGGTGGGTGGCTGCGGAGTAGTCGGGGTAGTCGGCGGAGGCGAAGGCGGGGGTGCCACGGGCGCCGGGCGCACCGCGCCGCTTCCGCCACCGCCGCAGGCTGCCAACGCGCCCGCAAGCAAGGCCAGCGCCAGCCAACTGCCGCAACGTCGATTCAAGTTCAACGCAAGCCTGCCCGGCATGGACCGATCCCCGCACCCGTCAGCAACAATGTTCGCCATTCTGCAACAGCGCGGACGCTCAGCGCCAGCGCGTGCGGCGATCGCGGACCGATTTGCGGCAGCGCAGCATCCACCGCATAATTTGCGGAAGGCCGTTTTCATTCGAACCGGAGCTGCGCCGCGACTCGGCTCGATGCAAAAAAATCGTTCCCTTGGAGTTTCCAATCATGTCCGACATCATCATCGCCGCCGCCAAACGCACGCCCATCGGTGCATTCCTCGGCCAGTTCACCGGCTTTCCCTCGCCCAAACTTGGCGCCGCCGCCATCAGCGCCGCGTTGCAACAATCGGGCATCGCACCGGGCGACGTGGGCGAGGTGCTGATGGGCTGCGTGTTGCCGGCCAATCTGGGCCAGGCACCCGCTCGCCAGGCGGCTTTGGGCGCGGGACTTCCGCCATCGACCGGTTGCACCACGCTCAACAAGGTGTGCGGTTCCGGCATGAAGGCCATCATGCTCGGCCACGACCTGATCAAGGCGGGGTCCGCCAGCGTCGTCGTGGCCGGCGGCATGGAATCCATGACCAATGCGCCACACATGGCGGCGGTGCGCACCGGCATCCGTTACGGCGACGGTGCCGTGGTCGATCACATGGCATGGGATGGCCTGACCAACCCGTACGACGGCAAGTCGATGGGCGTATTCGCCGAATACTGCGCCGACAAGTACCACTTCACCCGCGAGGAACAGGACGCGTTCGCGACCGAATCGGTGCGCCGCGCACAAGAGGCGGTGAGATCCGGCGCATTCGCCGACGAAATCGCCGCCGTCACCGTGCCTTCGCGCAAGGGCGATGTCGAAGTGTCGGTCGATGAAACACCGGGCAAGGTCGATCCGGCGAAGATCCCGACGTTGAAACCTGCCTTCCGCAAGGAGAACGGCACTGTCACTGCGGCCAGCTCGTCCAGCATTTCCGACGGCGCCGCCGCCGTGGTGCTGCTGTCCGCCGACGATGCGAAGGCACGCGGCGTGAAGCAGCTTGCGCGCATCGTCGCGCACGCCACGCATTCACAGGAACCCGAATGGTTCACCACAGCGCCGGTCGGCGCGATCGAAAAAGTTTTGCAGAAGGCCGGCTGGAAAGTCGATGACGTCGATCTGTTCGAAGTCAACGAAGCCTTCGCGGTGGTCGCGATGGCGGCGATGAAGGACCTTTCCATTCCGCACGAAAAACTCAACGTGCACGGAGGCGCTTGTGCGCTCGGCCATCCGATCGGCTGCACCGGTGCGCGCCTCGTGGTGACGCTGCTGCACGCGTTGATGCACGCAGGAAAGAAACGCGGCGTGGCGTCGCTGTGCATCGGCGGCGGCGAAGCCACCGCGATTGCGATCGAGCTGGTTTGACGCGCCTGCGCGGTTGCAGGGTTGTACCCCCAAGCCAGTAAGCGGCGACTGAACGTTAGTTGCCCGTAAAAAGTCAGATGCTGGCGTTATTCAGCCAGACGCGGTTTAATAGTGCGGCCACTCCCGTGGCTTTTCCACGGCCCAATCCAGGAGATATCCAATGAAGTTCACTCGTAGCGTATTCGTGGCTGCCGTCGCCACTGCAATGGCCTTGTCGTTGTCGGCCTGCAACCATTCCGGCCAAGGTCAGTCGGCTGCCGATGAAGCGCAGCAGGCTGCGCAGAATGCGGCCAGTGCCACTTCCGCGGCTGCCAGCGCCGCCTCGCAGGCTGCCAGTGCTGCCTCTTCTGCCCAGAGCGCTGCCGCCGCAGCTTCGAGCGCGATGGAAGCCGCCCCGGCTTCGACCGCTGCGATGCCCCCGAGCACGGCGCCGGCCCCGGCTTCCACCCAGGCCAGTGCGATGGGCGCCATGAAGGACGCGGCTCACACGGCCGGTCAGGCTGCGGACACCGCCAACAAGGCCAAGGACGCGATGAAGCACTGACCGCTTCGTTACGTTCCGATCCGAACCGGCCGCCTCGTGCGGCCGGTTTTTTTTGACCTCCGCCCGGCGATTTTTTGGCCTGCGTGCGGCAACCGATAGAATGCCGGATCGAGGCGCTTGCGCACACCACGGGACAAACCATGCCTGCCATTCCCACCGCGATCGACAGCAAAAGCGACACCTTCCGGGGCAACGCCGCAAACCTCCGCAATCTCACCGAAGAATTGAAGACCCGACTCGCGCGCACCGCTGAGGGCGGTGGCGCGAAGGCACGCGAAAAGCACGCCGCGCGCGGCAAGCTGCTGCCGCGCGAACGCATTCGTGCCCTGCTCGATCCTGGCTCGCCGTTCCTGGAACTCTCGCCGCTGGCTGCGCACGGCATGTACGGCGACGCTGCGCCCGCGGCCGGCATCATCACCGGCATTGGCCGCGTCAGCGGCACCGAGGTCGTTGTCGTCGCCAACGACGCCACCGTCAAGGGCGGCACCTATTTTCCGATGACGGTGAAGAAACATCTGCGCGCGCAGGAAGTGGCGCTGGAGAACCGCTTGCCCTGCATTTACCTGGTCGATTCCGGCGGCGCGTTTTTGCCGTTGCAGGACGAAGTCTTTCCCGACAGGGAACACTTCGGCCGCATCTTCTACAACCAGGCCCGGATGAGCGCGCTCAACATCCCGCAAATCGCGGTGGTGATGGGTTCGTGTACTGCGGGCGGCGCGTACGTGCCTGCAATGAGCGATGAGGCCATCATCGTGAAGCAGCAGGGCACGATCTTTCTCGGCGGCCCGCCGCTGGTGAAAGCCGCAACCGGCGAAGTGGTGGACGCCGAAACTTTGGGCGGGGCCGAGGTGCACACGTCAATCTCCGGGGTGGCCGATCATTTTGCGGAAAACGACGCGCACGCGTTGTCGATCGCGCGCGACACCGTGACTGCGCTTAATCGCAAGAAGACCATGCCGCTCGCGCTCGTCGAACCGCGCGAACCGAAATATCCGGTCGAAGAACTGTACGGCGTGATCCCCGAAGACACCCGCCGCCCGTTCGAGATCCGCGAAGTGATCGCACGCATCGTCGATGGCTCGGAATTCCACGAATTCAAGGCGCGCTACGGGAAGACGCTGGTCACCGGCTTCGCGCACATCCACGGGTATCCGGTCGGCATCGTCGCCAACAACGGCATCCTGTTTTCCGAAAGCGCGCTCAAGGGCACGCATTTCATCGAACTGTGCAACCAGCGCAACGTGCCGCTGGTATTCCTGCAGAACATCACCGGCTTCATGGTCGGCAAAAAGTACGAGCAGGCCGGCATCGCCAAGGACGGCGCCAAGATGGTCACCGCCGTCGCCTGCTCGCACGTGCCCAAGTTCACCGTCGTGATCGGCGGCAGCTTCGGCGCCGGCAATTACGCCATGTGCGGCCGCGCCTACGGCGCAAGGTTCTTGTGGATGTGGCCGAACGCACGGATCAGCGTGATGGGCGGCGAGCAGGCCGCCAGCGTGCTCGCCACCGTGAAACGTGACGGTATCGAAGCACGCGGCAGCGAATGGTCAGCCGGAGAAGAAGATGCTTTCAAGGCTCCGATCCGCGAACAATACGAGCGTCAGGGCAGTCCGTACTACTCCAGCGCCAGGCTGTGGGACGACGGCATCATCGACCCCGCCGATACCCGTCGTGTCTTGGGCCTCGCGATTTCGGCCTCGATGAACGCGCCGATAGAGCCGCAGCGCTACGGGGTATTCCGCATGTAAGTCTGCATCTGCCGCGCTGCGCTGCGCGCGGGCGGAAACGCATGGGAGCCAGGGTTGCAGAATCGCGCGCCGCAGCCGGGCGTTTGGGACCACACGCTCCGCAAGTCGCGCAACCGTCCGCCGCGGACGCCGGGACCAGCGCCGAGCTCCTCTGCCAGTTGATCCCGATCGGCGCGAACACGTGCGCCAAGCCGCGTCCGAGCCAGCCGGCGATGCTGTAGTCGATCGCGGAGCCACGCGACGCGCGATCGCATCGGATGCATGGTCCGGCGCCACCGAGTGCACGATGGCGCTTGCGGATTTGGGATGCCCGGAAAGACGCAGCACGTGCCGCACCATCAAAAAGGAGCCGCCTACCCCACACGCGCGGAATCCATGCCGGCGCGGCTCACACGCCACGGGGCGCGGCAGCGCCGGTCGAAACCTTCGATGCGGATCGCACCCGCGTGCGATGCGCGGCCATCCGCCACGCCATCACGCGCATGCCCGCCACCAGCACTGCGAACGTCACGATCCAGAACGCCAGCTGCATGCCGGCCGGGCGCGCCTCGTAACCGGTCAACACATGCACCGCCTGCCCCACCAGCGAACCGTTGGTGAGCAGCCACGACGTATCCCAAAGCTGGTTGCCCCACGCAGGCAGCAGATTGGCT
>Ga0207652_10002394_pt1 | contig 15836 bp, 16 predicted proteins | sample KBSC63BmetaG_FD_184334 | JGI IMG/M metagenome (GOLD analysis project Ga0207652, IMG submission 184334) | Corn rhizosphere microbial communities from Kellogg Biological Station, Michigan, USA - KBS C6-3B metaG (SPAdes) (version 2) | ecosystem: Host-associated > Plants > Roots > Rhizosphere ... | reverse complement strand
GTCTTGAGCAGGACGATGCGGATATCGCCCTTCCCGTCGTCGATGTCGACCTCGGCCTGGACCGTGGGACCGTATTTCTTGGCGAGCGCGGCCAGGATGCCGTCCGTGAGGAGAGCGTACAGTTCCGCGCGATCGAGCTGCTTGGTATTCGATACCTCGCGAAACGCGGCGAGAATCTCTGCAGAACTGACCATCCCTGCCCCCTCGTGTTGTTCGTGGCGCCGCGCGGCCGACCTCGCCCGCTACACCATCTGATTTTCGATTTACCAGTGAAATGCCAGCCGCGCCTCCTTGACTGCGGCCAGCGGCACGCGGCGTTCGTCGCCCGGCTTGGGCTCCAGCACCGCGACTTCTGCTCCCGACTCGCCCTCCACCCCGAGAATCTTCGCCTCGAACCTGCCGCCGTGTTCCGGGGCAAGGACGTTCGCCCATCGTCCGACAAAGCGTCGCCAGTCGCCGGCCAACTTGAGCGGCCGTTCGCCTGGCGACGACACCTGCAGCACGTACTGCGGCGACACGAGGTCGCTGCCATCCAGCTTCGCCTCGACCGCCCGCGACACGAGCGCGCAATCGTCGAGCGTCACGGAGCCGCCATCCCGCCGATCGATCCGAAGCTCGATCAACGGCCGCTGCTTCGTACCGCCGCGCCGCAGCTCGACGAGGTCGAATCCGACCGCATCAAGCTCCGCGACGACAACGTCTTCCAGCGCGTCCTTCACATTCCGTCGAGGCAGACGTCCAGAACAAAAAAATGTGGGGAGCATCCCCCACATTCACTCGCGGCCACAAGAGCCGCGCAGCGGAAGTAAAGTAGGACTGTTGAAAGGCTGCGGCAAGTGCACGGCCGCCAACCACCCGAATGGATCAGCTCACATCGGCCTGCATGACGCCGAGTTGTCTGCCCCAATCGCCCGCGCGGTGCGAGAAGAACCGGTCGTTGTCGCACCGCGTGCACGACGTGCTCGAAGTGATGTGCCGTACACCGAGTGCGCGCGCGTGATCCGCGATCAACGCGCGAAGATCCACCGTCGTGGGCTCTCCGGGATTCGTGCCAGTGAGCTGCGCATAGACGTCGGCGCTCACCTCGTAACACCGCCCACAGATCGCGGGACCGGTGTGCACGCGCAGCTCGGCTGCCGGGAAGCCGCGGTGCTCGAGCGTGGCGATTCCGCGCTCGATGATGCGTCCCGCGGTTCCACGCCAGCCCGAGTGCAACAGCGCGATCGCTCCCGACGGGTGCGCGATGAACACCGGAACGCAATCGGCGATCGTCACCGCGAGCGCCGTCCCGCGATCGACACAGGCGTGACCGTCCGCGGCGTCGGCGCGGAGCCAGCCCTCCCAACCGGGATGATGTACGAGAACGTTCGTGCCGTGGACCTGCCCCGACGTCGCGAGCCGCGCGCCGCCGCCCTGCAGGTCGTCTCGCAACGCACGCCAGCGCGCCATCACGTCCTGCACCGGCTCATCACTGCCAAGCCCAAAGCTGCCAACGGCCCGCGTGGTCGTGAACGCGCGAATGCCGAACTCGGCGAGCTCCGCAACCTGCTCGGAGAGCTCGATGACACTCATTTCGCGCGCCGATCCTCCACCCGCTCGATCTTGGCGCCAAGCGCCTGCAATCGTTCATCGATACGCTCGTAGCCGCGCTCGATCTGGCCCACGTTGTTGATCGTGCTCTCTCCGTCGGCGCACAACGCGGCGAGCAACATGGCCATTCCGGCGCGAATGTCGGGCGATTCCACGGCGCTGCCGCGCAGACGCGACGGCCCGGCCACGAGCGCGCGATGCGGATCGCACAAGACGATACGCGCACCCATGCCCACGAGCTTGTCGACGAAGAACAGTCGCGACTCGAACATCTTCTCGTGAATGAGAATCAGGCCGGTGCACTGGGTGGCCGTCACGAGCGCGATCGACATCGTGTCAGCGGGAAATGCGGGCCACGGCTGATCCTCGAGCTTCGGCACGTGTCCACCGAGATCGCTCTGAATGACCTTTTCCTGCACGGCGGGGACGACGAGGTCGGGCCCTTCGATCGTGCACGACACACCCAGGCGGGCGAAGCCCATGAGCGTGGAGCGCAGATGCTCGACGCCTGCGTCCGCGATCCGAATCTCCGATCCCGTAACCGCCGCGAGTCCGATGAACGAGCCCACTTCGATGTGGTCGGGGCCGATCTTGTGCGTCGCGCCGCCGAGGTCCCGACCGCCATTGATCATGAGCTTGTTCGTGCCGATACCATCGATCTCGGCGCCAAGCGCAACGAGGAAGTGACAGAGGTCCTGCACGTGCGGCTCGCTCGCGGCATTGCGGAGCACGGTGGTGCCGCGTGCCGCGACGGCCGCCATCACGGCGTTCTCGGTGGCGGTGACGCTCGGCTCGTCGAGAAAGACGTCGGCGCCGCGGAGGCCGGGCGTCGACAGGACAAAACTCTCATTGAGCTCGAAGTGGGCGCCGAGCCGCTCCAGCGCGAGAAAGTGCGTGTCGACGCGCCGTCGTCCGATCACGTCGCCGCCGGGCGGCGGCAGCTCGATGTGCCCACAGCGCGCGAGCAGCGGGCCCGCGAGCAGGATCGATGCGCGAATCTTTCGACAGAGCTTGGGATCGAGATTGGCGGAGTGCACCGTCTTCGCGTGAATGCGAAGCGTGTTGCGGTCAGTCCACTCGAGGTCGACTCCCGTGGAAGCAATGAGCTCGACGAGCGTCTCGACGTCGCGAATGCGCGGAACGTTCTCGAGAATGACCGGATGTTCGGTGAGCAGTGCAGCGCAGACGATTGGTAGTGCTGCGTTCTTGTTGCCCGACGGACGGATGGTACCGGACAGACGATGTCCGCCCTCAACGAGGAACTGCTGTGCGGTCATGTAGGAACGTGCCTTGGTACGAGTTGATCGGGGGCTCGGTGCGAAGAATGGACGGGGCGTGCAGCCAAGGTCAATGCCGTGGCGCACTTTCCGTGCTTGCTGGTTCGCATTAGGATGCCGAAGCGAATGGCTGGCCTCGCCCTTGCACCTCGGGGTGAGCGTCAGTTCAACCAGCGGGGCGCTGCTACGGCACGCTCCGCACTCGAGCCGCCTCCATGACCAGCGTGCTGCCACCCCTCACAGAGTTGCTGCAGATCGCGCTGTCCACACGCGATACCTTGATCATGAAACAGGTCCTGCCGGCGCGGGGCGTGTTCGAGCAGATCCAGGCGATCGCGAGCGCGATCATCACCGTTGCGTTTCTGGTTTTTCTGATCATCTCATTGCCGCTCGCCTGGCACTTTCGCAAGACGTACAAGAAGCTTCACCACCTGATCGACCGCGTGTACGGCGACATCACGCCAATCACGAACAACGTCAACGCGATCGCCGACAACATCAACTACATCGCGACGTCGGTTCGCCAGGACATCACGAAGGTCAGCGCGAGCATCGACGACGCGAACGAGCGCGTGCAGCGCGCGATGAACGAGGCCGAGCGGCGCGTGAACGAGTTCAACGCGCTCCTCGCCGTGGTGCAGGACGAGGCGGAGCAACTGTTCGTGTCGACTGCCTCGGCGGTTCATGGCGTCCGTCGTGGCGCGGCCGCGTTCGGGCGCCACGATGGGCCGGACTTTGCGTCAGAAGAGCTCGCGGCGGCCGAACCGGCCGAGCACTACATGACTCAGGAGGAAGCTGATGGCCACGATGGCAGCCCCGAATCGGCCGCGGAGGCGCTCCCAGCAGCCCCGCGTGTCCGCCCGCGCGACCGGAGCCGGCGACGGGTATGACCGCGACGAGTACGACCTGCTGACGGCCGCGCTGATCGGTCTGACGATCGGTGCGGGATTGACGTTCATGTTGCGGAAGGGCCCGTCGGGGAAGCGTCCCGTGTCGCCGGTGATGGAAGGCATGGGTGTCGGCGCGATGTGGGCCGGACGCCACGCGGCGCGCCTCGGGAAGCGCGGCGCGCGGTGGGCGCGCGACCGCGGCGAAGACGCCTGGGACGCGATTCCACGCGACGAGATTCGCGAGCACGTCTCGGATTACATGGGGCGCGCACGCGATGCGATCGATGACGCGGTGCAGTCGGAGCTCAAGGATCTTCGGCGCTCGATTCGCCGGCAGCGGAAGCGGCTTGGCATCTAAGGATTCCGCCGGACCGCGTCTCACGCGGCAACTGCTCCAGTGGCTGGCGCTGGCGAGCATGGCGCTCGTCATCACGCCAGCCGTCGCGCACGCCTGGACACCGGGGACACACGTGTTCCTCGGCGAGGCCGTCATGCAGTCGCTGGCGGTGCTGCCGCCGGCGGTGGCGGCACTGTTGAAAGAATTCCCATACGACTTCCTATATGGGTCCATCGCGGCCGACACGAGCTTCGCGAAGAAGTACGCGCCGGTCGGCCGCCATTGCCACTCGTGGAACGTCGGGATGGAGATCTACGAGGGCGCGACGGACGACCCGCTGCGCGCCTTCGGACTCGGCTATCTCGCGCATCTCGCGGCCGACTCCATCGCGCACAACTACTTCGTGCCGAAGCAGCTCGCCGTCACGTCGAGCACGTCGTCGCTCGGGCACTCGTACTGGGAAAGCCGGTTCGAGACGCACCTGGGCACCGAGTGCGCGCGCCGCGCTCGAGAGCTCATTCTCATCGACCACTCGCGATCGGATGGCCTCCTCGACCGTGTGCTGAGCCCGACGATCTTCAGCACGCCGACGAACCGGCGAATCTTTCGCGGCATGGTGATCGTGACCGACAACGAGTCCTGGCAGCGCATCTTCCAGCTCATGACGGAACGCAGCCGCTGGGATCTCTCCGACAACGACGTCGGGCAATACGTCGCGCGCTCGTACGACTTCATCATGGACCTGCTGCAGCGGATGGATCGCGCGGAGCCGTTTCGGTACGACCCGTCGGGCGATGAAGCGCTCAGGATGGCAAAGCGCATTCGCCGCGAAGTATTGCGGACGTGGGGCGAGGAGCGGCTCCGCGAAGAAGCCGAGCGACACTTCGGCATGCCGGAGACGACGCTCGCGTTCGCGCGGCAGCGCGCCGATCCGATCTATGCGCCGGTACGCATCGCGAGCAACTGATTCACGCGCTTCGGGTCGGCGCTTCCCTTCGACTTCTTCATCACGTGGCCGACGAGGACGCCCTGCAGGCGCTTCTCGCCTGCGAGGAAGCGTTGCGCTTCGTCCGGGTGCTCCGCCAGGACCTCGTCGATCCATGAGGCGAGCGCCCTGTCGTCCGACACCTTGAGCAACGCGTTCCGCTCGGCGATGTGACGCGGCGGATCACCCGACTTCACCATCTCGCCAAACACCTGCTTTGCGGCGCTGTGGCTGACGACTCCATCGCGCACGAGGAGCAGCAGGTCACCCAGGTCGGCGGGACGCACGGCGAAGTGCCCGATCGACTGCCCCGTACTCTTGAGGGCGGCCAGTACTTCGCCAAGCATCCAGTTCGCTGCGGTCTTCGGGTCGCCGCTTCGACGAGCAACGGCCTCGAAGAACCGCCCCATCGCCGGATCCGCCGTGAGCACGCTGATATCGTACGGCGTGAGATCCGGATACTCACGGGCGTAGCGCTCGCGGCGCGCACGCGGCAGCTCGGGCATCGTGCTCTTGATGCGGTCGATGCGCGACAGTGGAATGATCAGCGGCGGCAGATCCGGATCGGGAAAGTACCGATAGTCGTGACTGCCTTCCTTCGAGCGCGCAGGGCGCACCTCATCGGCATGTGCATCCCACAACATCGTCTGCTGCTCGACCTTCTCGCTCGCGTCGAGCACGGCACACTGGCGGGTGAACTCCAACTCGAGCGCGCGCACCACGCCCGAGAACGAGTTCATGTTCTTCACTTCGGTCTTGGTGCCGAGCTTCGTCTCTCCAATGCGACGCGCGCTGACGTTTGCGTCGACACGAAGGCTTCCCTTCTCCATGTTGACCTCGCTGACGCCGACATACTCGAGAATCTGTTTGAGCGCCCGCAGATAGCCGTCGGCCTCCTCGGCGCTGCGGATGTCGGGCTCGCTCACGATCTCGATCAGCGGAACGCCCGCGCGGTTCAGATCGACCGCAGTGACGCCGGGGAAGCGATCGTGCAACGACTTGCCCGCGTCTTCCTCCATGTGGACACGCGTGATCCCGATGGAGATGGCCGATCCGTCCGTGCGCACGCCGATCTCGAGGCAGCCGTCCTTGGCGAGCGGCTGATCGAATTGAGAGATCTGGTAACCCTTCGGCAGATCGGGATAGAAGTAGTTCTTTCGCGCGAAGATGGACGTCGTCTGCACCGTGCACCCGAGCGCGAGCGCGGCCCGGATCGCGAGCTCGACGGCCTGGTCGTTCAACACCGGCAGCGCACCAGGCAGCGCGAGACACACCGGACACGTGTTCGCGTTCGGCGGATCGCCAAAATTGGTGGAACAGCGGCAGAAGATCTTGGTGCGCGTCGACAACTGCACGTGCACCTCGAGCCCGACGACCATCTCGTACTTGTCGGCCACGCTACTCATTGATGTGCCGCCGCTCCGAGGGCGCGCTCGAGCGCGTAGGCCGCCGCGAACATCTGGCGCTCGTCGAAATGCGACGCGAGGAACTGTCCGCCGACGGGCAAGCCGTCCACACGACCGATCGGCAGCGACATCGCGGGGACTCCGGCGAGATTCGCCGTACACGTGAAGATGTCGCTGAGATACATCTCGTACGGATCAGCGATCGATCCGATCATGAAGGCCGGCGTGGGTGTCGTGGGCGTGAACAACAGATGCACACCGCTCGCGAAGACCTTCGCGAAGTCCTGCGTGATGAGTCCGCGCACCTGCTGAGCCTTGCGATAGTACGCGTCGTAGTAGCCCGCGGAGAGCACGTAGGTCCCAAGAAGAATGCGTCGCGTGACCTCCGCGCCGAAGCCTCTCGAGCGCGTCGCCTCGTACATGCCGCGGAGCCCGTCGCCCTCGACGCGAAGTCCATACCGCACGCCATCGAAGCGAGCGAGGTTGGACGACGCCTCCGCCGGCGCGATGATGTAGTACACTTCGATGGCGAGCTTCGTGTGCGGCAGCGAGACGTCCCGCACTTCGGCGCCGAGGGATTTCATCACGTCAAGCGCGGCATCGCACTTGACCCGAATTCGCGGGTCGAGGTCGTCCGGGAAGTACTCGCGCGGGCGGCCGATCACCACGCCGGCGAGCGAGCCCTTGCGCGAGTCGCGAACGGTGGGCGCAGGCTCCGCGGCGCTCGTCGAATCGAGCGGATCGAGCCCCGCGATCGCGTCGAAGCCAAGCGCTGCGTCGTCCACGGTCCGACCGAACACTCCGACCTGATCCAGCGACGACGCGAACGCGACGAGGCCATAGCGGCTCACGCGGCCGTACGTCGGCTTCACGCCAACCACGCCGCAGAACGCGGCCGGCTGACGCACCGAGCCGCCCGTCTCACTCCCGAGCGCGATGGGCACGATCCCGGCTGCAACCGCCGCCGCCGAACCGCCCGAGGATCCGCCCGGAACACGATTCGCGTCGAGCGGATTGCGCGCCACGCCGAACGCGCTGTGCTCCGTCGAGGAGCCCATCGCGAATTCGTCCATGTTCGATTTGGCGACGATCATCGCGCCAGCAGCTTCGAGCCGGCGCACGACCGTCGCCGCGTACGGACTCACGTATCCCTCGAGGATGCGCGAGCCGCACGAGGTGGGCATGCGCGTCGTCGCGATGTTGTCCTTCACGACGACCGGAACGCCCAGCAACGACCGTGGGTCGGCAGACGCTGGAACGAGGTCGACCGCGCGAACCGCTGCATCACTATCCTGTGATAGCAGAATGTTCAATCCTTCGGCACCGGCGCCGACGGCCCTCGCCCTGTGCAGCGCCGCCTCGGCGATATCGGCCGCGCGATACTCGCCGCGCACGACGGCATCGCGCAGCTCGCCGGCGCCAAGCGCCAACGCCGCGTCCGCGCTCACGCCGACGGCTCCGCGTCCTCGTGGGTCGACAACCGTGGAACCACGAAGAAATCGTCACGCATCTTCGGCGCGAAGTCGGCGCGTTGGCGCGAGAGCGCCAGCGCAGGGCCTTCGTCCGGACGCAGTGGCAGCCCTGCAGCACCGACGCCGGCGACTTCCGGCAAGCCGCTCGTGTCGACCTTCGCCAGCACGTCCATGTGCCGAAGGATCGTGTTCAACTCGGCCACCAGTGCCTGTGCACGGTCATCCGACAGGCCGAGTCGCGCCAACCCCGCGATGTGCAGAACGTCGTCGATCGTGACGGACACTAGTCGTCGCCTCGCTCGAGGTTTGCCTGCGCGATCACCAGTGTCTTGCGGCCCACCGTCTCGTCGTCGAAGTCGACCTTCACTTTCGCGTCGCGCCCGTTGCCGGAGAGCTCCGCGATGGTGCCAGACCCGAATTTGCGATGCTTCACGCGCGCGCCGACGACGAACATGGGCGCATCCTGCGACTCGTCCTCTGCCGAAGCGCTCGGTGCAAACGACACGACAGGAGTCCCGGGGCGTCGCGAGGCCGCCGAATTTCGCGCGAATGGCTCGTCGACGTTACCCGACGACGGCTCGCTGAACTTCCCGGCGCCGCGGCCATGACCACGTCCGTAGCCATAGCCACTGTAGTCCGAACCGGCGCGCATGACCGAGCGTCCCGAGCTCCGCACCTTCACCGTGCTCTTCTTCTCGATGAGATTCTCGGGAATGTCATCGAGGAAGCTCGATGGCCGTGACTGAAGAAACTCGCCGTTCCGACGACGCTCCTCGGCGTACGTGATGAACAGCTTTCGCTCGGCGCGCGTGATCCCGACATACAAGAGGCGGCGCTCTTCCTCGAGCAGCGGCGGATCGTCGAACGCCTTCGCCAGCGGAAAGAGTCCGTCCTCGAGACCCGTGATGAACACCATCGGAAACTCGAGGCCCTTCGCGTTGTGCAGCGTCATCAGCGTGACCGCGTCCGCTGACGGGCCGGCCCCTTCGGGATCGGATACGAGGCTCGCGCGCTGCAGAAAGTGATCGAGTGGACGAAGACCGACTTCGCCCAGCTCGTCGGCCACCTGCTCGGCCGCACCGGTGATCAACTCCCGCACGTTGTCGAGACGATCGGCCGATTCAGGCCCTTCCGCGCGGAGATAGTCGCCGTAGCGGATCGATTCCACGATCTCGCGCAGCAGCTCGTCGACGGCAGCTTCCTGCGCGTGCTCTCGGAGCGTCGACACGAGGCGCACGAATTCCGCGAGTGCCGTTCGCGCGGCGGGTCGCAACGTGGCGATCACCTCGGGCACCTGCGCACCCTCGAACAACGGCAGCCGGCGTTGGCGCGACGCCTCCGAGAGCTGTTCGATCGTCGTCTCGCCCAGCCCACGCTTCGGAACGGCGACGGCGCGTCGAAACGCTTCGTCGTCGGCGGGATTCGCGATCAGCTTGAGGTACGACATCAGGTCGCGAATCTCCCGGCGATCGTAGAAGCGAACCGCGCCGACGAGACGATAGGGCAACGCGTGGCGGCGCAGCGCCTCCTCCATCGCACGGCTCTGCGCGTTGGTTCGATAGAGCACCGCCATGTCGTTCAGCGCGAACGATGAGCGTTTGCTCATCATCTCACCGATCACGAAGTCGGCCTCGTCGCGTTCGTCGAGCGACCGCACGACCGTGACGGGATCACCGCTGCGATGCGTCGCCCGCAGGGTCTTGCCCATGCGCTGCGAGTTCGCGCTGATGATGAAGTTCGCGAGATCGAGCACCTGCGGCGTCGACCGATAGTTCTCCTCGAGGCGCACAACGGCCGCGTTCGGAAAATCCTTATTGAAGTCGAGGATGTTCCGGATGTCCGCGCCGCGCCAGCCATAGATCGACTGATCGTCGTCGCCGACCACGCACACATTGCCATGCTCGCCGCCGAGCAGCTTGATCAGTTCGTACTGCGCCCGATTGGTGTCCTGATATTCGTCGACGAGGATGTAGCGGAAGCGGCGGCGATATTCCGCGAGCTTGTCGGGATGCTGCTGGAGCATGCGCACCGGCAGCAGGAGCAGATCGTCGAAATCCGCGGCGTTCGCGAGTTGCAGCGCTTCGCCGAGCGAGCCGTAGACCTGCGACACCGCGCGAGCGAATGGGTCCATCGCCAACCGCGCATATTCGGCAGGCGGCACGAGGGCATTCTTCGCGTCCGAGATCGCGGACTGCACGCCGCGCGGCGTGAAGTTCTTCGTGGAGATGTCGTGTCGCTCCATCAGGCGCTTGATCACGCCGAGGCTGTCGTCCTGATCGTAGATCGTGAACGACGCCGTCCGCCCGACGAGATGCGGCGCCATGCGCAGCATGCGTGCGCCAATCGCGTGAAAGGTGCCGACCCACATACCGGTGGGATCCGCGCCGAGCAGGCGGCCGATGCGCTCGCGCATCTCCCCCGCGGCTTTGTTCGTGAAGGTCACCGCGAGGATCTGTCGCGGATCGACCCCTTCGACGTCGATCAGACGCGCGATGCGGGTCGTCAGGACACGCGTCTTGCCGGACCCTGCGCCCGCCAGCACGAGGAGCGGGCCATCGACGTGCAACACGGCTTCGCGCTGCGCCGGATTCAGCCCGGCGGTCAGCTTCTCTTCAATCTCCGTCAACATCACTGAAGGATAATCTCGAACGTGGCGCCTTGCTCCGACGGCGCGAGCACGAGCTTGCCGCCGTGGTTCTCCTCCACGATGCGCTTCGCGAGCGAGAGGCCGATGCCCCACCCTGTCTTCTTCGTCGAGAAGCCCGGCTCGAACACGCGCGAGCGAATGTCGCGCGGAATTCCCGGCCCGTCGTCGGCGACGCGAATGACGACGCCGGACTCGGCGCCTTGCCGCGCGGAGAGCCACACGTGTCCACCGCGGCCGGCGAGCGCATCGATCGCGTTCTTCGTCAGCACTTCGATCGCCCACTCGAGGAGAACGGGATCGCCCTGCACGATTGGGAGCGACGGCGCGATGTCGGCGTCCACGACGATCGTGTTGGCGAGCGTCGGAACGCGCGCGCGGAAATACGTCGCAAGGCGTTCGACGGTGGCGCCGACGTCGACCGGCTCGAGCTTGAGCTCGCGGCCGATGCGCTCGAAGCGATGCGCCACGCGATCGAGCCGATCGAGGTCGCCGCGCATGTGGACGACGGCGGCCTGCGTCGATGCATCTCCGCCGCGCTCCTCGAGCAGCTCGAGCCAGCCGGCGAGACTCGACAACGGCGTTCCCAGTTGGTGGGCGGATTCGCGCGCCATACCTGCCCACAATCGCTCGCGGGCGGCGTTGCCGCGCGTGCGAATGATGTACAGCCCCGCGAGCAGGAGAATCGCCGCGGTGACGGCCTGGAGTATCGGAATGATCGCGAGGCCGCGGACCACACGCGGGTCGCCATAGTACACACGGCCGATCAATGAATCGACGATCGGCGGATGTTCCTTTGCCAGAACGCTGATGTAGGCACGAACGCGTGGATCGTCGTTCGGGATCGTGTTGTCGGGATCGAACGGAAGATTCGCGTGCCCCGCACCCGCCGGATTTCCCTGCGGATCGGTGAGGATCACCGGGACGCCCTGCTCCTGGATGAGGCGACTGAGGTCGAGCAGCGCGCCCTCGGTGCCGCTCGGATCACCGAACGCGCGAAACACACGCGCGAACATCGCGCTCGATCGACGGGCGTCGGCCTGCAGGTCCACGATCACGTGCTGCGTGTACCAGACGTACGAGCCCAGCAGCAGGAGAATGAGCGTGGCGACCAGCACCTCGGGTGTGCCGCGTCGCATACGCGCGTCAGCTCAGACGATCGATGCCGAGGTACGGCCGAAGCGCCTCGGGGACCGTCACGCTGCCGTCAGGATTCTGATGATGTTCGAGAATGCAGGCGATCGTGCGCGGAAACGCGAGGCCCGAGCCATTGAGCGTGTGCACGAAGCGCGGCTTCTCACCCTTCGCCGGCCGATACCGGATGTTCGCGCGGCGCGCTTGGAAGTCCGTGAAGTTGCTGCATGACGAGACCTCGAGCCACGCGCCGACGCCGGGAGCCCACGCTTCGAGATCGTACGTCATCGCGGAGCTGAAGCCGGTGTCGCCGGCCGCAAGCAACTTTCGCCGATACGGAATCTCGAGGCGTTCGAGAATGCTCTCGGCGTGACGCGTCAACTGCTCGAGCTGTTCCGCCGACTCCTCGGGCGCCGCATAGCGCACGAGCTCGACCTTGTCGAATTCGTGCGTGCGCAGAATGCCGCGCGTGTCCTTCCCGGCCGATCCGGCCTCGCGGCGGAAGCACTTGCTGTACGCGACGAAGCCCATCGGCACCATCCCCGGATCGAGAATCTCGTCGCGATAGAGATTCGTCACGGGCACTTCGGCGGTCGGGATGAGGAAAAGCTCATCACCGCGCGTCGCATACGCGTCGTCCTCGAACTTCGGGAGCTGGCCCGTTCCCGTCATCGTCGCGCGATTCACGAGCAGCGGCGGCCACACTTCCTCGTAGCCGTGCTCATCGCGATGCACGTCCATGAAGAACGTGATGAGTGCCCGGATCAGCCGTGCACCCGCCTTTCGATAGAAGACGAATCCCGAGCCCGAGACCTTCGCGGCGCGATCGAGGTCGATGAGGCCGAGGTTCGCGCCAATCTCCCAATGTGGCTTCACGCCCTCGGGACTGCGGGGCGTGCCCCACTCGCGCACGATCTGATTGTTCTCCTCGCCGCCCGCGGGAACCGCCGGCAGATTGACGTTCGGAATCTCGAGCAGGATGCGCTGCAACTCGGCTTCGATGCTCGCGAGCTCCTTCTCGAGTCTCGCGATCTCGTCGCCGAGGCTCCGGCCCTGCGCGATCAGCTCGTCGGCCGATTCGCCGGCGCGCTTCCGTTTCGCGACTTCCTGCGCGTTGACGTTGCGCTGCGCCTTGCGCTCATCGGTGGCCTGAATGAGCGTCCGGCGCTCGAGCTCGAGCTGCTGCCCGCGCTCGAGGGTGGGCGCGAGGCTGTCCAACACGCCGCGGCGGCGCATGCCGTCCTTGAGCAGATCGAGCTGCTCGCGGAGCATTCGAAGGTCGTGCACGGGTTGTCAGTCCTTCGGAATTCCGGACGCGAACGAGAAGAAACCGCAGTTCGGATTGACGGTCCAGCGAAGCTTGAGCGTGCGCTGCTGGGGATCGACCACTTCCACCTGCACTTTCCCGTATAGCGTGGATCCCGTGAGCGAGATGCCGCATGCGTTTGCGTCGGCCGTCTGGATCAGGATCACGGTGCCCGGGTTTGCGACGAGCGCGGTGTCCGGCCGATAGCCGGACTTGGGCGCGGACGTCACCGCATCGAAGGAGGCCGCAGTGGTCTGCAAGCCGACCGAATGCGTCGGAGCCAGCCCGCTCGCCACGGTCTTCTGCGGCAGATACACCACGCGACCATTCGCATCGATGTCGAAGGCGACGTCGAAGATGAACGTCGCGTCGGCGTTCAGGATGCTGCCGCTGAACACATGCAACGCGGTCGGCGCGCCCGGCGGCGCTCCGTTGATCGCGTAGACGGTTCCGCTATCCGTCAGCGTGGGCAGCGATGCCGGCACGCCCGTCAGATCGCCGCACGCGACGGCACCAACGGTAGCCGCGCACAGGCCGAGCGCGAGCAGTCTGGACAGCGTGCGGGAGGTTCGATGAATCATGTGTGCGAGGCTCAAGGGCGAAGGATACGAACGCGATCATCATTCTTCAAGCGATTGGCGTCGCTTGACTTCGATCATTTGCAGCCCTAGCTTCGCCACCACTTTGCCGGGAGCCGCGCGCAGCATGCCGAGCATTCGTGATCTGGTCGCCGCCATTCGGCAGCGCGAGGGGGTTGACGCCGCCATCGTGCTTGGGCCGGACGGGCTGGTGATCGACAGCAGTCACGCGGCCGGTGTAGATGCTGAAGGTCTGGCGGCCCGGATCCCCGCGATCATCACCGCCGCCGACGAGCTCGGAAGCGCAACCACTCGCGGTGAATTGCTCACCGCCGTTCTGGAGCATCGCAGCGGGCTCGCGATTGTTTCGGTGCTGTCTCCGGAAGCCATTCTGCTGGTGCTGGTGACGCCGCGCGCCAACATCGGCCAGCTGCTCTTCGAGCTTCGGCGCAATCGCGAACACATCGCCGCCCTCGTCTGAACTCACGTGTCCAGTCCCACGTCGGCCTGTCACGTCCTCGTCGCCGACGACGAGCCGCACATCGGCAGGATCATCAAAATGAAGCTCGAGCAGGGGCCATTCCGGGTCACGCTCGCCTATGATGGACGCGAAGCGCTCGAAGTGCTCGAGCGCGAACCCGACATCTGCCTGGTCTTGCTGGATCTCATGATGCCCCATCTCAGTGGACTCGACGTGCTCGCTGCCATGCGAAAGGACGCACGCTGGCGCAACCTGCCGTGCATCATTCTCACGGCTGCGGGACAGGAGCAGCAGCACACGAGCGCCATGTCGCTCGGCGCGAACGATTTTCTGACGAAGCCGTTCAGTCCGAAAAAGCTGTACGCGCGCGCCGCCGAGCTGGTTGGCATCGGCGCGGACGACACAGCCGCGGGGGACGCGTGAGCCGCTGGGCCGTGGTGCTCGCCGGAGGCGTGGGGTCACGCTTCTGGCCGTTGAGCACACCGCAGAAACCCAAGCAGCTTCTCCCACTCGTCTCACAGTCGCCGTTGTTGGTCGAGGCAGTCGAGCGGTTGAGTCCAATCGCCCCGCCGGAGCGCATACTCATACTCACGAACGGCACGTTGGTGCCCGCGATCGGCGAGTTGCTGCCTGGCATTCCGGAGGGGAATCTCATCGCCGAGCCGCGCGCCGGTGGAACCGCAGCGGCGCTCACCTGGGCCGCGCAGGAAATCTCACGCCGCGACGGTCCAGAGGCCGTCATGGTGTCGGTTCACGCCGATTGGGCTGTCGGTGACCCTGCCGGCTTCCAGCAGGCACTACTCAATGCATCGACGATCGCCGAGCACCATTGTGTGCTGGTCACCGTCGGCGTCGTTCCGACGCGTGCTGATCCCGGCTTCGGATACATCCAGCCGGGCGACGAGCTCGAAGGCGACGCGCGACGCGTTGCGCGTTTCGTCGAGAAGCCCGATCGCGCCCGCGCCGATGTCATGCGTCGCGAAGGGTATCTCTGGAATTCCGGCATCTTCGTCTGGCGTGTGGGCGACTTTCTCGACGATGTACGCCGGTACACTCCGGAAATCGCACCGGCGCTCCACGCGCACTCGAACGACATCGAGGGCTTCTTCGCCGCGGTCACACCCGTGTCGGTCGACGTCGGCGTGCTCGAGCGGAGCGATCGCGTCGTCGTGATCCCTGGCGATTTCCAGTGGGACGATGTCGGAACGTGGGGCGCGTTGCAGCGGGTGCGCGCAACGGATTCCAGCGGCAACGCGACGCAGGGCCGCGTGCACGCGGTCGATGCGCAGAATAACGTGGCGCACGCGGCCACCGGCGATGTCGTGCTGTACGGCGTCTCGGATCTGGTGGTGGTCGTGGAGAACGGATTGGTGCTGGTGACGACGGTCGACCGGTCGAGTGATCTGAAAACTCTCATGGAAGCGCTTCCACGCGGGGTGCGGGAGCGCGGCGGGAGCTCCTGATGCCTCGTCTCGTTCTGTATGACGACGCGATCGCGCGCGGCTTCGAGCCGTTCGCTTGCACGCGCCCGATCTCCGAGCTCGTGGCCGGAACTCGGCTCATTCGCGAACGGTGGCACCTCACGCTCCAACCGAACGAGGGCATCGCGTTCGCGGCGGGCAACCGCCTCGCCGACTTTGACGAGGACGGAGCCGTTCCCGCCGCCGGTGTGCTTCCGCGCGGGACCATCATCGCCAACGCGCGCTGCATCCCGCCCATCCCTTTGGACATCTCGC
>Ga0207652_10002393_pt1 | contig 15836 bp, 11 predicted proteins | sample KBSC63BmetaG_FD_184334 | JGI IMG/M metagenome (GOLD analysis project Ga0207652, IMG submission 184334) | Corn rhizosphere microbial communities from Kellogg Biological Station, Michigan, USA - KBS C6-3B metaG (SPAdes) (version 2) | ecosystem: Host-associated > Plants > Roots > Rhizosphere ... | reverse complement strand
CATCCAGCTCGTCACGATCGGACCGGGCACTCCCTCGGGAAGTATGCTGACCACTCCCGTGTGCGCATTGACCGTGGCGACGGCCGCGTAGTGGAGATAGCTGTACTCCTGCCTGCCGAGCAGATAATGCTCGCTGAGCGGATAGAGATCGCTGGCGGCGTAGAGATCCACGATCCAGTAGAGCGAGTCAGCCGCAACGACCGGTCTGACGGCCGTGCCCTGCACGAAGAAGGGCGCCAGCTCCCCTACGCGCTCGCGCACGCCGCGGCGGCTCACCACGCGCGTCGGCGCCAGATCGGACGAGAGGAGCCGGAAGTTCTGCAGTCCCCACGCGTGTGCGAGGCGTGAGAACCCGGTCGAGAGATCGGGCGCTGCTACCTGGCCGTTCGGATCGGTGACCACGGTGTAGCCAGGCACCGAATCGTAGATGAGAACCGTGGGTAGTGTGTCTGGCGAAGTGTCGATGCCGCCTGGCGTGCGCGGCACCATGATTGGCAGCCCCTGGTCATCAGCCGCGGCGGCGAGCACTCGAGTCACGAGCCAGCTGCTCCGCCCTTCGTCGAGCTCTCCCGAGCCGGCATTGATGCGCGGATGCTCGGTGAGCACCACCCCCTCGAGTGCCGGCAGCGACGGTGCCCACCCCACGCCACGCGTCACACCGGGCGAGGTCTGGCTCTCGCCGACGGCGCGCTCGAGAGCCGCTGCATCCCACACGGCCACGGCACCCACCGCGTCACTCGTCGCGGCATAGCCGACATTCCCGTCGGGAGCGACCGCTCGGCCGCGATCCACGATGCGATCCACCGCGTAAGCTCGCCGCGAGTAGTCGGCGCGGAGCTGCCTGTACGGTGCTTCCCTCACCTCGGCGCGCTGGATCCCCGACGCTCGCCGCGCCACTACGGGGCCCAGCTGCCGCAGCGAAAGCGATAGCACGAGGAGAATGGTGAGCGACACGAACGCCACTCGCAGCTGGCCATTCCAGCCGAAGATGAGCACTACGAAAGCGATGCCCACGGTGAGTATGGAGAGCCACACGCTCACCGGGATCGCGGCGTGGTGATCGGCGAAGGTGAACGCACCCGACGGTCCACTGCCATGTACCATCACACGGTAGGCGCCGAGTCGGTCGCCCCACGCGAGGATCAGCAGCAGGATCGAGCCGAGCACCACGAGGTGACGGCGCACCCAGTTGGAGACATACAGCGAGCCGCGCTGCCAGCGCATGCTCGGCGTGAGCGCGTAGAGAAAGACGACCAGCGCCACCGCAACGAGGAGCGTTATGAGCGCCCAGATGTGCAGCGCGTTCTCGAGCGGTAACCAGTACACGAAGAAGCCGAGATCGGCCTCGAAGTACGGGTCAGTCTCGCCGAATGGGACACCGTGCCGCGAAAGCGCCAGCGACATCCAGCTCCGATCCGGAAGAGTCAGGAGGGCGCCGGCGACGAGCGCGATCGCGGCAGCCGCGCCAACGAGGTAGCTCCCCGGGATCTCCTGACCGATCTCCACGTTTCCCACGCGACGCGGGAGGACGATGGAGACCACACTATGGCGGACCGCGTACAGATTCGCGAAGATGAACAGCGCGGCGGCGCCGCCCGACGCGATATCGAGCATCCCCGAGAGGAACGCTTTCGTGCGCCAGAGCGACGCCGCGCCGAGCGCGGAGTACCACCGGTAGTCCACGTACACGCCGGCCAGAACGCGCCCGGCCAGGAGCAGCAGCGCGACGACGACGACTGCGAGCAGTGCCCAGCGCCGCGCGCTCACGCTAGACGCTTACGTTCCTGGAGCGGAGCCAGCCCTCCATCTCGTCGCGGATGGCGCGCAGCCGCTCCTCGCTACGCGCTTCGAAGCGCAGCACCAGCACCGGCTGGGTGTTCGACGCGCGGATGAGTCCCCATCCATCGCCGAAGAGGACTCGCACTCCATCCACATCGATCACGTCGTGCGTGGCCCGGAAGTGCTTCGCTGCCTCGTCCACCAGCTGGAACTTGATCTCCTCGGGCACGTCCACGCGGATCTCCGGCGTGGAAACGAAGTCCGGGACGTCAGCGAGGAGCTCCGACACGTTCTTTCCGGAATCGGCGATGATGCGGAGAAGACGCGCGGCACCGTAGAGCGCGTCATCGTGGCCGTAGAATCCCTCGGTGAAGAACATGTGCCCGGACATCTCGCCGGCCACCGGCGCGCCCAGCTCGCGCATCTTCTCCTTGATGAGCGAGTGGCCAGTCTTCCACATGAGCGGCTTTCCGCCCGCCTTTGCGATGGCGTCGGGGAGCGACTGCGAGCTCTTCACATCGAAGATGATCGGCTGTCCTCCTCCCCCGGTGCGCTTCAGGACATCGCGGGCGTAGATGATGAGCAGCCGGTCGCCCCAGATGATGTTGCCGTTCTCGTCGATGACGCCGATCCTGTCGGCATCACCGTCGAAGGCCACGCCCACGTCGGCTCCGGTCTCGCCGACCTTCGCGATGATGTCCACGAGGTTCTCGGGGACCGTGGGGTCGGGGTGATGGTTCGGGAAGGTGCCGTCGCTTACGCAGTAGAGGCCCGTCCACTCCACGCCGAGTCGCTCGAGGAGCTTCGGCGCCACGAGCGCACCAACACCGTTACCGCAGTCGCAAACCACCTTCAGCTTCCGCGAGAGAGGGCCGATGCGCTTCGCAATGTCGTCCACGTAGCGATCGATGATCTGCACCTCGTGCACTTCCCCGCTCCCGGCGGGGAAGCTGCCTTCCTCGATGAGCGAGTAAAGCTCCTGGATCCGGTCGCCGTAGAGCGCCGCCTTGCCCACGCTCATCTTGAAACCGTTGTACTCGGGCGGGTTGTGTGAGCCGGTGATCTGGATCCCCGCCGCCACGGGCAGGTTGTGGAGCGACCAGTAGAGGAGCGGCGTCGGTACGACGCCCACGTCCACCACGTCCACGCCCGACTCGGTGAGGGCCCTCACCATCGCATCGCGCAGCGCCTTGCCGCTCGGCCTGTTGTCGCGTCCGACCGCGACTGCGCCCTTGACGCCGTGCCGCGCCATGTAGGCGGCGAATGCGCGTCCCACGCCGTGCGCCACGCGCGTGGTCAGGTCGTCCCCCACGATTCCGCGAATGTCGTACTGGCGGAATATCTGCCCACTGATCCCCATGCGTCCCCTCCAGACAGAGCGAGGCCGCTAGAGCGGCCTCGCCGGTTTCACTGTCGATGCGCGGCTGCGATCGGCGGCGACGCCTGGGTGGCCGTCTGCACCGTGGGCTGACTCCGGCTCGAGAGGCCAACGAAGCCCGCCGGGAAGAGCCCGAAGATGAGCAGCGCGGCGGCCGACACGCCTATCACCAGCGATGTGCCAAGACCGAGCGGTCGACGCTCCGCCGGCTGAGGCACGCGCGGTCTCATGAACATGTAGATGATGACCGCCAGGTAGTATCCCGCCGATACCACGCTCGCGACTACCAGGATGACGGCGAGCAACACCTGCGGGTGCGACGACCCGATGGCCGCGCGCAGGATGTACCACTTGGCGAAGAAGCCCATGCCGCCCGCGACCGGGAAGCCGAGGAGCGAAAACATGAAGACCGCCATGGCGAGCGATGCCCACGGCCGCTCCCACCAGAGCCCCGAGTAGTCGTTGAGGTTCTGACGCCGCTCGCCAGGCACGTCCACCGCGATCACCACCGCGAAGGCGCCCATCGTGGCGAGCGTGTAGGCCACCAGGTAGAAGACCAGCGACGAGGCACCGGCGTTCGTGTACCTGTTGGCGACGATGGCGACGAGCAGGTAGCCCGCGTGCGCGATGCTCGAGTACGCGAGCATCCGCTTCATGTTGCGCTGCGCCAGGGCGATGACGTTCCCCACCACCATGGTGATCACCGCGAGCCACCAGAGCACCGGGAGCCATGCGCCCGACGCGCCCGGGAACGCCTCGTGCCACACGCGCAGGAACGCGGCGAATGCGGCCGCCTTCACCGCCACGGCCATGTAGGCGGTGATCGGTGTGGGAGCCCCCTCGTAGGCGTCGGGCGCCCACATGTGGAAGGGCACCAGCGCCACCTTGAAGCCGAAGCCCACCACCAGAAGGCCGATCCCTACCAGGAGCATCGGCGCGTTGGAGAAGCTCGCCTCCGTGACGCGGCTCCCGATGGCGGAGAGGTTGGTGGTGCCGGTGGCTCCGTACACGAGCGCGATACCGTAGAGCAGGAACCCGGTGGAAAAGGCGCCGAGGAGGAAGTACTTGAGCGCCGCCTCTGCGGAGCGGCTGCTCCGCCGGTTGAGCCCCGCGAGCACGTACACCGCGATCGACATGAGCTCGATCGCGAGGAACACCATGATGAGATCCCGCGCCGCGGCGAGGAGCATCATCCCCGCCGAGGAGAGGAGCACGAGCACGTACATCTCCCCCGTCACCAGCCGCTCGGTGCGGGCGTAGTCGAGCGCCAGAGCGAGGGTGATGATGGTGGTGAGGAGAATCACCAGATCGATCGCCCAGCGGAAGTTGTCCACGGCGATGACCCCGCCATCGGCGCTGGCGCCGCTCACGGCCATCCAGATCACGACCGCCGCGGTGATCACGCAGAGCCAGATCGAGAGCACGCCCACCGTGTGCGCGCGTTGCTCGGACTCGCTCTTCCAGGCCGCGAAGAGAAGGAGGAGCATCGCGCCGACCGAGAGCACGAGATCGGGCGCCAGCGCGGCGGAGAGCTGCGCGGGGACGCTCAGGTCGAAGTGCATGTCAGCGAGCCCTCCTCGTCATTCCGAGCCGCGGCGCGTTGGAGCTCGCCGCACCCGTCTGGACCTGCTGCACGAAGTTGCCAGCCGAACTCTCCATTCGCTTCAGGATGGGTGCCGGGTAGATGCCGATCCAGAGAATCGCCGCCGCGAGAGCTACCATCGTCAGCAGCTCGCGCCGGTTGAGGTCGGTCAGGTGCTCGTTCTCCGGCTTATCGAGCTTGTGGTAGATGATCCGCTTGATGGCCCAGAGCAGGTAGCACGCCGCCAGGATGACCCCGCTCGTAGCGAAGAGCACGAACCACGGCTGGGTCTTGAACGAACCGAGCAGGACGAGGAACTCGCCCACGAAGCCATTGGTGGCGGGGAGTCCGATGCTGCTCATCGACACGAGCGTGAGCATCGCCGCGAACATCGGCATCACCCGCGCCAGTCCGCCGTAGGCATCGAGCATTCGCGTGTGACGTCGCTCGTACATCATCCCGATCAGGAGGAAGAGCGCGCCGGTGGAGATCCCGTGATTGATCATCACCATCAGCGCCCCCTGCACGCTCTGCAGCGTGAGGGAGAAGATCCCGAGCATCACGAAGCCCAGATGGCTGACCGACGAATACGCCACCAGCTTCTTGAAGTCGGGTTGCACCATCGCCACCAGCGCGCCGTAGAGGATCCCGATCACGGCGAGAACGAGGATGATGTTGCGCACCCATGGCGTGAGCGCGGCGCCCGGGAAGAGCGGGAGCGCGAAGCGCAGGAAGCCGTAGGTGCCCATCTTGAGCATGATCCCCGCCAGGATCACCGAGCCGGCCGTGGGCGCCTCGGTGTGCGCGTCGGGGAGCCAGGTGTGGAAGGGGAACATCGGCACCTTGATCGCGAACGAGATGAAGAAGGCGCCGAAGAGCCAGAGCGCCGCGCGCGAGCTCACCGCGGCGTGCTGGAGTATCTGGTCGTAGCTGAAGGAGAGCTGCCCGGTGAACGGATCGCCCGAGTGCATCCACAGGTAGATGATCCCGACCAGCATGAGAAGCGAGCCGAGCATCGTGTAGATGAAGAACTTGATGCTCGCGTAGATCCGCCGCTCGCCGCCCCACACCCCGATGATGAAGTACATCGGGATGAGCATGATCTCCCACATCAGATAGAAGAGCAGCAGGTCGAGTGCGAGGAATACGCCGATCATCCCGGTGGTGAGGAGGAGCATCAGCGCGTAGTAGCTCCGCACCTTCGTCTTGATGCTCGTCCAGCTTCCCAGCACCGAGAGCGGCATGAGGAAGGTGGTGAGCAGCACCATGAAGAGCGAGATGCCGTCCACCCCCACGTCGAATCGAGCGCCCCACTGCGGGATCCACGCGGTGGAGACTCTCGCCTGCCACGCCGAGGAGCCGGGGTCGAACGACCACCAGAGCCCCAGCGAGACCACGAGCTCCACGAGGAAAGCGATCAGCGCCACCCAGCGCGCCGACGGCGCCGCGGCGAGCGTGCCGTCGTCGCGCGAGAGCGCCGACTGGATGAGGATCACCAGCGCGCCCACGAGCGGGATGATCAACAGCGCCGGGAGCACCCAGCCGTTGTAATTGATGGAAGTCAGAAAGTCTTGCATCGATCAGCGGAGGGTGAAGGCGCCGAGGACGGCCAGTACGCCCACGACGATTGCCCAGGCGTAGGTGCCGACCTGCCCCGACTGGAGCCAGGAGCCGATGGCCGCGAAGCCGCGCGCCAGCCATGCGCTGCCATTCACGAACAGTCCATCTACCAGCCCCGCGTCGATCCCCTTCCAGAGAAGGTTCTTCGAGATCGTCACCGTGGGCTCTATTATCGTGTCGTCGTAGATCTCGTCCACGTAGTACTTGTTCTCCAGCACGCGACTGAAGCCGCGCTCCGGTGGCGCCTCGGCCTTGGGGACCAGCGCCGCTGGCTTGAGCCGTGCCATGGCGAAGAGCACGCCGGCTACCGCTACCACGATGGCGATTCCCACCAGCGCGTACTCGGTGGAGTGCGAGAGCTCGGCGGGGGCGCCGTGCGTGACGTGCAGCGCCGCCTCGCCTACCACGGGGTCGAGCCAGTGCTCCAATCCGAAAGTCCATCCCTCCGGCAGGTGCAGGAACGCCGGGAGGTTGATCACTCCGCCGATGGCGCTCAGTACTCCCAGAACGATCACCGGCATGGTCATCGACCAGGGCGCCTCGTGCAGGTACTCGCGCTCGCGCTCACCCGTCCGGTTGGGGCCGTGGAAGGTGTAGAGCATGAGGCGGGTCATGTAGATCGCCGTGAGGAGCGCACCCACGAGCGCGAACACGTACACGCCGTAGAGCACCCACGTACCGGGGATCCCGAGCCAGGTGATGTCGGCCAGCGTGCTGTCCTGCGCCCGCGCGAAAACGGCGCCCAGTATCTCATCCTTCGAGAAGAAGCCCGCGAAGATCGGGATGCCGGAAATCGCCAGCGTCGCGATCCACATCATCGCGAAGGTCCAGGGCATGTACTTCCTGAAGCCGCCCATGTTGCGCATGTCCTGCGCATCCTGGTCGCTGTGTGTGTGATGCAGCGCCTCATGCATGGCGAAGATCACCGAGCCCGCGCCCAGGAAGAGGAGTGCCTTGAAGAAGGCGTGCGTCATGAGGTGGAACATGCCCGCGACGTACGCTCCTACTCCCACGCCCACGAACATGTAGCCGAGCTGCGAGACGGTGGAGTACGCGAGGACCTTCTTGATGTCCCACTGCTTGAGCCCGATCGTGGCCGCGAACAGTGCCGTGATCGCGCCTATCACCGCTACCGTCAGCGAGGCCGCCGGTGCAATGGCGAAGAGGAAGGAGCTGCGCGCTATGAGATAGACGCCGGCCGTGACCATCGTGGCGGCGTGGATCAGTGCCGACACGGGGGTGGGGCCGGCCATGGCGTCGGGCAGCCATACGTACAGCGGGATCTGGGCGCTCTTCCCCGCGCAGCCGAGGAAGAAGAAGAGGCAGATGGTCGTGACGAGCGGCCCGCCGACCGGTAGTGCGGCGGCCGCCGCCTTCACGCCCACGAAATCGAGCGCGCCCAGGTTGGTCCACACGAGGAACATCGCCATCAGGAACCCGAAGTCGCCGATCCTATTGACGATGAACGCCTTCAATCCGGCGTCCGCGTTGGCCTTGTCCTCGTACCAGAAGCCGATGAGCAGGTAGGAGCATAGACCCACGCCCTCCCACCCTACGAAGAGCACCGGATAACTCGCGCCCAGGACGAGCACGAGCATGAACGCGACGAAGAGGTTCAGGTACGCGAAGAAGCGGGCGAAACCCGGGTCGTCGCGCATGTAACCGAGACTGAAGATGTGGATCAGCGTCCCCACGCCGGTGATTATGAGCACCATCACCATGGAGAGCTGATCGAGCTGGAAGGCCCAATCGATCTGGAGATCGGTACCCACGGGCATCCAGCTGAAGAAGCGCTTCACGAAGGGCGCGGTCATGTCGCCCGGCATCGCGAAGAAGATCGCTACGGCGAGCACGAACGAGAGCGCCAGGACGAGCGGCCCAATGATCGCCACGATGGACGCGAAGGCTGGACGCCGCGGCGCGGCGTGCACGTCTTCGTTCTCCCCGTGCGCGCCATGTACGCCCTGGGCTCCGGAGGGTGCGTGCGGCTCGCCGTGGCCCATATCCGGATCGGGCGGGCCGGGGCGGTACGAGGCCGCCAGCGACAGGAATCCGTTGATCACAAAGCCGAGCAACGGCAGGATCGGGAGCAGCCAGACGTACTCGGCGATCGTCCCTGCCAGAGGATGCGAGAGCGCCGGCGAGGCGGCTTGCAGGAGGAGCATCACCCTTTCAGGAGATTGATGTTCTGTAGGTCGACCGTCTCGTGGTGCCTGAAGATCGATATGATGATGGCCAGTCCGACCGCCGCTTCCGCGGCCGCTACGGCCATGACGAAGATCACGAACACCTGCCCCGTCACGCCGTACAGCCGCGAGAGCGCCACGAAGGAGAGGTTCACGGCGTTGAGCATGAGCTCCACTGCCATGAAGATGATGATCGCGTTACGCCGCGTGAGGACGCCGATGACGCCTATCGTGAAGAGCACGGCCGAGAAGAAAAGAGCTTCCGCCACCATGGCTCAGACCCTTCGCTTTGCTAGGACGACCGCTCCGATGATAGCGGCCAGGAGGAGTACGCTCGTGACTTCGAAGGCGAGGAGGTACTCGTTGAAGAGCGGACCGGCAACCGCGGTGACCACGTTGGACTGCGCCGCTGGCTCGACGAGCTCTCCGGGAAGCTGCTGTCGCCCCAGGACGCTCAGCTCCGCGAGGAGCACGATGCCGGCCGCGCCGGCGAGGAGCCGCGGCCAGAGCCGCCTGATGTCCCCGCTCCCCGGTACGTGACCCAGGTTCAGGAGCATCACCACGAAGAGGAACACCACCATGATCGCGCCCGCGTAGAGGAGCACCTGCACGGCGCCGATGAACTGCGCGTCGAGCATCACGTAGAGCACGGCGAGGCAGAACATGGTGTTGACCAGCCAGAGCGCGGCGGCCACGGGACTCTTACGCGTGACGAAGGCGATCGCCGAAGCGACCGCGATCAGGCCGAAGACGTAGAAGTTGAACTGGAAGAAGAGACCGTGGTGCATCATTCTCCCTTGGGATCGGCGGGGTCCCACAAGGTGGATACCGGGTGCGTCTGCTGCATCAGCCGCTCGAGGTCGTAGACGAAGCCCGCGCGGCTGTACTCGGAATTCTCGTAGTGCCGCCCCACGTGGATCGCCTCCTCCGGGCACACCTCCTGACAGTAGCCGCAGAAGATGCAGCGGAACTCATCGATCTCGTAGATCAGCGGGTAGCGGTTCCCTTCCTCATCCTCGCCGGGAACGAGCTTGATGCAGTTGGCCGGGCAGATCTGCGGACAGAGACCGCACGCCACGCACTTGGCCTTCCCGTTCTCGTCGGTGAGCATGCGATGGGTGCCGCGCCAGCGCGGCGAGAGATCCCACTTCTGCTCCGGGTACTGGAGGGTCTTCTTGTGCGGGTCGATGAGGTGCTTGAAGGTGAGCGCCATCCCCTTGAGCATGGAGCGCACGTAGCTCGACTGTTCAATCGGCCTGTCGAGCACCTTTACCTGAATTGCCATCTATCAGTCTCCCTGGGCGCCGGCGAAGCGGCGCGGGACGCTGGCGGCGCGGAGTCGCGCGAGCTCGGCCGCGTCGATTCTGGTGGAAGCCGGACTCACGATGCGCCCGCGGTCGAGGATCACGAACACCAGAGCCGCGAGCACGATGTTGAGCACGCCCAGTATCGCCCAGTAAGCTGGGATGAAGCCGAGCCAGACGGCGTTGGGCGAGATCCCCAGCAGGCTCAGTACCAGGAGCGCGGCGGCCATGATGACCATGTAGACGAGCGCCAACGGGATCAGGATCTTCCAGCCGAGCCCCATGAGCTGGTCGTAGCGGAAACGCGGCAGCGTCCACCTCACCCACATGAAGAGGAAGAGGAAGAAGCCCACCTTAGTCATGAAGAACACGAGCGTGATCAGCGTCTTCCACCACGCCCACGGCGCCATGTTCACGCCGTTCAGGAAGGGCACGCTCCAGCCACCGAAGAAGAGCGTCACGGTGAGCGCGCTCGCGGTGACCATATTGGAGTATTCCGCGATGAAGAACATCGAGAACTTCATCGCGCTGTATTCCGTGTGGTAGCCGGCGATCAGCTCCGACTCCGCCTCGGGGAGGTCGAAGGGGAGCCGGTTGGTCTCGGCGAACGCGGACACCAGGAAGATGAAGAAGCCCAGGAGCAACGGGAAAATGTACCAGCCGCCGACGATCTGATTCTGCACGATCTCGTCGAGCTGGACGTTCCCCGCGAGGAGTAGCACCGTCACGGCAGCCAGTCCCATGGCCACCTCGTAGCTCACCATCTGCGCGCTCGATCGAAGGCCGCCCAGCAGCGAGTACTTGTTGTTCGAGCTCCAGCCGGCGAGCACTATCCCGTACACACCCAGCGACGAGATCGCGAGGATGTAGAGGAAGCCAATCGGTGCATCGGCAACCACCATCTTCACCAGCCCCCAGGGCGTTGGGAGAGGCGCGGCGAAGGGAATCACGGCGAAGGTCATGAGCGCCGGGATGAAGGACATCACCGGTGCGAGGATGAAGATCGCCTTGTAGGCCGCTTCGGGATACGTCTCCTCCTTCATGATGTTCTTGAGGCCGTCCGCGGCGGGTTGGAGCAGGCCGAACTTTCCGCCCACGCGGTTGGGGCCGTGCCGGTCCTGAATCCACGCCGAGATCTTGCGTTCGGCGAGGGTGAGCATCGCGACGCCCACCATGATCACGGTGAAGACGATGAGCATCTTGAGCACCGTGAACCAGAACCAGGGCGCGCCGTGAACCGGCGTCTGTGGATCGTAGACCTTCTGGAGGAGAAGGAGCGAGGCGAGCGGCATCACCCGATCGTCCTCGCGGGCTCCGAGTTGCTCGCCATCATCTGTCCCTTGAGTCCGATTGTCTCGTAGCTCATTCCGGTGAATTCGGGTCGCGCTTGGGCGAGCGAATCGAACGTCTCGCTCGCCGTGTAGTGTCCGGCACCTTCGCCGAGGAACGTGAGCAGGTCGCCCACCGCCCACCAGACCGGCTGCGACATTCCGGGGCCCGAGCGCGCCTGCTGGTAACGCTGCACGCGCCCGCGGAGATTCGTGAAGGTTCCTTCCTCTTCAGCCATGTTAGTGGACGGAAGAACGACGATCGCCTGACGCGCGGTCTCTGGAAGAACGGTGCCGATAACGATGATCGCGCTCGCGCGCGCAAGGTCGGCGATGTCCGCCTCGGCGAGCTCGTGGTCGGCGATCACCAGGACGTCGCCATCGCCCATGCCTGCGAGCGGCGTGTCGGTCTTGGTGAAGCCGAGCAGCTCGGCGCCGCGCACGTTGGCCGCGCGCTCGGCTCGGAGCGCGAGGTCCTTCACGCCCGGGAGCGGCGCCTCGGGACCGCGGCGTACGCGGAAGGCACCCTTCCCCCCCGTCTTCTCCACGAGGCGCGAGAGCATCCAGAGCGATTCGTTGGAGAGCATGGGGCTGGCGAGCACGAAGGCACGCTTGCCGTTGAGGTGCAGCGCCGCGGCGCGCAACGCCTCGTCCCAGTCGGTGGCCGCGAGCCGGTCGCCGCGGCGCAGGAGCGGCGCCTCTACGCGGTCGGTGCGGTTCATCCAGCGGTAGTCGAGCCGGCCGGAATCGCAGAGGTAGTACTGGTTCACCTCGGTGTTCGAGCGCGGACGCATGCGCACCACCTGGTTGTCGCGCGTCTCGAAGATCGCGTTGCAACCCTGCGAGCAGTTGGGGCAGATCGAAGGCGTGCGATCGAGCTCCCAGGAGCGCGCCTTGTTGAGGAAATCCTTCGAGAGGAGCGCACCGACGGGGCAGATGTCGATCACGTTCCCCGCCCACTCGTTGGTGAGCTCCTTACCCTCGAAGACGCCGATCACGGCGCGGTCGCCGCGCTCGCTCACGTTCAGCACAGTGTCCTGTGCCACCGTGTCCATGAAGCGAACGCAGCGCGTGCACATGATGCAGCGGTTGGTCACGTACAGGACGTCGCCGCCGAAGTCCTCGGCCGGGTTGAAGCGCTTTGGATCGCGCAGGCGTCCCTGGGCGGGCCCCTCTCGATAGGCGTAGTCCTGCAGCTCGCACTCGCCGGCCTTGTCGCAGATGGGACAGTCCAGCGGGTGGTTGATGAGAAGGAACTCCAGAACGCTCTTGCGTTGCTCGAGCGCCCTCTCCGAGAAGACGTGCACCACCTGTCCCTCGGTCGCCGCCGTCGCGCATGCGGGTGCGAGCTTGGGCGCCTTCTCCACCTCCACCAGGCACATGCGGCAGGAGCCCGCCACGGGGAGCCCGGGGTGGTAGCAGTAGTGGGGTACGAGGACGCCGGCCTGCTTGGCCGCCTCGAGGATGGAAGTCCCCGGTGCGACCGAGACCTGCCGTCCCTCGATCGTCAGAGTTATCTGCTGTCCGTCTGCCATTATGCCGCCGCGGTGGCGCCCATGGGGCACCGCTTGCCTTTGATGTGAGCCTCGAATTCGTCGCGGAACTTGCTGATTCCCGAGATGATCGGCGTGGCGCACGAGTCGCTGAGCACGCAGATCGTGGTACCGGTCATGTTCTTCGAGAGAGAGCTGAGAGTCTCGAGATCCTCCATGGTTCCCTGCCCGCGCTCGATCCGCTCGAGAATGCGTGTGGTCCACGCGGTGCCTTCGCGGCACTGCGTACACTGCGCGCAGCTCTCGTGCGCGTAGAAGCGGGCGAGGCGTGCGATCTGCTTCACCATGCACTGCGAGTCGTCGAACACGATGACGCCGCCGGAGCCGAGCATGGACCCCTGGGCGATGAAGCCCTCGTAATCCATGAGCGTGGCTTCTGCTTCGGCCATCGTCTGGATCGGTACCGAGGAGCCGCCGGGGATCACCGCCTTGAAACGCCGTCCAGGCGGCGGTCCGCCGCAGACATCGTAGAGGAAGTCCTTGAAGGGAAATCCCATCTCGACTTCGTAGTTGCCCGGTCTGGCGATGTTGCCGCACACCGAGAAGAGCTTGCTCCCGGTGCTCTTGGGGCTCGAGTGCGACATCGCCTTGTACCAGGCGGGCCCCTCGTTCAGGATGTGCGGGACCGCGGTGAGCGTCTCGACGTTGTTGATGGTGGTGGGCATCCCGAAGGCGCCCGCCACCGCCGGGAAGGGTGGCTTGATGCGCGGGTTGCCGCGCTTCCCTTCCAGCGAGTTCATGAGCGCCGTCTCTTCGCCGCAGATGTACGCGCCGGCACCCTTGTGCACGTGCACGTCGATCCGCTTGCCGGTGCCCATCGCATTCTTACCGACGATCCCGGCGGCGTACGCCTCCTTCACGGCCGCGCCCATCACCCGGAGCGGCTCGGTGAACTCGCCGCGGATGTAGATGTACGCCGTCTCCGCACCGATCGCGTAGGCGCCGATCGCCGCGCCCTCGATGAGAGCGTGCGGCGTCCATCGCATTATCTCGCGGTCCTTGAAGGTGCCGGGCTCCGACTCGTCGGCGTTGACGCAGAGATAGTGCGGCTTGCCGTCGCCGTGCTTCATGAACGACCACTTCATCCCCGTGGGGAAGCCGGCGCCGCCACGGCCGCGGAGTCCCGATTCCTTGATCTCGGTGATGATCTCAGCCGGCGCCATGCCGAGCGCCTTCTCGAGCGCGCGATATCCGCCCCTCTTCTTCCACCCTTCGAGCGTGCGCGCCTCGGCGTCGCCGAAGTAGCGGGAGAGGATTGGTGTCTCTCTCGGATGTGATTTGTGCGGAAAGCCCATTATGGAAGCCGGCTCAGGACATCGGAAACGTTGCCTTCGTTCACGGACTCGACGAACTCTTCGTTGATCATGATCGGCGTGGCGAAGCCGCAGGCGCCGAGGCACTCGGCTTCAACCACCGTGAAGCGGCCGTCGGGCGAGGTGGCGCCCAATTCGCGGCAGCCAGTCTGCTCGAGGAGCGCGCGAACCGTGTCCTCCGCGCCGCAGACGCCGCAGGGCGAGGTGGTGCACACCTGGATGAAGTACTTACCCACCGGGTGCTGGTGGTACATGGTGTAGAAAGTCACCACGCCCTTCACGTACGCCGGGGTGAGAGAGAGGCGTTCGGCGACCTCGGTCATCGCTTCCTCGCTCACCCAGCCGCGCGCGTTCTGCACGATCCAGAGCGCGGGAAGCAGTGCCGCCATCTTCGTGGGATAGTGGGTGAGGAGCTCCTCGAGCTCACGCTCCATCTCGCCAACGAACACCGGCTCGTATTGCTCGTCTTTGGTGTGCACCGCGTGGGAGCTGTCGCCTCCTGGGCGGGTGCCGCCCATCTCGTCAACCTTCACCGGTCGATCTCCCCCATAACGATGTCGATGCTGGCGTTGATGGCGATCACGTCGGAGAGGAGGTGGCCTTCCACCATCTTGGGGATGGCGGAGAGGTTCACGAACGAGGGCGGCCGGATGCGCCAGCGCACCGGCTTCGCCGTTCCGTCGGAGACCATGTAGTATCCCTTCTCTCCCTTGGGGCTCTCCACAGCTACATAGCACTCACCCACCGGCGGACGCGGACCCTCCATCACCTGCTTGAAGTGATGGATCATGGATTCCATGTCGCTCATCGCCTTCGACTTGGGCGGGAGAATCACGCGGTGGTCGCTCGTGTTCACCGGACCGTCGGGGAGCCGGTCGAGCGCCTGCTGCAGGATGCGCGTGCTCTGGCGGAGCTCCTCCATGCGCACCAGGTAGCGGTCGTAGACGTCGCCGTGCGTACCGACGGGGACCTCGAAGTCGTAGGTCTCGTAGTCGAGATACGGGAAGTCGCGTCTCACGTCGAAGGCCACGCCCGAGGCGCGCACCATGGGACCGGAGAGCCCGTAGTTGATTGCCTCCTCTCCACTCATCGCACCGATGCCGGTGGTGCGGCCCACCCAGATGGCGTTCGTGGTGAGGAGCTTGTCCACCTCGTCCACGGTCTTCGAGAAGTTGCGGATGAACTGCTGCAACTGCTCGGTCCAGCCGTCGGGTATGTCCGCGGCCATCCCGCCAACGCGGGTGGCGCTGGTGGTGAGGCGCGCTCCCACCCAGCTCTCGAGGAGATTGTAGACCGTCTCGCGCTGCTGGAAAGTCCAGAGGAAGGGCGTGTAGGCGCCCAGGTCGATGCACGTGGTGCCGAGCCAGACGAGGTGCGAGATGATGCGCGAGAGCTCCATCGCGATCACTCTCAGCACGGTGCACCGAGGCGGCACCTCGATGCCGAAGAGCCGCTCGGCGCCGAGCACGAAGGCGACGTTATTACCGATCGAGTTGAGGTAGTCCTCGCGATCGGTCCACGGGATGATCTGGTTGTAGGTGCGATACTCGCCGATCTTCTCGAAGCCGCAGTGCAGGTAGCCGATGTGCGGGATGCAACGAACGACCGTCTCGCCATCGAGCTCCAGAACCAGGCGGAGCACGCCGTGCGTGGCCGGATGCTGCGGTCCGATGTTGATGAGGAGGTGCTCGCCCTCCAGCTCGGGCTCCAGCGCCGGCGGCGGCTCGAGGGTCGTCACCGCTCCGTTCTCGTTCACCGTGAGCGGACTTCTCTTCGGACGTCCCAGCTCGTCT
>Ga0207652_10002388_pt1 | contig 15864 bp, 17 predicted proteins | sample KBSC63BmetaG_FD_184334 | JGI IMG/M metagenome (GOLD analysis project Ga0207652, IMG submission 184334) | Corn rhizosphere microbial communities from Kellogg Biological Station, Michigan, USA - KBS C6-3B metaG (SPAdes) (version 2) | ecosystem: Host-associated > Plants > Roots > Rhizosphere ... | reverse complement strand
CCAGCCGCCGGCTTCGTCGATGGCTTCGCGACGCCACATGCCGGCGGTCCCGTTGAAGTTGAAGAAGACGCCTGCGCGGGAGCGGCCGCCATGCTCCAAAACAAAATGTCCGTCGAGCAGAATGGCCTCGACCTGAGTGAGGAAGCTGTAGTTGCGATTGAGGTGCGTCCAGCGGGTCTGCACCATGCCGATGCCGGGCTCGGCAAAGTGATGGACGACGCGATTGAGCCAGTTGGGCGGCGGGACGAAGTCGGCGTCGAAGATTGCGATGAGGTCGCCCTTGGCGACGCGGAGACCTTCTTCGAGTGCTCCGGCTTTGTAGCCGTGGCGGTTGGTGCGATGGATGTAATGGATAGGCTGCGCGGCGAGGGTTTCGCTGCCGGCGGCATAGCGGGCGACGATGGCGCGGGCCACGTCGACGGTTTCGTCGGTGGAGTCGTCGAGGAGCTGGATTTCGAAGCGGTCGCGCGGATAGTCGAGGCGGCAGCAGGCTTCGATGAGGCGGTCAATGACGAACTGCTCGTTGAAGATGGGGAGCTGAATGGTGACGAAGGGCAGCTGCTCTTCGGTAAATTGCGCGGGCGTCTCGTTGGAACGGGCTTCCTTCTTGCGATTGCGGTAGTAGAGCCAGACGAGCTGATAGCGGTGGATTCCGTAGAACGCCAGGATGATCATGACGATGAAGTACGGAATCAGGAGCGAAATGTCGAAGGCGTTCCAGCGATAAACGTCGTGGAAAGTGCGGTCGCCGTAGTGAGATTTTAAGTAGTGCGTGAAGCCTCGCGGGGCCGCGAGGAAAAGAGCCAGGGATTGAAGGGCGTTAAGCAGAGGTGGGCTCCGGGGCGTGCGTACCGTTTGATTTTACGCGAGAGGCCAGCGGATGAGCCGATCCTTCTGCAGGAGAAGGAAGTCCATGGGACGAAGGACTCTCACGTGTGACACCGTGGTGTTGTAGAGAAGGCCGAAATGATTGGCGTCACCCGTGACGAGATAGTCGATGCTGGCGAAGATCGCTGCAGCGAGAATGGGCTGATCTTTCGGGGCAAGTTGGATGGATGCCGGGACATAGCGGAGGTTGGCGTCGCTGACAAATTGCGTGCGCGAGAGGAGTGTTTCAAAGCGTTCGCGATGTGCGAGGGTTCGGATATTGCGAGATATCTCTCCGACGGCATATTGCGAAGTCACGGGAGTGACATGGCGAAGGTTCCAAAAGTTGAGGAATTCAGAGCCGGGTTTGTATGAGGCTGAGAAGAGGACGTTCGAGTCCAGATAGACGCGAACTGCGGGGAAGTCAGGCACTCACATGCTCCGCTGGTCGCATCTTTGCGTCCCACTCTGCGTCCGTTGGCAGAGTTTCGCGATGGTTTGGGGAGAGGCCTTCAATCTTCGCAGGATCGATGCCCATCTCGAGGACATCGGGGAGATTTCTGTCCCACTCTTCCTTTGTCATGGAATTGGTGAGGATGAAATAGGCCCTGGTGTCGTCCGTCCATACCTCGGGCTCGTATAGAAAGGCAGGTCGAATCAGAATTCCACCGCTTTTGGGTTCGATTTGCAGCAGCGAACCATCTTCGAGACCAAATTGCTTGCGTAGTTTGGCTGGGAGAACGATGGTGCCGCGTTTGCCCATTTTGATGGTGGTGGCTTCCATCTCTGAACCTCTGAATGTCAGAATATCAGAAGGCTTCAGGAGACTGCGCGATGAAGACTGTGTTCGAGGGGTGTGCAAGACACGGAAGATTGCTTAAGATTCGTAGATACCGAATCTACTATTGCGTGAGGTTCATCGAAGTGCATCGCAAAAGCGCCGTGGATGCGGCCGAAAAGGCTTAGTACGATTCAGCAATGATCAAGAACCTGAGAGAGAAGTACTTAGCAGAGTTCGGCACGGCGCAGATGGCGGAGTTGTCCCCGTGAAACCGAAATCCCCGGTTGCCCAAACAAGGCGAATCTGCCAATTCCTTGGAAGAGGCATGTCCGGTGGTAACTGTGTCAACGGACGGACGCAACCAACATCGTCGCTCCAATTCGATGCCATAACGACGCTTGCGAGGAGGCTCTAATTGCCGAGGCCGGGACAACGCGTGTTTTCGCATACGAAGTGTGTGAGTTGGCGAAGTTGGTGAGGTGGGCGATGGGGTGTGAATAACGTTTGCCGCCTTTCCTGCTTGGGTATATACCTGAGGCGTGGACGTATTCTTTCTTTATCGTGGCCTGACATTCGTATGGGACGGGATGAAAGCCATCGAGAATCGAAACAAGCACGGCGTCTCTTTTGAGACTGCCTGTGAGCCGTTCTTCGATCAACTTGCCGAATTTGTCGATGCGGGCGTGGATGAGGAAAGACGACTAGCCATCATCGGCGTGACTGAAGCTCAGAAGTTGCTTTATGTAGTACATATCGAGCCTGAAGGAAATTTGGTGCGAATCATTTCGGCACGGCTTGCGATGGAACGGGAAAGGAAACTTTATGCGAACGGCGAGTGAACGCGTGTTGGAGCGGCTAGGGAAAGAACGAGTGATGACTTCTGTCACCATCCGCATGCCTATGGATGCTGTGAGCGATCTTCAGGAGATTGCTCCTACGCTGGGGTTTCCTGAGTATGAGGGATTGATCAAGGCCTACATCAGCGCGGGCCTTCGTAAGGATTTGGAACGGCTGGAAGGGTCGAACCTTCAGGCGTTGACGGAGAGCTTGAGGAAACGTGGAGTGGCTGATGAGGCAATTTCGGCAGCGCTGGAAGAGGCTGGGCTGAAAATGGCGTGATTTTTCTCACGAATATCCTTGCACGTTATGGTTCTTTGGGTTACACCCGTACGAGCGGAGGAAAGTGAAAGCCAAAAACCTAGAACGAAAGATCGCCCGAATTGAGGGAGTTGATGTCAAGATATTGCATAATGACCGAAAAATTAACTCAAATGCGGTAATTCAAGCGAATTATGACTATGAAAGAGCGGCCCCTGGTAACCACACGGCGGCTGATCTGATCCAAAAGCGTCTCGCAAAAACTCTTCCCGGGTATACGGTCGAAGTTTTAGATAGTAGGGGGACACCCGTCGCTGGAAATACCAAATTAAAAACGTTCGCGCTGAATACGAAGAGTAACAATTAGTTGAGGAACATAGTTCGATAGAGCGTATCCCGCTGCACCGGTTTGAAGCCGGCGTCGCGGATGATGCGGCGGAGCTCTTCTTCTGTGGTGCAGTTGGATGTGCCCGCGGCGCGCACTACGTTTTCTTCGAGCATCACGGAGCCGACATCGTTGCCACCGAAGCGGAGGCCCATCTGCAGAACCTTGAGGCCCTGGGTTACCCAGGAGCTTTGCACGTTGTCGATGTTGTCGAGGAACATGCGGCTGATGGCGAGGGTTTTGAGGTACTCGACGCTCGTGGCTTCATCCCAGCCGCGGCCGCCGAGGGCGGTGTTGCCGGGCTGGAAGCTCCAGGGGATGAAGGCTGTGAAGCCGCCGGTTTCTTCCTGCAAATTGCGGACCACTTCGAAGTGGTTGACACGCTGCTCCATCGTTTCGCCAACGCCGAACATCATGGTCGCGGTGGTGCGCATGCCAAGCGCGTGAGCTGTACGGTGGACGCTGACCCAGTCCTCGGTGCGGCATTTCAGGCGGGCGATGCGCTTGCGGACCTCGTCGTCGAGGATCTCTGCGCCGCCACCGGGGATGCTGTCGAGACCCGCGTCGCGGAGGCGGGCGATGGTTTCTTCGAGAGTGATTTCGCTGTACTCGGCAATGGCGAGGATTTCAGAGGCCGAGAGGCAGTGCAGCCAGATCGAGGGGAAGCGCTGCTTGATCCCGGTGAAGAGGCTTTCGAACCAATCGATCTTGAGGTCGGGATGGATGCCGCCCTGCATCAGCACGCCGGTGCCGCCCATCTCCTGCGTTTCGCGGATCTTGTCGTAGATGGTGTCGAAGTCGAGGATGTAGCCTTCGGCGGCGAGCTTGCCCTTCAGCGGCCGATAGAAGGCGCAGAACGTGCAGTACTCGGTGCAGAAGTTTGTGTAGTTGATGTTGCGGTCGATGATGTAGCTAACGACGCCTTCAGGATGGAGGCGACGGCGGACCGCGTCGGCTTCCATGCCGATGCCGATGAGGTCGTCGGAGGCGAAGCAATCGAGAGCTTGCTGGCGGGTGATTCCCATACGCTCCATTTTACGCTTGTGGCGGGAGAGGGGAGAGCGCTCACGCAAAGTGTGCGAGGGAGCCAGGTTTAAGCCTGCTGCTGCGAGCGGCTTGATTGCGGGAACATGGTGCGGGACAAATGCGTATGGATGGGGATGAAACGACTGAGTCTAGGGATGACGTGCGTCATGTTGACGCTGATGGCGGTGCAGGTGAGGGCGCAGGAGGATAGTGCGTATCATCTGCGCGTTGATAGCCGCCTGATCGATATGTCGGTGATTGTCCGCGATGCCAAGGGCGTGCCGGTGACGGGTCTGCCGCAGACCGCGTTCCATGTGCGCGAGGATGGCGCGCCACAGACGGTGCGTTACTTCGCCAGCCAGCGCGAACTGCCGCTGAGCATCGGGCTGATTGTGGACGCCAGCGACAGTCAGCAGAAGTTCGTCAAGGAGCACGAGAAGGAGATTGAAGGCTTCTTACGGGAAGTGATGGAGCCGCGTGACCATGCCTTTGCCGTGTGTTTTGGGAACCACCTGCGCATGACCAGCGATTGGACGAACTCCGCAAAGGCCATCATCGATGGCGTGCACAAATTCAACAAAGGCGACTATGACTTTCCGGAGCTTGGCCCGAAGGAAGAACGGGTCCTGGGCACTGCGCTCTATGACGCGATCTATTTTCCCATCGAGGAAAAACTGGCGTCTGAGAATGGGCGGCGGCGAGTGCTGATCGTCTTTTCCGATGGCGAGGAGAACTCCAGCGAGCACGATCTGATCGACGCCATCACGGCGGCGCAGGGTGCGGACACGTTGGTCTATGCCCTGCGCACAACCGAGAATAAGCAGGACAAGATGAATGCGCGCGACCGCTACGGGATGCGCGTCCTGGAACACCTTTCGGAGGCCAGCGGAGGCCGTGTCTTCGATGTTCGCAAGGAAGATTCGAAGGCGATCTTCGCATCTATCGCTACCGATCTGCGCTCCCTGTACGAAGTCGGCTACTACTCCACCAACAAGGAGCAGGGGAAGTCGTTTCGCAAGGTGACGATTGAGGTCGAAGGCGAAGGTTTGAAGGTGCAGGCTCGCGCCGGCTATGTTGCACGACGATAAGCGTCGGCGGGCGCAAACCGGCGGTCTGCGCCCGATTGGATGTTAGACACCGGCGGTTTTAGACACCATCGATGGCGCGCGCTGCGTCGTTGATGGCCTGGGCGATCCTGGTAATCTGCTCGGCTGAGAGATTTTCGCCGCGCATCATGCGGCTGCGGATGGCTTCGCCGAGGTTGCGGAAAGAGCGCATGATCTCCGGCGAGCGCTCGCGGTCGAAGCGCCGGCCGCTGTGGTCGAGGCGCTCGAAGATGGCGTCGATGCGGGTCTTGTTCGCAGCCAGTTCTGCCTTGCCGGCTTCCGTGATGCCGTAGGTTTTGCGGTTGCCTTCCGACGAGACGACTTCGGCCAGGCCGCGCTCTTCGAGCAGGGTGAGAGTGGGATAGATGACGCCCGGGCTGGGCGCGTAGCCGCCAGCTAAGCGTTCTTCGATGGCCTTGATCAGCTCGTAGCCGTAGCTGGGGCGCTCGTTGAGCAGGTTCAGGATGACGAGTTGAAGCTCGCCGGAGTCGAAGAGGCGCTCGCGTCCGCCGCCGAAGCCGCCGCGTCCCCAGGGGCCGCCGTGACCGCCGCGTCCGGCAAAGCCGCGCGTGTCGGCGCTCGAGCCGGTCTCGTCAGCTCCACGGCCACGCGGGCCACAATGGCCGCGGTGAGGATGTCGGGAATGATGAAAAAAGTCTTGAAACATTTGGGTCTCCTTCTTTCGAAGTATCGAAAGATATATCTTAGATACTACTTAAGAAGGTTCGATGCAAGTTTTTTCTAGAAAAGTTAGAGGTTGGTTTGTCCGACGCCCACTTTGGCGGCCGCGCGGGCGTCGCGAATAAGGTCGGGGAGACCGACGCCGTGGTAGGCGTTGCCGAGGAGGGTGAGGTTGCCGAGTGCGGCGATGCGGGCGTCGAGCTCGGCAATACGTTCGAGGTGGCCGACTTCATACTGCGGGAGGCTGCGCGGCCAGCGGCGGACGGTCGTAAGGATCGGGTCTGGATCGGGAAGCGGGCCCATGAGGTAACGAAGTTGGCGCAGGGCCTCTGCGGCGATTTCGGCGTCTGCGGTGGCAGCAAAATGCTCCGCGCTGCCGCTGCCGAAGAACGCCCGAAGGATGTGAGAGCCGGCGGGAGCGCGATGGGGGAACTTCTGATCGACGAAGGTGCAGGCGAGAAGTTGAGGTTCGTGCCGCTGCGGAGAAGAAGCAGGTCTCTCCATTTCCCCTTCGACAGGCTCAGGGTCCGGTTGACATGACAAATTTGTGGTGGGAACGAGAAAGCCGAAGCCTGGGGGGATGGTGAGTGGAGCACCGGGGCGAACTTGAGGGTCCTGGACCGGACGGGCAGGCCAGACGAGGCAGACCAGAGTAGCGGAGCTCGCCTCGGTGGGGAGGAGTGCCGCGGCTTCCAGAGCAATCGGTTTCAGGAGCGACGCGGTGGCATCCAGGGGTGTAGCCAGGAAGACGTGGTGAAAGTGCTTCTTGGCTTTGCCCGGAATGTCGCGCGTGGAAGGCGTGTTGTAGCGGACGCACCAAAGCTTGCCCTCGCGTTTGAGCGAGAAAGCAGGGCTGTTGAGGTGGATGCGTTCGGCAGGCAGCGTCGCAATGAGCGCGGCAGTGAGAGAGCCGAGGCCGTTGCGAAGGGACGTGAAGATGGGCTGTCGGGGGGTGTCGCCGCGCTGGCTGCTGCGCTGCTGCAGAGCGGCGATCAGGGAGCCGTACTCGCGCTCAAGAGCAACGAACTGCGGCATGACGGCGCGGACGCTGAGAGTTTCCACATCTCCGCCGAAGACGCCGGACAGCAGGGGTGCTCCGATTTTTGCGAGAACTTCATGGCCGAAATGGCGGCGAACAAAGGTGGCGACGGTTTCGTCGTGCGCGGGGGCAGAAGCCTTCAACTCCTCGGAGCGTGTGAGTTCGGTGGCGTAGGCGCGCTTGGCCTCCGTTGAAAAAAGCGGCGAGGCATCGAGCGCAGTGAGGTCCTCGGGAACCATGAGGCGCATGCGTTCGGGGATCACCTGAAGGCGGCCGTCGAGGTGGATCCAGGTCTTGCGGGTGGCGTCGTTGGAGTAGATGAGGTCGGACTCAAGACCAAGTTCGATGGCGAGCTCGCGGGCCCAGGGCTTTTCGCTGACCCAGCCGTCGGGGCCGCCTTCCAGGATGAAGCCGTCGTCTCCGGAACCGATGCGGGTGGTCTCGATGATGCCGCCGAGGCGGTCGCTGGCTTCGTAGAGGTGCCAGTCGATATCGGCGCCGCGCTTGCGGGCCAGTTCTAGTTCATAGGCGGCGGTGAGGCCGGAGATGCCGCCGCCGATGATGGCGATCTTCATTGCTGGCTCCGGCGCGGCAACGTGCGGGCCGCAGAAGAGAGCACCCCACCCTTTCGCGATGAAGCCACGAAAGGATGGGCCACCCGAGTTTGTGTCGGCGCGTTCATTCTGGGGAGCTTGAGGTGAGGACGTGTTCCAAGGCGTTGATGAGGGTGGGGGAGTCGTTGAGGCTTTCTGCGCGCCAAAGGCCGAGGCCGTTTTCGGCAGCGATCTTCTTGAAGTCGAGGTCGATGTCGTAAAGGATCTCGACGTGGTCGCAGAGGAAGCCGATGGGCTGGATGATGACGCCTTCGTAGCCGGAATCTCCCAATGCCTTCAGTGTGTCCTGGACCGTTGGGCCAAGCCAGGGAGCGCCAGCGATGCCTTGGGACTGGAATGCGAAGAACCAGTCGCTCTCCTGGACATCAAGGGGAGCGAGCGCCGCAGCTACGGCAGCAGCTGTCTGTTTGCATTCGATGGGATAGGGGTCGCCCTGATCGGATGCGCCGTAGTTCTGCAGACCGTCGGCGGGAGCAGGCGCACCGGGTGCAACTCCCGAGCCTTCGGCCGCTTGCTGGGCCGTGGCAGGGCGAATGGTGCGACAGGGAACGGAGTGGGCTGTGAAGAGGATAGGAACGGTCTTGGTGTACCCTCCAGCGAGACGGCTCCGTTCCGCGGTAACGGCGGTCCAGACAGGGCCAAGTTTTTCGGCGAAGGCCTGGATGAGGAGAGGTTCGTCAGCCCATCCTGCGATGAAATCGTAGGTGAACGCGCCGTCGACGGCAGCGTCGAGCGCGCGGCGGTAGAGGCCGGTCGAAGTGCGAGAATTTTGCGGGGCGAGGCAAAGGACCCGGGCGTGGGTGATGCCGTCGGCCTTCATACGCGCGACCGTGTCGGCGATGAACGGGTGCCAGTTGCGCATGCCGACGTAGACCGGGCGGCCGGTCTGGGCCGCGAGGAGTTCGGCCTGGCGGAGGGTCCAGCGGGTAAGCGGAGGGCCTTCGGGGAGAGGGTCGTTGCGGAGACCGATCTCTGCGTAGCGGTGTTGCAGTTCTTCGATGACCGCCGAGGGCATGGGCCGACCGGCGGTAACTTTGGAAAGGTATTCGGCCATTTCGCCGAGGACGTCGGGGGTACCGTGGGCGAGGAGGAGGATGGCTTCTTTCATCAGCTTCTCTATGCTACCCCGCCGCTCCCCAATGTGAGTAAAACCCTCCTTAACTGGGTTTAGCTTCTTGCCCTCTTTGTGGCTGTCCATGCGAAAGCCCGGCGAGTGGGCCGGGCTTTCGTGACCAGCGAGCTGAAATCGACTGCGAAGGGAGGCTACCGCTCCCGATGTCAGGAAGCGGCAGCGAAGGAGGGCCGTCTATTACGAGCTACGAGCTACCAGCCGCGAGCTTCCAGCTAAGAGCTAGAGGCTGGAGGCTCGAAGCTAAGAGTTCCAGTTTGGGTTAGTGGATCGGCTCCATGAGAACCGTCATATCAAGGTGATGCGTGGAACCTGCGATATCGGCCGAGCCCAGCACGAGAGGTTTGCCCGGTGAAATGAGTGAGGACCCTGTGAGGACGGATTGGCGGATAATCGGTTCGTTGATGCCGAGGATGGTGACTGGTTCCGGAGCAACGCTGGACGCCTCGATCTTGGTATCCAGACGGGCGCCATCGGCGCCGTCATAGACTGTGGCGTCGAAATTCATGCCAACGTCGAGGTAAGTGAATTGCGTCGTCCCGGCGGAGGCCTTGCCATCGTCGTACTTCCCGGTGGCGACAGGAATTTTGCTTCCCTGCTTGAGTGTCATACGCTGGCCGGAGACGACGACCATGCTGAAGTGCTGCGTGCCGACGCGCTTGTTGCCATCGAAGTCGGTGAGCGTGAAGGTGAGGCGGTATGCCTGGCGAGGGGTATCGAGGGTTTTTACGAACGCCTGGATACGGTCTAACTCCTCAGGGTAGGTGGTAACAGCGAGAGCGTTTTTGGAAGCTATGAGGTAGATCCTTATCGTTGGATCGAACATGTTGCGGACAGCGATGAGGATCTCATTCGCGTCATTTTGCTGTGTGGCGTTGGTGAGGAAGATGGTCCTGGTTTGCGAGCGCGCATCGGCGCAATCGCTCATTTGGGTCCGGTTGGGCTGGTTGCGGCAGTCTGTGATGGCATGGTCGAACTGCCTGCCGGGCTTATGTTCGCCAGCAGGCGCCTGGGTGGGCGCTTCCGCAGGTTTGTCCTGCGCGCGGACGGCGAGAGGAAGGATTACGAAGGCAGACGCCAGAAAGGCAGGCAGGATGAGACGTAGAGAAATTTTCATGAGGCAGGCTCCGGTCTTTTGTATCGGTTAGAGATTTGTCTTGGGTAGGCCCTAGTCCGTGGTGTCGAGGGAATCCGGGACGGGGACTGGATCGTCGTGGTCTGGGGTGGGAGGTGTGGGATTCAGAGTTTCCGCCGCGGCGAGTTGCTTCAGGAATCCCTGCACGGCGTGCCTGAGAGCGGTGTCTTCCGCCGTTGGAACTTGAGCCCGTTGTGGCGCATCGCGGAAAGGTTCAAGCAGAGCGATTTGCACCTGTTCTCCTCGTTGCGCGGCCCGTGAGAGAATCCGCTCGTCGCGGGATAGCGGCATGGGTGGTGCAGGTTGGCTGGGGGCCTGCATTTCTGCCATGGCAAGGGGGTCGCAGTCGCAGAGCAGTTCGTGAGGTGGATAAGCCGCTTGCGCTGTCGACTTCAGGTGCGCGGGGGTATGGGCAGCGCTTGCTTCCGTAAATGCTGCGATCTCTCCACTGCGCTTCGCTCCGGTCGAGATGACAGATGGGGAGGACTGCGCTTCGGTCGAGATGACAGCGTTTGGAGAGGGTGTCAGCACCGAAGATTGTGCGATCCCGGGTGCGGGGCGACGGGTGTTGTGAGCAGTGAGCGCGACGGCAAAGACTACGGCCGCAGTTGCGAGTGCGGCCAGGCTCCATGGCATGGGTGACGTCCAACGTAACCAGGCTGCGCGGGCGGGAGTGCGGTTCTCCAAAGCGTGAAGGATGCGGCGTTCCATGCCCTCGGTGGCCTCGGTGTCGCGCAGGGCTGTGAGGACCCGGTCGATATCGTGTTCGGAAGCGTTGTTCATGCGTTTCCTCCCTTGTTGAGGCGTTCGCGGAGACGGGTGCGGGCCCGGAACAAAAGCGCCCGGACTGCCGATTCGCTGCGCCCTGTGATGGCTGCCATCTCTGCGGTGTTGAGTTCTTCGAGGGCGGCCAGCAGTAACACCTGGCGTTCCTTTTTGGGTAAGCGTTCCATTTCCTGCAGGACCAGTTTTATGCGGCGGTGCTCGTCGATGGCCCGATCGGCGGGCAGGTTGCGGCCGACCAGGGTACCGGCGAAGAGGTCGTCCATCTGGTCGGGGCGGATGCGTTGGCGGCGGTCGAGAGCGCGGTTCCAGGCAATGCGGACGAGCCAGACACGCATATCGCGGACCTCCGGGAGCGACGTGCGGTTTTCGAGGACACGGACAAAGACGTCCTGCACAACGTCCTCCGCTTCAGCACGGTTGCGGAGGATGGAATGGGCGACGCGGAAGAGGAGCGCGGAGTAGGTGTCCACGAGTGCCGCCAGATCGATGGTCGAGCTGGTGGTATGCGGGATCGGTAATGCCAAGCTGAGTTCCTCGACCATGCTGCCCTTCTACGTGTACAGACGGGCGGGTGCAGGGATCGCTCGGATTTATTTTGCGGTTCGGCGGGGGAGAACAAAAGCAACGGCAACATCCTTAACGCAAAGGGCGCGAAGGAAGGACGCAAAGGTCGCGATGGTTTCGAGGCTGGTTACGCGCTGGTGGATTTGCCGTGTTGCTTGACCCAGTTGCACACATTGATGACCGCTTCGACCGGCGTTTCGGGGACGATGCCGTGGCCGAGGTTGAAGATGTGGCCGGGGCGGCCGTTGGCAGCCTGGAGAATTTCTTTTACGCGCGCTTCAAGGACGTCTTCCGGCGCGAAGAGGGAGATGGGGTCGAGGTTGCCCTGGACGGCCGTTCCGTGGCCGACAGCTTGCCAGCCTTCGTCGAGAGGGATACGCCAGTCGAGGCCGATGACATCGGCGCCGGTTTCGCGGAACGTGGGGAGCAGCGACGCGGTGTCGACTCCGAAATAAATGACGGGGACGCCCATGGCGCGGATGCGGCGGATGAGTTCGGTGGTGGGGTCGAGGCAGTAGTCGCGGTAGTCCTGCACGCTGAGCGCGCCGGCCCAGGAGTCGAAGACCTGAATCACGTCCGCGCCGGCTTCGACTTGTTGCTGGGCGAAGGAGGTGAGGAGGTTGACGAGCTTTTCCATCAGCAGAGGCCAGGCGGCGGAGGAGGGTTCAGGGCCCAGGGCCCAGGGGCCAGGGGTAACACCAGAAGCAGGTCTCTCCACTGCGTCCGCAAAAGGCGCGGACTCCGGTCGAGATGACAATTCTGGGGAAGGTGCGGAGGTCTGTAAATGCTGCGATCTCTCCGCTGCGTCCGCAAAGGACGCGGACTTCGGTCGAGATGACACATCTTCGCTAGACCCAGTTCGAGATGACAATTCTGAGGTGGGGAGGCCCGAGGCGTACATCATGCGCTTGGCGTGGATGTAGTTGCGGGAGCTGCCGCCTTCGATCATGTAGCTGGCGAGGGTGAAGGGGGCTCCGCAGAAGCCGATGATGCCGAGCTGGTCGCCATCAGCGCGTGGCGGGGCGAAGTGGGCGGCGACTTTTTCGATGGCGCGGGCCACGTATTGAAGGTCGTCGGCGCGGTCAGTGCGCAGCGCCTGGACTTGTTCGAAGGTGCGGAGAGGGGTCTTGACGACGGGGCCTTCGCCGCCGATGAAGTCGAAGTCGAGGCCCATGGGCGTGAGCGGAAGTAACAGATCGGCAAAAATGATGGCCGCGTCGACGCCGAGACGCTCGGCGGCGGTGATGGTGACTTCGGCGGCGATGTCGGGGTTGCGGCAGATGTCGAGCAGGGAGTGGTGGCGGCGGACGGCCATGTACTCCGGCATGTAGCGGCCGGCCTGGCGGAGGAACCAGACGGGGGTACGGTCAACAGGCAGACGGAGGCAGGCGCGGACGAAGCGGCTGGTCGAAAGGGTCTCGGCGGGGGGTGAAGCGTGGTTCAAGCAGTTGTGCTCCCGGTTAAGGGTAGCATCGGTCGCTATCGGGGGCCGTGCCGGGACCCGAACGGAATGCGGTAGACGACGCCTATCGTAAAGCCGCCGGGGGTGAGGGTGAAATCTTTCTGGAAGCCGTTGGGGCCGAAATCCTCGAACTGCTGCTGGTAATCGAACTTGGCGCGGAAGTTGCGCGTGACGTCGACGTCCACACCGCCGCCGAGGGAGAGGGCAGAGGTCTTGTCGTAGGTGTAGGTGGGACTTGGCGGAAACTTGAAGTCGATCCTGGTTCCGCCGAATAGGACCGTGGCGTAGGGGTGGAAACGCTGGCGAAAGGGGGCTTCGAGGCGGAGGCCGAAGAGGATCGACTTCTCGGTGACGGCCAGACCGGTGGTGTAATTTCCGCGAACTTCGAGAGAGGGCACGACGGGAAAACGGAAGAAACGGGTGTAATCGCCGCCGATAGTTACGCCGTTATTGCGGTCGATCCCGTAGTCGGAGTTGATGTTGGTGTAGCCGCCAAAAACTGAGATTTCCGCGGACTTGGATGCGGTGGAGGTCTGCTGGGCCTGTGCTGCGGTGGCGACGCTGAGAGCTGCCAGGGCGAGAAGGCTGAGTACGGCCCGGCGGGATGTTGAAGCTTGCATTTCTCTCTCCGAGTGAAACAGGTGAGCATTGGAGGTGAATTTGTTGAAACGTCGTAACGGTACCGCCTGTTTGTATGATGCCTGCCGCAAACGCTGCGCGCATCCCACGATAGGCGTAGAGGGCGGGAGAAGAGAGTCGCTGGGGCGCCCGGTGCGGTGATTGTAGACTGTTGGAGGGGCAGTTTCTGCGGTCATCCGGGACGCTGAAGCCAGAGTATTACCCCCAGGATGGTACGACTGCCGGTGATGAAGAGATTGCAATTCTTTTGCTTTTTGATGACGAAACGAGATGCTGAACCCTATGCCGAACTACCTTGAACTGCCTGTGGGGAAGAACCCTCCCCATCTGGTGAACTGCGTTGTCGAGATCCCTCTCGATGGCATTACGAAGTATGAGTATGACAAGCAACTGCATGTGTTTCGGCTGGACAGGAACCTGTACTCGCCGGTGCATTATCCGGGAGACTATGGGTTCATCCCCAGCACGCTGGGAGACGATGGCGACCCGCTGGACGTGCTGGTCCTGGTGGATACGCCGAGCTTTCCCGGATGTCTGCAGAGCGTCAGGCCGATCGGCGCACTGGACATGATCGACCAGGGCGAAGGGGATGAGAAAATCCTGTGCGTGGGCGACGGCAATCCGCGCTACGACAATGTGCTGGAGTACTCGGACATTTATCCGCACATTTTGAAGGAGATCACGCACTTCTTTTCCATCTACAAGGACCTCGAAGGCAAGCGCGTCGAAGTGCGCGGCTGGCGCAATGCCGAGTTTGCGCGCGATACGATCGTGCGCGCGCAGAAGGCGTTTCTCGACAAGAAGGCGAAACAGTAAGAGGAGTTCGCGATGGAGGGTGTGGGCTCGAACACTCTGGCTGTGCAACGTTTGCAATCTGCGGACGACCCCGGATTTCAGGCGTTGGTGGCTATGTATCGAGCCGGCCTTCCCGAAAGCGAACGCAAGCCGGACGCACAGCTTGCCGAGATGATTGCGAGGCCGGACTATCTTTTCCTCGTGGTGACTCTCGACGGCGATGCCGCCGGATTTTCGATCTCTTTATATTTGCAGCGGACGAATGCGTGCCTGCTGGAGTACATGGCGGTCGACGCGGCCAGGCGCGGGCATGGGCTGGGACGATTTCTGTTCAGGCGTCTGGTAGAGATGCCGCCGCAGGCAGGACGGTATTTGCTTGTGGAGATCGATTCCGACAAGCTTCCGTCTGCTGATCGGGACGACCGTGTGCGGAGGAAGAGGTTTTATCGGAACCTTGGGTGCAGGGAAGTGGAGGGCTTCGACTACATCATGCCGCCGCTGTCCAGGAGCACGCCGCCTGCCATGGACCTGATGGTTTACAGACGTGATCTTCCCGAGGCGATGTCAAAGGCGGTGCTGCGGGAATGGGTGGAAGATGTCTATACGTGCGTTTACTCGCAGCCGCCGACAGACCCCAGGATCCATCAGATGATGGAGAATCTTCCCGAACATCTCAGATTGATCTAGCGATGACACGTTCGTTCCGAACGAAAAGCAAACGCAAAGGACGCAAAGGTTCGCTACGGCAGCCGTGGCGAACCCTTTGCGTCCTCCGCGTCCTTGGCGTTCGCCTTTCTTTTCCCGGGCGATGATGAATCACAGTGGAACGAACGAATGACTCAGGTGCTGGTGGGAGCCGCGTGCCGCCGGAAGACTTCGGCTGCGGCGTAGAACAGCGCGCCGGCGACCGCCACCGACGCGGCGAATAGCAGAGCGTTGATGCCGAGCACCGTTTCCGAACGCGCGGTCCACATGGCGAAGCCAATGAGCACTGTGGGGCCCACCCCGAGGGCGATGGCTCCTGCCGTGCCGCCAGGGACGCGGAAGGGGCGCTCGAGCTCGGGTTCGCGGATGCGCAGGACGATCAGGGCGAGGAACTCCAGGATCATGGCGCTGCCGTAGAGCACGAGGTCGATGGAGATGAGGCGCTCAAAGGTAAGCCCAAGCGCCAGCGCCCATGCCGTGGCGCAGGTAACGACGCTGACCCACGGAACGCCCCGGCGGTTGAGCGGGGTGAGGAATTTGGGCAGGTATCCGTCGATGGCGAGCACGTAGGGCAGACGCGTCAGCGTGAGCGTCAGAGCGGTGAAGGAGCCCAGGCCGTCGATAGCGTTGGTGAGAACGATAGCGAGCGCGAGCCAGCCTCCCGCGAGCACTTTGGCGGCGTCGACCCAGGCGCCGGTAGTGAAGCGGTCCGCGGGGATGCCGGCGGCCCACACGGCGGCGAGTGGGAGCATGTAGACCAGCGTTACGGTGACCGTCGCCGTCAGCATGGCGCGCGGATAGTTCCGTTGCGGGTTGTCGACTTCCTGCGCGATGGTGCTGGCGTTGTCCCAGCCCATGTAGTTCCACATGGCGACGCTGATGGCTCCGCCGATATCGCGCGGCCCCATGGATGCCGCGGCTGCGTGCAGGCCGACGCCGCCATGCATGGCGCGCCACAATGCGAACCCGATCAGCACGACGAACGGCGAAAGCGAGAGAAACATCATACCCGCGGAGCCGTCGCCGACGGCCTTTGCTCCGCGCAGGTTCCA
>Ga0207652_10002387_pt1 | contig 15866 bp, 16 predicted proteins | sample KBSC63BmetaG_FD_184334 | JGI IMG/M metagenome (GOLD analysis project Ga0207652, IMG submission 184334) | Corn rhizosphere microbial communities from Kellogg Biological Station, Michigan, USA - KBS C6-3B metaG (SPAdes) (version 2) | ecosystem: Host-associated > Plants > Roots > Rhizosphere ... | reverse complement strand
CCATTCATGTGGACGATGCGGCTCTCCAGTTCTGTCAGCTTACGCCTTACTTCGTGCGCTACTTCTTCGAGGCTAGTTGCTTCGACAGCGCCTGCCCGCGATCCAGATGCTTCTGAAGCTCGGGCAGCTCCTTCTGCAAGAGCGCCTTCACGTCCGGGTTCTGTGCGCCGTTGATCGCCGCCTTGGTGTCGGCGATGTCGTTCTGGTGGTCCTGAATCTCGTGGTTCACGAACGCGGTGTCGCGGTCATTGCCGTTCAGTCCTTTGAGGCGGTCGATGACGTGCGACGCTTCCTGCGTCGTGGTGTCGTTCGGCGGAGCCTGCGGAGTCAGTGACGCCTTCTTCGCGGTCGCTTCCACCTGGCTGATTCCCTTGACGTGATCCTTCTCGAGGAGATCGGCGTACGCGCGAACGCCGGTGTTCCTGGTGTTCGACATCATGTACTTCGCGATCGCGACTTCGGCCGAATCACCCGCCTGAGCTTTACCGAGGAGGTTGGCATCAGTCATCGCGGTGTTGCCCGTCGCGGCGCTGTTGGTGGCAGTCGTGTCCGTCGTCGTCGGGGGCGTTGCCGTCGCGGCCGCCGGAGCCGTCGAGTCAGGCCTCATTGCCGTCGCGGAGCTATCGGCGGCATTTCCATTGTTGTTGCCCTTGCAAGCGGCCAGCGCCGCCACGGCGACGATTGCGGTCGTCAATCGAACGCACTTCATGAAATCTCCTGAATAGGCACCGGGGCGTCCGGTCGGCAAACTGGAGACCACCTGGGACAGCGCCCGCGGGTTCGCCGCCGCCGTTAAGAATTCCCTTGTGCTCGACATCACGCCCGCCAACGATGGCTGCGGTCGCGTCCGTCGCCGCCGCGGCAGCGGGTTCTTCAAGCGGCGCGGCGATCGAGCCGGCGCTAATCGGACGCCGGCAAGTCCGTGATTAGACTTTGCTGATGGGCCGACTCGGCACGATCGAGCAGCAGGGCACGCTCGCGTGCATTGCTCGTGAGCGACGCGGCGCGATCGAGCTCGCGCTTCGCCTCGTCGTATCGGCCGAGCTTCATGAGAAAGTCGCCGCGAACGGCTGGGAGCAGATGGTAGTTCGCAAGACCGGACTCGCCATTTAACGCATCTACGATCTCGAGGCCAGCGGCTGGGCCGTCAGCCATCGCCACGGCGACCGCGCGATTGAGCTCCACCACCGGCGATGGAGTGCGTCGCGCCAGCTCGTCATACAAGGCGGCGATGCGATGCCAGTCGGTTTCGTCTGCCGCGCGTGCGCGCGCGTGACACGCGGCGATCGCGGCCTGCAGCGCATACGGCCCGAGCGTCTCGCCACGCGCATCGCTCTGCTTCTCGGCGCGCGCGAGGGCCGCGAGCCCGCGCCTGATGAGCAGTTGATCCCAGCGCGAGCGATCCTGATCCAGCAGCAACACAGGTTCGCCCGACGGACCGACACGCGCGCGCAGGCGCGACGCCTGGATCTCCATCAATGCGACGAGCCCGTGCACTTCGGATTCGTGCGGCGCGAGCTCGGCGAGCACGCGTCCAAGTCGGAGTGCCTCTTCACACAGCGTCGGCCGAACCCAATCCTCACCAGCCGTTGCCGAGTAGCCTTCGTTGAAGATGAGATAGATGACCTGCAGCACCGACGACAAACGCTCCGCCATCTCCACACCGCGCGGCACCTCGAACGGCACCTTTCGCTCCGCGAGCGTTCGCTTCGCACGCACGATGCGCTGCGCGATCGTCGCCTCGGACGTGAGAAACGCACGCGCGATCTCATCGGTCGTCAGCCCGCCGAGGAGACGGAGCGTCAGCGCGACGCGTGCCTCGACGGAGAGCGTGGGATGACAGGTCATGAAGATCAACCGCAGCAGATCGTCGCCAACGTGATCGTCGAGCGCTTCATCGAGCTCCGCGACCGCGGTTTCCTGTCTCGCCTCGAATTCCGGCACGAGCTCTTCGTGCTTGCGCTGGTGCAGCGTGCGCTGCCGAAGCAGATCGATTGCGCGACGCTTTGCCGTCGCCATCAACCAGGCTCCGGGATTGTCGGGGATGCCGGTGGACGGCCACTTGTCGAGCGCGGCGATGAGCGCGTCCTGTGCGAGATCTTCGGCGACGCCGACGTCACGCACCATCCGCGTGAGGCCGGCGATCAGCTTCGCGGATTCAATGCGCCAGACGGCGTCGATGGTACGGTGGATGTCAGGCGCAGTCACGGAGCGCAATTAGCGCTCCGTCATCCGCGCATGCAAGCGCTAGCGCTCTGCGTTCTCCGCCGCCTGCCGTGCGATGCGGTGCTCCTGCTCGCGCAGCTCGGGAGTGAAGTCCGCGCCGAAATCGTCCTGCTCGAAGATCTGGCGAATCTCGATCTCGGCGTCCTCGCCCGTGGGATTGGGGCATCGCTTCACCCACTCGATGACTTCTTCCTTCGTCTTCGTTTGCAGAATCCAGAAGCCGGCGACGATCTCCTTGGCCTCGGTGAATGGCCCGTCGACCACTGCGCGCCTGGCGCCTGAGAATCTGACCTTCGCGCCCTTGGATGTGGGCTGCAGGCCTTCACCGGCGAGCATGACGCCCGCCTTCACCAGTTCCTCGTTGTACTTCCCCATCGCGGCGAGGAGCTCGGTGCTTGGCATCACGCCCGCTTCGGTGTCGTTGTTGCCTTTGACCATGACCATGAATCGCATTGTCGGATCTCCGATTTGAGTACCGCCGGCGGCCGTGTGCGGGCTCGGCTGTGTTGCTTCTACTGAGACGACGGACGGCGGGTCGAAAAATCGACACCGCGGGTTGCAGTCGTCGCTACTGATTCCGACATGGACGCGCGTGACGCCACAAAGTTGCTCGAGAGCGCGATGCCGGATGATCCGGGCACCGTCTGGGCCGATTTCGGAGCCGGCGGCGGAACGTTCACTCGAGCGCTCGTCGAGTTGCTCGGCCCGAGCGCACGCGTGTTCGCGGTCGACCGCGATGCGGTGTCGCTCCCTTCGCTCGATCGTTGGCCGGTGCAATTCCGAGGGCGCGTTGTCCCCATCGTCGCCGACATCTCGCGGTCGTTCGATCTTCCCGCAGTGCTCGACGGCGCGGTGATCGCGAATGCCCTGCACTATTTTCGCGATCCGACCGCGGTGCTGGCGTCGCTCGTCGCGCGCGTGACGCTCGGTGGCCGAGTGGTGATCATGGAATACGACCGGCGCGCGGGGAATCCTTGGGTGCCGTATCCGATTCCGCTCGCGGAGATCGAGGCGATCGCGGAGGGCGCTGGACTCTCGGCTCCAGTGATCACGGCGACCCGGCCGTCGCGGTATGGCGGGGATCTGTACGTGGCCGCGAGCGATCGACGGGGCTGACCTCGCGGTGCGTCGGGCAGCGCGGCGATGTCGACGGGTGCTCTCTCGAGTCTACCGCGGACATCGCCGGAAATGCTACGCCCGCACGAGCGCCTTGTACTTCACGCGATGCGGCTGATCCGCATCAGCGCCTTTCCGCTTCCGCAGGTCCTCCACGTACGACTGGTAGTTGCCTTCGTGCCACATGACCTCGCTGTTCCCCTCGAACGCGAGAATGTGCGTCGCGATGCGATCGAGGAACCAGCGATCGTGCGAGATGACGACCGCGCACCCCGCGAAGTCCACGAGCGCGTCTTCCAGCGCACGAAGCGTGTCGACGTCGAGATCGTTCGTCGGCTCGTCGAGGAGCAGCAGGTTGCCGCCGCTCATGAGTGTTTTCGCAAGATGCAGCCGATTGCGCTCGCCGCCCGACAGATTGCCGACCTTCTTCTGCTGATCGGTCCCGCGGAAGTTGAAGCTCGAGAGATACGCGCGGCTGTTCAGCTCCTTCTTGCCGACCATGATCAGCTCATTGCCGCCCGAGATCTCCTGCCACGCGGTGATGTCGGGATTGAGCGTGCGATTCTGATCGGTGTAGGCGATCTGCACTGTCTCGCCGACCTTCATCGACCCGGCATCAGGTGTCTCCTGCCCAACGACCATCTTGAACAACGTCGTCTTACCGGCACCGTTCGGACCGATGATGCCGACGATGCCGCCGCGGGGCAGCGCGAACGACAGGCCGTCGAACAGCAGCTTGTCGCCAAACGCCTTGCGCAGATCCTTCGCGATCACGACGTCGTTCCCCAGGCGCGGCGGCGGCGGAATCACGATCTCGTGCTGCAGGATCTTCTCGGCGGTTTCCTGCGCGGCCATCTCTTCGTATTTCTGAATACGAGCTTTGTTCTTCGCCTGCCGCGCGCGCGGCGCCATGCGCACCCACTCGAGCTCGCGATCGAGTGTGCGTTGACGCGCCGATTCCGTCTTCTCTTCCTGCTGGAGACGCGTCTTCTTCTGCTCGAGCCACGAGGTGTAGTTGCCCTCGTACGGAATGCCATACCCGCGATCCAGCTCGAGAATCCACCCGGCAACGTTGTCGAGGAAGTACCGATCGTGCGTCACGGCCACGACCGTACCCGGGAAGTCGTGCAGATAGCGCTCGAGCCACGCGACGCTCTCGGCGTCGAGATGGTTCGTCGGCTCGTCGAGCAGCAGCATGTCCGGCTCCTCGAGCAACACACGACACAACGCGACGCGACGACGCTCACCACCCGACAGCTTGGTGACATCGGCATCGCCGGGCGGCAAGCGGAGCGCGTCCATCGCGATCTCGATCTTGTTGTCGAGATTCCAGAGGTCATGCGCGTCGATCTGTTCCTGCACACGCGCCTGGCGCGCGAGCAGCTTCTCCATGGCATCGTCGCCCATCGGTTCGGCGAACGCCATCGAGATGTCCTGAAATTCCTGCAAGAGATCGCGCTGCGCCTTCACCGCGAGCTCGACGTTGCCTCTCACGTCGAGCGACGGATCGAGCTGCGGCTCCTGCGAGAGATAGCCGATGCGCGTGCCTTCCGCGGCCCACGCCTCGCCCTGAAAATCGTGGTCGACGCCGGCCATGATGCGGAGCAGCGACGACTTGCCCGCGCCATTGGCGCCGAGGACGCCGATCTTGGCGCCGTGATAGAAAGAGAGCCAGATACCGCGCAAGATTTCCCGCGAGGGCGGGACGACCTTGCGCAGGTCTTTCATGACGTAGATAAAGGATGGGGGAGCCATGGCGCGGAAATATAGCTACAGGTTCAGGTCCCAGGTCTCGGCGGTGAGCGGACTGCCGAACATGCTGTGCTCTTCCGTGCCGACGAGCTCGAAGCCCGCCGCTCTGTAGATGCGCCGCGCCACTCTGAGATCGCTCTGCGTCCAGAGCTGCACCTTCTTGTAGCCCGCATGGCGCGCGAAGTGAATCACTTCGTCCACGAGCCGCCGCCCGATACCCAGCCCGCGCGCGGACGGCTCCACGAGCAGCAATCGCAGCTTGGCGACCGTCTTCGACCCCTTCACCACGAACACCGATCCGACCGGCTCACCATTTCGCTCCGCGATCCAGCATCGTTCGCGTTTTGAATCGAAGTTCACGACGAAATCCGCGACCACCCGCGCGACGAGCGCCTCGAAGCGATCGTCCCAACCGTACTCGCGCGCGTAGATCACGCCGTGGCGGTTGACGACCCAGCCCATGTCGCCGGGACGCGGCGGTCGCAGGACGTATGGCGCCGGCTCGGACCGCGCGACGCTCGCGTCGCCCAGCAGCGTGCGAATCGTGTGCATCGCGCCGAGGAGACGCTGCTGATCGTCCGGCGCGAGCGGACGAAAGACATCGCCGACGGCCTGCGTCGCGCGCTTGTCGATCGGGGTGAACGTGCGCCGGCCCGCGGCAGTGAGGCGAAGCACGCTGCGGCGACGGTCACCCTCCGCCGGCGCCGCGGTGATCAAGCCTCGCCGGCGAAACGCGCGCAGCGTGCGACTGAGGTAGCCGCGATCGAGCTCGAGCTCGCGTGCGATGTCGGCGGCCGCGGCGCCGTCGCGATTCGCCAGCTCGTACAGCACGCGGATCTCTGTGAGTGAGAGCTCACTATCGAGATGCGCGCCGAGCGCGCCGACCCGGCGCGTGTAGAAGCGGTTGAAGGCGCGAATCGCGGCGACGTTCTCGTCGAGAGGCGGCATCCATTCTCACAAGAGGAATTGTCGCCAATCTCAACAAAACGGTTGACCGAGTCAATCGTCTGGCCGGCCGGCTCGTCCGCTCTGGCCGACCGGCGGAGCGCGCCACATACTCCAGCCGACTCCTTCCCCCGCCATCATGTTTGGATCCGCGATTCTCGAGACCGCGATCGGTCTCATCCTGATCTATCTGCTCCTCAGTCTCATCTGCTCCTCGGCGCGGGAGGGACTCGAGGCGATCATGAAATCGCGCGCCACGACGCTCGAGAGGGGCATTGCCGAGCTGCTCAGGACATCGGCTGGCGGAGCTTCCACGAAGAGCAATGGCCTCGTCGCCGCGCTCTATAACCACCCGCTCATCTACTCCCTCTATCGCGGCGAGTACGTCTCGGGCGGCAAGAACCTGCCATCGTACATCCCGGCGCGAAGCTTTGCGCTCGCGCTCATGGACATCGTGGTGCGCGGGCCGATTGCGCCGGGTGACGTTCCGCAAACACTGGAAACCCTGACGTCGACGCTTCCGGGACGCGCACTCGCCGACACCGAGCGGCGTCTGTCGAACAGCTTCGCGAACGTCCCGACGGCGACGTCGGCGTCCGCGTCGGGAACGACGCAGCCATCGGTCGCGGCGGCGGCGCGCCCGACAAGCCCCTACCTCCCAACGACCACGAATGCCGTCGCTGCTCGCGCGTTGTCGATCGCCGGCGTTGCGGAGGCGCTCGCGTCGTCGACCGCGCTCACCGCCCACGCGAAGCGCGCGCTCGAGATCTCGCTCGACACGGCGAACAATGATTTCACGCAAGCGCAGAAGAACATCGAAGCGTGGTACAACACCGCGATGGATCGCGTCTCCGGCTGGTACAAGCACCAGTCGCAGAAGTATCTCTTCCTGCTCGGCCTCGGCGTCACGATCATCGCAAACGTCGACACCGTTGCCGTCGGCAAAGCGCTGTATATGCAGCCGAGCGTTCGCCAGGCGCTCGTTGCCGAGGCGTCGACGATTCGCACCGACTCGACATATCGAAACGGTCAGGTCGCGCCGACGTCCGTCGTCGGCACGCTCGAGTCATTCGATTTGCCGCTCGGGTGGAGCACGGCGCGCTACCACGACGATTGGTACAAGTCCGCGCACAACGTCGCGACCTTCGTGATCGAGCCCGCGCTCGGGTGGCTCCTCACGTCGCTCGCCATCGCGCTCGGGGCGCCGTTCTGGTTCGACCTGCTCAACCGCATCATGGTCGTGCGGTCGACGGTGAAGCCGATCGAGAAGACGCTCGAAGGCACATCGAACCCGCCGCTGGACGACTCGAAGTAGCGGCGAGCTCCGTCAGGTGGGCATCGCGATGAAGTCGAGGCCCTTGTTCGCGCGGAAGCGGCGAATGGCTTCGTAGCCTTCGCGGCTTCCGTTGTCGTTCGTGTTGCCCTCGATGGTGGTGAGGGTCGCCGGCGTCGCCGACACGACGATGCCGGTGTGGTGCCAGCCGGGCGCGGCCGGGCGACGCACGAGGAAGACGGTGCCCGGCGTGATGCTATTGACGTCGACATCGTCCCCGGAGCGAAACAACCCGGCCTTCTTCGCGTTCTCCGCGAGTTGATCGCACGAGGGGCTTCCCTCGAACGGCACCGGCCGTTGTCCCACCGCCTGGGCGATGACGTATGACGCGAACCCGGCACACCACGGCCAGTCGGGGCCTTCTTCGCCATGGAGATACAGCCGCACCCACGGCCCGCGATTCTCCCCGCCGATCTCACGTGGCTTTTCGGCGATGTGCTGCGTGGCAACGCGACAGACGTCGGCGCCGAGTGAAGCCGTCGATGCGATGGTCGCGATGGCGCGTGTGATCGGTCCGGTGAGCGTGCTGAACACCGGCTGGTCGACCACGCCGGTCACGGGCAGTGATGAGGATTGTTGAAACTCGCGGACGGCGGCAGCCGTGGCGTCGCCGAACACGCCGTCGATCCTGAGGCCGAGTCCCGCGAGCGTGAGCCATTCCTGCGCTTTCTTGACGTCGTCGCCGGTGCAGCCGACGGTGAGCGGAGCAGCGATCAGCGTTTCACGCACGGTCATGGGGAGCTGGGGTGATGTTCGCCCCCATGATGGTCGTCGCCCTAGATCGTCGCTAGGTCAGCCTACCGAAAACATTCGCGTGAACCATCCAGCCCAGGGGGCTGGCGAGCAGCCGGCCGTGAACTGCGTCGCGCTCGGCTCTGGTCGCGATCGGCTTGCCGGTCCGAACACCGGCTCTCCGTCGTTCGTTTCGGACCAACGCTTACTGTCGAGCGGGACACACCTATTCACGTGCTTGTGCCAACGCGCGATGCTCAGCGGCACGCGCCACGCCGGGCGCGAACATGCGATAGCCGCCGTCTACCGCGGCGCTGGTGTCCTGGTACCCGGCGATTGCCCGTTTGAGCTGTGCCGCGACATCCGTCGCGCGGACCGAATCGGGATGCGCCGGCGGCGACTAGGCGGCGAGCGGCGGGAACCCGGCCATCACGGCGAGTATTGGCAGCGCGAGGACGACATGTGTTCTTGCGTTGGTGCTGGGCATAGCTTTCCTCCTGCGAGGCGGACGTCTGGCGTCGTCCGTCGTTAACCTCTCCACGTAGGCCTGGCCATTCTGTTTCCCGACCTTTCGAGTCCGGCGCGCGCGCTGCCGGCGGTCTTTCTTGGTGGTGTGCTCACCAGTTTGACCCCTTGCATCTATCCGATGATTCCGATCACGGCCGCGATCGTCGGGGGAACCTCCGTGGGCGACGACGGCAGCCCGGCCCGCGCGCCGCGGTGGCGCCCGCTGGTGCTCACGATCACGTACGTGCTCGGGCTGGCTCTGGTTTACTCGGCGCTCGGGCTATTTGCCGGGATGACGGGAACGCTGTTCGGTTCCGTGAGTACCAACCCGTGGCTGTACTTCGCGATGGCGAATCTGCTGCTCATCGCGGCGCTGGCGATGCTGGATGTCCTGCCGGTCCGCATGCCGGCTTTCATTATCGAGCGTGCCAGCACGGCCGGTACAGCAGGACGGGCGTCGGGCGCGTTCACCATGGGGGCGATGTCGGGGCTCGTGGCGGCGCCCTGTTCGGCGCCGGTGATGGCCGCGGTGCTCACGTGGGTGTCGACGACCAAGAGTGCGGCGCTCGGCTTCGCGTACCTGTTCGTGTTCTCGCTCGGGATGTGCACGCTGCTCGTGGTCGTGGGGTTGTCGTCCGGCGCGCTGGCGCGGTTGCCGCGTGCGGGGCTGTGGATGGTGTGGATCAAGCGGTTCTTCGCGCTCGTGATGATCGCGGTCGCCGAATACTACCTCGTGAAGATGGGGCAACTGATCATATGAGACAGGCGATTTCGAGAATGCTCATCCGCGTCGCGGCCGGTGCGGCGCTGCTCACCGTTGGCATGGTCCGGTCGATGCGCGCACAGGATCTCGGCATCGAGATCGGCAGTACGGCGCCCGCCGCCAAGGTCTACTCGCTCGACGGCAAAGAGGCCGACCTCGCGCAGTACGTGGGGAAGACCCCGGTGCTGATGGAGTTCTGGGCGACGTGGTGCCCGAACTGCAAAGAGCTCGAACCGACCCTGCTCGCGGCCGCCAAGAAGTACGGTTCCCAGGTGAAATTCGTCGGCGTGGCGGTGTCGGTGAACCAGACGCCGGAGCGCGTGAAGGCGTTCGTCGCGAAGCACGGCCTGCCCGGCGATCAGTACTTCGATACGAAAGGCAATGCGACCGGCGCGTACGATGTGCCAGCGACGTCGTATGTCGTCGTGCTCGACAAGGCCGGAAAAGTCGTGTACACCGGACTCGGTGGAACGCAGGATCTGGAGGGAGCGATCCGCAAGGCGGTCGCCAAACGGTAGGGGCTAGACCAGCGTCTGTCCGACGGTCGCCAGTCCGTTGAGAATATCCTGAATGTCGGTTTCGGTCGTCCGAGGGTTCATCATCGTGACCCGGAGCACACGGCGATCGTTGAGATTCGTCGCCGTGATCCAACCCTCGCCCGAGACGTTGTAGCGATCGCGGAGCTCGCGATTGATCCGGTCGAGCGTCTCGTCGTCGTGCCCTCCGCGCCCGACATAGCGGAAGCACAGAATGTTCGACTCCGGCTCGTGCAATGCCAGGAAGTCGGGCCGCGCCTCGATCTCACGCCACATCGCCCGCGCATTGGCGCACAGATGATCGTGCAGCTCGCCGAGCCCGTCGGCGCCATAGCGGTGGAAGGCGACCCAGAGCTTGAGCACGTCCGCGCGGTGCGAGCACAGAAAGCTTCGCGTGCCCTGATCCCACACGCGCTCGCCCTCCGCGCCGTGAAACAGATACGGCGCGCGCTGCGCGAACGCGCTGTCGAGATCGCGCTCGTCTCGCACGAGGACGACGCCCGCCTGTAACGGCAGCAGCATCAGCTTGTGCGGATCCCACGCGATGGAACGCGCGCGTTGAATGCCACGCAACCGCTGGCGATGCGTGGGCGACAGCAATGCGGATGCGCCGTGCGCGCCGTCGATGTGCAGCCACACTCGATGCTGCTCGCAGAGCGAGCCGATCGTCTCGATGTCGTCGAACGAGCCCGTTGCGGTCGAACCGGCGGTGGCAACGACCGCGAGAATGCGCTTGCCCGATCGTCCGAGCGACTCCAGCGCCAGGCGGAGCGCATCGGGGTCCATGGCGAAGCCGCGCGATCTGATGGGAAGAACGTTCTTCGTCCCGATGCCGAGCTGTCCGGCCGCGCGCATCACCGCGTAGTGCGTGTGCTCGCCGCACAGAATCACCGGCGGATCACCCCCGACGCCGTTTGTCCATGCGTCGGGCATGAGCGCGCCGCGTGCCGCGAGCAGCGCGGTGAACGTCGCCTCGGTGCCGCCCGTGGTCGTCGTGCCGCCCGCGGACGCCGGATATCCCGCGAGATCGCACATCCAGCGAATCACGCGATGCTCGAGGACCGTCGCGACCGGCGACATCTCGAACACGGCGACGGATTGGTTCAGCGCCGCGGTGAGACTCTCAGTCCACACCGCCGCGGGCAGCGGCGCCGAGACCTGATGTCCGACGTAGCGTGGATGGTAGAGGCGGTTGCAGTCGGGCAGCACGTCCGAGCGAAGACGCGCGATGATCGAATCGATCGAACGACCTTCCCGCGGCAGCGGCTCCTCGAACCGCGCCGCAAGCCCGGCCGGCGTGTGATTCGTCGACACTCGGCCCGCGCGATTGCGTGTGTCAGCAAAGTATTCCGCCACGAGCGCGGCGAACGCACGCCCGACCGCAATGTCGCAATCCGCCTCGAGCGAGGCGAGAATGGCCGGCGGCGGCGCACGATAGGCCGGGGTCGCGGATGCCGATGCGTGTTCGCTCATGGCGCGGCCGGCGGGAGGCCGGAAAGCGGAAGGTCGAGCACTTTTCGAGTTCGTGTGAGGTCGACTGCGCGATAGGCCTGCAGCGCGTCGACGACGACGGGACGATCCCAGCGGACGCGCAGCAACTCGCGCAGCCGAACGCGATCGAGCTCCGGATAGAAGCTCAGCGTGACGTGTGGAGTGAAAGTAAACCGCGCCGGCTCGTACGATAACCCGCTCGACTTGATGGCTTCGTGCAGCGCGCGGATCGGTCCGTTCGGATCGATCGTCATCACGACCACCGTGCTCTGCATGAACCGCATCGGCGGCTGGAGGTGCACCGTGAATGGTGTCGTCGCCGACGCGACCGGCGCGAGCGCGGCGCGAAGCGCATCGTCCGACGTCGACGGCGCGATGGGCCCCATGCCGGACGAGCCCGTGATCGTGATGTGGGGCGGAAGCTCCCGCGCCATGCGCGGATCGAACGCCGCGTGAATCTCGCCGAGGAGATCCGCGAGCTCGCCGCGAATCTCCGACATGATGACGATGCCGGGCTTCACGCGCCGCCGGCGCTCGCGGCGCGACGCGAGCATCTCGTCGCCGCTATCGGAAGAGCGGCATGATCGAGAGCGAGACCTTGGAAGGCGATTGCGGGTTGATGCTCGCGTTGAGGAGCCATCGATCGAGCGGGTTGTTCGGGTGCGTACGATGATATCGTATCACCTTCGTTCCCGCGAAGGTGCCGATGGCGGCGCCCATGATGACGTCGCTCGCCCAGTGACGATTGTCATACATGCGCGCGAGCCCGACGAATGTCGCGCCGCCGTACATTGCGGGGCCGACTGCCCAGATGGACGCCGGATACCAGCGGCTCATCTCCGACGTGACTGCCGCGGCCGCGGCAAAGGCCGCGACCGTATGGCCAGAGGGAAACGACTGATACTTCGATGTCCCTTTGAAGCCGCGGAACAGTTGCCAGTTGTCGGGATTGGGCGTGCTGTCGACGAACGGACGTGCGCGTCCGAACGTGAATTTCAGCACGCTGCCAATGCCTTCGCCGACGAACAGGGCCTCGGTTCCATAGAGGCCGAGCTCCGCGAGTCGATCGTTCTTCGAGAGGCGGCCCGCGGCGTACATGCCCGTCCCGATGATGACGGCGCCCGGCACGGCGATCGTGCGAAGCGTCGTCGCGGCGTCCTTCAGGATGCGATTCTGCTGCGCGGACGGACGTTGCAGCGATGCGGCCGCGCTCTTGTCGAGCGGACGGATCGCGATCGTGCCCACGACGAATCCACCGGCGAGAAGCCCGTCCTCCCACGTGAACAGCCGGTGATGCACGAACGATGTATCCACCTGCGCCGTCGCCGTGCTCGCGAACAACCCGAACATGCCAAGCGTCGCGATGATCGATCTACAGCGTAACCTCACGAGAGCCATCCAGATCAGCCAGGAACATCTGCTCGGCTTCGGCCCCGAGCGTGACGTCCTCGATGACCGCGTCGAGCTCGTAGTTGATGGCGACGCCCAGCGGATTGAAATCGGTGGACCCGACACGCACCAGACGACCGTCCACGACGCTCGTCTTGGCATGCATCATCTCCCCCTGCCACTCCCAGATGCGTACGCCATTCGTGAGCAGACGACGATAGTACCGGCGCGCAAGCAACGAGACCCACGGGTGATCATTCCGACTCGGCACGAGGACCCGCACGTCGACCCCGTCGCGCGCCGCGCCGTTGAGCGCTTCCACTTCAGATGGAGAGGGCGTGAAGTATGCCGTCGCGATCCAGATGGACCGAGTGGCTGAAATGGCTTGAATCTGCAGCGCGCGCGACACGCGCAGTCGAAGCGGCTCGCCTTCGACGATGCCGACGAGCGCCGGCGTGTCGACGGCGGGATCGAGATGCGCGCCGCGCGCCTGGCGTCGCAGAAAACGATGCGATCCGCGACGCTCGTGGCCTTTCGTCCGACGCCACATGTGATCGAACGCCTGCGTCATGTCGTGCGCCGCGGGCCCGTCGATCCTCACGGCGGTGTCGCGCCATCGCGATCGATGAAGCTTCTGCACGCCGGTAGTCCACTCGCGGCCGATGCCCACGCCGCCGGTGATGCCGATGCTGCCGTCGACCACGAGCAGCTTGCGATGATCGCGCGGGACGACGCCCATCCACCGGCGGAAGCCCAGCGGGTTGAAAACGGCGACTTCGACGCCGGCCTTCAGGAGACGCTTGATGAACTTTCCCGAGACACCGCGTCCCCCGATCCAGTCGCGAAGCAGTCGCACCGAGAGGCCGCGCTCCGCCGCGCGAACGAGCGCCTCGCCGATGCGCTCACCCACGTCGTCGGACCGGAAGATGTAGCTCTCGAGCGAGACGGTGGACCGGGCGGCGTCGATGAGCTCCACCATCGCGTCGAACGTCGCGGGTCCGTCGCGCAGCAGCGTGACGCGATTCCCGCTCGAGACATCGGCCGCGGCAATACGCCAGAGACCGCGTGAAAATGACGGCCCTCGGGCGGCGGGAAGTGCCTCGCCGTCCTCGAGCAGGTCGAGCGATCTCGCTGGGTTCGTCACGCGGAGGAGCTTTTCAGAATGTATGCCGCATCAAGATGTCGTCCATGCTCTGACGATACGCTCGAGCTCGGCGAGGTCGAACGGCTTCGTGACCACGCTTTGTCGCGTCAGGGCGACGGCGCGCTCCAGGTCTGCGTCCGCAACATTTCCGCCGCTGACGAAGACGACGTTGGTTGCGAGGGCGCGGGAATGTTCGAGGATCCAATGGAAGACGTCGACACCGCGTTCCTTGCCCAGCCAGACGTCGAGAATGACGCCGTCCAATTGCTCGGTCTCGAGGACGGCGCGCGCTTCGGCGACCGTGCTGGCCGTGAAGACGACATGCCCCCGCTTGATGAGCCATGCCCGAAGCGCGCGGCGAAGCGGCTCTTCGTCGTCTACGTACAGGACCCTGGCCACCGGGCCTCCGTCGTTCGAGGAGAGCTACCGATCACAAGCTTGAGCGTCGTGGGGGGGCGGGGGCAAGGGGGTTCTGAGAGCGTGGTCCAACTGCGTGATCCAACTGCGTGATCCAACTACGTAATTATGTCGTGAACCGCGTAGTGAACTACGTCGGAATCGTGCCGCGCACCCGCTTGTGCGTGCTCGAACGGGGCGTGCGATATTGTGCCATGCTCAACATCGATCTGACTGGCCGCCGCGCGCTCGTGGCGGGCGTCGCCGACGACGCAGGGTTCGGATTCGCGATCGCGAAGGCGCTCGCGGAGGCGGGCGCGAGCGTCTGCGTGGGCACGTGGCCGCCGGCGCTCAACATCTTTATCAATCTCCTCGAACGCGGAAAGATGGACGAGTCGCGGCGACTCTCATCGGGTGAGCTGCTGACGTTCGAGAAGATCTATCCCCTCGACGCGATCTACGACCGGTACGACGAGATTCCCGACGACGTCCGGACGAGCAAGCGCTACAAGGACGTCGGCGACTGCTCGATCAGCGGCCTCGCCGATCGGCTTGTGGCGGACTTCGGCGAGAAGCCGATCGATATCGTGGTGCACTCGCTGGCGAACGGCCCCGAGGTGAAGAAGCCGCTGCTCGATGTGAGTCGGCGCGGCTATCTCGACGCGGTGAGCGCGAGCGCCTACTCGATGGTGTCGATGGTGCAGCGCTTCGGGCCAATCATGCGCGACAGGGGCGCGTTCGTCTCGCTCACGTATCTCGCGAGCGAGCGCGTCATTCCAGGCTACGGCGGCGGCATGTCGTCGGCGAAGGCGGCACTCGAGAGCGACACGCGCACGCTCGCCTATGAGGCGGGGCGCAAGTTCGGCTGTCGCGTCAACACGATCTCCGCGGGCCCGCTCGCGTCGCGGGCGGCGAGCGCGATCGGCATCATTGAGAAGATGGTGGAGTACGTATCGGCCAATGCGCCGTTGACCGAGAAGTTGACGGCGGAAGACGTCGGGCGCGTGGCGGCATTTCTGTGCTCGCCCATGGCGAGCGGCATCACGGCGAACACGGTGTATGTGGACAAGGGCTACCACGCGATGGGCATGGCGGCGATGACTGCGCCCTCTGCCTGATACCGAGGTACGGACTTCACAGAGGCGGCAGGCTCGAGGCTTTGGGCATCAGGAAACTGCGAAGTTCCCTGATGCCTATGGCCTCAGGCCTCCCGCCTCGAGTGCTCTTACCCTAGGCGATCGGTATCAGTCCGCGCCCCGCTACGATATCGGGCCGACCTCGATTGGCTTCAACCCCGCCGCCCTCAGCATCTCGTTGATCTTCGGCAGATTCGTCCCCGTGAGCCGACGCAGCTTCGTCATCTGAACGTCCAACTCCGCGGACACGACTTTGAAGACGTCATACGACTGCTGCGTCGGCCGACCGTCCGCACTCGCCACCACGCCCATCAGCGCGCCGATGCGATTGTTCAAGCGAATGGGATAGTTCAGTGGATCCTGGCCGCTCCGATTCTTCGTTTGATATAGAGAATCCTCA
>Ga0207652_10002384_pt1:5000-15874 | contig 15874 bp, 14 predicted proteins | sample KBSC63BmetaG_FD_184334 | JGI IMG/M metagenome (GOLD analysis project Ga0207652, IMG submission 184334) | Corn rhizosphere microbial communities from Kellogg Biological Station, Michigan, USA - KBS C6-3B metaG (SPAdes) (version 2) | ecosystem: Host-associated > Plants > Roots >... | reverse complement strand
TTGCGCCGAAACCGGTGAACGTGTTGGTCGGGCGCGCAGCGCCATCCACATTGGATGACTTCGCCAAGCTCGGTGTGCGTCGCGTCAGCGTGGGCGGCGCGCTGGCCGGTTCGGCGTGGGGCGGGTTCCTGCGCGCCGCGCGCGGTCTGGCGGAAGGACGTTTCGACGGTTTCGCCGACAATGCCAGCCATGGTGAATTGAACGGATTGTTTGCATCGTAGGTTGGGCTGAATCCGCGCTCTTTGCGGGTGAAGCCCAACACGGCATGTTTGGCACTCGTTGGGCTTCGCCGGTGAAGCCGGCTCAGCGCCAACCTGGAGTCGCGCACGGTGGGGTGGAATCCGCGTTTTGCGCATCAAGCCCAACGTGGCCGGTTCGCTGTCGTTGGGCTTCGCCGGATGAAGCCCGGCTCAGCACCAACCTACACGTCGAACGCCGATAGCTTCTTTTTCACCGCGGCGTTCTTCAGCGTGACGTAATGCGGCAAACCGTCCTTGCCATAGGGCGGCGGCGCTTCGCCGCGGATCAAGGGCGAGAGGTACCGGCGCGCGGCGGCCGTGATGTGGAAGCCATCCTTCGAAATGAATCCGCGCGGCAACTTCTTTTCGCGGTTGGCGATCTCGTCGAGCTTGGCGGTTTCGATCTTCCAGCGATATGGCGCATCGGAGGTGCGCGCAATCACCGGCATCACCGCATTCTCGCCGGCCAGCGCAAGTTCCACCGCCGCCGTGCCCACCGCAAGCGCCTGGTCGAGGTCGGTCTTGGACGCGATGTGCCGTGCCGAGCGTTGCAGATAATCAGGCATCGCCCAGTGGGTTTTCAGCTTCAGCTTGTCGCGCACCATGCCGGCCAGCGCGGGCGCGACGCCGCCCAATTGCGTGTGCCCGAACGCATCGGTGCCGGCGTGTGCGTCGGCGACGAACTTGCCATCGGCATACTTGATGCCTTCGCTGGCCGCGATCACGCAGCAGCCGACGCGATCGACGGTTTCGCGCACGCGCGCGAGGAATTTCTCCGGATCGAATTCCCGTTCGGGGAAAAGGATCATGTGCGGCGCGTCACCGGGGCCGTCGCCCGCAAGGCCCGCGGATGCCGCGATCCAGCCGGCGTGGCGACCCATCACCTCCATCACGAATACCTTGGTGGAGGTATCCATCATCGACATCACGTCCAGCGCGCATTCGCGCAAGGACACCGCCGTGTATTTCGCGACCGAGCCGAAGCCGGGACAGCAGTCGGTGACGGCGAGATCGTTGTCGACCGTTTTCGGCACGCCGATGCAGCGGATGTCGTAGCCCATAGCCTTGCCGAGCTTCGACAGCTTCAGCGCGGTGTCGGCCGAATCGTTGCCGCCGTTGTAGAGGAACCAGCGGATGTCGTGCGCGCGGAACACTTCGATCAGGCGTTCGTAACGCGTGCGATCGTCGTCCAGCGACTTCAGCTTCACGCGGCACGAGCCGAACGCGCCGCCGGGCGTATGCGCGAGCGCACGGATCGCGGCTGGCGTTTCTTTGGTGGTGTCGATCAGGTCCTCGCGCAACGCGCCGAGGATGCCGTTGCGCGCGGCATAGGCCGCGACCTTGTGCTTGCGGCAGGTTTCGAGCACCGCCGCCGCCGTCGCGTTGATCACGGCCGTGACGCCGCCGGACTGCGCGTACAATAGCTTGCCCGGTGACGCCGGGCTTGTCGTTTTCGGGGTCGCGTGCATGCGGGGTTCCCTTCCTGGCGCGGCGTTGACGGGGTGGTTGCGCAGCCGTTAGCGTAACCCGCCAATCGGCAATTTTGTAATGAAGGCGCCGCAACTGCTGCGGGCCGACGAAGGAAAGGCATGCGCATCGTATTGCTCGGCGCGCCCGGTTCGGGCAAGGGCACCCAGGCCAAACGGCTGAAGGTGGAACTCGGCATCGCGCACATCTCCACCGGCGATCTGCTGCGCGCGGCCGTCAAGGCCGGCACGCCTTTGGGATTGCAGGCGAAAGCCGTGATGGAAGCAGGGCAACTGGTTTCCGACGACATCGTGCTGGGCCTGCTGGAAGAACGCCTCGCGCAGCCCGACACCCGACCCGGGTTCATTCTGGATGGTTACCCCCGCAATGTCGCGCAGGCGAACGCGCTGGATGCGTTGCTGGCGCGGGTAGGCCAGCCGCTGCATGCAGTGGTGAAGTTGAACGTGCCCGATGGGGACATCGTCAAGCGTTGCGAGATCCGCTTCGAGCAGGAACACCGCGCCGACGACAATCCGGAAACGGTGCGCAAGCGCCTCGCCGTGTATGCGGAACAGACCGCACCGGTGGCGGATTTCTATGCGCAGCGCGGGCTGCTGACCGAAATCGACGGCGTCGGCGCGATCGAGGCCATCGGCAATCGCGTGCTCGCCGCGTTGCGCGCGCGCGCACCCGCCAGCGCGTGATCTTGCACGAATTCCTCGCCAGCCTGCGCGATATCAGCCTGTTCCGGCGCGGGCCGGAGGACATGCCGTATTCGCCGAGGCTGCTGGTCGCGCTGCTGGTGGCTTGCGGCGCGTTGCAGGTGGCGTTCAACGTGCACGACGGCGTCAAACCGGCGCTGATCGCCGGGGCGGTCGTCGGCGGGCTGGCAATGGTCTGGCTGGTGTTCCTGTTGTTGCGCGGCGCGAACAAGTCGGAACGTTTCGTGCAGACGACCAGCGCCTTGGCAGCGGTGTATCTGCTGTTCGGCCTGGCCAAGAACCTGCTGACACTGCTGCTTCCGGTGAAAGCATGGCAGCAGCAGATGATGGCCGATCCGGCGCACTTGCCGGAGGTTACCGGCCACCAGGCGCCGGTGATGTTCGCGATCGCGGCGCTGGTGATCTGGCAGTTCTGCGCGTGGGTCGGCGTGCTGCGCCGGGCACTGGAGATTCCGGTGGCTGGCGGTGTGTTGGTGTTGCTGCTGTTGGTTTTCGTCAACCTGATCGTCGCGGCCCTGGTCGCCGGCATGATCGGCGTGGCCTGAGGGTCGCAGAAGCCATGCGAATCCACATCCTGGGCATCTGCGGTACGTTCATGGGTGGCATCGCGGCGCTGGCGCGCGAGCTGGGCATCGAGGTGGAAGGCTCTGATGCCAACGTGTATCCGCCGATGAGCGATCAGTTGCGCGGGCTGGGCATCACGCTGCAGGAAGGCTGGTCGGCCGAACATCTGAAGCCGGCGCCGGATCTGGTCGTGGTCGGCAATGCGCTGTCGCGCGGCAATCCTTCGGTCGAGTACATGCTGGATACCGGATTGCCGTACATCTCCGGTCCGCAATGGCTGGGCGAGAACGTGTTGCGCGGGCGCGAAGTGCTGGCCGTGGCGGGCACCCACGGCAAGACCACGACCAGCAGTCTTCTGGCGCATCTGCTCGACGCCGCAGGTCTGGCGCCCGGGTTCCTGATCGGCGGCGTGCCGGGGAATTTCGGAATGTCGGCGAGGATGGGGGCTCTTGAACCCCTCTCCCTCCGCGAGAGGGGTGAGGGTTCGGTGACGCCCGGCACAGGTTGGCGCGACCCCGTACCCTCATCCGGCGCTGCGCGCAAAAGAAAAGACGGCGTTTTCACGCCCCTTCTCCCGGAGGGAGAAGGAAATAATGCGTCGCCTATGGCGACCCCATTTGTTCTGGAAGCGGACGAATACGACACCGCGTTCTTCGACAAGCGTTCGAAGTTCGTGCATTACCGGCCGCGCATCGCGGTCCTCAACAATCTCGAATACGACCACGCCGACATCTTTCCCGACGTGGCCGCGATCCAGCGCCAGTTCCATCATCTGGTGCGCACGGTGCCCGGCAATGGCCGGCTGGTCGTCAACGCGGAAGACGAACGTTTGAAGGAAGTGCTGGCGATGGGCTGCTGGACGCCGGTGGAAACGTTCGGCATCGATGTGGGCGACTGGCGCGCGCGGTTGATCGAACCCGATGGTTCCGCTTTCGCGGTGGTCCGCAAGGGCGAAACCCTCGGCGACGTGCGCTGGAATCTTCTCGGCCGCCACAACGTGATGAACGCACTCGCCGCACTCGCCGCGGCGAATGCGGCAGGCGTCGATCCGCGTACGCTGTTGCCCGCCTTTGCGAGCTTCGAGAGCGTCAAGCGCCGGATGGAATCCTTGGGCACGTTCAACGGCGTGCAGGTGTACGACGATTTCGCGCACCATCCGACCGCCATCGCCACGACGCTTGCGGGCCTGCGCGCAAAAGTCGGCAGCGCGCGGATCGTGGTGGCGCTGGAGCCGCGTTCGAATTCCATGCGCGCGGGCGCCCACGCGGCCGCCCTCGCACCGTCATTGGCCGATGCGGACGCCGTGGTGCTGCTGCAGCGTCCCGAATTGCCATGGGATGCCGAGCGTGTGATCACCGCGTTGGGCGGGCGCGGTTCGGCCGCCGCGTCGGTCGATGCACTCCTCGCCGCGCTGCGCCTCCGCGTGCGTGCCGGTGACCACGTGGTGTTCATGTCCAATGGCGGTTTCGAGAGCGCGCCGCGCCGTTTTCTCGATGGGTTGCGGGCCGGCTAGACTCGGGGCGTGAAGCGCCGCGAAATTCCGTTGTTCCCGCTCAATGCAGTGCTGTTCCCGGGCAGCACGCTGGGGCTGCGCATTTTCGAAGCGCGCTATCTCGACATGGTGCGCGAGTGCGCGCGCAGCGGGCGCGGCTTCGGCGTGTGCCTGATCATGCAGGGCCAGGAAGCCGGCGAGCCGGCGCTGCCTGCCGCGGTCGGCACGCTGGCGAGCATCGTCGACTTCGACACGTTGCCCGACGGATTGCTGGGCATCAGCGTCACCGGCGGCGCGCGCTTTCGGGTGCAAAGATCCCGCATCCGCGGCAACGGGCTGGTGATTGGTGAGGTGCGCGGGTGGCCGGACGAACCCGTCGTGCCGGTGCCACTCGAGTTTTCGTTGCTGCCCGCGATCCTGGAGCGCCTGGCCGAACAGTCGGGTTTGTCATGGCGGAATGGCCCCCGCGAACGTTACGACGATGCCAGTTGGGTCGGTTTCCGGTTGGCGGAACTGCTGCCGCTGGGTGACGCCGAGCGCCAGCATTTGCTGGAGGTCACCGATCCCGTGGAACGGCTGACGGCGTTGCGGGATGCCATGCCACGCTTTCAGAAGCCGTAGGCGGATCTCGCCCGCGCCGGTGCAACGGTGGTGCTCCGCGACGGATAAGGGACGGGAGAATTTTGCGTTCCGTAGGCGAACCACGGTCGTCCATATACGCTTTACACATATACGTGTTTACTATATGTCGGAAGGACCGATGATGGTGACGTCGCCATATCGACGACCACCACAGGAGAATCTTCATGAAACAACTTTCGATCGCTTGTGCGCTCGCGTTGGGACTCGCGCTGGTCGCCAGCGCACCCGCGGCTTTCGCCGAGCCCGCCCAGGCTGCATCGGCTACCGCGCAGGCGCCCGCCGCCCCGCAGTTGCATCAAGCGTTGCGCTCGCTCTGGCAAGGGCACATCTCGGCGACCCGCGATTACGCGCTGGCCGTGCACGCCGGCAACAAGGCCGACGAGAAGAAGGCCGCTGACGCCGTGGTCGCCAACGCCAAGCAGCTCTCCGATGCGGTGGCGGGTTTCTACGGCAAGGCCGCGGGCGACGGCCTGCTGAACCTGCTGGCCGGGCACTGGGGCGGCGTGAAGGCGCTGACCGATACCACCAAGGCCGGCGATACGGCGGGCGAACAGAAGGCCATGAACGACCTGGCCAGCAACGCCACCGCGATCGCCAAATTCCTCGCCGGTGCCAACCCCAATTGGACCGAAGGGGCCCTGCAGGGTGCGCTGATGATGCACGTCAACGACCACAAGACCCAGCTCGACGAGATGATGTCGAATGCACCCGCCGCCCAGCAAGCGAAGTCCTGGACCGAGATGCAGCATCACATGGGCATGATTTCGGACGTGCTGGCGGACGGTATCGCCAAGCAGTTCCCGAACAAGGCACATTGATCGGATGAAGCGCGCGGCTGCCCTGCGCCAGCTCGGCGACACCCAGCAGAAGCTGCTGCGCAAGCTGCTGCTTTCGCCACAGGGTGCGACGGTGGAAGCGTTGTGCCAGGCGGTCGGCATTACCCACAACGCGGTCAGGCAGCACCTGACCGCGTTGATGGCGCAGGGCTTCGTCGCGCGTGGCGAAGCGATTCCCAGCGGAGGCCGTCCGCGCGCGTGTTTCGTCTTGATGCCGGCGGGGCGCGAATTGTTCCCGCGCAACTACGCGTTGATGGCCGGAGGCATGCTGGAATACCTGTACGAACACGGCGGCGTCGCGGCGGTACAGGCAATGCTGGGCGACATGGGCGCGAAGCTCGGCAGGGACGCCGCCGAACGGGTCGCGACCGCGACCGATCCGGACGAAGCCGCACGCCTGTTGGCCGAGCAGATGGATGTGCTGGGTTATGAAGCGCAAACGGTGGAGGCCGGTGGGCACATCGAAGTCGAAGCGTGGAACTGCGTATTCCATGCATTGGCCCGGAAGCACCCCGACGTGTGCCGGTTCGACGTGGCTTTCATGAGCGCTGCGACCGGGCGGCCGGTGCAACGCACGCAATGCATGTTGCACGGGGCGGCAACGTGCCGGTTCAGGATAGGCGGATCGCCGAAGCGAGATGACGTGAATCCGCCGGGCGAGCCTTGACGAGGCTTGAACCGGTCCTGTCCGCCGCAATCGGCCCGGTGGGTTGAAACCTGCCTACGACGCAAGCGCCTGGCGCAGATCCGCGATCAGGTCATCGGCGTCTTCCAGCCCCACCGACAGCCGCACCAGTCCGGGCGGTGAATGCGTATGTGCGCCTTCGGACGAAGCGCGGTGCTCGATCAGCGATTCGCAGCCACCCAGTGATGTCGCGTTGGTGAAGATCTTCGTGCCGCGCGCCAGCGACAGCGCGGTGTCGTAGCCGCCGCGCACTTCCACGCTCAGCATCGCGCCGAAGTCATGCATCTGGCGCTTCGCGATCGCATGGCCCGGATGCGCCGGCAGGCCCGGCCAATTCACCCGTTCGATGGCAGGATGCGCAGCCAGGAATTCAGCAACCTTGTGCGCATTCGCGCAATGCATCGCCATCCGCGCCGGCAGCGAGCGGCAGCCGCGCAGGGTCAGCCAGGCGCTGAAAGGCGACAGGATCGCACCGGTGAGCAGGCGTCGCGCGGCGATGCGCTCGGCGAAATCGTCGTTCTTCGCAAAGACCAGCGCGCCGCCCAGCACGTCGCTGTGGCCGCCGAAATACTTGGTGGTCGAGTGCATCGCGATGTCGGCGCCCAGTTCCAGCGGGCGTTGCAGTACCGGCGTCGCGAAGGTGTTGTCGCAGGCCAGGCGCGCGCCGGCGGCGTGGGCGATCTTCGCCAATTCGGCGAGGTCGCTGATCCGCAACCGGGGATTGGAAGGCGATTCCGCCCACAGCAGCGCGACCCCGCCGTTGCAGGCCTTGCGCACGGCATCGAGGTCGGTCGTGTCGACCGTGATCACCGCGACGCCACGTTCGGGCAGCACGTCGGTCACGTAGCCGCGCGTGCCGACGTAGCAGTCCTCGGGCACCACCACGGTTTGCCCGCGCTGCAGCGTATCCAGCACCGCGGCGACCGCGGCCATGCCGGACGCGAACGTCAGCGCGCGCGTTCCGCCTTCCAGCGCCGCAAGCGCGGTTTCGAGCCGGCGTTGGGTCGGATGGCCGTTGCGCTGATAGCTGAAGGTGTCCGGTTCGCCGTCGGTGCGATGCACGAACGTCGTGGAAAGCTGGATGGGCGGCGCCACCGCGCCGGTGACGGGATCGGGTTCCGCGCCAGCACGCACCGCCAACGTGTCGAACTTGTGGGTCATGATTGTCTCCGGCCTTGCATGGATCCCTTCGATCCGTCCACGATAACCGAATCGCCGCAAGGCGAAATGAGTGAGGGAGCGAAATGAAATACCTGCACAGCATGGTTCGCGTGCGCGATCTCGATGCATCGCTGCGGTTCTATTGCGATGGACTGGGCCTGCGCGAGGCGCGTCGCAAGGAGGTGCCGCAAGGCAAGTACACGCTGGTATTCCTGTCCGCGCCCGACAGCCCCGAAGCCGAAATCGAGCTGACGTACAACTGGGATGCGGACGAGAATTACGGGTCCGCGCGCAACTTCGGCCATCTCGCGTTCCGCGTCGAAGACATTTATGCGACTTGTACACGCTTGCAGAAGATGGGCGTCGCGATCAACCGTCCGCCGCGCGACGGGCACATGGCGTTCGTGCGTTCGCCCGACCTGATCTCGATCGAGTTGCTGCAGCAGGGCGATCCGTTGCCGGCGTCGGAGCCCTGGATGTCGATGCCGAACACCGGCGTCTGGTAAACGGGCGCCGCTCTCGCTGCATCTGCGGGCGAGAGAGCGGGTGCGCGGATTGGACTGTCCTGCGCTGCAGTGCTGCACTTGTCGCGATCGGCTTGGGGTCATGCCCGGGCGGCTGCGGCAAATCCGGCGCGGGCGGCTTCGAGTGTCGCTGCGATCACGTCGTCGCCGTGCGCCGTCGACATGAAGCCGGCCTCGAAGGCGCTGGGCGCGAAGTACACGCCGCGAACCAGCATCGCGTGGAAAAACCGGTTGAAGGCTTCGCGATCGCACGCCATGGCTTGCACAAACGTTTCGACCTTGTCGGCACTGAAGAAGATGCCGAACATGCCGCCCGCACGGTTCGCCGAGAACGGCACGCCGGCTTGGCGCGCCGCATCGAGCAAGCCATCCGTGAGCGCTTGCGTGTTCAACGACAGACGTTCGTGGAATCCCGGTTCGCGCACCAGTTCCAGCATTGCGAGCCCCGCCGCCATGGCCACCGGATTGCCCGAGAGCGTGCCGGCCTGGTAGATGGGCCCGGCCGGGGCGATCTGCTCCATCAAATCGCGACGGCCGCCGTAGGCGCCCACGGGCATCCCGCCGCCGATGATCTTGCCGAGTGTCGTGAGGTCGGGCGTGACCGCATACAGTGATTGTGCGCCGCCCGCAGCCACGCGAAACCCGGTCATCACCTCGTCGAAGACCAGCAGCGCGCCGTCGCGCGTGCAGAGGTCACGCAGCGTCTGCAGGAAACCGGGTCGCGGCGGCACGCAATTCATGTTGCCGGCCACGGGCTCCACGATCACGCAGGCGAGGGTCGTGCCCATCGCGTCGAACAGCGCGCGCGCAGCTTCGATGTCGTTGTAGGGCAGCGTGATGGTGAGGTCGGCCAGCGCCTTCGGCACGCCGGGCGAATCCGGCACGCCCAGCGTCAATGCGCCGGAGCCAGCCTTCACGAGAAATGAATCGCCGTGGCCGTGGTAGCAGCCCTCGAATTTCACGAAGCGTTCGCGGCCGGTCGCGCCGCGCGCAAGACGCAGCGCCGACATCGTGGCTTCCGTGCCTGAGTTGACGAAGCGCACCATCTCCATCGAGGGCATCAACGCATGGATGGCATCGGCCAGTTCCGCCTCCGCCGCGCATGGCGCGCCGAACGACAGCCCGTCGCGCACCGCGCGCTCGACGGCTTCGCGGACGTGCGGATGATTGTGGCCTGCAATCATCGGTCCCCATGAGCCGACATAGTCGATGTATCGCTTGCCTTCGACGTCCCACAGATACGCACTGTCGGCGCGGGCGACGATGAATGGTTCGCCGCCGACCGACTGGAACGCGCGTACCGGCGAATCGACACCGCCGGGCAGCAGCTTCCGCGCCTGCTGAAAAAGTTCGTGATTGGTTGGCATCTGGGAATTCTCAGCAGTGCAGGAAAAGCGAAAAAGCATCAGGCGCGGATCTATGCGGGTAAAAGTCCATCAAGGCAGCAAGGAACCGCTCTATCCGCGTTCATCCCCTGTGATCCGAGCCAGAAAAAGCTCTGCGTACCGCCGCGCCGCGGCACGAATGTCGCTTGCGCCGAACACGCCGGAGACCACGGCGAGGTAATTGGCACCCGCCGCGATCAGCGACCCCCCATTTTCGTGGGTGATGCCGCCGATCGCCACCAGTGGTAAACCGAGTCCGCGTGCGTCCCGCAAAAGATCGGGGGTTGCGTGGCGCGCACCGGGTTTGGTTTTTGAGGGGAAAAACGCACCGAATGCGAGGTAGTCGGCTCCCGCCGCGGCGGCATTCTGCGCGCGCCGCAGCGAGTCGTAGCAGGAGACGCCAATGATCGCTCCGGCACCCAGGGTGGCACGTGCACCGGCAATCGCCTCGTCGTCTTCGCCGAGGTGTACGCCCGCGGCGCCGCTGGCCTGGGCAAGTTCGGGATCGTCGTTGACGATCAGCGGCACGGCGAATGCGCGACACAGTGCCGCTATTTCGCGCGCTTCCCGCAACCGGCGCTCCGCATCCCCTGTCTTGTCCCGGTATTGCAGCATTGCCGCACCACCTTCCAGCGCGGCGCGCGCCGCCGTCACGAGATCGTCGCGCGGGCCGTCCGTGATGGCGTAAAGTCCCGCGCCGAGCCTGCGCGGTGGTTTGCCATCCCGGAACTGCGGATGGGGTGGCATCGGGGGTTTGACTTGCGTCAAGGGTTCGCTTTCATGCAGGCGCGCAACTTGCGACAATAGACGACATCTCCTTTTGCGTCACCCGCCATGAATGCTTCCGCCGAAACCGTCGTCACCTATCGCAAATTCATGTGCGTGGTGTGCGGCTTCATCTACGACGAGGAAGCCGGCCTGCCGGAAGAAGGCATCGAGCCCGGCACGCGCTGGGAAGACATTCCCGATACCTGGACCTGCCCGGACTGCGGCGTCACCAAGGACGATTTCGAGATGATCGAAATCGAAGGCTGAACCGCCATTTCCTTGCCCCAATTGGGTCACCCCAGGTTCACGCGCGTGTGCTTGGATGGATCCGTTAAGGGGCAAGGAGACCTGAGGTGCGCGAATTCGTCCCGTTCGACGACCGCTGGTTC
>Ga0207652_10002377_pt1 | contig 15908 bp, 14 predicted proteins | sample KBSC63BmetaG_FD_184334 | JGI IMG/M metagenome (GOLD analysis project Ga0207652, IMG submission 184334) | Corn rhizosphere microbial communities from Kellogg Biological Station, Michigan, USA - KBS C6-3B metaG (SPAdes) (version 2) | ecosystem: Host-associated > Plants > Roots > Rhizosphere ... | reverse complement strand
GTTACCGCGCCACCGCCATGGCGGAGATGAACCAGGCCGAATTCGTGAAGGCGTACGCGCGGGCGTCGAAGGTCGACTCGACCCGGCAGCGCGACCTGTCCGAGATCGGGCGGCTGAAGCAGAACAACGATGTCATGCGGCAGCGGCTGCTGGTGGCGATCGCCGAGCGCGACCACTACCTGGCGGCGTTGCGCGCCCACGGCATCGACCCGGGCCCGGCGCCCCAGCCGGTCGCGGCGGCGCGTGAGGTGGAGCCGGCGGCGGCGCCTGCCTCCGACGCCGGTGACGCCGCCCCGGCGCCAGCCGAGGGCGAAGCGTCCGAACCACGGAATTGACGCGGCTTGCGTTGACGCCCGTCGTCCTGGCGCCATGAACGTGACCGTCGTTCGCCACGGCACCGCCGAGGATCGGGCGCCCACCGACGCCCAGCGAGCGCTGACGCCCATCGGGCGCGCCGAGGCGGAACGGGCCGGCGAGCGGCTGGCGGCGCTGGACCCGCCGCCCGACGTCATCGTCTCCAGCCCCTACCTGCGGGCGTTACAGACGGCCGAGGCGGTGGCGGGGCATCTGGGACTGGCCGGCACCGTGACCGTCGACGACGCCCTGACGCCCGACGAGCCGCCAGCGGGGGTTCGCGACCTGCTGGCCCGGTACGCGCAGTCCCGGCACGTCGTCCTGGTGGCGCACGAGCCCATCCTGTCGGCCGCCTGCGGTCTGCTGACGGGCCATCACGTCGCGGGCTTGAGGCGGGCCGAGATCCTGTCGATGCGGATCTCTGCCGGCGCCGACGTCCGTTCCGGCCGGTTCGCGATCCGTTTCCGAGGCTGATCCCCCACCCCCATCTGGCGAGCGGTTCACAGTGGCAGCACAAGGCGAGGAGCACGACAAAAGACGCATGGCCAGCGCGCACGACGACGACGGCGATGAAGGACAGACCCGGATCCGCCCCGCCCCCGTCGACGCGGGACCAGAAGGACGCGACCGCGCGTACCTGATCGTCCTGGCGGGGATGAGCCGCGGTCAGATGTTCAAGCTGGACAAGTCGCGCGCGGTGATCGGGCGGGGGGGCGACGTGGCGATCCGGCTGTCCGACGAGGGCATCTCGCGCGAGCACGCGGTCATTCGCCTCAGCGCCGAGGGGGTGATGGTCGAAGATCTGGGCTCGACGAACGGCACCTTCTGCAACGGCATGCGCGTCACCTCGCGCCCGCTGGATGATGGCGACAAGATCATGCTGGGGTCGACGACGATCTTGAAGTTCACGTACCACGACCGGCTGGACGAGCAGTTCCAGCAGCAGATGTACGAGTCGGCGCTGCGTGACGGGTTGACCCGCGTCTACAACCGCAAGCACTTCGACAACCTGATCACGAAGGAGTTCGCGTTCGCCTCGCGCCACGGGTCGCCGCTGGCGCTGCTGTTCATCGATCTCGACTTCTTCAAGAAGGTGAACGACAACTTCGGGCATCCGGCGGGCGACTTCGTGCTGTCCGAGGTGTCCAGCGTGCTGACCAGCGCCGTGCGGTCCGAGGACGTGGTGGCGCGGTTCGGTGGCGAGGAGTTCTGCGTGCTGTGCCGCGGGACCGATGCGGTGGGGGCGCGCGATCTGGCCGAGCGCCTGCGCGTCGAGATCGAGCAGCGGCGGCTGGTCTACGGCACGAAGGTCATCCCGGTGACCATCAGCGTGGGCGTGGCGGCCATGCCCGATCCCACGATGACCCAGTCGATCGCGTTGCTGGCGGCGGCGGACAAGGCCCTGTACGAGGCCAAGCGCGCCGGCCGCAACCGCGTCATCGTCGCCGCGCCGGGCGGATGAGGGCGGGCTGACCGCCGCCTTTCGGGCGCCGGTCAGGAGGGCGGCAGCGCGAAGCTCTTGCTCTGTACGCGCTGGCCGGCCAGTTGCTGGACCTGGCGCGTGCGCTCTGAGGGGCGAGGTCCGCGCGGCATGGCGCGGGACGCTTCACACCGACGCGAAGTCGTGCTGGTGGATGCCCAGGTGCTTCATCTTGATGTGCAGGGTCTTGAAGTCCGTCTGCAGCGCGCGGGCCGCTTGGCTCTTGTTGCCGCGCGCCTCACGCAGGGCCTCGCAGATGGCGCGGCGCTCGGCCTCGCGGGCGGCCTCCTCGGCGGCGATCTTCAGGGAGCGGCCGGCCGTGCTCGCCGCCTTCACCGCGGGGACGGGGCCGCTGCCGCGTCCCAGGAACCTCCGCACCGACGCCTGGTGCAGGACGACGTCCTTCGCCTCCAGCACGGACTGGCGGATGATGTTGCGCAGCTCGCGCACGTTGCCCGACCAGTCGTGCGCCATCAACAGCTGCATGGCCTCGGCCGAGATCTCGCGGACGGGGCGCTTCAACTCGATGCTGACCTCTTCCAGGAAACGCTGGGCCAGGTGCGGGATGTCCTCCACCCGTTCCCGCAGGGGTGGCAGCGAGATCGTGTACTGGGCCAGACGGAAGTACAGGTCGGCCCGGAACTGGCCTTGCTTCACGCGCGCTTGCAGTTCGTCGTTGGTGGCCGCCAGGAAGCGGACATCCATGGGCGTCGAATCGGTGGCCCCGACCGCCATGACCTGCCGCGACTCCAGCGCCCGCAGCAGCTTCGCCTGCAGGCCCAGGGGAAGGTTTCCTATCTCGTCCAGGAAGACCGTACCGCCCTCGGCCAGCTGGAAGTGCCCCTTCTTGCGGCGATCGGCCCCGGTAAAGGACCCCTTCTCGTGACCGAAAAGCTCTGACTCGAGGAGCGCCTCGGGAATGGCGCCGCAGTCGATGGCCACGAAGGGCTTGTTGCGCCGATCGCTCTGCCGATGAATCGCCTGGGACACCAGATCCTTGCCGGTTCCCGTCTCGCCCAGGATCAGCACGGAGAAGTTCGAGGCGGCCACCGTCTGCACCTGCTCGATGACCTCGCGCACGGGCAAGCTGTTCCCCATCTGGGCGGCCAGGCTGCCGCCTTCGCCGAGTTGCCGGCGCAGGTCGGCGACCTCGGCCTTCAGCACGCGCGTCTCGACGGCGCGCCGTACCACCCGCACCACCTCGATCTGATCGATGGGCTTCGTCAGGTAGTCGAAGGCGCCGAGCTGCGTGGCGCGCACGGCGGACCGGATCAGCGTGTCGCCCGTGAGCATGATGACGGGGATGTCGCTGGCCTCGGCCCGCAGCTGTTCCAGCACGCCCATTCCGTCGAGCATCGGCATGTCCAGGTCGAGGAGGACCACGTCGGGCTTGTCCGCGGCCACGCGCGCCAGGCCGGACAGGCCGTCGGAGGCGGCGATCACGTCGAAGCCCGCAGGCAGGAGGATCTTCTGCAGCAGGCGGTGATTGCTCTCCTCGTCGTCGATCACAAGCACTCTCATGAGACCGTCACGCTGACTCCCTGTTTGATGGACGACATACGACCGCGCCGCGGCCACTGCTCGTCTTCGGCCGATCTGGCGCCGATCTTTATGACTTCATTCAGTACCTCTGGGCGGGGCGCGGCCGCGCCTTGGGCCTGCGCGAAGCACGGCTTAGGGCATCGACCCTAGGGCGCGGCCACCCGAACTCTGGCGGCGCCACCATGGGTGCCCGACCCACCGAGTTCCCGAAGCGGCCCCGAAAGCCGGAAGAGGCGCGGGTATCGCGCGCAGGAGGACTCGGCATCGATTTCGCAGAAGGAGTTGTCCGGAACATCAAAGGTGCCTTCCGCAGGCACACCGGACCAAGGAAGGGATCGAACGACGCCATGAAAGACAGCCTCATCAAAGGGCGCGCCGCTGCGGCGACGCTGGCTTTCGGCGCGGTCGCGCTGGCCTGCGCCAGCGCCAGCGCGCAGGAGCTCTCCGTCGGCGTGTACGGAAACGTCGACTATCAGGTCGAGCGCGCCACCGCCGCCGCGGGGGGAACGACCAACCAGAACCACTTCTCGATCCCCACGCTGGATCTCTTTCTGCGCGGAACCATGGACAAGTGGTCGTTTCTCTCCGAGGTCCTGTTCGACATCGACGAGGGCAACACCATCGGCGTCGACCTCGACCGGATGCAGGTCAGCTACGAGTACGCGGAGTGGCTCAAGGTGACGGGCGGGCGCTTCCACAGCTCGATCGGCTACTACAACACCGCCTACCCGCAGGGAGGCGCCATCTACCTGCTCCCGCTGCACCGGCCCGCCCTGGTCGATCAGCACGACAACGCCTCGCTGATCCCCACCTCGACCGTGGGCCTCAACATTCACGGACGGCTGCCGGCCGGCGTGCACGCCTTCTCGTACGACCTGGACGTCAGCAACGGCCGTGGCCGCGCGGCCGACGACCTGACGAACGGCCAGGACTGGAACCAGTCCAAGGCGTTCAACCTGCGCCTGCGCTACGAGTTCCACGATCTGATCGTCGGCGCGAACGCCTACGTGGACTGGATCCCGCCGCGCACCGACGACCCGATCCAGCCCGAGACCCTGCGCGAGCAGATCTTCGGCGCCCACATCGCGTACGTCGAACACCCCTGGCACGTCATTGCCGAGGGCGTTTCGATCCAGCACGTCGGCGCGGCCACCTATCGCACGCTGGCCGGGCTGACCGAGGCGGGCTACACGATTCGCCAGGTGACGCCGTACTTCCGGTTCACGGCCGCCAAGTTTCCTTCCGCCGCCGACCCGTTCTGGGCGGCCACCCATCAGCAAGAGCGCGGCAACTTCCAGACCGCCGACGCCGGTATCAAGTGGATGCCGAACGACAGCATCGCCGTGAAGTTCGAGCTGGAGTACAGCCACGCTCAGCTCGATACCCGCGAGCAAGCTTCCACCCAGGTCGCCTTCGGCTTCTAACCGCGCCCGAAATCAGGAGGACATCGTGAGTCATCTGCGATTGATAGCCACTTGCATCGGGGCGTTGCTGGTCGCCGAGCGCGCCGGGAGCGCCGCCGGAGGCTTCGTGTTCGTGAGGAACGCGAAGAACGACACCGCACAGATCGGCAAGGAAGAACTGAAGGACTGCTACACCGGCAAGAAGAAGTCGTGGAAGAACGGCACGCCGGTCGAGATTGCCCTCAACGCCGGCGGTAGCGCCGAGCTGAAGTGGGTCGCCAGCGAGCTGATCGGCGCCAGCGACGACATCCTGCTGGCCAAGATCAAGCAAGAGGTCTTCAAGGGCGAGATGAAGAAGCCCACCGCGGTGGCGTCCTCGCAGGACTGCCTGGCCGAGGTGAAGAAGGCGGCGGGCGCCGTGTGCGCCGTGGATGCCGACACGGCGAAGAGTCTGCCCGACGGCGTCGCCATCCTGGACGTGAAGTAAGCGCGGCCAGCGAACGAGGAGGATGCCGTGAAGATTCGAACTCAGATCCTGGCGGGCAGCCTGCTGCCGTTGCTGTTCGGCCTGGCGGGCCAGACGATATACGCCAGCGTGCAGCAGGCCCGCGTCCTGTCCGAAGGCCTGGCGGAGAAGGCGCGCTCGGTCGGGGATCTGATGGTCAACATTCAGGGACCCAACATCGCCCTCAAGGACGCCAAGGCGACGAAAGAGGCGCTGGCTTTCCTCGAGCGTGACGCTGACTTCGCGTACGCCGCGGCTTACGACGACAAGGGTCACCTGATCGAGCAGGACGGCGACGCCCCGGCGCTGCAGCAGGATGTCCAGGGTGCGCAGGTGCTGTCGACCGATGATCATGTGGTCAGCCGCGAGGCGAACGGCCGCCTGACGACCATCCTGCCCGTGCGGGATCACGGACACCCGCTCGGCACCGTGGTGGTGGGCCTGACCTTGAAGAAGGTCGAGGAGCAGGGAGCGATGGCCGTGCGGCGGCTGCTGCTCATCGCGTTGCTGGCCGCCCTGCTGGTGGTGGCGGTGACGCTGAAGGTGGCGAGCGGCATCGTGAGCGCCGCCCACGAGGTGCTGAGGCATGTCGAGCGCGTCGGTCGGGGCGATCTGGACTCCCGCTGCGAGTACGGCGGCGCGAATGAGCTGGGCCGCCTGGCCCAGGCGACCAACAAGACAGCGGAGGATCTGTACCTGGCCCGACAGACCGAGCAGGAGCGCGTCGCCCAGCAGGAGCGCCTGGCCCGGGATCTGCGGGAGAAGGTGGGTGCGTTGCTGCAGGTGGTGCGTCAGGTCGGCAAGGGCGACCTGACCCAGCAGGTCAGCATCACCGGCGACGACGCGGTGGGGCAACTGGGGGACGGCATCGCCCATCTGATCGGCGATCTGAACCAGAACATCGCCGCCATCGCCGGCAACGTTCGCGTCCTGACCACGTCGTCGGAACAGCTGAAGCTGACGGCCCAGGACATGGCGGCCACGTCCCAGCAGACGTCGACGCAGGCCCAGTCGGCGGCCACCTCGACCGAGCAGGTGAACCGGAACGTGCAGACCGTCTCGTCGCGCGCCGAGGAGATGACGGCGTCGATCCGCGAGATCGCCAAGAACGTCCAGGAGGCCAGCCGGGTGACGTCGTCGGCCGTCGAGGCGACGAACGTGACCAGCCGGGCCATCGGCAAGCTGGGCGACAGCTCGGTGGAGATCGGCAAGGTGATCAGCATGATCACGTCCATCGCCGAGCAGACGAACCTGCTGGCGCTGAACGCCACCATCGAGGCGGCCCGCGCCGGTGAAGCCGGCAAGGGCTTCGCCGTCGTGGCGAACGAGGTGAAGGAGCTGGCCAAGGAGACGGCCAAGGCCACTGGCGAGATTGCGAAGAAGATCGAGGCCATCCAGTCCGACACCACGGTGGCCGTCAACGCCACCAACGAGGTGAGCCGGGTGATCAGCCAGGTGAATGACATCTCGGTCACCATCGCCGCCGCCATCGAGGAGCAGACCGCCACCACCAACGAGATCGTGCGCAACGTGGTCGAGGCGGCGCGGGGCACCGTCGATATCACCCGCAGTATTGGCGGCGTCGCGGATACCGCGCGCGCCACCGCCGCCGGGGCGGGCCAGACGGAGAGCGCCGCCGCCTCGCTGACGCGGATGGCGTCGGAGCTGGAGCTGGTGGTGAGCCGGTTCGAGCTGCGCGCGTCCCAGGGGCAGCAGCCGTTACGAATGGAGGAGGGCCGCTATGTCGTCCAATGACGAGAACGAAGAGGTCATCAAAGAGTTCCTGATCGAGAGCTATGAAAATCTCGATCGGCTGGACCGCGACCTCGTCGCGCTGGAGCAGAACCCAGGCTCGGGCGAATCGATCGCGAGCATCTTTCGGACCATTCACACCATCAAGGGGACCTGCGGCTTCCTCGGTTACGCGCGGCTGGAGGGCGTCGCCCACGCCGCCGAGAGCCTGCTCAGCCGGCTGCGCGACGAGGAGATCGCGCTCAGCGCCGAGATCACCACGGCGCTGCTGACCACGGTGGACGCGATCCGCGGCATGCTGGCGTCGATCGAGGCGACCAAGCAGGACGGCGACGGCGATCACTCTCAACTGGTGGCGTTGCTGCATCGGCTGCAATCGGGCCAAGTGCCTGCAGCCGAGGCGCCGGTGACGGCGGCCCCGACGCTGGCGCCCGCTCCCGCGGCGAAGACCAGCAACGCGCCCGCGGCCGCCGCGCCGCCGCCACCCAGCGTGGCCGCTACCCGCGTGGAGACGGCGCCGGCCAGCCCCGCGCTGGCCACGGCTGCCTCGCCTCCGGTGCCCCCGGCCGCCGCGCCGCCGGCCAGCGAACGCGCCGTCGAGCCCGCCGCCGACGTCAGGGCCGCCACGGCGGTCACCGACGGCTACGTGCGCGTCGATGTGGGGGTCCTCGACAAGCTGATGAACCTGGTGGGCGAGCTGGTGCTGGCCCGCAATCAGATCTTGCAATTCGTTGCCGGCGTCGATGATGCCAACTTCACCGCCACGACGCAGCGCCTGAACCTGATCACGACCGAGTTGCAGTCCGGCGTGATGAAGACCCGCATGCAGCCGATCGGCAACGTCTGGGAGAAGCTGCCCCGGGTGATCCGCGATCTGTCGCTGTCGCTGGGCAAGCGGATCCGCATCGAGATGGAGGGACGCGAGACCGAGCTCGACAAGACCATCATCGAAGCGATCAAGGACCCGCTCACCCACCTGGTCCGCAACTGCGTCGACCACGGGCTGGAGAAGGAAGCCGACCGGGTGAAGGCGGGGAAAGATCCGGAAGGCCGGTTGAGCCTGCGCGCCTTTCACGAGGGCGGACAGGTGAACATCGAGATCTCCGATGATGGCGCCGGTCTGAACCTGGACCGTATCCGCAGCAAGGCCGTCGAACGCGGCTTGCTGTCCGCCGACCAGGCCGCGCACCTCGATGAGCGTGAGGTCTGCGACCTGATCTTCCTGCCCGGCTTCTCCACCGCCGAGAAGATCAGCAACGTGTCCGGCCGCGGCGTCGGCATGGACGTGGTGAAGACCAACGTCGAGCGCATCGGGGGCGTGGTCGACTTGACCAGCCGGGCCGGTCTGGGCACCACCTTCCGCATCAAGATCCCGCTCACCCTGGCCATCATCCCGGCGCTGATCGTGACCAGCGGCGGCGAGCGGTACGCCATCCCGCAGATCAGCTTGCTCGAGCTGGTGCGCCTCACCGGCGCGCAGGTGAAGGCCTCGATCGACGCGGTCCACGGCGCGCCTGTGTGCCGCTTGCGCGGCAGTCTACTGCCGCTGGTCGACCTGCGGGCGTCGCTGGGCCTGGCAGCCGCCGCTGATGTCCCCTCCCTGGCCGAGGCGGACACGATCAGCATCGTCGTCCTGCAGGCCGACAACCACCGCTTCGGCGTGATCGTCGACCGCATCAACGACAGCGAGGAGATCGTGGTCAAGCCGCTGGGCAAGCACCTGAAAGGGATCCCCGCCTTCGCCGGCGCCACCATCATGGGCGACGGGCGCGTGGCCTTGATCCTCGACGTGCTGGGGCTGGCGCAGGCCGCTCACGTGGTCAGCTCGAAGGAGCGTTCAAAGGCGCGTCGCACCCAGGGGACCGAGGTGGCGCAGCGACGCAAGCAGAGCCTGTTGCTGTTCAGCCTGGCGGATGGCCGGCCCATCGCGGTGCCGCTGTCGATGGTGTCCCGCCTGGAGATCTTCGACGGACGCACCATCGAGCCGCTGGCCGACTACCGCGTGGTGCAGTACCGGGGCGAGGTGCTGCCCTTGCTGGACGTCGACGCGCTGATGGGGACGGGCGGCGGCAACTGGCAGGACGAGGGACCCCTGCACGTGGTGGTGCACGGCGACGGCAAACGTAACGTCGGTCTGGTGGTGCGGCGAATCATCGACGTGGTCGAGGAGCACCTGGACCTGAAGAAGCCCGCCCAGGGGCGCACCGTCAGCGGCGTCCTGGGCTGCGCCGTCATCCAGCGCAGGGTGACCGAGGTGCTGGATCTGGACGTCATGCTGCGGACGGAGGCGGGCCGCTTCCTTTTGTCAGGCCAAGACGTCGCGCCCGCGGGGATGGAGCAATAGCCATGGAGAGCATCCAGTTCACGACCTTCACGGTGGACGGCGTCCTGTTCGGCATCGAGGTGGGCGCGGTGCAGGAGGTGCTGCGTTATCAGCAGATGACGTGGGTGCCGCTGGCGCCCGCCATCGTCAGCGGCCTCATCAACTTGCGCGGGCAGATCGTCACCGCCCTGGACCTTCGGCAACGGCTGGGCCTGCGACCGCGGGCGGCGGGCGTGCTGCCCATGAACGTGATCCTGCGCGGCGACGATGGCGCCGTCAGCTTGCTGGTGGACGACATCGGCGACGTGCTGACCGTGACGCCAGACCTGGCCGAGCCCCTGCCAGAGACCTTGCAACACCTGGGGCGTGAACTGATCAAAGGCGTGTTCAAGCTGAGCGGCCAACTGCTGCTGGTTCTGGACCCGTCCTCGGCGGTGACGTTCCAGACCGGGCGTCGCCGCGCCCCAGACGACGGCCGCCGGACCGGCGCGCCGGCCCCTTCCAACCCGTAGTGACGCCCCCAGGAGAGAACCCATGAAGAACCTCAAAGTGAACCAGAAACTGATCACCGGCTTCGGCCTGGTGCTCGCGGTCTTCGCCCTGTCGGGGGTGATCGCGCGCCACAGCTTGAGCAGCGTCAAGCAGGCCTCCGAGACCATGCGCGTCGACTCGACGCCGGGCCTGGTCATCACCACAGGGATCCGGCAGCACACCAGCTCGAACTACTTCCTGGCCCGCACGCTGGTGGCGACCGAGGACGCGGCCGCGCGCGACCGCATCATCGCGGAGATGGCCGAGCACGCGTCAACCAACGGCAAGCTGATGGAGAAGTACGAGAAGACGATCACCACCGAGGATGACCGACGATCATTCGAGGAAGTAAAGCGGGCCCGCGAAGCCTGGAACGCGTTGAGAGGCAGGCTGGTGGCGCAGGTGGCCGGCGGCCAGGTGAAGGAGGCAAAGAACCTGCTGGCGGGGGAGGGCGAGCAGCTGAACGCAGCGCTGAGCGGGGCGATCGCCGCCCACGTCGAGTTCTGCGAGCGGCACATCTACGCCACCATGGACGCCATCGACGAGAGCACTGTCACGCTGTCGCGCGTGCTGTGGGGCGGCGTGGTGCTGGCCATCGTGTTCGGCTGCGCCATCGCGTTCGCCATCGCTCGCACCATCTCTGGGCCGGTCGGACAGCTGGTCGAGCACGTGGCGCGGGTGGGCCAGGGCGACCTCGACAGCCAGTGCGAGTACCAGTCCCGCGACGAGATTGGCCAGCTGGGACAGGCGCTGAACCGGATGACGGCGGATCTGAAGCACGCGCATCAGCAGCAGGCCGCGCACGCCGAGCAGGAGCGTGAGACCCAGGCCCAGCTGCAGAAGAAGGTGGACAGCTTGCTGGTCGACGTCCGCAAGATCGGCGCCGGCGACCTGACGCAGCGGATCTCGGTGAAGGGGGCGGACGCCATCGGTCAGCTGGGTGAAGGGATCGAGGGGCTGTCGGCCGAGCTGAGCCGCAACATGTCGGCCATCGCCCACAACGCACAGACGCTGGCCGCCTCGGCCGAAGAGCTGAGCGCGACGTCGCAGCAGATGGCCTCCAACTCGGAGGAGACGTCGGGTCAGGCCGAGTCGGTGTCGTCCGCCGCCGAGCAGGTCAGCAAGAACGTCCAGACCGTGGCCACGGCGGGCGAGGAGATGACGGCCTCCATCAAGGAGATCGCCAAGAACGCCAACGAGGCCACCAAGGTCACCATGAGCGCCGTCGAGGTGGCCAAGTCGGCCAACGCGACCATCAGCAAGCTGGGCGAGAGCTCGATGGAGATCGGCAAGGTGGTGAAGGTGATCACCTCGATCGCGGAGCAGACGAACCTGCTGGCCCTGAACGCCACCATCGAGGCGGCGCGGGCCGGCGAGGCCGGCAAGGGCTTCGCGGTGGTCGCCAACGAGGTGAAGGAGCTGGCCAAGGAGACCGCCAAGGCCACCGAGGACATCAGCCTGAAGGTCGACGCCATCCAGGGCGACTCGGCCGCCGCCGTCAAGGCCATCGAGGAGATCCGCGGCATCATCAACCAGGTCAACGACATCGCCACCACCATCGCCGGCGCGGTCGAGGAGCAGACGGCGGTGACCAACGAGATCGGACGCAACGTCTCGGAGGCGTCGCGCGGCGCCACCGACATCGCTCGCAACATCAGCGGCCTGGCCCAGGCCACGCAGAGCACGGCCACGGGCGCCAGCGCCACGCTGACCGCCGCGGCCTCGCTGGCGAAGCTGGCCACCGAGCTGCAGGCGGTGGTGGGGCGCTTCCGTCTGGATGATCACGCGCTGTCCACCTCGCGCCCGTCGAACGGAACGCACAAAGGAAACGGCACCAGCGGCCGCTTCAGCAACGGAATGGCCGCCTGAGCGCGCCCCACCAGGAGAAACGCACATGCAAGCCTTGGTCGTCGACGATTCCCGCGCCATGAGAATCATCATCGGGCGGGTCCTGAAAGAGCTGGGATTCGAGGTGCTGGAGGCGGGGCACGGTGGTGAAGCGATCGAGCGCTTGAAGACCGCCCCGGGCGTGTCACTGGCGATGGTCGACTGGAACATGCCCGTCATGAACGGCTACGAGTTCGTGACGGCGGTCCGCGCCGGCGGCCAGTGGCCGGAGCTGAAGCTGGTCATGGTCACGACCGAGAGCGAATCGGCCCAGGTGATGAAGGCGCTGGACGCGGGGGCGAACGAGTACGTCATGAAGCCGTTCACCGCCGACATTCTCAAGGACAAGCTCGCCATGCTCGGCCTGGCGCCCGAAGGAGGTCTCTCGTGAACGCCCAAACCCTGCCCGATCCCGAAACCCTGGCCGTTCTGGTCACGAACGTCACCAACACGATGTGCGGGATCTCGTTCGAGGCCGACCGCGACTATCGTGCCCCCACCGCCGAAGCGTACTGGCGGCTGGCCACGCTGGCCATCCCGGGCGCGCGCTCGCTGGTGGTCACGCTCTGCTCCAGCCAGGCCGGCTGCCAGGCGCTGGGATCGGCCCTGTTCTCCTGCCCGCCCGAGACGCTGGATCAATCCATGCTCGACGATTCGCTGTGCGAACTGCTGAACATGGCGGCCGGGCAGATCAAGGGCGCCCTGGGCCTCGATCAGGCCCTGGGGCTGCCCAAGATCGCCCAGGAACCCGAGCTCTCGACCAGGGTGGAGCGGGCGCTGCGAGAGGGCGTGATGTTGCGCAGCCCCGAGAACCACGGGCTGCTGATCTGGGTCTCGGAGGCCGGGCTGTAAACCGGACCACGTTCGCCGCCATTCGATCGCAGAACAACGGAGAGAAGACCATGAGCAGGATATTGACCGTCGATGACAGCCGGGCCGTTCGCATGATCGTTGCCAAGCAGGTGCGCGAGCTGGGCTACGAGGTGGAGGAGGCCGAGGACGGCGTGCTGGGCCTGGCGCAGACGGAGGAGACGAAGTTCGATCTCATCATCCTCGACGTCACGATGCCCAACCTGGACGGTCCGGGCATGCTGTCCCAGTTGCGGGAACGCGGCGACGACACGCCGGTGCTGATGCTGACGTCGGAGTCGAAGCGATCGATCGTGGCCGGCCTGATGAAGCTAGGCATCACCGATTACATCCTGAAGCCGTTCAAGCCCGAGGAGCTGCGCGCCAAGATCCTGAAGGCGCTGAAGAAGGAAGGCGCGGCTCCGGCCGCGGCGGAGGCGGCGGCGGTCGAGGCCGCCCCACCCCCCGCGCCCTCCGCCAGCGAGGTGGTCCCGGCGGGCGCGGCGCGCGCCGACGCCGGAGGCGCCAAGCCCTTCTTCGACGTGCTGGTCATCGACGACATGGAGAACGTTCAGAAGCGGCTGCGCCAGTTCCTGCCCGAGCACCTCACGCTGGCGGGGGCGCTGAACGCCCAGAGCGGCCTGACGATGTGCCGCGAGCGGGTCTTCCGCGTCATCCTCATCGACAGCGAGATGCCGGACGTCAACACGGCCTCGCTGGTGAAGTCGCTGCGGCTGCTGCAGCCCAGCGCGGCCCTGGTGCTGCTGTCGTTGCGCACGACGAACAATGCCGCCGGCGAGGCCCGCGACATGGGGCTGGACACGGTGGTGTACAAGCCGTTCACGTCCGAAGGGGTGGAGGAGTTCCTGTCGAAGTACTTCGACAACCAGGAGCTGGTCGTGAAAGAGGACGACCTGATCCGGGTGGCGGCCTTCAAGGGCCGTGAAGAAAGGTTGCCCGGCTACTTCATGCGCGTGTCCTCGCTGGCGGCCAAGACCCTGGACGAGATCGCGGCCGCGTGCTTCGCGGAGGCGATCGTCGACGTGTCGCGGATACCGGCCCAGTCGGCGAAGCCGGCCGCGCTCATCATCGAGCTGGGTGAACACGCGCGCAAGGTGGGCATCGAGCTGCGCATCGTCGGCTCGCCCGAGGTGGTCCAGTTGCTGCGCCAGTACGCGGAGACCGCGGGGATGGCGGTGTTCAACACGGTGGAGCAGGCCCGGGGAGCGGCCGCCTGATGAGCGTCGCCGGCGCGCCCGCGCACGATCAGAGCAAGCTGGTCGAACAGCTCGAGGCCATCATCGCCAAGAAGATCGCGAACGATCAGTTGGTGATTCCGGCGCTGCCCGCCGTGGCGGCCCGCTGCGTCGCCCTGCTGAAGAACCCCGACTTCTCGACCCGCGAGGTCTCGAGCATCCTGGAGAGTGATCCCATCCTGGCCGCGAAGCTGTTGAAGCTGGCAAACAGCGCCGCCTTCGGCGGACGCAACTCGGTGACCAGCATCAGCCAGGCGGTGACGCGCCTGGGGGCCAGCCACGTGAAGAGCTTGATCGTGGAGTCGTCCGCCCGGAAGCTGTTCGAGTCGAACGATCGGCGCATCGCCGAGGCGAACAGCCGGTTGTGGACGCACTCTGTCGCGGTGGCGGTGGTGGCGCGCGACCTCACCGCCATCACGGGTGGTGGCGAGCCCGAGACCGCCTACCTGGCGGGCCTGCTTCACGATGTCGGCAAGCCGATCGTGGCCAGCATCCTGCTGGACGTCGAGCGGGCCCTGCAGGACATGCGGAAGCGCACCGTCTGGCTGAACGATCAGGAGTGGATCGAGGTGATCCAGCGGACCCATCGCAAGGTGGGCGTGCCGCTGGGGGTGCGGTGGGAGCTGCCCGACATGGTGCTGAAGACCGTGCGCGACTGCGAGGAGTACGACAATGGGGATCGTGTCTCGGCCTCGAACATCGTGCGCTTCGCCAACGCGCTGGTTAAGCAGGAGGGTCTGTACGTGGGCCCCGTGAACAAGGACGACAACGACGCGCTGGTGATGATCGGCAAGTCCCTGTTGGGGCTGGATGACGGCGCGATCAAGCGCGGGATGGCGGGGCTGGCGGCGGTGCGAAAGCAGGCCACATGAGCTCCCCGTCGGTCACCGGAGCGCCGGGCCCGGCCGTCGACAGGGCGGGCGCGGACGTGGCGACGCGGCTGCGGGTGCTGGTGGTCGACGACTCGGTGGTGATTCGGCGCATGTTGACGAACGCCATCGACGCCGATCCGGCGCTGCGGGTGGTGGGCACGGCGTCGAACGGCAGGCTGGCGCTGGCCCGGCTGCAATCGTCGCCCTGCGATGTGGTGACGCTGGACGTGGAGATGCCCGAGATGACCGGGCTGGACGCCTTGCGAGAGATCCGCCGTCTTTACCCGGCGCTGCCGGTCCTGATGTGCAGCTCGCTCACCGAACGCGGCGCCTCGGAGACGTTGGAGGCCTTGTCGCGCGGCGCGAACGACTACATCGCGAAGCCCACGGCCCGGTCCACGGGCACCTTCGCGACAGAGCTGGTCGACAAGCTGAAGGTGCTGGGCCGCAGCGGGCGGAACGTACCGTCGCCGGCCGCCGTCTCGCGCCGGCCGATGGTGGTTCCCGCGGGCCCCCTGGCGCCGTCAGAGCCGGCGGCCGCCATCGCCATCGGCGTCTCGACCGGTGGGCCGAACGCGCTGGCGGAGGTGATTCCTCGCTTGCCGGCCAACCTGGGCGCCCCGGTGTTCATCGTCCAGCACATGCCCCCCGTGTTCACGAAGATGCTGGCCGATCGGCTGACCCGCGCCGCGGCCCTCCCGGTGGTCGAAGCCCGCCACGGGGAAGAGGTCAAGCCTGGCCACGTCTACATCGCGCCGGGTGACTGGCACATGGTCCTGGTCCGCGATGGCGCGCGCGTGAACCTGTCGCTGAATCAGGAGGCACCCGAGAACTCCTGCCGGCCCGCGGTCGACCCCTTGTTTCGTTCGTTCGCAGCCGTGTACGGCGCGACCGGGCTGGGTGTGATCCTGACCGGAATGGGCAAGGACGGCCTTCACGGCTGCGAGCTGATCAGATCGGTCGGCGGACGCGTCCTGGTGCAGGACGAAGCGACCTCCGTCGTCTGGGGCATGCCGGGCATCGTGGCAGGGGCTGGGCTGGCGGAAGAGATCGTGGCGCTGCCCGACGTGGCCGCGGCCATCACCCGGCGAACACGGCTGAACCGGGCCGGGAAGGAGCACCGATGACGCCTCCCACCACCGGCGCATCGCTGT
>Ga0207652_10002376_pt1 | contig 15909 bp, 13 predicted proteins | sample KBSC63BmetaG_FD_184334 | JGI IMG/M metagenome (GOLD analysis project Ga0207652, IMG submission 184334) | Corn rhizosphere microbial communities from Kellogg Biological Station, Michigan, USA - KBS C6-3B metaG (SPAdes) (version 2) | ecosystem: Host-associated > Plants > Roots > Rhizosphere ... | reverse complement strand
GCGCGAATCATGACCAAACTCCTTCGAGACCGATCGAGACGGTTCGCCCGCGCCGGTCTCGCGTGGCGCGGGCAAAGAGGGTGAGACAGCGAGGCCAGTCCCCAGCACAGGACGACCAGGCGCATGGATTGGTTTCCGGCTCGCTGCTTCCGCGCACCAGCACGCCCTGCAGCGTCGTCGAACTGGGGAATTTATCCCGATCTCGGGGAAAACTTCCCTTCCCTGGCAGGACGCGGCGCCGCTGTGGCACCGGTGCTCGGGCCCTGGGGCGCTGGTCCCGGACTTGCTCGCCGTGTCCAGGACGGACATGCTGTCCCCCGTCTCGGTGCTGCCCTCTTCGCTCGCGTTCGGCGAGCCCCACATGTCGCGGGTGAACGCGCGGGTGAATCGTCTGGTCCTGTCTCCCCTCCGGTTGGTCGTCGCCATGGCGCTGAGCCTGGGCCTGGTCGCGGGCCTGGCCTACTGGGACTCGGCGCGCGAATCCTCGGCGGCGCTGCGCGACTTCGCCGAGGAGCAGGTCACGCTGGCGAAGGCGCTGGGGGTGTCGCTGGTCCATCGCCCGACCGGCGACGCGGCGGTGGACATCAGCGCGGTCGCCGACGGTCTGGCGGCCGCACAGCGCGGTCACACGCTGGTGGTGCTGGTGGGGCGTGCCGGCGACGAGCGCTGGCGCGCCGCCGGCGGCCGAACGGTCGTATCACCCGCGCTGGGCGCGGCCTCGGCGCGCGGCGACACGGTGGTGCGGGTGGCGCGCGACGACGCGCCCGCGTTCGGGCTGCCCCGGCGCACGGCGCTGGCCGGCCTGGCGCGCATCGACGGGGGACCGACCGGTGGTTTGACGATCGTGGCGGTCGCCAGCGCCGAGCGCGAGCGCGACCGCGAGCGCTGGGCGGTGCGGCGGCTGATCCTGAGCGTGGTCCTGGCCGCCGGCCTGGTGCTGGTGTTCGGCGGCCTGGCGGTCCGCAAGCAGCGCGCCGAGCTGACGCTGGGTCATCAGCTGGCGATCGCCGATCTGGCGCAACAGCGCGACGAGCGCCTGCAGCGCGCCAGCAAGGCGGCCGCGCTGGGCACGCTGGCGATGGGCGTCGCGCACGAGCTGTCGACGCCGCTGGGCGTGATCGCGCTGCGGGCCGAGCAGATCCAGGGGCGCGCCACGGCTGACGACCGAACGGGCGCGGCGGCCACGACCATCCTGGCCCAGACCGAGCGGATGCGGCAGATCATCCGCGGGCTGCTGGGCCTGGCGCGCGGTGACGCCCCCGCGGCGGAGCGGGTCGAGCCACGCGCGCTGGTCGAGCAGGCCATCGGGCTGGTGGCGCACCGGTTCGAGAAGGCGGAGGTCGAGCTGAGTGCGCGCGTGGACGACACTTTGCCGGACGTGGTCGGTGATCCACGCTTGCTGGAGCACGCCGTGGTGAACCTGCTGCTGAACGCTTGCGACGCCTCGCCACGCGGGGCCTCCGTCACCGTGACCGTGTCGGCCGCGGCCGATGACGGCGGCGTCGTGCTGCGCGTCGACGACCAGGGGAGCGGCATCTCGCCCAGCGACGCCGATCGGGTGATGGAGCCGTTCTTCACCACCAAGACGCGCGGCGCGGGCACCGGGCTGGGCCTGGCGCTGGCGAACGAGATCGTGAACAGCCACCGCGGCACGCTGGCGCTGGCGGCGCGCCCCGCCGGCGGCACCAGCGCCGTCATCCACCTGCCGCCTGCGGAAGCTGTCCATGTCTAGACGCAAGCCGCGCATCCTGGTGGTGGACGACAACCTCGAGATGGCCCGCGGGGTGAGCGAAGGGTTGAGCGACGCCGACTATGACGCGGTTGCTGTCGGCGCGGGCGACGAGGCGGTGAAGCGGCTGGAGGCCGAGCACTTCGACGGCGTGGTGACCGACCTGCGCATGGCCGGCACCGACGGGCTGGCGGTGCTGGCGGCCTCGCGCCAGCGCGACCCCGACCGCCCCGTGATCGTGATGACCGCCTACAGCGCCATCGACACCGCCATCGAGTCGATCCGGCGCGGCGCCTATCACTACCTGACGAAGCCGTTCAAGCAGGAGGAGCTGGCCATCTTCCTGGGCCGCGCCCTGGACGAGGTGCGGGTGCGGCGCGAGGCGACCTCGCTGAAGTCGGCGCTGAAGTCGAAGTGGGCCTCGGGCAACATCATCGGGCACAGCGCCGCCATGGCCGCCGTGCGCGACCGCATCCAGCGCGTGGCGGACGCGCCCGCGCCGGTCATCGTCACGGGCGAGACCGGCACCGGCAAGGGGCTGGTGGCGAAGGCGCTGCACGCCGACAGCCGGCGCGCCGAGGCGGCGTTCGTGTCGGTGAACTGCGCCGCCCTGCCCGAGAACCTGCTGGAGAGCGAGCTGTTCGGTCACGCGCGGGGCGCCTTCACGGGCGCCTCGACCGAGCGGCCCGGGCTGTTCGTGGAGGCCGACGGCGGCACGCTGTTCCTGGACGAGATCGGCGAGATGACGCCCGCTCTGCAGGCGAAGCTGCTGCACGTGCTGGAGAACGGATCGGTGCGGCCGGTCGGCTCGACGAAGCCGCGCGCCGTCGACGTGCGCATCGTGGTGGCCACGCACCGCAACCTGGCGCAGGCCGCGCGACAGGGGACGTTCCGGGAGGACCTGCTGTACCGGCTGGACGTGATCCCGATCGAGGTGCCGGCGTTGAGAGAGCGCCGCGAGGACATCCCCGAGCTGGTCGAGCACTTCCTGCGCGCGGTGCGGGCGCAGTATCCGACGTCGCCGGTGGAGCGGCTGACGCCCGAGGCGGTGAAGGAGCTGGAACGTTACGCGTGGCCCGGCAACGTCCGCGAGCTGGCGCACACCATCGAGCGGCTGGTGCTGCTGGGGCAGGCGCCGCTGGTGTCGCTCGCCGATGTGCCCGAGGCGATCCGGCGCGGGTCGGCGGCGGGCGCCACGGAGTTCGCGGGGGAGATCATGCCCATGCACGAACTGGAGCGGCGCTACGCCGCCTGGGCCGTCGGGCAGACGGGCGGCCACCGCGGCCGTGCCGCCGAGAAGCTGGAGATCGATCCGAAGACGCTGCGGAAGTGGCTCGACGCGGGCGAGTGAGCGCCCAGTCAGCGATCGACGAAGGGGTCGACCCAGGCCACCGTGGTCGACGCAGGCGTACGGGCAGACCCAGTCGCAGGGCGAGCAGCAGCAGCCCGATGAACACTGGCGGTCCGAGCCCAGCCAACCGTTTGCCCTCGCCCGCGAAGCGGACCCGGGTAAGGGAGAGGGTCCGGCGTCCGCGCCGATCGCGACGTAGCAATACGCGCCAGCGCCGCCCTGAAATGCCGCCCGCTGGTCGCACCGACCGGCCCTGCCGGGCGCCGCGCAACCGCAACCGGCACCTCGACTGACCCTTCGGCGAGCGGCGCCACGATGGGCCGCGCCGCCGCCTGGGTCGCCCGCTGCACCGCGACGGCCGGCGGCGCCGCCTTCGCGACGACTGGATTCGTGGTCGCGTTCGGATGCGCGACCGGCGCGCCGCGGCCCACGCCCAACCACGCAACCAGCAGCGTCGCCGTGGCCGCCGCCCCGCCGAAAATGAATATCCAGCGGCGAGCGTTCGCCTTGCGCACGGGGCGCCGCACGATCTGCGTCTGCTCGCCCGGCAGGGGGTGCGACATGACGATCACCGGCTTCTCGGTCATCGCGATCAAGCTGGCGCGCTCGAGATACGTCTGACCGCGACCGCGCGCCGTCGGCCGCACCACCAGCGTCACCTCCGGCGCGGCCGGCACCGCACGGAGTTCCGCCCCCTGCCCCCTTCTCTGACGACGGCCTGAAGTCATGGCGGGAACCTACGACCCGGCACCCGCAGAAGCTGTATCCAGTTCGCTGAATCTCGGTAACATTTGCGTCTCGAAGCTGGCCGGTGGCGGGAACTGTTTCCGCCATTCCGCTTTTCGTGTCCGGTAGCCGGACGCACGTAAATTTTCGGTGAAGAAAGATCAACCGGAAACGCCGCGGTGATATTGTTTTCGCCATGAAGCGGGCTGCCTCGCCAAGCTTATGGGTCCTCCTCACCGCGTGCGTCGTCCTGGTCGCCGGCCAGGGCTGCAAGCCGAATACGCGCGATAATCCGAACGCTTGCGGCTTCACCAAGGACGACGGATGTCCGGTTAACCTGTCCTGCGACTATCCTTCGCATACCTGCGTCCCCAATGACGCCGGCGCCGCGGGCCAGGGGGTGGGCGGCGACGGGACCGGCGGCGCGGGCCCGGGCGGCGGTGGTGACGCCGGAGACGGCACCGCGGGCGGCGGGGCGGGCGGCGGCGCCGCGGGCCTGGGCGGGACCTCTCCCGACGGAGGCATGGACGGCCCGACCATCCAGTGCCAGACGAACAAGGACTGCGCCGGCAAGACCGGCACGCTGGCCTGCGATCCGGCCAGCAACACCTGCGTCGAGTGCATCGACCCGAGCACGTGCGGCGGCACGACCCCCATCTGCGACGGGACCAAGCACGTCTGCGTCGAGTGCACCGCCCTCGACACCAGCTGCACCGGCGCGAAGCCCGTCTGCAACACGAAGACGAGCCAGTGTGTGGCCTGCGTGGCCGACGTGCAGTGCACCACCGCCGGGGCAACCTTCTGTAGCAAGGACAACGTGTGCATCGGCTGCGCGGGGGCCGGAATGGACGCTTGCCCGACCCGCGATCCGAACAAGCCGGTCTGCGCGACCAGCGGCGATTGCGTCGAGTGCGACACCGACAAGGACTGTCACGGCCCCGCGCCTTTCTGCGGACCGCAGAAGACCTGTCAGTCGTGCATGGAAGCGGGGGGCGACGGAGCGTGCGCGGGATTGAACGGCGGCGCGAAGCCCTTCTGTGGAAGCAGCGGCGCGTGCGTCCAGTGCGCCAAGGACAGCGACTGCTCGCCGACCTCGACGACGCCCCTCTGCTCCGACGCCGGCTCCTGCGTGAGCTGCGCGGTGGGCGCGAACCGCTGCATGACGGTGAACCCCAAGACCCCCGCCTGCGCCCTGTCCGGCGCCTGCGTCGAGTGCGTGGCCAACAGCGACTGCCCCGACAGCAAGCCCGTCTGCTCCCCCTCGAACGCCTGCGTCGCCTGCACGGCGGACACCGACTGCAGCGGCCGAGGCCCCGGCGTGTGCATGTCGCACCTGGACGGACGCTGCGCCTCCGACAAGGAAACGATGTACGTGCAGAACAAGACAGGCTGCGCGGACTCAGGCGGCTCCGCCGCCGGTAGCGCCAATACTCCTTTCTGCACGATGCAGCCGACGACGGCGCTCATCAGCGCCACCCGCGATCTCGTCTTGGTGCGCGGCACCGTCACCGGCGCCAGCGGGGCGTTCGTCAGCAACGTGTCGATCGTGGGCCAGAGCAGCGCCAGCATCGGCAGCGTCACCACCCCCGCCTTGCACGTCGCGTCCGGCACGACCTACGCCCGTAACCTGAAGCTCTTCGCCTCGGACTCGATCGGCCTGCGCGCCGACTCCGGTTCGACCGTGCAGCTCGACCACATCCTCGTGACAGGCAACACCGGCCAGGCGATGGATGGCAATGGCGGCGGCATCCTGCTGGATGGCGCCGCGTTCGACATCCGCAACACGACCGTCACCAACAACGGCCCCGGCGCGCTCGGCAACAATGCATGGGGCGGCATCCTCGTGAACAGCCTGCCGGCCAGCGGCCCCAAGAGCTTGCGCCTGGTCACCGTACAGGGAAACAACTCCTCCGGAATCTCGTGCCCCGGGCCGATATCCGGCACCGGCGTCCTGGCAACGAGCAACACCAGCATCGACATTCTCCCGGCCTGCATGATCATGTCCTGCGGAACGGCCAGCATGACTTGCGGCGCCCAGCCCTGAGTCAGGCGCCGATCTATACCTGAAGAGGTGCTGCGACCTACGATTGGCGTGCCCAGCCCCCGACGCTGGAACGGCCCGACCAGCTGGCTTCGCGCCCTCTGGACTCTGCCGACGAACGTGATCGGTCACGCCGCCGGACTGCTGATGTCGCGACAGCTACCAGCGCGCGTGAAAGGCCCCGCGGCCCGCGCCTGGCTCTACCCGAACCGTAACCGAATCCTCAGCCGGTGGTGGTTCGGCGCCGTCACGCTGGGTCACGTGATCCTGTACCAACCGCCGATCTTCGACGGGCTGCGGGGAAAGCTGATCCTCGCCCACGAACTGGCACACACGCGCCAGCACGACTGGCTGGGGCCGTTGTACCTGCCCCTGCACATCCTGGCGCAGGCGATCAGCGCAGCGATCTCGCTGTTCAGTCCGCGCCACCACAGCCGCGTGCACGATCACAACCCGCTGGAGCAGACGTTCATCTGCCTGGGCGCCTCTGGCTACGTCGCACTGGCGGACGGCGAGGTGTTCTTCGGACCGCAGGGCGAGCGTTGTGACGCGAACGCGATGCTGGCTGCGTTCGGCCTGTCGCGATAGCTTCGCGCCACCACAACCGTGAAGCCCACCGTCGCCCTGCCCCAAACTTTCACCCACGTCATCTTCGATCTGGACGGTGTCCTGCTGGACACCGAGCCGCTGTACACGAAGGCGATCGCGAGCGTCGCCGCCCAGTACGGAAAGACGTACGACTGGTCGATCAAGAGTCAATGCATCGGGCGTGGGACGCTCGAGGCGGCGCAGGTCATCGTCGACATGCTGGGGTTGCCGCTGGCGCCGCGGGCGCTGGTCGAGGAGCGCGACCGGACGCTGCTGGCGCTGCTGGCCAACGCGGACGCGATGCCCGGAGCGGAGGAATTCACGCGCGCGCTGGCGGCGCGGGGCATCCCCATGGCGATCGCCACCAGCAGCGAGGCCGCGATCTTCGCGGTGAAGGCGCGCCGGCACCGCGCGTGGCTGGACAGCTTCGACGCCATCATCTGCGGCGATGATCCCCGCGTGGCGCGGCCAAAGCCGGCGCCCGACATCTTCCTGACCGCGGCGGCCGCGCTGGGCGCCGCGCCCACGACGTGCTTGGTCTTCGAGGACTCGCCCTACGGCGTGGCGGGCGCGCTGGCGGCGGGCATGCGGGTAGTGGCGATGCCGGACCCGGCGATGGATCGCGCGCGGTACGCGGGGGCGCACGTCATCGTCGACGGGTTCAGCGATCTCGCAGTACCTTCCGCCGCATGCGTTCGTGCACAGGCATAGAGTGGGTCGGAAGGATTGGATAGGCTGCGACTTGGCGTCGAGCATTGCAGTGTCTTCCTGACACGTGACGGACGAAATCGGCCAGGCGTGCTGCGAGCCGGAGAATGCTCTCACCTGATACTGTTAAGTATCTCTGGCAGGGAACCCAACCAAATCGTGAGGTACAAATGGGAAAACCGAATCTGGTCTGGCTATCGACGGTCTCTTCCGTTGCAGGTTTGATACTTGGCGGGGGTGCGCATGCTCGTACATGTTCTGGCGCTTTCGATCATCAGTGCTGGGCTGTAGGTGGCAGCACGAATTACGGCCAAGTTGTCGTCGGCAGCACGGCAGCGGGCTCCGGAATCGCCTGCGCGACCCAAGCGTTGTCAAACACCGACCGGGCCGGAATCATGGAATGTTTCGAAGCTTCAGGCTCTTCTGGAGATAAATGGGCCGCCATTGCTGGGTCGATTGTATCCGGGCAGTCTGTCTATTTCGACGGGCTGAATCCAGCGATGCGCATGAAATCGATCGCTATTGCGCCATCCTTGAGTAACGCCGTTCGAATCAAGATCCTCCGGACAGACGGAACAATCCTAACCGGTTCGACCGTATGGCCCAAGGGGCTCGGGCAAGACCCAGCAATCTATTTTTCTCCCGACGCGAGCCAACCGCCGGCGACACTCAGGTCGATCTCGTTCGTGTCTGACATTGGATTCTTGGGGGTCGACACGACTAACAGATTGTGGCAACAGGGGTCGCCGTGGACGTTGTATCAACCTGGCCTAGGATCGCCGCCACCGGCAGTGCTAATCGCTGCCACAGATGGTAAGACAAGAGGAACCACGGTACCCTGGGTCACAGGCTCGACGGGTCTGTCGCAAACCCTCGCAAACGTGAAGAGTTCATTTGGGAGCGGTTCTGTTCCCGCTCCACCGGCATTGTACGCTATTCTTTCGGGGGGTGCTAGTGATCCAAATGGATCTTTCCTAGATCAACAAAGGATCAACTACGCTGGCAATTCAAATCCTTTGGAGACTCCTTTGACGGTTGGTTCATTTGGTGGAACCACAGTTATTTATGCCTTATTTCCTGGCTTCTGCAGCGGCTCATCTACGCCATGCATCGGCGCCACATATCTAAACGACAGTCCCCCTCGTTCGTGGTCTGGCTGGTTCTTTTTCTCAACCGGCGACACCACTGAACCATATGCACCTCAAAGTATCGCGGACGGTTCGTACATGCGCGGTGCCGCGGGCGAAATCTGGGTGATCGATGGGACAGACCATCTTCATTTTTGGGCTCCCTGAAACGGGGAGTTACGGGCTAGCGAACGGCTCGGGAGGGTCCGTGAACGCATGGGCATCGTTCCGCGAAGTAGAGACTGAGCCCTATTCGTCACCATGAACTCGTAGTAAGGTCGGCCGCTCACTTAATCCCAGCAAATTTGGAACGGGAGGCTCGGTCATGAAGCGCATCGCGATGCTCGGTGGTCTGATGGTTCTTGGTGCCGTGGGTTGTGGCGGCAGTTCCGGCAACGGCGCCGGCAAGTACGTCGGCATCTGGACGTACTCCTCGGGAACGGAGACCACCACCTGCCCTGACTTCGTCCCCTCGACCGATACCGAGCAGCTGACCGGCAGCTTCAGCATCGCCGCCGGGTCCAGCGCCGATCTGGTGACCACGGACAATTCGTCCTGCGTGCTGAAGTTCAACCTGGACAAGAACGGCGTCGCTCAGGTCGTGCCGGGCCAGTCCTGCGCGAGCCCCATCGTGCTGGGGGACGGCACCGCGGCCACGCTGACCCTGATCCCGCAGACCTGGATGCTGGCGATGACCAGCGGCACCATCATCTCGTCTTCGGGCATGGGCACCGCGATGATCCAGGGCGGCGGCGCGACGTATCCTTGCACGTTCTCCGTCACCAGCGTGCTCAGCAAGCAGTAACCGCCAGCGCGTCCGTCGCTGCGTAACGCCGCCTGATCAGGGCGGCGTTTTTGTTTTCAGCGCCACGTCTCCGACGGTGACGGCGGCGCCCCCCGGTGAACTCTCGAGCGTCCGTAGCCGCAGCGTCACCATCAGGGGCGCGGTCGGCGATGCGGGCAGCAAGGCGTGAGCGACGACGTCTTCGCGGCCAAGCCGGGTATCGCCGATGCTCAGTCGGACCGCGGGATCGCCTTTCCAGGCCAGCGCAGCGCTGATGTCATGCGCCGGAGACCGGACGTCCGGCAGCACCACTTCGGCGGCCACCTCCGTCTTCCCGGGTGCCAGCACCAGCTCGGCGCCGCCCGCGATGCCGCGGACCGGCGACGGGCCGCGCGTCCCGGGGGCCCGCCGCCACAGCGCCATGCGCGGCTGGCCGTCGACGTGCCAGACGGTCACCGCCCAGCGATAATGATCGCGTAGCGCCTGACCTCCCTCGACGACCAGCACGCCTGCCAGGGCCACGCCGAGGGCGATCAGCGCCGATGACGTCAGGCCGTGGCGTTCAACGGACGGCAGGGCCAACGCGCGCCAAGAAGCACGCCGCACCAGCGCCGCGGTCACCGCCGTCCCCGTTCTCCAGACGGTCCGCCCCAGCCGCGCCAGGCCCAGCCCCGCCGCCGGGAACAGCAACATCTCCGTCGTCAGGCGATAGCGGGGCTCGGCGACGTACAGCGTGTACGTCGCCACCAGCATCAGGCCGCAGGCGACCGGCACCGCCATCACCCCTCTTCGCTCGGCTATCGAGAAGCCGATGCCCGCCGCCACCAGCGCCGCGAAGACCAGGTAATAGCCGTCCACCAGCGCCACGATGTCCGACCGCCACACGCCGAACCAGTCGGCGATGTGCCGCGGCAGCACGCCGGGCCGGTAGATCGGCCAGTACAACAGCCCACGCTCGGGGGCGAAGAGGCGTTCGATCCGCAGCGCCATCATGCCGGCCGTCCAGCCGGGCTGGAAGGCGATCCATCGCTTCGCCATGGCGTAGGCGATCTGATCGGTTTCGCGGTGGGGCTCTGACAGAAAGGTCCGCCCCCCCTCCAGTTCGCGGAACATCATGCTCAGCGAGCGGGCGTACGTCCCCTCGCTGTTCGGGTAGTTCCCCATCAGCGCGGTGATGCCGCCGTGGCTGTCGGTGAAGCGCAGTTCGCCGTTGTGGCGCAGGTTGTGGACGGCCCAGGGCGACAGCACCGCCAGCGTCACGACCAGCGCCAGCGCCGTCCGCGTCACCACCGCCCGCGCGCTGGCGCGCAGGGACCACCAGTAGCCCGCCGACAGCACGCCGAGCGGCAGCGCCACCGCGCGAAAGTAGGCGGCCACCCCCATGGCGGCGCCGAACGCCACGGCGGCCAGCACCGGCCGCGAGCGCCCCCACCCGAACAGCACCGCGAACGCGAACAGCAGCAGTGCGCCCGCCGGGACGTCGGTGCCGATCACGCTGGCAAGCGCGATCCCCGCCGGCCAGACGGCATACAGGAACGTTGCCGCGAACGCGGCGGGTGAGGCGGTGAACAGGGCCGTCAGCGGCGACCAGCGGTGCCCGGATGGCGTCGGATGTTCCTCCCGCGGCATGGTCACCTGCGCCGCCAGCACGTACAGCGGCGCCGCGGCCAGCCCCCCGAACAGGGCGCCCATCAGCTTCGCGGCCAGGATCTCGCCGCCCAGCGCGTGCACCGCCGCGAGCAGCAGCACCAGGCCAGGCATGTAGATGAAGCCCCCGTCCAGGCGGCCATGCTCTGCCAGGTAGTTCGCCGACTCCCGGTACATCGCGAAGTCGCCTACCGGAATGGTGGGGACCTTCAGCGCCCAGATGATCCGCAGCGCGGCCGCCAGCAGGGTCAGCAGCAGGGCTGCGTACAGGCGCCCGCGCCGCCCGCTCATGCCGCGGCGTCGCGGAGCGTGGCCAGCTGCTCGCGGACGGCCTCCGCGTGCCCGGCCGAGCGGACCTTCGGGTAGTGGTACGCCACCTTTCCCTCGGGGTCGATGATCACGGTCGAGCGGATGATGCCCACCACGGTCTTGCCGTACAGGTTCTTTTCGCCCCAGGCGCCGTAGGCCTTCATCATGTCGTGGTCGGCGTCGGACAGCAGCGTCACCTTCAGCTTGTACTTGGCGATGAACTTCTGGTGGCTCTCGACCGAGTCGGCGCTGCAGCCCAGGACCACGGCGTCCAGATCTTCGAAGTCCTTGATGCCGGACGTGAAGTCACACGCCTCGGTCGTGCAGCCCGGGGTGTTGTCCTTGGGATAGAAGTACAGGACCACCCAGCGGCCCTTGAAATCGGACAGCTTGACGGTCTTCCCGTCCTGGTTGGGGAGCGAGAACGCGGGCGCCTTGTTACCGACCGTCAGCGAACCGGGCATGGGCCAACCTCTTAGCACCGGGCCGCGCCTTGGCAAGGCGCCGCCGGCTGGCCCGGGCCGCGGCCGGGCGGGCTGTGGAAAAACCTGGAAATCGGCGTCACGCCTGGCTTAAATGACGGACCCCGCGGGTAAACCGCCCTAACGAAACGGCACGACGCCTTCCCGGATTCCAGGAGTTTTTGCCCATGCTGAACGTCGATCTCGCGCCTTCGGACCCCCACCCCTCGCGCCTGGGGTGTCACCCGAAAGCGCCGCGCGGCACGGGCGCGGCCTGCGCCGCCCTGTTCTCCCTGATGCTCGCGGCGGTCGCGTGCGCGCCGCAGCCGGCGGCGATGAGCTCGGGCAGCGGCGGCGACTCGGGGAGCGGCGGCAGCGGATCGGGAGGGCATGGGTCGGGCGGGAACGGCTCAGGCGGCAGCAGCTCGGGCGGCAACGTCGGCAGCGGCGGCAGCGCCTCGGGGGGCACCAGCTCCGGGGGCGTGACCGCGACCGGCGGGACTTCGAGCGGCGGCGTGACCGGCTCGGGCGGTACCGCCGGCCAGGGTTCGGGTGGCACCGCCGCGGGCGGCGGGGCGGGACACGCCGCCAGCGGTGGGGCCGGCGGGGCGCGGCCTGGATCGGGCGGCAGCGGCATGGGCGGGGCGGTCGGCAGCGGTGGCGTCCAGGCCCCCACGCCCTGCACGCTGATGAACCACAGCGGCTCGGGGTCGTTCACCCACTACTACTTCGGGATGGGCACCGGCAAGGATGGCAGCGGCTACCGCACCGCCTGCGGCTACTACGGCACCGAGGGCGGCTCGTCGTCGAGCGGCCCGAACGACACCGTCGAAAACATCGCCAACATGTCGCCCGCCAGCAACAAGTACTTCGCGGCCATCCCCGGTCAGAACGGCTTCGACAGCCGGTTCAACTGCGGCGCCTGCGTGCAGATCACCGGGCAAAACGGCAAGAACGTCATCGCCACCATCGTCGACGAGTGCCCGTACGGCAACGACGGCGGCAACACGGTGTGCGGCAACAACCCGAACGGCCACCTGGATCTCAGCACGGCGGTGTTCGATCAGCTCGGTTACTCGGTCGGCAACCCGAGCGGCACCAACTGGAAGTTCGTCCCTTGCCCCGTCATGGGCAACATCGTGCTGCAGGTGAAGAACGGCAACAACAACGAGTTCTTCTTGCAGAACTCGATCCTGGCGATCAAGTCGGTCGCGCGCGGCAGCGAGATGGCGACGATGCAGAAGTACGGCGCCTGGCACTTCAGCGGCGCGCTGAACAGCGGCGACATGCTGACCCTGACCGACGCCGCCATGCGCACCATCACCATCAAGGTGCCCGGCACCACCATGGGCATGAACCAGGACACCGGCAGCCAGTTCCCGGCCTGTCAATAGGGCGCACGGGGGGCGGCCCCCCGTGAACTTGCGGGGTGACGATCGGCCCCTGAAGATCATCCCGATGGCCGACGAAAAGGGACGGTTCTGGCGGACGGCCGTCGTCATCGGGACCGGAATCTTCGTCACCGGACTGGGGTGGCCGGGGCTGATCGGGCGGCTGCCGTTCGGTCTGTTGCTGAAGAACCAGCTGCACATGTCGCCCGAGAAGGTGGCGGCGTTCTGGGCGGTGGGGACCCTGGCTTGGTACTTCAAGCCGCTGTTCGGTTTGATCTGCGACGCCTGGCCGCTGTTCGGCACGCGCCGCCGCGGCTATCTGCTGCTGGGAACCGTGATCGCGACGGTGGGCTGGGCGGCCTTCGCCCTGCTGCCGCTGGGCTACGGCGTGCTGATGGCGACCATGACGGCGCTGAACGTGGGCCTGGTGGTGGTCAGCGTCGCGACGGGAGGGATGCAGGTCGAGGAGGGGCAGCGCCGCGCCGCCACGGGAAGGCTGGGAGCGATGCGGACGGCCCTGGAAGGGGTGATGTCACTGGTGGCCGGGCCCGCGGGCGGGGTCCTGGCCACGCTGGCGTTCGGCCTCACCGCTCTGTCGGGTGGGGCCACCGTGGCCCTGATGCTGCCGGTGACGCTGCTGCTGTACCGCGAGCCCCGCGACGCCGCGCCTGACCAGGCGGTGTGGACCCGCGCCCTGCAGGATCTGAAGCGCATCGTGCGATCGCGCCCCATGTGGACCACGTCGCTGCTGCTGTTCTTCGTCTACCTGGCGCCTGGGCTGCAAACACCGCTGCTGTACTACCAGCAGGACGTGCTGAAGCTGGACCCGCGATTCATGGGGATCTTGCAGCTCGGGGGCGGCGCGGGCGTGCTGGCGGGCGCGGCCCTGTACGCGTGGCTGTGCCGGCGGGTGCCGCTGCGCTGGTCGCTGCGCGGGGGCATCGTGCTCAGCGCCGGGGCCGCGCTGCTGTACCTGACCTACCGGTCGGCGACGGCGGCGCTGATCATCGACACCGTGGTGGGGCTGACCGGTTCGCTGGGCACCCTGCCCCTTTACGATCTGGCCGCGCGCGCCACGCCGAAGGGAAGCGAGAGCTTCGGCTTCGCGCTCATGATGAGCGTGCGGAACATCTCGCTGTTCGCGATCTCGGATCCGCTGGGCTCGATGCTGTACGACCGGTTCCACCTGGGTCTGGGCAACCTGGCCCTGATCAACGCCGGCTCGACGCTGGCGGTGCTGCTGCTGCTGCCGCTTCTGCCCGGCGCGCTGATTGATTCGCGCGAGGGCAAGCCTGCCTGAGCCTGCTATGTTGGGCGCGATGTCGACGGCGAACCGAAACGAGGAGGCCTCGCGCGAGCTGATCGCGGCCGCCTTCGTGTGTGATCTGATCAAGGCGCGCAGCCTGCTGGAGCAGGGCGCCGATCCCGACGCCCGCGACGAGGACGGGCGCACGCCGCTGGTGTCGGCGGTGCTGGGCGGCAGCATCGGCCTGGTGGGCTTGCTGCTGGAGGCGGGCGCGCAGGTGGACGGGCGTGACAACCGTGGCTTCACGGCCCTGCACTTCGCCGCCGAGGAGCAGCTGCCCGAGATGGTGCGGCTGCTGCTGGCGAAGGGCGCCAACCCCAACGCGCGCGACGAGGATGGCGTGACGCCCCTGGGCCGGGCCGTGTTTTCCGAGCGCGAGGCGCGCGACGTGGTGCAGATCCTGGTGAAGGCGGGCGGCAACCCCGACCTGGCGAACAACGCGGGGGAGACGCCGCGCGCCCTGGCCACCCGCCTGGGCAGCACCGTGTTCACCACGAACTGAGCGATCGGGCCCCGGCCGGCGCGGTCTTGCAGCAGGCCGGCAGCTGAAACGCTGCCTTTCTTTCGTCGCCTCGCCATCTGGTCCCGAGGAGAGCTCCTGTGCCGCGACCAATCCACGATCGCGAACACACGGACACAGAAACGTCACTTTGTCGTAGCGACGCTGACATGGGGCCCGTGTACGGTCGGCCGCGAAAACGAAAGACCGAACAAGGAGCCTCCGCAAATGAAATTGACCGCCCCTGAAACTCTCGTAGCACTGCTGGTGCTGTGCGGCGCGCCTGTCGCCGCCATGGCCCAGACGCCCGACATGCCGCCGCCCGCCGCGCCGCCGCCGGCCGCCGAAGCGCCGCCCTCGGCCCCCGGCGAGGCGATGCCGCCCGCCGATTCGCCCAGGGCCGACGTGCCGATGCCGGCGCCGATGCCGCCGCCGCCGGTGGTGACTGCGCCCGTTGCCCCTCCGCCGCCGCCGGCCCCCACCACCTACCCCATGACGTCGAAGTTCGCGGCGACGTTCTACGGCTTCGTCGAGTGGGACTCGATCTTCGACAAGGTCCAGGGCCTGAACGACCTGGCCGGTAACGCGGCCATCGCGCGCCCCGGAACCTTCGCCGGCGACCACCACCAGATGATGGAGTCGATCCGCAACTCCCGCCTGGGCTTCAAGCTGAAGGGCCCGGAGACCCAGTTCATCAAGAGCTCGGCCATCGCCGAGATGGACTTCCTGGGCAACCAGCCGCAGGGTTCGCCGGCGCCCGCCGGCTCGCCCGCGGTCTCGGAGAGCGCGTTCTTCACCAGCCCCACCTTCCGCGTGCGCCACTTCGCCCTGAAGATGGAGACCCCGATCGTCGACGTGCTGGCCGGTCAGTACTGGCAGCTCTTCGGATGGCAGTCCACCTTCCACCCGAACACCGTCCAGATGCAGGGCGTTCCCGGACAGGTCTATTCCCGGTCGCCGCAGCTGCGTCTGTCGCACACGTTCAAGACCGATGCGGTCAACGTCGAGATCGCCGTCGCGGGGCAGCGCCCCGTGCAGCGCGCCGCCTACGTGCCGGACGGTCAGGCGGGCCTCAAGCTGAACGTGAACGGCGTGAAGGGCATCCACACCACCGGTGCGGCCGGCACCTCGGTGGACGCGCTGGCCGTCGGCGTGTCCGGGATGGTGCGCCGCTTCGACATCCCCGAGTTCGCGGCCGCGCCGACCGGTACGAACAAGGCCACGGGCTGGGGTGTCTCGGCT